>JAEEGL016055008.1_pt1 | contig 31864 bp, 25 predicted proteins | sample 9134231 | NCBI WGS metagenome assembly JAEEGL01 (sample SAMN16246548, study PRJNA631951) | gut metagenome | biome: gut microbiome; feature: rumen; material: fiber-attached | host: Bos | place: Iran: Karaj | collected 2018-10 | reverse complement strand
CGACGAGACTCGAACTCGCGACCTCTGCCGTGACAGGGCAGCGCTCTAACCAACTGAGCTACGAATCCACTTCCGTCATTATATCACATCTTATCCACTTTTATCAAGTACAAAAATCGCAAACCCAAAAGTTTGCGATTTAAGCTCTTAATTCCCTTTTACATTCCAGGAATGCGGAATGCTCCTGGATCGGCAATACCAGGGTTTGTGCCAGCCGTTGGCTGCGGTGGTACTAGTTGTACTGGTGGACGTGATTGAATTAGCTGTTCAGGTGCTGGAGCAGCTTGTGGAACCATTTGTGGAGCCGCTGGCGCAGGTTGCGCGATGGGTTGGGCTGGCTGGACTGGTTGAGCTGCTGGCATTGGCTGAAGTTGCGTGGGAGGCATCTCAGGCATACCCGGAATACCAGTTGGAGCTGGTGGTGGCGGCAAAATGTCTACATTAGCAGCTGCCGCATAGTTAATTTCTGGGACACCATTAATTTCCTGTTGAGGAGCAACGGTTGGAGCAATAGCAGTTGCTGGATTTGAACCACCAGCAAGTGCATCCTCTAGCATCTTACCAAATCGAGAATTATCATCAGCACTTGGTGCTTCTGAATTAAAACTCTCAGGAACCGCAATCACAGTTTCCTTATTACTAGCGATATAGCCATCTTCCTTCGTAGTTTCTTCGGCGTCGGTATGTTCAACTTCAATTGGAGCACCACTTGTATTCATAGTGCCGTCTTCATCAACAATCGGCGATTCAGCCACAGGAGCTTCTGACGCTACAGGGGCCTCCACGGCAGGAGCCGCTACTACAGGTTCAGCAACTGGCGCTTCAGCTACAGGAGCTGCTTCGACAGGAACTTCGGCTGGAGCAGTTTCAACTGGAGCTACCTCAACCGGAGCTTCAGCCGGTTGCGCAACCGTTAAATCTTGTTCACCATTCAATTCATTCTGAATTTCTTGCAAATCGGCGAGCGCATCACTTGTATCAGACTCAGCTTCACCATCTTCTACAGCGTCTTCTTCATGAGAAATCTCCATATCGGTACTATTAGCTGGTTCTTCCTCTTTAACTGGAGTAGAAGTAAACAATTGATTATCAAGATCTGAAGTAATATTTTCTGCAACTAATTGTTGGTTTGCACCACATTCCATCAACCACGAAGAAACAGTCAAAGTAAATGGAGTCGTACTCGCATTTGAAAAACGATTCGTGGCAGAAACAATACCAGCAAAGAATGCGGTAGCTTCTTCTTTTTCAACTGGAACTTCATTTCCTAATTCATGAATAAGGTGCGCGGTCATTTCTGAAACAGAGCTTGCGCCAGGATTACTCCATTCAATATCACCAAGCTTACCAGGACGGCTTGCTGCAATATTTACAATTGTAGCGTCTTGCATAATTCTGCCGTATTCACGCAAGGCTTCATCAAGATCAATTCCACTCGTCACATTGAGTGCAATTACGAGGTCAACATTAAAATCACCATATGAGAATTCAAGATCATCGCTCGAAACCTTCTCTCTATAAGGAGTAATGAAGATTTTTATATCATCACCCTCAGGCTTATAGCGAAGATGATCGGCTTTATCTTTATCAAGAGAAATTACAAAATCCTGCAAAACATCAGCAGAGTGGTCGAAGAAATCACCTACTTCAAGAAAAGCAAGCGCATCTGGCATGCCGCCAGAATAAATAGCGGTAGCGCGCTTCCCTATTTTATTGAGATAAGTCGTAAGACCAATTGCAGCTGAAAGCTCATCAATTGATGGACCTCCAGATAAAGCAACTAGAATATATTTCGACTCATTAATTTTTTCGATTATTTCTGCGACGGCATTGATTCTCGAAGAATCAGCTACCACCTCTGGCGCTGGCACATCATCGACTGGCGCATCCGCAATAGGGGCATCCTCAATCGAGGCAGCCTCAATCGGGGCAACCTCGGCAGGAACATCCGCAGGAGTACCAGCTTCCGCAGCCCTTGCTTCGGCAGCCTGAATGGCAGCCATTGCTGCATCATCAACAGCATTTGTATTTTGATCTGGCATTTTTTGTTGACCTTTCTATTCTCCTATAATAACATAAGCTTTTTCGACTAGCAAGTTTTATTACGCCTTCTAGCGATGTAAATCCCACCTAAGACAACAATCGTAGCAATTGAAACGCTAGGAGCAGCAATACTGGCAATAGTCTGGAATACACCAGTATTTGGAACTTCAAGCTCTCTTAACATTTCTTCCTCCTCTTCTTTGGTCATGGAGGCGAGAGTAGTAGTTCTTATTGCGGCGGTGTAGCCGTCTGGATAGTGGATAGCTACTAGTGGATTAGTACTGGATGGCATATCGATAAATTCAAAGTTAGTCTCACCATAGTTTTGGTTGGCAAGGCTAATTGTATTGAATGGCTTAGGGGCATCGTAGACGGTCCACATGAGTTCTTCATCTGTACCGAGGTTTCCGGCTGCACCTTTACCTTCTTCAAAGACAATGTTTGGAGCAGTTGCGCGTGGGTAGGCTTTGGTGTAGGTTTGCCAGTCATCAGACTCTAGGATTACACCATCACGACGTAGAGCGTAGAGGATTAATCCGTCCTTTTCAAAGTCTACATTGTTTCCTTCTTCGTCTTGTTCGAGGATGACGTAGGTCTTGTTTGATGTGAGGTAGAGTACTTCGTCTAGTGGGTAGAATTTACCATCATAGTCTGCCCTAGTTTCACTATTTGCGTATTGTTCACCTGGAGCGTCACTATAGGCAAAGATATTGGTTGGCTCTGGAATGGTGAGGTTAGTGCCATTTTCTTCAATATCCGTATTACCCCAAAGGATAAGTTTAGTGATTTTGTTGTCATTTGCAAAGGCATCTTCTTTTATAGTGCTTAGTTGGTAGCTTACCTCAACGGTGGCTAGTTCTGGATCATCCGCAAAGGTATAGGATGGGATAGTTGAACCATTTGTGTGAAGTTCTTCATTTGCTAGCGAAGCATCAACACTGAAGGTGCTTGGGATTGATACTGATACTAGTTTTGGCATATTAGCAAAAGCATGTGGTTCTACCGCATTGAAGTTAGCGGCAGTGAGATCAAAATCCATGTTGTGGGTACCAATGGTTTCTGCTGCGGTATTATTGAAGGCGTATTCCTTCAAGGCTACGTCTTTTCCTACTAGACCATCACCAAAGACAAACTTCTTTAGTTTAGTATCGTTATTGAAGGCGAACTTACCTACTTCGGAAAGGTTAGTGTGGTTGGCGAAGCTTACCGTTTCAAGGTTAGCACATTCTTCAAAGGCGTTAGCCGTAATTACAGGAAGGTTCTTGATTTCTACCTCACGCATAGTCATGCCGTGGAATTCTGGTTCACCATCAGCGCGAAGGGTTGGAGTAGCCGTAATATAGCCATAAGTACCGTTCTCTCTAAGGCCCCATATTTGACCCTCATGAGGCATAACCGGCTCAGCCTGAAGCGTACCAAGCACTGGAAGCATCGGCGATTCAATTATGAGCTTATCCATCTTTGCATTCCAAAACATCTGGAAAATGGCCTGGTTGTTGGTTTTATCATAATCTAAAGCCGGTTTAATAGTGACGGTGCCATAGTTAGTATCCGTATTGCCAGCATTAAAAGCAGACCAGCCAATAGACTCAATCGTGGACGGAATTACAAGATCACCTGAAACGGAGGCACCATAGAATGCCGCTTCACCGATGATCCTAAGACCTTCAGAAAATGTATTAGTAAGGGTAATATTGGACTCCTGGAAAGAACCTTTAGCAATTTCAACAACCGTATCTGGAACCGTAACGGGCTCATTGACCGTCGTTTTAAAGAGTGCATAATCCGGAATCTTAGTCCACTTCGCATTAGCAATATCTAGTTTCTTTATATCAAAGTACGCAAATGCAGTCTGCGTTGGAAAAGTAATACTTTTATCCGTAAAAACTATACTATCAAAACTACTTCCATCAGTCATTTGAGCCTGGTTTCCGCTCCAATATGGATTATAACTTTCTGGCAAAGCAGGATCAACCGTACTAAATATCGGATAAAAACTTCCATGCAAACCGAAGAAATCGCAATCCAAATAGATATTACGAAGATTTGGATTATACAAGAAAGCGCCAGAACCAATACTCTCAATCTTATCGTATAGCTTAACAGATTTAACATTGGCCTGCATGAAAGCGCTACCACCTATTTCCTTAAGATTTGGCAAATCTACATCAAGCTCATATCTATAACCATGGAATGCATTGCTGCCAATCTTCTCTAGCGATGCTGGAAGCTTAGTAATAATCACATCAGAAGCTTTACTCCAATCGCCATCAGGATCACCTTGCCACTTAGAGTGCAGATAATCTGCATCGTAGAATGCATGATCTTTAATTACTTTTAGTGATTCCGGCAAGACCAACTCATCCTCTAGCTTTGCAAACATAAACTCATTATAACCAATTGTCTCGAGTGTGTTAGGTAATTCAACGCTCTTTGCCTTAACGTTCATAAACATATTATTTGGCAAGTTAGTCACACCTTCTGGAACAACAATCGCATCGCTCACTTCCGCATTCCAAAAAACACTATTATAATCTGCAGTTTGCAAACCGCTTGGAAGAATTATTCTATTAAATTTTGCACTCCTAAATGCACCGTCAAGATGAGTCACGCTATCCGGAATCTTTAATTCCCCACCAATCTCCGCACCATAAAATGCTGCACTTGGAATGCTCGAAATAGTATCAGGCAAAACTAGTTTACCAATTTTTGCATTTATAAATGCATTTCGCGGCAAATAGCTAAAACTTGAACCGCTTAAATCGAGCTCATCAGTGTCAAAATTATAGAAGTATGAAGAAGTATAAGGTCCCCAATTAGCATTTAGCGCAGTAGACTCAGGAATAATATCACCATTAATCACGACCTTATCATAATGATGGAAATCCGGATTACACCACCCATTATATTCCGGGTGCCAAATTGCACAGTTCTGGTTATAGAAACCGCCAAGCATAGAATAAATATCCCATCCAGCCAAATCAGCATCGATAACTACTTCTTTGAGCCAATAGTTTCCATCAAGCGAATTTTCATAACTCCCTTCTGGAATATTTAGAACAGTGTTAGCGTGCCAATGTAATCCAGTAATACCAGTATTCTTAAATGCACTCGCCCTAAAACTATTTAAGTTCGGCAAATCAACATCAGCAGTTAGGTTTAAATCTCCATAGAACGCAGCAACACCAATTTCTTCCAAAGACTGTGGAAGCATCGAAATCTTTACACCAAGTACAACCTCCTTATCTTCAGGTCTCGGATGCCCCGTGCTATACCCCCATGCGTTAAATGCGCTTCCACCAATTCTCTTAAGACCTTCCGGCAATACCAGTTCTTGATAAATAGTCGCATGATCAAACGATGCCACACCTATCTCTTCAAGCCCAGCAGGCAATAATAACTCATCGATAAATACGCCCTGGAAAAATGCATCAGGGATTTCCTTAATACTTGAATTACTCAAATCAAATTTATCAATTGATGTCGTTTCAAAATCCGTGCCAAAACGATTATTACCAATCGGAATATTTAATTCATCGACATCATGAACCCCATCAGCAATATATAGTCCAGTACAAGCCGTCGCATCAAGAAAACTTTCCGCAGATGTACCTACGATAGAATTATAATAGCCACCGTAGCCACATTTTCCACGTGTATTGCCAGGTAAATGGTGTGCATTTTCAGTATATGTAATCGTTCCAAATTGCATTGGACGAGGATAATAATACGCACCAACATCCGTATCAACAGCTAAGTCAGAATCAAAAATTACATTACGTTTGCCTTCGAATAAATGATGTCCGCCGAAACTACTATGATCTGAATAATAGTAAAATGCATTCTTACCAATGTGCTTTAATTTATTACGAAAATTAAGATTCAAAAGATTAGTATTTTCAAAAGCGCTATCACCAATATACTCCAAATTCGGCAAATCGAATGTCGAAAAGAGTGCATTATCTAGCAAGAAGGCTCTTTCGCCAATATAGACTAGACTACTCGGAAGCTCGACATCAGGATGCGCCGAACAGACGACAGATGACCAAGTATTGTATTCCACACCGTCCGTACACTCGACATTTCCACTGATAAACCTTTCAAAAACATGACGTCCAATACCAAGAAGTGTGTCTGGAAGACTAATCTTTTTTAATGCATTATGCGGATCCCATTCATGTTTATATGAATAAAACCCCTCATCACCAATAAACTCATATCCATCGCCGATTATTACTTCCTCAATTGATCCAAACGCACTAAAAAATCCACCAGAAATAATATTTTTAAATGTGTTCGGATTGAATGACTCCGTAGTATATTCATCACTAAAAGTAGGTTTTTTACATAAAAATACATAGCGTCCTCCTCCACATTCAACAAGAGTTGGTTCGCCATGAGTCGCCGAAACCGGTTCGTCAGCGTGATAAGGCGCAACGATATCCAACTTTTTAAGATTCAAGTTAATGCAGTAGGCAGCACTAATACCACGCTCATCACGACAACCAAGTGTTTCAACAAAACGATATGGAATATCCTTCTGATAAGTATCAAAACGAACCGTAACGTTTTCTATAGGATTGTCGAGAAAAACATTTCCATCAGACAAATCTGTAATTGTTTTTGGAAAATCCAACTCGGAAATATTATTACTAGCAAAGGCCTCAAAACCAAGTTTTTCGACGCTGCCCAAATTCAAAGAATTAATACCAGTATTTTTAAATGCTCTTCCCTGGACAACTCTAACGTGGGTTTCGCTCAGATCCAACGAATTATTAATAGGAACATTCTCAAAAGTATTGTAATCAATCAATTCAACATCACCGAAATCAATATTTGTTAGATCGGAACAATCTTTAAACATAGCCGGAAAAGTTGTGTTACCTTCAAAAACAACACTTATAACATTCGTATTTTGAAATGCACCTTCACCTGCAGTCTGATAATCTTTAATAACAATACTTCTGCTACTTTCATTTAGTATTGAATCTCTAAAGGCAAACCAACCTAAATATTTTACATTCTCAAGATTCGTTAATTTTAAACGATAACCTGAAAAAACACCACCGGAAGTGGAATAATTATAGGAGACCACTTCATGCAAATAGCAAGTACCATTGCAATCGAATCCCTCAAAAATAACATCTTTCTCACCCATTTGTTTATCGAAATAAGAAAAACTATCCCAATTAGGAATATCATTTTCAGTGATATCCGTATCTTCATAATAAGAAGAACTATAACAGGTTCGATAATGATTATAATCGCAGATATTTATCGTTGCCGTAAGATGCTCTAAAAAAACATCTCCAATCACCATATTCTCACCAAAAATAAGTTCCACTTCGGTTTCTGGATTAATGATTGGTCGTACACCCATGATTTGAACTTTGGAAGTGTTGGTCATATCAAGAACAGTTACGTCTGCTTGGTTTGTTGTTCTTCTAGCTGGATCTGGAGAGACAAAACGAGTATCTTGAGATTCTTGGTTAGCGTTTCTTACATAGTAGGTATCGGAGATTGGAGTTATTCCAGTCGTAGTGGTCATATCATCGTAACTAGGTACTGTTACCGTTGTGAGGTTTTCAGGTTTGTCATAAAACATGAGGTTGAGCTTAGTAGGTTCTTCTGTATTTTCGGAGTCTGAGACTACTTCCCATTCCCAACGTACACCATCTGAATCAGTATAGAGACCGTAGTTATCTACTACTTCTTCTGCAAAAGTTGAGGAACTGGAAACAATAGTAGCTAGTCCACATGAAATAACACCTGCAATTATTGCGAGTGCAAAAAGATTAGATTTATTTAACCGCTTTGCGAAAACGGTCTTATATAGGAACCCCAAAATATACCTCCTTGTATGACCTTTGATGAATATATTATAACATAAGAGTTTTTAGAATTATTTTTTATTTAGTTTCTTCGAAACATTTGAAGTATTCCAGAGAATAGTTGAATGAGATTCCAGAAAAATTATGAAACTGGTAATTTCATAATTTTTCTGACGAATCGAATGAGACTATTCCCTGCGAATACTTCAAGTTGAGAAAAACTAAATAGAAAATAATTCATTAAACAACTACAGGGAGCATCCTTTACTTTTTCTTCTATATGAGTTATAATACATGGAAACATTATTAATTTTTTAATCTAATAGGGATAAAATGCCAATTATTAAATCCGCCAAAAAGGCAGCACGCCAGGCTGAAAAGCGCACCGCGCACAACGTTGAAATCAAGAAGTCTATCAAGACTGCACTCAAGGCCTTCAAAGCTAATCCAACTCCTGAAAATCTTTCCAAGGCTCAATCCGAATACGACAAAGCCGTCAAAAAAGATCTTCTCAAGAAAAACACCGCTTCTCGCCGCAAAGCTGCTCTTGCTAAATTTGCTAAAGAAGCCGGCGCCAAACCAGCTAAGAAAGCTGCAGCAAAAAAGACTGCAACAAAAGCCAAGGCTGAATAGAAGAAGATTTCATTTCAATATCAAGTTTAGAGAGCTCCGTAAGGACTCTCTTTTCTTTTGTTCCCTGTCTCAAAGAAAAATCAGAAATCGCGAGACTAGCAATCGCACCAAAAAACATATACGGATCCGTATCGTTCATAATCTCTTCGGTCATTTTTACCGCCTTCGCCCCGTCACGCTTCGCCATATTATATATATTCTTCGCCACGCTAAATCCATTCACCTGTGGCAATGCAAATTCTCGAATTTCTACCTTATCCTTAATTTCCTTATAAAAAGCCGTTCTCTTATCAAGTTTAGACTCCCAGATCACCACATTATGTGGCGTATCTAGAAAACCCGCCACTGCATCCATGACTGCGCGATTATCGCCCAAATCTTTGATTAGAAGAGCTCGCTCAGAGGCGAATAAGGTGCCTCCCAGAAAAAGGCTTGGTAGCTCAGCCAAATCAAGGTTTGTCCCCTCTAAAGTCTCAAAATTAGCCCCTAAAACCTTTTTAATGGCAATTTCGGCCGCTTTTCGGTCATCTCCGTAGAAAATTCTAATCATCGCTACCTCTGTTATCAATCTGTTGGCAATGTGGGCAAATATGTGTTCCGCGCCCTGCAACCCTAATTTTAACAATTTTCTCGCCGCACCTCAAGCAAGTTTCCCCTGTTCTACCAAAAACTTGCGCAAATTTATCCAGATAATTACCCCTAGAGCCATCCGCATTTACATAGGTTGCCATTGTCGAACCGCCCGATTCGATCGAGCGTTCCATTACAGTACGAGCTCCCTCCAGCAACTTAGCACATTCCATCTCCGAAATCGTCCCCGCTTTGCGTTCCGGATGAATTGAGGCATAAAACAGTGCCTCATCCGCATAAATATTCCCGAGCCCCGCAATAATTGACTGATCCAAAATCACTGCTTTAATCGGCGCCTTAGCGTGCCTTTGCAACTTACCATAAAGCTCCTCACTCGTCATATCCCAAGGCTCTTTGGCAAGCTTCTTAATAAAACTATCTTCAAGAACTTCGCTACTCTTCACCACCTTAAAGAATCCAAATTTCCTCTGATCATTAAAATACAGTTTCCCCTCCCCAATCGAGAGCACAATTCGTGTCTGTTTATTTGGTAATTCATCCACAAAATTTTCGCTCGGATGCCCAGCTGCAAACTCTTCATTTCCCCGCCAAATCAATTGCCCAGTCATCCTCAGATGAATCATAACCGATAAGCCATTATCAAGTTCCACCACCAAACACTTCCCATACCTCTTCACATCAACAATTGAAGCGCCTACGATTCCTCCGAAATTATCTTTAGCCGAACCGCCAATAAACATCTTCGGCTCAAAAACTTCAACACTAGAAATCTTCTTCTTTACAATATATTTAATTAACCCACGCCTTATCGTCTCGACTTCTGGCAGCTCAGGCATACAGGTCTACAATTCTCCCCAATTAGAACCGGTAGTTACTTCTACGGCAAGTTCCACTGGTAATTCTGGTGCTACGCCCATCATTTCACGCTTCAAAATCTCACCCACTGAGTCAGCGAGCGCCGCATCGCATTCTACAATTAAGGAATCATGTACCTGCATAATTAGCTCTGCACCCTTTGGCAACGCCGCATCTACCCGCGCCATCGCGCGTTTCATCAAATCTGCTTCTGTTCCCTGAATTGGCATGTTTTGCGCCGCACGCTCAGCCGCCGTACGAATCAAGAAATTCGCCGACTTCACATCTGGAGTTGGCCTACGACGACCATACAAGGTCTCCACAAAACCTTCATCACGTGCCTGTTTTAAGAATTCTTCAAGTTTCTTCTTCATCGGCGCACGCAACTCAAAATATTTATCAATAAACTCTTTTGCCTCCGGCACCGTCATATCCGCCGCATCAGACAAACCCTTCGCACTCATTCCGTAAAGCACGCCGAAGTTAATCACCTTTGCCGCACGACGCTGTTTCTTAGAAACCTGCTCGAATGGCACCTTGAAAGCTTCCGACGCCGTCTTGGTATGAATATCAATTCCCGAGTTAAAGTCTGCAATCAACTTTTCATCATTAGATAAAGCTGCCGCAAGCCTCAACTCAAACTGTGAATAATCTGCCGACACCAATACCTTACCAGCATCCGCCACAAAACCATTACGAATCCTCTTCCCCTCTTCCGTCCTCACTGGAATATTCTGCAAATTTGGATTAAGTGACGAAAGCCTACCCGTTGCCGTCACGTCTTGAGTAAAGGTCGTATGAATACGATCGTGCGCGTCTGCAAGCTCCAAGAATGGCAATACGTAAGTAGACAGCAGTTTCGCTGTCTCGCGATATTCCATCAACTTATTAATAATCGGATGCTCATCCTTCAGCTTATCCAACTCCTTTGCGCCAGTAGAATAACCGCGCGAAGTCTTCTTAATCCCCTTCGTAGGAAGTTGCAACTTGTCAAACAAAACCTCAGACAATTGTACTGGCGAATTCACGTTAAAATCTACGCCAGCCATTAGCTGTACTTCGCGCTCTTTGCGTGCCACCTCATCTGCATATTCCAGCTTCAAATCTTCAAAGTATTCACGGTCAATCAGCATTCCCTTCTTTTCCATCTTGAAAAGTACCGGAATAAGTGGCAAATCAAACTCCAAAAACACTTTCTTAAGTTTCGGATTCTTCTCGAACTCTGCTATTTGATACCAATATTCCGCCGCCACGTCGCCCTGCTCAGTCTCACGATTTAAAGGGTTGAGCAAGAATCGCCCCTGTTTCAAATCCCAATATTTCGCCCCCATCAAAACTTTTGTCGCAACACCAGCATCTTCATGCATCAAAGCCTTCACATCCCAAGCCACAATTAAATCTTCCGGCAAAGGCTTTGCCTCTTTTGGAGCAACAGTTTCATTAATATCAAATAATAATCCATCAACCGCCGCGTCACTCCTCGAAATCTCTCCAGTCACATCATTAGCAGGAGCATCAGACCCCTTGAAGTATTCCGAAAACTTACGAATGAGAGATTTAAATTCAAAACGCCTGAGTCCCGCCAAAACTTTTTCACTATCAATCTTAAATTCTGGAATTTCAACAAGAGATACCGGCGCATCAAACATAATCTGCGCAAGTTTATAAGATAGATAAGCTGAGTCCTTCCCCGCCACCAGCTTATCGTGCGTAGAACCAGTTATCTCGTCGACATGCTTATAAATTCCATCAAGCGATCCATAAGTATTAAGTAGCTTCACGGCCGTCTTCTCGCCAATTCCTGGCACACCCGGAATATTATCCGAATTATCACCTTTAAGCGCCTTAAGATCCAAGAACTGTGGTTTCAAAATTCCATATTTTGCTTCCACCTCAGCTACATCAATTTCTTCAATATCGGAAAAGCCCTTAAGCACGCGCCACATCCTTGTGTTATCGTCCACAATCTGTAACATATCGAGGTCAGAAGAAATAATATAAGTCTCATATTCACATTTTCCGTCCACCCCCATCTTTTCATCAGCCTGGCGCGACAAAGTCCCGATAATGTCATCCGCCTCATATTCATCTACCTCCACAAAACTCCAACCAAGAGAAGACACTAATTCCTGAAGTAGTGGAATTTGCGCATAAAAATCATCACCCGGCTTTACACGGCCAGCCTTATAGTCTGCAAATAATGCTTTGCGCTTAGCTGTAGAAGTCTTCGAATCCCAAGCCACTACCACCTGATACGGATCGAGCCTCTTTACGATTTCCATTGCAATCGCCGCAAAGCCATAGATACCCCCAGTTGGCGTGCCGTCCGATAGGCTCAGTGCCCCCATCGCGTAATAACCGCGATAAAAAATTGATTTTCCATCGATAATAACCAACCTTTTCATAAGATTATTCTACCATAAATACAGATAAAAAAGATGGAGCCGAAGCTCCATCTTTAAATTCTTGAAAAAGATTATTCTTCTTCCTCTTCCTCCTCTTCCTCACCCACAATAGACGCATAGGCATGATTCCTAGTAAATAGGCTCGGGAAGAAACTTCTGATTCCCCTTTTCACAACTGGCGCACTTGCAACAGCTTCGGCCTGTGCCTTCTTTGCAGTTTCATATTGCTCAATAGTCTGAAGTTGAGCATTCAATGCGTTTAGTTCATCTTGACCAGCACGTTTCAATCTCTTATCCAGAATAGCTCGTTTGTCTTCAGGAATATCCTCATATTTCTCAACACCAAGAAGCAAGCATGCATCCTCAATTTCTTCATTAACGCGCTCTTGAATTTTATCGCGTTTCCCTTCAACTTCAGCTTTCAAAACCTTAGGACTCTTCTTGCCTAGTGCTTCATGAAGATCTATTATTTCCTTTGCTTCTTTAGACTTATTACCAGCTTCTTCGAATTTTTCTACGGCATTATCATAAGCTTCTTTAACCTTAGCATGAGCATCCGAAGCTTCATCATATTCTTTTTTAAGTCTCTTAAGATTCAAGCTACTTTCATTATATGCATCCTTAGCCTCATTAACTTTATCAATGAGTTGATCCATTTTCTCTTTGGCCTCTTCGAACGCCTTCTTCGCTTCCGCTTTTTTCTCTATGTTCGCTTTATATGTCTTTTTACGTTCGCCAAAGCCTTTCCAAATCTCAGAAAACTTATTCTTCGCATCTTCTTTTTCTTGCTTAGCGTTTTTTGCCTCGTTGAACTTCTGTCTGGTTTTTTCAGGTAATTTACTAATGAAATCATCAATTACATTAGTTTCTTTAGGCTCTGCCTTCTCATTAGCTTTCTTGTTGGCCTTTTTGTTAGTGTATTTGTTAGCATTCTCACCAGATTCCGCCCTTTTTTCTTCATTGATGACCGCCATCGCCAAATCACCAACCGAAATTTTAGGATTACCTTTCCAAAACGACCTTACGCTGCTCTTGATAACATCACCACCAGCCTTCAAGAGTTCAAAAACTCGCTTCGCCTGATCTTTGGTATATTTACCACGTCTCTCAATGTTTTCGCTTTTATCGTATTCTTTTCGCGCATCTTTTATATTTTTTTCTGCGTCTCTATACTCTTTACTAGATTCAATCGAATCTACTTTTTTCTTAAGCTCAGTATTTTTGTCTTGGGATGCCTTATACTCAACCTCGAGTTGATTTTTGTCTGCTAATTTTTCCTCAACATCCTTTTGCAAAGTATCACGTTCTTGAATTGCATGTTCTACAACATTCTCTGATTTTGCAAAAGCACGCTTTTCGCGCCATTTTTCAAATTTAGAAGCAATCGAAGACTTTACGCCTTCAACCTTTTTATTAGCGGCTTCCCCCATTTTCATCGAGGTTAACCCCTCCCATTGACCTGCATTTCCAGAAGCCGCACCGGTGTTTCCAACAGTGTTAGGCTTTACCATGCTAATGCCCCCGTCATATAATCATCGCGAAACTCTTCAAGAGCACCAGTAATTACTTCATCACTATTGATTCCAGAGTTTTCGAGTACGCTTTTTACGCGATCTTCAGTCAAACTTCCATCATCAATTGATTGTTCAAGATAATCGAGTTTATCACCCGGCAAGGCCATCAAAATAGCATTATCGATCTTGTCATTTAGTTTTTCAAGAAGCCTTGCGTGCATGCTTGGCTCATCTTGCTGTCCTTTGGCTTTTAGTAGTCTTGAGACAAAAAGATCAAGACCATCTTGTCCCCCTTCGTTATTTTGATTCATTGTATGACCTTTCTTTTATATATAATAACGCGTTATTATTACACTTACGCTTAGTGTACAACATTTTTGTAATAAACACAACAAAAAACAGGGCCACAACCACTATCGTAGCCCTGTTTTAAAACTAGAATTCAATGTCGGCTAGAATATCATCCATTCCGTTTTTAAGATCATCAATCGTACCATTATTTAAAATATAGTAATCAGCTGCCGCAATCGGGCCACCCTTTTCAAGGTTTTCAATCTCACTCTGATCACGTTCACGAATTTCTTGTGCATTAAATGGACGAATAACGCGTTCAGCTACACGTGCATAGCGCAACTTCTTTGTAGCCACAATTGCTACGAAAGTTGTAGAACCCGGAAATTCGTGCTTTATCATCTTATACTCAGTCCAAGAATACACACCATCAAGAATAATACGTTTTTGCCCTGCACTTATTAAATCTTTAACCTCAGCAATCACTTGTCTTACTACCCAGTCATTTCCCTCTTCTGCACGAATCTTCTCGCGGAATTGTTTTTCACTTTCCGCGGTTCTCTCGATTCCACGTTTTTCCATCTCTTTCAAGATCATGCCACCAAAGTAAACTTTCGGATAGCCTTTATCAGTCAAATAATCTACAGCCACAGACTTACCGCTGCCGCTCATACCCACAAGGGCGATAATCTTTACATTTTCCATGCTACAAGTATAACACGCCCAAAACCGTAGTCCAAAACCTACTTAGCGCAAACAACTTTTACGAATCTTTTGTCTTTTTTAATTTCTATTTGATTAATCTGTTCAAACTTTTTATACTCGCCCTCAGCTTGAATCTCAACATTAGCCGGAACTACAAATTTAAGCACATCCCCACCACTAATTTCCTTGCCTGGAACTCGATGCAAAATACTCTTACTCATAAACCCAGCCAATCTCAAGAAACTCGTTAGCTTAGCAATCTTTCTTACAAATACTTTAGGGATAAAAGCATTATTCTTCCCCTTCATTACTCTCGCCAAAGAATGTCCATTTACTGCAATATAATCAGAACGTTTATAGAGTATTTCCCCATTCAATTCAAAATCCGGCAAGAATAATTTCTTATGTCTATGCGAAAAATACCACTTAGCAAGTTGTGTATAAGAGCGCACGGCACGATTCTTTTTCTTTCGTAAATTTGAGCGCACCTTCTTCGAGTCAAATATTTCCACTGCTTCCGCCATCATTCCAATCGTCACATAGCACGATGCAAAACGAAAATGTTCACCATCAACCAGTATATCCAATGGGTAGAGTTTGCGAACATTATTTAACTTGCCATCTACAAAAATATCCTCAAGCTTCTTCGTCTTCAACGTCCTAGCAAGGTCATTAAAATTGCCATACGGAAGCACTGCGAGGGTTACATCCTTTTCAGACAACATAATAGCATTCAACCCAATCACCGCTGTTGCATCACCACCTACCGAAAGTACCACATCCTCATCTTGCAACAATCCTGCCAAATTAGCAGCATTATCATCCACATTAGTCGGCAAAACTTCGTATTTAAAAATCTTGATTCCAGAAAAACCAAACTTTTCTCTCAAAACTTGTGGATTCATCAAAAAATCCAAGACCTCCCTACGCACATTGGCGTATCTAGAAGATCTTGGATTACAAACAATTACGAGTCGTCGCATTAGCCAAAGTTTGGAATTAAGAAGCTTAGAATCGTATAAAGCAAAGCGTAAACCGCCAAGCCGATGATAATTTCAATCAAGCGAACTCTTGCTTTAACGGCCTTTCCAACATCAGGACCAGCGGTAAGATACATAATGCCCACATAAGTAATAGCCGCCACGCCAAGTGCCGCAATAATAACACTAATAATATCAATAATTAGCTTCAACTTTTCCTTAATACGCACACCTTTATAATCACATGTTAATCTTACGCCATTCTTCAAAGTTCCAGACAAAGACGTCTCGGCGCAAGCAGATTTACATTCAATCGGATTCCTTTCTCCTTCTAAACCTACTTCTTTATCCCTCCAGCCGGTTCCAGCTTCAGTACACCCGTCTTCAATTTCCTTGGCCTTTTTTAAATTCACTTCATACTCAGTCTCAGCCCACGTCTCCCCACTTGGCACAGCTACAGCGCCCACCAAGCTCATCACCACCATACAAATTGCAATAATAATCTTTTTCATGGTCTCTCCTATCTTAAATACTCATGAAGTTTTTTAGTGTCTTTATTCTTGCGGAGCTTCGAGAGTGCCTTCGCCTCAATCTGGCGAATACGTTCCCTAGTTACCGCAAATTCATTGCCAACTTCTTCAAGTGTATGTGGTCTACCACCACCGATACCAAAACGCAAACGGATAATCTTTTGCTCACGCTCAGTAAGGGTAGCGAGAATCTCAGCAAGCTGCTCCTTCAAAATCTGGTTTGCGGCAGCATCTTCTGGAGAATCACGTTCCTCATCCTCTACGAAATCACCGAGTACAGAATCTTCATCATCGCCTTCGCGGCCAACAGAAGCATCGAGCGATGCAATATCCTGCTTAATGCGCATTACATAATCAATCTTTTCTGGCTCCATATCGAGCTCTTTGGCAATTTCCTCATTGGTCGGCTCGCGGTTGAGCTCAGTCGTAAGCTTACGAGTAGTGCGAAGGACCTTATTAATTGTCTCAACCATGTGCACTGGAATACGAATCGTACGAGCCTGGTCAGCGATTGCACGAGTAATAGCCTGACGTACCCACCAAGTTGCATAGGTTGAAAACTTAAAACCCTTATCTGGGTCAAATTTTTCTACAGCGCGAAGAAGACCTGTATTTCCCTCTTGAATAAGATCGAGAAAATCAAGACCACGGCCACCATAACGTTTTGCAATCGAAACTACAAGGCGCATGTTAGACTCCACCATCTTATCCTTAGCCTTCTTGTCGCCTTTTACAATGCGTTGTGCAAGGTCGGCTTCTTCTTCTGGAGTAAGTAGTGGAATCTTACCAATCTCACGGAGATATAACCGAACTGAGTCATCTGCAAAAGCATCTACGTTCTCGGCAGTGATTGCCAAGTCTTCGTCAGAAAGCTCTTCCTCATTCTCGAGGTCGTCAGTTTCTGGTTCGTCGAAATCAATTGGTAAATCTTTGTTATCTAGAATATCATTATTATCCATTGCACACTAGTATAACTAATTTTTCAAATTTTGCAAGTCGCGAATCTCTTTTATTACCTCGGTAAAACGTTCATCATCCTCGCTTAATTCCGCCAATTCTTCGTTCAATGCTTTTATCTTAGCTTTCTTTACTTCATCTTGGTATTTTTTAAGCAAACCAGTCGCCTCTTCAAGCAAATTATCCGTACCATGTTCATGCTCCGAATTAAACACCAAATCAAGTTCATCAAGCTTTTCCTGCTCTGTAGGTAAATCCAAAGGAATCACAAGATCCAAATTGCCGCATTTCTTAATTGCGAGCAAACTATTCTCGAGGCGTTTGATTTTATCACTCTTTACCTCAGTCTTTGCTCTTTTAAGTACCTTATGGCTTGCCTGCTTGAGCTTCTCATCCAACCTCTCCCCTTTTTCGTGCAATACACTTACATCAACGCCAAGTTTCTTCGCCACCTTCGCCTCGTATCCGGCACGTTCTACTTCATCCTTCAGATAACCGAGTAATTCTAGAGCCACATCCGAATACTTACGTTTATCTGGTACAAGCCTCAAATCAAGTCTCTCTTCATATTTATCAAGCAACCAATCCACCGCTGGCACGCGCTCTTCCACCGCTTCTTTCCAAAGCGCCGGATCTTTCTGGATTAATTCATCCGGATCCTTTGCACCGTGATAATTCGAAATCACCGAAAGATAAATTCCCAAATTCCCCGCCAGCTTAATTGCACGCTCCGTTGCCTTCACACCCGCTTCATCGCCATCAAAAGCCAAACGAATATCAGAGGTAAGATTCGACAAAATTTTAAGGTGTTGTTCTGTCATCGCTGTGCCAGAAGTCGCCACCGCTTCTTTTACGCCAGCCTGATGTGACGAAATTACGTCCATATTCCCTTCTACAATCACCACATAGCCACTACGACGAATCGCTTCCTTCGCTTGATAAAGCCCAAAAATAAAACGCGACTTATTAAATAGTAACGTATCCTGTGTATTAAGATATTTTGGCTCGCCCTTATCTAGAATCCTTGCCGTAAAACCAATCACATTCCCAGACGTATCAATAAATGGCACCATCATGCGTCCACGGAACATGTCACCAGAAAAACGATTAAGAAGTCCCGCTGCTTCAAGCTCGTCCTCGGTAAATCCGCGTTTCATCAAAACACCCTTCAAAACCTTTCCACCCTGCGGCGAATAACCAATCTTAAATTCAGTCACTGTATTACGATTCAAATTCCTCTTATAAAACACATATTCGCAAACATTCTTACTTTTAGTTAGACAAATCTGATAATACTTGCAAGCTAGCGCCAACGCTTCCCTTGCGCGCGCCTTCTTCTGCGAAACTTTTGCATCGCCACCAGAATATTTTTCAAGTGTCACACCAGCCTGTGCTGCCAACTTTTCCAAAGCCTCGCGAAAAGAAATGCCTTCTACTTCCATTACAAAAGTAAAAATATCACCGCCTTTATTAGCCGAAAAATCATGCCAAATCCCCTTTTCCGGAGACACCATAAAAGATGGCGTTTTGTCGACACCCCAAGGAGAACGCCCCTTCAAATTCCTACCTGCTCGTTTGAGTTCTATATACTGCCCAACCACATCTTCAATCGCCAAACGAGATTTAATTTCCTCCTTTGCATCATTCATATTTATAGTATAACATCTCAAAATTCTTATGTTATAATTATTCTATGGACAGTGAAGCCTATCTTAATCGTATTGCCGCATCGAGCCGCAAAAATCGAAGCAATAACAACAGTATTTCGTCGTCAATCTGGGTAAAAGTTCTCATCGCAGTCACAGCAGTTGTTTTAATATTCATTGTTATCAGCAACATCCTCGATTCAGGCGATTCTGTCAAAGACAAAATCACTTCCCTTAAGCTTCACACTACTAATCTTTCTAACATCATTAAAACTTATCAACCTCGAATCAAGTCCTCATCACTCCGTTCCGCATCCGCATCCTTCAATGGTGTCATCATCAATACCACAAGTGGCCTTTCAAATTATCTTACCGATAAATACGGCGCAAAAGATGACAAAGAAGCTAGCAAGAAGATTACAAAAAAAGAAACCGATCTTTACGAAGAACTCAATGATGATTTATTCAGTGCACGCATCAATGGACTACTCGATCGTACCTACGCCAGTAAAATGGCCTACGAAATCACTGTCATTTCTACACGCTCAAAAGAAATCCTCAAACTAAATAAGAATAGCGAACTAAAAAATATTCTTGAAACCTCTTTAAATAGTTTGGATAATTTGTATAATAGCTTTAATAACTATTCTGAAACCAGATAGAAAGGATTATTATGGCAAAAGAAGAGGGCGCCAAGTTTGACGCCAAAGAAAAGGCCAAGAGTGCCTTCAAAAAAGCTAAAAAAGGTGGTTCCGGCTTCCGTAAAGAATTCACCGATTTCATCAACCGCGGTAACGTCATGGATCTCGCCGTAGGTGTAGTCATTGGTTCTGCATTTACCGCTATCGTCAACTCAGTTGTTAATGATATCATCATGCCACTCGTTTCCCTCATTGGTGGTGGTTTCGACTTCACCTCTCTCACCTTCGAGATTCCAAACTTCTTCGGTGGCGACAAAGCTGCAGTCATCCACTACGGTAATTTCATTCAAAACGTTATCAACTTCCTTATCATCGCCCTCGTAGTCTTCTTAATGATTAAAGGCATCAACCGCCTCCGCCGCAAGAGCGAAAAAGAAGCTGAAAAAGAAGAAAAAGCTGAAGAAAAGAAAGAAGACGAACAAACCGTTCTTCTCCGCGAAATCCGCGACGCTTTGAAGAAAAAATAAAGCTTAACTCAATAAAATAATCAGGTATTTTGCTCGGGCATGCTTACGCCTAATGTCCTCACAATAATACCTGATTATTTTTGTGCCAAACTTTATTCCGATTCGATCGTTAAATTGTAGCTAAGGCGAATAAGGTCATCGATTTCTTCAGCAGAAAGCTGTCCACTATTCACAATTTCAATTCCCCCACGCCCAAAGTAGCGTGATTCCATCACGCTTTCATATTTCTCACGGAGAAACTTACCAAGCTTTCCATCGCAACGTAGCTCAATCGTGTTTTTGTTCTCGATCAAAAATGCTTTTTCGCCAGCAAAGTAAATCTTGCGTTCCTTATCGTCATTTTTCTCGGTCTTAACCGTAAACTCACCAACTCCCGAGATATTTGCAATATCCATAGTCCTCCTATTTCTTCAAAAATCCTAAGTAGTATTTAAGTTCTTCAATCGAGCCCTCAATATCATCAAGCGCACGATGCGCTTCACGCTTCGTAAACTTCTTATCGAGTGCATTTTCAAAATAAATCTTCCAAGCCGAAACATCAAGCATGCGATAGTGTAATCTTTCTTGAAGTCGTGGCCATTCCCTTTCGATAAACTTCTGATCCTGATGAATTGAATTACCAGCAAGATAAACTTCCTTGCCAAAATTCTTATCCAAGAACTCAAGTAGCATATCCTCAACTTCTTTGGCAGACTTACCATCTTTATTTTGAGCCATCAAAGCATCACGAGATTCGTGATTCTTCTCCCAGAATTCACCTACCATACGTTTCTTCATCAAATCTTCAGAAACCTTCACAACTGCTTCCATTCGAGCTACTTCATTAAACTCAAAATCCGTCGCAATCGCCGCCACCTCAAGAATTCTATCTTCGACTGGTGAAAGACCAGTCATCTCGAGATCAACCCATAATAATTTAGCCTTTTTCATTACATTTCCTCCGGAACTTTAATACCTAAGAGATCAAGACCATGGGTCATAATCTTCAAGAATACACTTACAATTTCACCACGCTCTGCTTCCGCATCACTGCCAGCCACAGGGCAATTCTCGTAAAATCTTGAGAATTCCTGCGCAAGTTCATATAAGTAGTTTGCAACTTTTTGTGGAGCCGTATCTATTACAGCGCTAAGTAGCACGTCTTTATATTGAACAAATTTTTTAATCAAAGCCTTCTCATGCTCATTTACTTCATAATCAGCACGGGCTTCTTTTTTGCCAATCTTTTCCAAGATTTTCTTCGCGCGTACGCAAGAATATTGGAGATATGGACCAGAATTACCAGTCATTTTCACCGATTCTTTTGGATCAAAGATGATGTCGCCACCCATACGGTACTTCAAAAATGCATACTTAACTGCACCAAGCGCCACGGTGAAATCTTCCGAGTTATAACCTTCTTTAAGTTCCTCACTCACAATATCAAGCACATCTATAGCACGCAAGAAATTACCTTTCCTGGAAGACATCTTTACGCTACCAGGAAGTTTTACAATACCATGTGTAAGATGCAAGGTCTTCGCCACCAAATCCGGTGCATATTGCTCAATCGACTTCAAAACCACTTTCATATAGTCAAGCTGTTCATTCGCCGTAATTACTACGGATTTATCAAAATGCCAGTCATTCCACTTCGTAAAGATTAAACCAACATCCTTAGATTCGTAAGTTGGCACACCTTCCTTATTGATAAACACGCGCGTATGAAGTTTGTAATTCTCACCACGGAACACCACAGCTCCATCGCTCATCTCATAAACCCCAGCCTCAAGCTGTTTTTTTACGGTTTCAAGACCAAGCTCTGCTACTGTAGATTCAGGATAAAACTTGTCAAATTTCAAACCGATTCTCGCATAGAAATCCTTGAAGTAATCATAGGACATTTCCCTACCCTTCCAATAGATTTCTGCCACGTGCGAATCGTGCAAATTATTCTTATTAATCTCATAGATTTCTTTATTGAGCGCAGTGATTTCTGCATGCGCAGTTTCGTCATCATCATAAGCTCTCGTGCCCTCAACATACATCGCAGCCACATCTTCAATCGTAAAATCCTCCATACCAGACTTTTCGAGTGCCCAAATGGTCTTCCCTACGTGAAGTCCTACATCACCCCCAAAGTTTGCACGAATTACCTTCGCGCCAGCATATTCAAATAACCTCGAAATCGAATCACCAACTATCGACGTATAGAGATGCCCTACATGAAGCACCTTAAATGGATTTGGATCGGAAAACTCGCAAATAATAGTTTTACCAGAATATTCATCGCATGATATATTTTTTTCAAAATCATGGGCAAAATCGCGATTTTTCTGCCAAAAATATGCATCTGATAGCCTAAAATTCAAGAAACCAGGACCAGCCACCTCTGTTTTGTATTCAGGCATTTTGTCAGCAATCTCAGTAGCTATCTCACGAGGATTACGTTTTAGTTCACGGGTAAGAGCCATTGCGACATTCGAAGAATAGTCGACTTTCTCCCCATCTGCCATTTTCATACCTTCTGGTGCTTCAGTCACCACCGGTGAAGCTTCAACACCAAAAAGCTCGTTGATAACCTTTTTGAGCTGTTCCTGTATCTGTTCCATATCTAATATTATACCATAAAACCCCTAAGCATTTCAAATGGCCAATCCCTATAAAATCGACGTATAATAAAGGTATGGAAGAAATACTAGACATCTACACTCGCGACGGCAAGCACATCGGTAGCAAAACCCGTAGTGAATGCCATCAGAAAAACCCGGGCTTTTATCACAAACCTGCCTGGATCTGGATCGTAAACGACAATAAGGAGTTTCTCGTTCAAAAACGCTCTATGCTTAAGAAAAACCGACCCGGCTTCTGGGATATCTCAAGCGCCGGACACGTTGAAGCTGGCGAAACTTCCGTCGAAGGTGCCATCCGTGAGACCAAAGAAGAACTCGGCATCGACACTAAGCCAGAAGATTACAAATACATCGGCGAATTCACATCGGATGTTACATGGGAAATCGGCCAAATCTTCATCTTAAAACTGAATGTCAAAATCGAAGATTTTAAACTTCAAAAAGAAGAAGTTGACAAAGTCGAATGGCTTCCCTTTGACGTGTTTAAAAAACTCGTCTATTCAGATGCTTTCGTTCCATACGAAACAGAACTCAAAGACCTATCAATCAAAGCCCTAGAAGAATACAAATAGCCAAACAAAAAATGGTCCAAAGACCAAGTATTTGGTGACCCGGGTGCGAGTCGCACCGAAGGTTCGACTCCAAACACAAAAAATGCCCCTAGAGGCGTCAAATAATATGGTGACCCGGGTGCGAGTCGAACGCACAACCTCTTCCTTAGGACGGAATTGCTCTATCCATTGAGCCACCGGGCCAAAACTGGTGCGAGTAGAGGGAGTCGGACCCTCGTCTCATCCTTGGGAAGGATACATAATAGCCGTTATACGATACTCGCAAATCAAAATCTAAAGAACTACACCAATTATATCACAGGTAGAACCTATCGCTTAACTTCGATAAACTCTTTAATCTTCCCTGCGGTTTTAACTTCCTCAAAACGCTTTGCAAACTCAGTAAAATCAATTTTGATCGAAACAAAGTTCACTTCTGCCGCATTCTTATCTACCAACTTCACATAATAGTATCCATCACCGTTCATAGACACAAAACGTCCACTTTGCTGGCCAATTTCAAGCCTAGAAGCTGCATCCGCACGTCCACCATCAACGTTTTTGTTTGAAACCATCCCACTCGTCTCTTCATAAACGACCAAATCACCGAGCTCAGCTACCACATCCTTAAAAATCCCATCTTTAGATGCCAACAAAGCATCAACTCTCCTCGAAACCTCATTTGCGTGTTCATCAATCTTCTCATCAACCTTTGCCTTAATCAACGTGAGATAAATCATTCTATTATATTCATCTTTTGAAAGCCCAAAATTATCTTTAATAATCTTCAAGAATCCGGCCTCCGAACGATCCACCGAGCCAATCTGTCGATGTCTATCAAATTCAGTAGCCACCTCGTCATCAGAAACAGTAATCCCGTTTTCCCTTGCAAGCTTCATGGCATAGGTATAAGTCTCAGCTTTCGTAAGCGCGTCCGCTTTAAACTGCTCTTTCATATTCTCAAGGTCTTCCTCGGTCTGCGTCTGCGTAGACTGACGAGAAATAGACTGAATACTACTACGATAAAACATCAAATAGTCTGAAAAACGCACTTTTTCTCCATCCACCTCAGCTACCGGCACAGGCAAAATTTGTGTCAAACGATACAAAAGCTCATCGGTCATTTGCAACTTATAAAGCGCCAACCAACCACCAGCGGTCAAAATACCAAGAGTTACAAGAGAAATCAAAATAGTATTAATAACCACACGATGTTTTGTCCACTGCAAAGGATATTTAAATTTACGTCCAGTCGCTAGAACTTCCTCGCGGCGCTCATCGACCTTTTCCTGCTCAGTTTTTTTATCATCTTTCTTGTGGAACAATTTCATAAATATATTATATCACGTAAGCATAAAGCACCCCTAAGCACAAAAAAATTCCTCAATAAGAGGAAAATTCGAGAAAAAAAGACACCCATGATTCTACGTAGGATTTAATACGTAGAACCATGGGTTTAAACTGCAAACCTAGGATAATCAAGACAGATATAATCAATTTTCAACGCAATAATGCGGTGATATCCAATCATAAGAGTTTCGGTAAAACTTCTTAAAACAACGAACCATAGAATATAACCGACCACATCTTTAGGAAGCAACCGATCAAAACTAAAAATTCTCATAATAATAAGTCTCTACTAGTCGTGTAAAGGTCGACAAATAGACATGCTTAAAAAAAGTAATAAAACTTAAGATCTAGTCACATACGTATTAAAAGAAGAATCTACAAACAATTAGCCGAAAAACTAAAGACAAAATCTATAAATCTAATACTAAGTATAAAAACAATAGTATAGTAATAGAAAATCAATAGCAAAACTAATTGCATAAATAGCCACTCAAATAATATAAATAACTATAGGCATTCTCCGAGAATCACACCATATAAAGAATCAGGTCTTTACTTCCTAACCAATATACAGAAAAAATGAAACCGTTTCAGTACGTTCTTCAACGCCATCACCTAAGCATCTCATTATCAGGCTCTAAGACAACCATATTATAAACCATCTCATCTCAATATATAGCACATGAAACTATATAAATAAAAGCAGTATATAATCGAACACTACATAAACAAAAGACTATTCATCAAATGAAAACATAGCAACTAATTATAAGCCACAATGCGAAGAGATAAAATCTATAACGCTCTTGACTTAATTGCAATTTAACGTCCTATGAAACCAAAACTTGTGGTAATGATTCCATACCCCTATATTAGCACAACATAAGCGCTTTGACAAGACCTTTTGTATAATTTTTTTATACATTTTTCCATAGAAAACCCAAAAAGTTTTCCACAGGTTCTCCCCTGTTCTCTATATGATTTTTCCGTGAAATAAAAAAATAATTTCACAGAAAACTACTCACAAAAACCGCTTCCTATTATTACGAGGGAGCCTAACCCATAAAAAAAATATTGAAGAAGCCGTAGGCTTGCTTCAATATTTTTTAGAAGCTCCCGAGCAAAATAGGAAGCGGTTTTAATTAACGAGTATACTTTTCGTTAAGATCAGAGTAATCATAAAGCTCGTTGGCATTGAACCAAAGATCAATTTCCTTCTTTGCTTCATCTGGGCTACCGGAAGCGTGGACAAGATTTGGCACACCCATTCCCTTTGCATCGGAATAACCAAAGCTCATGTGTGAGAAATCACCACGGATGGTACCCATTTCTGCAGACTTTGGCTCAGTTGGGCCAACGATCTTGCGTACTAGTGGCACAGCTTCGACACCTTCAAGAACCATAGCAATAACTGGACCAGTCATCATATAAGCAACGTTGTACTTAAAGACCTGCTCACCACGACGAGTAATCATTTGGCCGATATCTTCATAGTGTTTGTAATAAAGAGTTTCGTTTGGCATAACCATCTTCATGCCGACAATTTTAAGACCAACGCGTTCGAAGCGTTGAATAATTTCACCGATAATCCCACGTTGAACGGTATCTGGTTTCAAGACTACCAAGCTACGTTGAATAAGATCGATTTCTTTTCCCATATTTTCTCCTTTTTGCTATTATATCACATCCGTCTATACCTGAAGGTCTAGTTTTTGCGTCTCTTAGTAATGTAAATCCCACCTAAGACAACAATTGTAGCAATTGAAACGCTTGGAGCAGCAATGCTGGCGATAGTTTGGAAGGCGCCGGTGTTTGGGACTTCGAGTTCTCTTAACATTTCTTCTTCCTCTTCTTTGGTCATGGAAGCGAGAGTGGTTGTTCTTATGGCGGCGGTGTAGCCGTCTGGATAGTGGATAGCTACGAGAGGGTTGGCGGATGATGGCATTTGGATGAATTCGAAGTTAGTTTCGCCGTAGTTTTGGTTAGCAAGACTAATTGTGTCGAATGGCTTTGGAGCATCGTAGACAGTCCACATGAGTTCTTCGTCTGTGCCTAAGTTTCCTGCTGCACCACGTCCTTCTTCAAAGACAATATTTGGATTAGAAACTCTGGTGAAGGCTTTGGTGTAAGTTTGCCAATCATCAGACTCAAGAATTACACCATCACGCCTGAGTGCATAGAGGATGAGGCCTTCTTTATCAAAGTCTACATTATTTCCTTCTTCGTCTTGTTCTAGAACGACATATGTTTTGTTACTAGTGAGATAGAGGACTTCGTCTAGTGGGTAGAATTTACCATCGTAGTCTGCCCTGGTTTCACTATTTGCGTATTGTTCACCTGGAGCGTCACTATAGGCGAAGATATTGGTTGGTTCTGGAATGGTGAGATCTGTGCCATTCTCTTCAATGTCCGTATTGCCCCAAAGGATGAGTTTGGTGATTTTGTTGTCGTTAGCAAAGGCATCTTCTTGGATGGTGCTTAGCTGGTAGCCTACCTCAACGGTGGCTAGTTCTGGATCATCTGCAAAGGTATAGGATGGAATAGTGGAACCATTTGTGTGCAGTTCTTCGTTTGCTAGTGAAGCATCAATACTGAAGGTGCTTGGGATTGATACTGATACTAGCTTTGGCATATTGGAGAATACATGTGGTTCTACTGCATTGAAGTTTGCAGCGGTGAGATCGAAATCCGCGTTGTGGTTGCCAATGGTTTCTACTGCAGTGTTATTGAATGCGTATTCTTTGAGAGCTACATCCTTCCCTACCAAACCATCACCAAAGACAAACTTCTTTAGTTTAGTATCGTTATTGAAGGCGAACTTACCTACTTCAGAAAGATTAGTGTGATTTGCAAAGCTTACAGTCTCAAGGTTTGCACATTCTTCGAAGGCATTAGCAGTGATGGCTGAAAGGTTCTTGATCTCTACTTCACGCATAGTCATGCCATGGAATTCCGGTTCGCCATCAGCGCGAAGGGTTGGATTTACCGTGATAGTTTCCATACCTTCATTTGTTTGAGTTTGGTATTGAACTTCGTGTGGAAGAACTGGATTATCGCCAGTAGCAGCAAGGACTGGGAGCATTGGAGATTCGATGACCAGTTTATCCATTGAGGCATTCCAGAACATTTGGAAGACTGCCTGGCTATCCGTTGAATCATAGTTTAAGGCTGGTTTGATGGTTACTGTGCCATAGTGAGTATCCGCATCGCCAGCATTGAAGGCAGACCAACCGATGGATGTTACTGTAGACGGGATCACGAGATCACCAGAGATGGCAGCGCCGTAAAAGGCAGAATCGCCAATGGCGGTAAGACCTTCTGTAAAACTATCGGAAAAAGTAACTTTGGCAAGCTCAAAGGCATTATCTTCAATTACTTTTACAGATGAAGGAATGGTGAGCGGTTCTTCTATTTCTGCGCCGTAGAATGCACCTTGAGTGATAGTTTCTAGGCCTTCTGGTAGAAGTATCTTGTTAAACTTAGCATTCTGGAAGATATACGGGACAGTAAAATGCTTCCAACCAGTTTTACTCAAATCAAGATTGCCGTATTCCAGGCTCGAAAATCCTTCAGACCACGAAACAATCGGCGAATAATCTGTCGGTTCCGTAATGGCTTTCTCCGTAAAAGTCACACTCGTATATGGTTTAATCTCAACTTCTCCAACCTCATAATACACTCCCTTGCTAGGATACTTATCATACGGCGTCGTATTAAAGACGCCAAAGAAATCTGCGACGCTTGGCCATGTGTACTTAAAATCTGGAGCATAAGGATTATTATTCCAGTCCCATGAAGCGGCAATGGCTGCTTCTTCCTCAGTGTTAATACCGAAATAATCATAGTCTATAACAATAGATTCAAGAGTAGGAATATTTGCAAACGTCCCAGAAAACAGTGGAGCGGTAATTGTGTCATGAAGAGTAATGTTTGTTAATGCTGTTCCAGCAAATGCCGATTGGCCAATCTGTTTAATATTTGGCAAATCAAAGTCTAGGCTCAAATTGTAATCATAGTAAAATGCGCCCTCATAGATAGTTTCCAATGATTCTGGCAACTTGGTAATTATAATACCTCTATCTTCACATCCTGGCGAACTATAGCAATAGTTTGATAAAAGCCTGGAAGCGCGAGGGCTATTGCCAAAGGCGCCCCTACCTATAGTTTTGATTCCGTCTGGAAGGATCAATTCGTTAGTAATTTTTGCATAAAAGAACGCAGCCTCCTCGATAGATTCCAGTGATTCTGGTAATAAGATTTCGTCTGTGACAGCTTCTATGAAGCTGCCGCGCGGAATAACATTCCAACCCGTTCGGCTTATATCGATTTTATTTGCGAAGAATCTAAAGAACGATCCGGCTGGAGTTCCTACAGGTATTGATACAGGAGCAGTGATAGATTTTTCCGTAAAGACAACGTCGCCAAACTGATGCGTTGTGTCACCTTGTTCAGACCATGGCCTGGTCGTATAATGTGCGATTCCATACTTATCGGACGGTTGATAATACGGCTCATCATACATGAAGTAAAGACCGAGGTATCGAGCAGTATTAAAGTAGTTCGAAGTATCAAGATACGGTCTAGTTCCGCCATTAGCATCGCCATGTGTCATAACTGTAATACTGCCACTGGATACTTCATTCTCATTGAATAGATCAAGATCGATCGTTAAGTTTTCTATGCCATACACGAACCAAAAGGCACCTACACCAATTTGTTTCATGTTGTCGCTAAGAGTAATATTGCGAATAGTGGCTCCAACAAAAGCACTATTACCTATAGTCTCGAGATCCCGAAATTCAAAGTTATCTATTTCTAATCTTCTATCTAGATAAAAAGCTTCCGTACCTATCTTTTTAAGGCTTGTTGGGAGACTAGTAATTTTGAATGATTCTTTCTTATGAAGATACCAAGTATAATGCTGTGAAAAAGCGAAGTCTTCAATTATTTCTAGGCCTTCTGGCAAAACAATTTCTTCCGCAATGCCAGCATCAGTAAACGCATAAGCTGCAATTCGTTTGATTGTGCCAGGAAGTCTTATTTCATTAAGATCAACTCTTTCAAACATATATTCAGGGATATATTCCCATTTTGCCTCGCTGGCATCTATCAAGTCACCGTGAAATCCATCAAAGAAACTAATTGACGAGTTAGCGCAACTCCGACGTGAAGCTTCACAAAGTACAGGTGGGGACGCTATAGATTTTTCTGTAAATGTTATCGTTCCATATTTATTATCATACCAATCGGAGCCTTCAGCGAATTCAAAACCATATTCCTGCAAAATCGAGCGATTATCGTGATAAAGTCCACCATATCTAGCGCCAAAAAGATTACGATAATTACTATACGCAGTTGATCCCTCCAGCCACCAATGAAACTTTTCGGCATTAAATACATCGTAATCAAAAGTGATGTTGTATAATCCTGGACAATCATTGAAGACGCCCGGGCCAACATATTCCAATTTATCATGGAGAACAACATTTCGCACACTCGTCGAATAGAAGGCATAATCACCCAAGAATCTCAAATTTGGGAAATCGACATCTTCATCCAAGAAATATAACTGGCTAAAGGCCGCATAGCCGATAAATTCAAGCCCAGTCGGTAGATTCATTGTAAAATCTTCATTAAAAGTTGAGCGCATAGCAAGAGTGCCAACTCCCTTTAGGCTTTCTGGCAATACTACGCTCGTGAGCACATCCATATTCCTAGACCAGCTAGAAGTAACTTCAGCCCAACTAGTAGACCCACTTCCTGGGATTTGAAAGGCGCCATTGCCTAAATATTCAATGCCATCTCCAACTGTTATAGACTTTAGGTTCGGCAACATAGAAAAGTAGTTTGGCGCAACAATATTTTTATATTCTTCAATATGCGCATAATTATCCTCTGCCCAATAGATTGCTTCATGCCCAGTAGTACTAAACCTTGAATTATATAAAGAAATGATTATTTGATCATTACGATAGTCGTTGTAGTCGATATGCGTCGCTTTAACCTGCTCGTCATCCCGGTATGGTGCCAAGATATTGAGCTCTTCAAGTTTTGCTGCCTGGTGTGGTGTTGAGAAGTTGTGGTTATCGTAGGCAAGGTAGTTCAAAACCACATAAAAAGGCGTTCGTGTACCACTCGTTAATGTATCGTAAGCAACTGTAGCTTTTTTGAGATTTTCGTTTCCATAAAATGCACCACCTTCTAGCTCGTTGATAGTCTTTGGCAGGAATAATTCTGTCAAATTGTTTTCACTAAAGGCATAGGATTTTATTATCTGGATATTGCCAAAATCAATAGTGGCAAGACCAGCATTTTTAAAAGCATAATCAAGCACTTCCACTATGGATGTATTCGACAAATCTAAAAAGCCCAAATTAGTATTCTCGAAAGCATTATACCCAATCGTCTCAACATTTCCAAAAGAAATATGCTCCGCAGTTAGATCAGGACAGTCTCTAAACATTGCCGGATAAACGTCAGTACCCTCAAACGCAACTTCATTGATATTGGTATTTTGGAATACTCCTTCGCCCGCAGTCTGATAGTCTTTGATAGTAACAGACCTACTATTCTCATTAAAGACTGAATCAGAAAAAGCATACCAACCTAAATATTTAACGTTTTCAAGATTCGTAATGCTGAGTTTGTATCCCGAAAATACGCCGCGAATGGCCACCGAAGATGAGGCACCAGTTGCATAGCAACGTGCTTCAATATTTGAATATGCAGTAAGAGTATAGCTATCTATTTTAGTACATTGCGAGAGAATCATCATAGTATCTTCAGATGGTTGATACCTTGTTTTTTCAAATGGAGTCAAAGTATTCCAATCTGGTATTACCGATTGCATACTTTCATGGACTTCCGGTTCGGTTCTTACACAGTTATAACGGCGACCATAATTTGGATCCTGTTGAGCCTCAACACATCTTTCTATGGTAAAAGAAACGTCAATATCTATGTCATCCCCAATCACCATATTCTCACCAAAGATAAGTTCTACTTCGGTTTCTGGATTAATGATTGGTCGTACACCCATGATTTGGACTTTGGAAGTGTTGGTCATATCAAGAACAGTTACGTCTGCTTGGTTTATTGTTCTTCTGGCTGGATCAGGGTTAGAAAAACGAGTATCTTGGGATTCTTGGTTAGCGTTTCGTACATAGTAGGTATCGGAGATTGGGGTTACTCCAGTTGTAGTG
>JAEEGL014319680.1_pt1 | contig 31865 bp, 26 predicted proteins | sample 9134231 | NCBI WGS metagenome assembly JAEEGL01 (sample SAMN16246548, study PRJNA631951) | gut metagenome | biome: gut microbiome; feature: rumen; material: fiber-attached | host: Bos | place: Iran: Karaj | collected 2018-10 | reverse complement strand
GACCTCCTTGACGGAGTGCTTCGCGATCCTCTCCTCTAGAGTGGTCCACGCATCGTAGAATCCATCTTCACGAAGTTGTCCCATGAAGATAGTTCCGCCCTGGATCTTGACGGGACGGTCAACCGTGAGGTTGCCGTCCACATCGAAGCCGAGGGCAATGATGCGATTCAGGACGCCCGCCTTGAGGACGTTGCGGGACTGTATGGCGAAGCTCTTTATCTGCGAAGTGTTCATTCCGGATTCAGTGTTTTAGGATACGATGATTTCGTCGTTGTTGCCGAGGGAGTTGATGAGGGTCTGTCGGATTGAATCCACATAGCTGTCCAACTCACTCATGTTACGAATTGTTTGAGCCTTGCATAGTTGACGGCTATGAATGTAAGCACGCCTAATAGTTCTCGGAGGGATTGGATTCGGATCTGTCGGGGTAGGGATGTGAGGTTTCTTCTTGGATGCCTGATCTAGGATTACGGTAATCTGCTGTAGCTTGAACGCATCAACATCTGCATTGTTCTGTAGAGCATAGAAATTGTTCGTTGTTGTCTTCGCATTGACCATGTTCTTGAATGGAGAACGATCGAAGGTTTCTCCGACTCCCTGTGCGAACTCCTCTAGTTCCGCAAAGGCAGCGTCATAGGAGTCAACTACGCTCTGCACAAGCTTTTTCCGGATTTCATCAAGTTTCCCACGGAGAATGTCCCTGCGTTTCTTGTATTTAGGGAGGTTCTGGTCTGGCCGCTGATCAGTGAAGATTTCAATCAACTCATCGACAAGCTTCCGATCGGCCTCATCCTTGATGAAATCGAAATTGTCGTGGTTGCTTTCCGCAAACGCATAGAAATCCTTGAACAGATGTAGCTGGCTATCACGGAAAGAGGTCATCTCCTTGCAGTTATCCATCATCTCCTTACCCTCTTCTTTTTCTGCGATGACGAGACGGAAGAACTTTTCTGGATCCCTTTCCTCCTTCCACTTGTTCAATCGGCGAATTGCATCATCGACAATAGTAGCAAGCCCATCGGCATGAGCGCTTCTCAAGTCGCCGGATAGCTTCGTGAGATTGACCGGATTGGCATTTAGCGGGGAGCCGCTGTCGTTATGGCATTCACTGAACAGCTCGGAACTGTCGAGTGAATAGGTCTTGCCGAATTCGTTGAAGATTTCTTTCCAGGCCTTGATGAATTCGTTAACCAACTGAGGATCAATCTTCTGGGCAGTGGTGATGGTGTAACTGCCTTTTTCTTTCAGTATCGTTTCAGCGACAACGGACTTGTCCACATTCGGATTTCCCTTGAAGGAGTACGCCCTCATATGACGGCGGACCAGCTCATTGAGGAAATAAACTGTAGCAATCTCATTCCAACCGTAGGGAGACTGGCTGAAATGCGTACAGATATCCGCCACCGTGGGGTCTCCGAGTTTCTGGTTAAGGTGGATCTCGATTTCCTTCTCAGCCTCAGTCATCGGGTTCAGGGGACCGTACTCGTCCTGTCCGATGGCTCTCTTGATCTTCTGCTTGAAAGCATCGATCGTGACGGGAGTTTCGCTGGACTTGACGAGAGAAGCCTGCGGATAGAAACCGTTGAAATGCTCAGTCAGGGCGGCCTTATAACGTTCCGTAGCCTTCTTAGAACCAAGAAGAGCTGGCTGGATGACCTGATGTCCAGAAATGATGGAGCAGGAGTCAAGTATCTTGTTGAATCCGGGCTGTATGCTGGAGACTAAAAGGTCAGCGGCACGTTGACGGAACTCCGCATTAATCTTTGAGCGCTGGGGAGTAGCGTTAGACGCATTGTTCTTGAGGTACTCAGAAACCTTGCAGTACCAATGGAAATCATTCTTGAGCTTCTTGTCAGACGAGAAGGCATCAACAAGGTAATAGACCATCTTTTTCGGTTCATTGTTGAAGGCGAACTGTTCAGGGGTCGGATACCCGGAATCCGTCTTGAACTCGACAAGCAGGTTCGAGTTGGACTGGCCGATGATGAAGCGGTCCATGATGCTCACACCGATGCTGAAAGGATTTCCGTTGAAGAACTCCTTGTTACTGACAGTAATGTATTTGGTGATGATGGTCTTCAGGGCCTCAGCCATCGCGTTGTTATTCACGGACTGCTCCATGATTTTGCTGTTGACCTGGGACTCTTCCTCGGAGAGGAAGCAATACACCTCGGTCCCGTTTTCCTTGGTCTCAGTACGGATAATACTCTTCTGTACCAGATACTCAAGGACCTTGGAAATCCGTTCCTGGAGATCCAGTCTACCCTGATCCACTTTGGTCATCATCAGGGTGACGATATTCTCGAGAGTGGCCGGGAAGAGTAGTTTATTCGTCTCGCTGATATTGCACAGCATGAAGAGCAGGTTGACCACACGTTTGCCGAAGACCTTGTCGGAGTAGGTCTCAATGATATCGTCCGCGTTCTTTCGAGCTCTCTGGCCGGCGTGCTTGAGACCTGCAGCAAACATGGATGAATACATCATATCGAAGGAGATGAAACCTCCGACTGAATCCTCACTGTGGTCTTGGGCTGTTTTATGAGTGATCTTCAGGACGGACCTTTCATTACCTTTAACCTCCTTATCCACGTACTGCAGTGAAACGAACGCGTCGAAGACGTTCATGATGAGTTGGAACTGGTAGGGCACGAAAGGATAGTAGTTGACAAAGTCCTGCTTGTCGGAGAACTTACGGAAACCCGTCGGAAGTGTGAACTGCATGTCCAACGCGTTCTTCTCCTTGTCATAGAGCTTCCCCAGTTCAATGATGGCATCTTCGTCCTTGTCAAGGATACGTTTCTGCGTGATATACTCCGTGTTGGCTCCCTGGAGAGCAACGCGAGTCTGGAAACGACCGAGGATCTTGCCGTACTGGTCGGACGCATCGGTGATATGGCAGGTATCCAAGACCTCTGACAGATCCTGCTGGGAGGTGCAACCAACCCATACTTTCTTATCACAATCCTGTGCAATGGTGGTGACGATCTGCTGGAACTGGAGAATCAGTTCCTGACGGGAGCCGATGAACTGGCTAACCTCATCAATGAAGAACAGCAGACGGTAATTGTCACCCTTCGACGCGACATAGGACTTCAGTTCAAGACTGAGCTTCTCCGGCGTTGCATCCAATGCGTTTGTGGCTATCTTTTCACGGATAACGTCCGTGGACAGAGTCGCCACTTCGGCTGCCTTCCCAAGCACGTAGTCCAGGTCGGTTACTGCAAGCGTATCCGCATCTTTGGCCCAATTGAATCCGTCCTCGGCAAGTGCGGCTTTAAATGCCTCGAACTTTCCTCTCTCCTGAAGCGGTTTCTCCAGGTATTGGGCGAGGGAGATGCTGAACTTGTTGAAGCCACGGAAGGCGTTGAACTCCTCCCAGATCGCTTTCGCGATGGTCGTATGGTTGTCAGTCTTCTCACCGACTTTGTCGCCGATATTGAACAGGATGGTGTCAATCTCGGCCTTTCCGAGCCATTGGATCAGGTCGTTGAACTCAGATACGGAGGGTTCCAATGAACAGTTCGGGTCCTCGGGGTGGTAATGATCTTTCACCGCCTCCATCACCCGCTTCAATGCCACATCTCGGTGAGCAGGAGAAAGGCAGAAATTGAGGTACTTCAGAAAGTGGGACTTACCGGACCCGTAGTATCCGTTGATCCAGATGCCGGTATGGCTGACGGTACGTTTGCGAACCGCATCGAGAACACGGTAGAGACCGTTGAGGATTTCATCCGTGAAGACATACTCCTCGATCTCGACCTTGACGGTCGAAGCGCTGTTGTCGGTGACGGTAACGGCGGGATTGAGGGGACGAGCGATGTTGTTTTTGTATAAGTTTGCCTGTTTCATAGGGGATATGTTATTCATTCATGAGGACGATTGCCCTGTACGCGTGTTGATCGTCTAATGTTCCGAAAAGCTTGAACGAGTAACCGTCCTCAGCCCCGGGGTAGAAAAGGATGATCTTATAGCGGTTCGTGCGATTGTATTTCTCGTAGCGGTTCAAGAAATTGCTCGCCCGGAGATAGGGGTAGATGTTGCCGATGCCATAGAGGAAGACATACGGACGGATAAGACCGTCGTCAATCTTATTGACATGCTCCATGATCTGGTTATGGAGATATTCCATGAACTGGTCGGAATTTGCTTTGTTGAGGAGTGCCGTAGTAACGTTGTCCGGCGTCTTCTTGTCCTTCTCGAGCATGTACTCCAGCAATGAAGTCCATTTCCCAAAGGACTGACTATCCAAAAACTTGCAAAACTCTTCGAAGATATCGAGTGTGAGAACATCAACATTGTTTCTCGGGCGCTTGATGCACTCCTTGATCTGGGCGATCTGCTCCCTCATCTGGGACTCCTTGTCACATGGATAGAGATAGAGATAGAAGTTGTAGAACATGTCTCCGTTCTCCGTGTCCTGGAAGCTCTTGCTGCAGAGCTTGTCATAGAGTTGTTCGACAGTCATCGGAATCATATCGCCATCTCTTTGATCTGTTCAACCTTATATCCGGGAAGGAGACATGCCTGAAGGAACCAGACCTCACCGGTCCTCACGTAGTAGACAAATGCTTCATCCGATACTTCCGCTTCTTGCAGTTCGCCTGTAACCTCGCTGATGAGTCCAGCCTGTCGGAGGATAGTCACATATTGGGAAGCAGCCCGGTTTCTCGTATCCTCGCTCCACGAGTCCACGAACTCATCCCTGGAAGCCACCTCGCTGATGGCGGCAAAGACGTCATTCTTGGTCAGCACCCTATCCGGCGAATAGTACTTCGGAATCACCAGGTTTACCTGGAGCTCGAACAGGAGCCGATAAGACTTGAGCACGGCGAAGAGGAGGGCAAGTCTCTTCTCTTTCTCATTGAGGCTGACATAGCGATCCCAGAACGAACGATCGACGGCATTAAAGCGGACGAGCATTTCAGCAAGGACCCTCTTGCGGCTCCCGAGAGTTGCGAGTTGGAGATGGGTGGAATCCTGGCTGAGGATCTTGACTTTATCCTGGATGGAATCGTCAAGCAAGACGGGGAGGATAGAATCCATCTCGTAATACCCGAGTGCCCTGGCGGTAAATGATGCACTGTATGGACTATTCTTTCCTAAAGGATTTGGCATGGTCTTATTGGTTACGCGTAAAATGATTGCATTTTACAAATCTAACGTTTTTTTTGCAAAAGTCATTCATTAAAATGAATGAGAGGAGTCTACCGGCTTTCGCCTTAAGGGGGTTGAAGAACAGCAATCACGGAGCCCTCCATGATGGTGGTTTGCTTTCTTCTCCTATGTACTAGAGAAGGGGATATTTCTTTCGCTCTTTTGCTCCCTGTTGTGGAGCAGAGGATTTGGAGGGACTCCGTGGTGTTTAGCTGTAGTTCTCTTTGCGTATTGCGCTACGCGGAGATTCGGTATTCCTCGGGGATGTATCCGAAGATATTCCTGTACTGGTTGGAAAGCTGGTGACGTGTCTCGAAGCGGGCGCGGTTGCCATAACGCTTTCCTTGGTTGGAATTCTTCCAGAACATCTGGTTGACCCGCTTTTCCAGGATACGTCTGACTTTGCGGCAGACGGTAGGATCCTCGGAAAGAAGGTCGAGGTCGCCGAGCTTTTCTCCGTCAAGGAAGAGAAGGCGTTCACCGGAGAGGGTGCGAACTTGGTTTCGGATGTGTTTCTTTTCGCAGAGGAAGGGTGTGGGGTGGTAGTTTTTCATGGTCGTTAGTTTTTGTGTTCATTGTTCTATACCAACCCTGATCTGAATCATTACACGGATATGATGAAAATGTTCATTTCGAAGAATTCTTTCCTGCGACAGATGCATGAGCAAAGCTACATTTACTTTCGAGAAGGTTGTTCTTCCAATCGTGAAGACAGCTGTAGTGAACGGCGAGAAGGATCTCAATCACATTAGGATCCGAACCCGATCCTTCTCGCCGTTTTTGCACTAGTGAGGGTCTCTTCCTCGCAATACGATACGAGCTCATCTAATCCAGCCTTTTCCCCATTCAGGACATAGCCTACGGCTGCTTTGCGGGCGATGTTCTCAATATTGCCGCCGGAGAAGTCGAACCTGGATGCGAGGGTGAGAGCGTGCTCTTCGGATATATCCTTGAGCATGGACTTCCAGATCTTCGCCCGGGTGGCCGTCTCGGGTTTGCCGAACTCCACCTTGAACAGGAATCGTCGGGCGAAAGCATCGTCGCAAAAGTTAGTGGCCAGGTTTGTCGTGGCGATGAGGATACCGTCGAGGTTCTCAAGGCCCTCCAGGCAAATGTTCTGGATGGCATTCATCATCTGGTCGACACTGTCCTGTGGGTTCTCCATCCGCTTTGAGAAGATGGCGTCGGCCTCGTTGAAAAGGAGGATGGGGGCATTCTCGCTGGCGCGGCACATCTGTCTGTAGGTCGTGAAGACACCCTTTACAATCTTCTCGGAGTCGCCAACCCACTTGCTCTTTAGCTGGGACATATCCACGGCGAAGATATCACGTCCGGTCCGACGTGCGAGTTCATAGGCTCCGGCAGTCTTTCCACAACCTGCCCCGCCAGAGAACAGGACCGCGAAACCCTTTCGCATCCCCATCTCGCTGAGACGCTCCTGCACACCCTTGAAGTTGGCCGGCTCAAGGAGGGAGGTGAGCCTGTCCATCTGTTCGGCGACTTTACCGTCGTAGAAGAGTTCCCTGGGCTTGATGGCGGAACACGGTACGAGGTCCCTGTGGTTGGAAGCTGTCGGTCTCGAAAGGGTAGCCTCCGTGAAATAGGTGCGCTTGACCTCGTCGGAAAGGGCGAGTGAATCGGTGTCCTGGAGTCCTTCGTCCCCACCAAAGGTGATCACCCCGGACTGCTGGAGTTGGGACCGCTCGTTGGCGAGCGCACGTCGGATGCGTTGGTCGTCTTCCATGAACGCCGTCAGGAAGAGCAGGCGTTCGATAGGGACGGATTCCTCTCCATAGGAGACGTACCGGTGGCAGAGGTAGAGGAAGAACCTTCGCTCGGTATCGCAGAGTTCTGGATTGTTCAGGATCCCGGCCGCTTTTCTGCTGAACTCGAGCTGGAGGTTATCTTGTATGAGGCCCATCATGTCCTCGAGCAGGCGTTCGCTGTCGATGATGTCGTGCTTAAAGTCCGCGACAGCGATCCGGAAGCGGGTGAACAGTTCGTCGGTAGACAGTCCTGTTCTGCTTACCGGGACGAAATCTGTTCCGTTCTCGATAGACTTTATGGTCTCTCGGGTGACGTAGTAGCGGTTGCCCCTTCCTACACGCCGGGTGATGATACTCAGTCCTTCCAGCTCGCGGAGGGCCTCCCGGAAGCCGATGAACTGAATGTTCGAACAGCCGACGTATCCGGAGAGGATGTCGTCATCGCATCCGTTCTCGCTAGAGTGCTCCAGTACGGCTGCCAGGAGGACCGCAGCCTTATGGCTGATGCCAAAGCTTTTCGAAACAGCCTCGATCTCGGCCTTCAGGCTGAGGGGTGTGTCCTCTCCGAGCCCTTCTTCATTGACTTTCCGATAGATGGCGTCTAAGCAGGCGGCCAGCTCCGGGAGAGCGTCGATCCCGACTGAACAATGCTTTTCGTTGTTTTTTACCTTTCTCATTCGGTTATCCTTTCGATTTACTTACTGTTTTCTATCAAGGCAGACATCGGTGCCGATTTCCGAGAAGGCGACGTCCAGTAGGGGAGTCTTTCTGAATCCGTCATCTCCGGAAGGGGCGCGGGTTTATTGACATATACCGGTTCTCAGGGTAATCATTTCTTTTCGGATGCTTCTTGCTCCATGCCTCCTGTTGGTGACGTACCGGGTGCGGAAAGGCCGCAGGACTTCCTGCGGCCTACCGCCGGTATGATTCCGGGTTGTCAGTGCAGGCGCCCGGTCCTCCTACTGCTCGTCGGGACCCTCCTCTTGTGCCTTCTTCTCCCTGGCTGCGTCGAAGGCGGCCTTCATCGTGGGGTTGCCCTTGGTGAGCTTCTTGATGGTGAGGTCTTCGGCCTTGTTGTTCGCCGCAGACAGATGCCCTGCGGAGACGCGGAGGCTCTCCTTGATCTTCGACAGGGTGTCGATGGTCGTGTCGATGCCCTTGATGGCGTCGTCGTACTTCTTCTTCGCGTTGGCGACGTTCTTCGCGAATCCGTCGCGGAACGCGATGAGGGCGTCTTCGAAGTGGGTCACGTCCACACTCTGGCTCTTCGCCACGACGAGTTCCTTCTTGAGCCCGAGAGCCTTCTTGGAAGTCTGTACCAGGAGAGTGATGATCGGGATGAAGTTGTCCGGGCGGACGACGTACATCTTCTCATACCCCGGGACGGACACGATGCCGTTGTTGTAGAGGTCGTTATCCATCTCCAGCATGGACACCAGTACCGCGAACTCGCAGCCCTTTTTTGCACGGTCCTTGTCGAGCTTCTCGAAGAAGTCGGAGTTCTTCTTCTTGTTCGATGCGTCGTCGCTCTCGTTCTTCATCTCGAACATGATCGAGATGTACTCGACGCCGTCCTCCGTGTCGCGGAAGATGAAGTCTCCCTTCGAGCCTTTGGCTTCGTCTCCTTCCCGGACGGCAGTGTTGTCCTTCCCGAAGGTCGCGTGGGGCATGACCGGCAGGAGTGTCTGGTTGTACAGGGTGTAGCAGTGCTGCTCGAGGTCCTCACCAAGGAGCTTCACGGAGCGTTTCGCCTTGAAGTTCTTGTACAGTTCGACCTCTTTCTCCAGACTCTCGACCTCGACCTTGTGGGTCTCCATGAGGGCCTGAACACGCTCGGCTGCGCTCTTCCTTTCGTTGGCCGTGTCGCTGATGAGCCGGGAGATCTGCTCCTCCTTCTTCCTCAGCTCCGCTTCCTTCTTGTTGAGCTCGTCGGCGGCCTTCTGTTCAGCCTTGAGTCTGGCGGTCTCGATCTCGAGCTGCTTGCCTTTCTCCCATTCGGCGAGCTGCTGCTTGAGCTTCTCGATCTCCAGTTCCTTGCCTGAGAGCTCCTCCTTGTGGCGGGCTGCCTCTCGGGCTGCCTTCGCGGCGTCGTTGGCAGCCTTCTCGGCCTCCTCGGCTTTCCGCAGTTTGTTGATCTGCTCGATGCGGCGGTTGACTTCCGCGTCGAACTCTTCAGTGCGCACCTGGTTCAGGAGCGCTGCAAAGGCGGCGTCATCAACTGTGATGACAGAACCGCAGTTTGGACACTTGATTTCTTTCATGTCAGGTTCGTTTCGTTTAGTGTTATCTGCGTTACTTATACGTGGTTTCTTCTGGATCATTACACGTGATGGCGAAATAACCATCATTTTTGTTTATTGCCATAGATAATGGATAGCTGTATTGCTGATTCTTTTCAGGCAGGGCGTGTCTGTTATCGACACGCCCTGGTTCCTTTCAGAGCAGTGGAGAGGGCGGCTTGGTCCTGGACGAAGTCCGGGAACTCCTTGACAGGGATTTTCAGCAGCCTGTCTTCCTGCGGTCCGTAGAGGACAAGACCGACCGTCTCCTTGTCGATGAAGCACTCATACTCGATTCCCAGGGGACGAACGTACTCCTCGAGCAGTCCCTCGACGGCTTTCTGAATCCTTCTTTCGGTTCTTATCGACTCCATAGCCTGGCGGGCGGCGTCCGAGACCTTCCGGCTCCACACGTCGAGTTTCTTCCTGATGAGGGGGACAAGGGCGTCGAACTCCAGAAGGAATCCGGCGAGTTCATCTTCCTCCAGTCCAATCTCGAGGGTATCACTACCGCCCGGCTCAAGGAGCCTGACTGCACCGTCGCCCAGTTCGTAAGAGTCCCAGAAGATTCGGTATAGACTATTGGACAGGCGCAGCGTCGTGCCCAGGAAGGACTCGGGCCCTTCGACCTTGCAGTAACCGTCGCGGGTGAGAAGATTCACAGTGACTTTGGTATCAGCGGGAAAGTGCTCGTGCCCTGCGGACGAGAACGCGACCTTGGAAGTCATCTTGAAGACTTCGTCCCAGATGTCCCGGCAGCAATCAGGGTCTGGGCCGTCAAGGTAGGCCCGGGGGTCGATGCCTTCCTTCAGTTGTTCCTGGATGTCCATGAGCCGCTGTTCGAGTCGGCTGTCAAGGAAGGATTCAACCTTCCGTCTGTTCAGTTTGATTTTGCGTATCTTCATAGTGGTTTAGGATTTGGTTTCTGGGTCTTTATACGGACTGGAAATGAAATCATTACAGTCAAACTGCATTTTTATTTCCCGGCAAGCGGCATATTCCGACGGCCTTCTTTTCCACCATGTCCCGGGTGACCGTGATCTCCTTGTTTTCACCCTTGATGTCGGGCGCGTCGAACATCACGTCGCGCATGAAGGACTCCATGATATTCCTGAGACCACGAGCGCCGGTGCCCAGGGCAAGCGCCTTCTCAGCTACGCACTCGAGGGCGCCCTTCCCGAATCCGAGTTTGACATCGTCAACAGCCAGGAGCTTCTCATACTCTCCGACAAGGGCGTTTTTCGGTTCCGTGAGGATACGGACGAGATCGTCCCGACCCAGCGTCTGCACATGGGAGATGACCGGGAAACGGCCCACCAGTTCCGGAATCATTCCAAAGTCGCGGAGGTCCTGTGGTGACGTATAGGCGAGAATGTCATCGGTACGGATCCCATTTTCGGCGCCGGTGCTCTCGAAGCCGATTTTTCCGCCTCCGACTCCCAGACGCCTGGAGACGATACCGTCCAAGCCAACGAAAGCACCGGTGGCGATGAACAGGATGTCTGACGTGTCAACGTAGGCGAGTGGTTGCTCGGGGTGTTTTCGCCCGCCCATGGGAGCGACCCCCACCAGGTCACCCTCGACAATCTTCAGGAGGGACTGCTGGACACACTCCCCGCTGACGTCGCGGGTGATGGACATGCCTGCACTCTTGACGGCATTCTTATCCAGTTCGTCAAGTACGACGATACCGTGCTTTGCCTTCTCGATATCGTATTTGCAAGCCCGCAAGAGTCCGCCAATGCAGTCCTCCACGTCGGAACCCACATAACCACTTGCAGTGATCTTCGTGCAGTCCTGTATATAATAAGGGACATTCATGTACTCGGCTATGCACTGGACGAGGTATGTCTTTCCACAGCCGGTGCCACCAAGAAGGACCACGTTGGACTTCCGGATGGAACAGTCCTTATCCACGGCCCGCATGGCGATCCGCTTCATGTGGTTGTAAACGGCCACCGAAAGGGTTTTCTTCGCCTCTTCCTGGCCTATGACGCGCTTGTCCAGCCAAGCCTTCACTTTCGAGGGCTTGAAACGGGAGAGGAATGTGGGCGAATTGCCCAAGGTCTTGGAAGTGTCTTTTGCTGTCATGTTCGTTCTGTCTTTTTCTGTTTGCATATTATTACATACTGGTGGAACAACCAATCCTTACTCCTTCCTGTGGCTGATCCTGAAATATAATTTGCCGATTCCATAGGGATTGTCGGCGAAGGAAACTACGGAAATGCTGCCTTCCTGGTCTATGCAACGTATGGATTTACCCATTCCCAACAGACTGACCGTCCTGTCGATGACAACGGCATTACTTGCCTTGAAGGCCGTCTCCTTCGACAGCCCATCCCCGGAACATAGACAGGATTCAATGCCGTAAAGAAGAACGGAAACCTTTTCAGGCTGAGGGTAAAGTCCATTCATGTTGCGGTTGACCTGTCTGAGGCAGTTGAAGATGTTGTCGTTCCAGTTTTTTATCATAGTCGAGGTTTTAGGTGTCATTCCGTTTCCATATACCGACTGGCTTCCCGAGCCTTACGCTCGTTCTGCAATATTTGTCGGAGGATTGGAAACTTCTAAAGTAGCTATGCGTCAATACGGAATCGTCGTTTTCTGATTGAATTGTCATAGGAAATCCTTAAATTTACCGCTGGCAATCCTATAAGCACACATAAATATATTACTCGATGTCGGCAACAATGACGCAATCAGCCCGGGGCAACCAGGAGGATTTTGTAACCGTACTGAATGATTTCCGGAATAATGAGAACCTGTTTCATGCGGCGGTTTCTTTTTTGGAAAAAGGTCTTGGTATAATTACATCCGCAAAAAACCCGGGGAGATCAGCGAATAATTTCTTTAAAGAAAGGGAATTAGTTCTGCAATATGTTACGAAAGCCCTTGACGAAATCGAGGCTATTTATCCTATTGAGGAAGTGAGTCGAACAACCCTCAAGAGAAAGAGAGGAGCGGCGCGAGATACTCAGGTCATTCCGGAGCGATATAAAACCATCAAGGTCTTTGCCTGCGAAGCGAAGGCGGGAATCTCCCGCAGCAGTATTGCAGCATTGACAAAGGGGTTCAATCGACTCTTTACTTTTAATGATGAGACCTACTTTGACACGGCGAACCTGCCGGTGATTGTCTTATTTCGGCATGGGAATAAGCTTTCTATCTCAACTTGTGACCGTACGTATAAAAGTGATAACCAGGATCATATTGGAGAGGTTATCGTTCTTCACGACATTGATTGTGAAGACCCGAAGAAAGGCCATCTCCAAATACTTGAAGGGATGAAGAAGAAGATTCAGAATAGCTACACTTACGAGGAGCTGTTCCAGAATCTGCTCAAGTCTTTGTCTATTGACATTGTTAGTGACAACTTTTTTACTGAGTATACCAAGCTGTTCAAGGAAATCGTTAAGAAAGTTTCCGAAAGCCGTACGCTCAAGAAAGAATTCCGCAAGTTCCCGAATGAGAAAAAGGCGATTCGCAATTATGTAAAGAAACTGATGGGCCGTATGGTCTTTATCCAATTCCTCCAGAGGAAGGGGTGGATGGGAGCCACTGATGAAGGATGGTCCGACGGAGACGCGGAATTTATTCAGAATCTGTTCGAACAGTCAGAGAAGAAGGGAGAGTTTGTAAGTGAGGTATTGAACCCCCTGTTCAATGACCTGAATACGAAACGCGAAGGAGACCTGGCTAATGGACAGCTGGGAAGGGATGGACTGAAGATCCCATATCTGAACGGTGGATTGTTCGACAAAGATGAGTACGACACCGTCAAGTTCCGGCTCCCTGAGGAGATGATGAGGAAGCTGCTCGAATTCTTCCGCTCGTATAACTTTACAATCGACGAAAACGATCAGGAATCCGTTGAGGTCGGCGTCGATCCGGAGATGTTGAGTCGGGTTTTCGAGAGCCTTCTTGATGACAACAAGGCTACAGGTGCGTTCTATACTCCTAAGGAGATTGTGACCTATATGTGTCAGGAAGCTTTGACCGCTTATCTTCAGTCGGAGACAAAGGACGAAATGAAGAAAGCTGCTTATCAGCGTTTCGTCAAGGACCATATAGTTGATGCCCTTGATCCCGCTGACCTGGATTTCGTTGAGAAGAAGCTGAAAACCGTGAAGATTTGTGATCCGGCCATAGGCTCAGGAGCCTTCCCGATGGGCATGCTGAAGGAGCTGTTAGAATGTCGTAAGGCGATCCAGAAGTATCGGAATGGTGGAGAGTGTGATTCGCCTGCAATCAAGAAGGATATCCTCCAAAACTCAATATACGGTGTGGATATTGACAAAGGTGCCGTCGATATCGCCCGTCTGCGTTTTTGGCTGGCCTTGATAATCGATGAGAAGACACCGCACGCCCTCCCGAATATGGACTTCAAGATTATGCAGGGGAACTCACTCCTGGAGCAATATGAGGGCGTTGATTTGTCGAAAATCGCATCTGCCCCCAAAAAAGGGAAGGGGAAGAAGAGACTTTCTGGACAGTTGTCGCTTGACGTGGATGACAAGTCTGCCGTATTTAACATACGGGAAGCAATAAGCTTGTATTACGTGACAAACAGTCTCGAAGAAAAGACAAAACTAAGGAGTCAAATCAACGGATACATTACAGATTATCTCAGCCATCTGAAGGGCTTCACTTCTGAAGCGAAAAGGAAGATCAAAGCACTCCCGATTCCCAACGATCAGTTTTTCCTATGGCATATCTACTTCAAGGAGGTGTTCGACGAAGGTGGTTTCGATATCGTGATAGGCAATCCGCCGTATATCGAGATGCAGAAATTGCCTGAGAGGGGAAAGGAATACGCAAACAGTGGTTTTGTTACCTACACCAGTTCTACGGATATCTACTGTCTGTTCACGGAGCAAGGATTCAACCTTCTGAAGAAAGGAGGGACCCTATGTTACATCATGATGAACAAGTGGATGAAGGCGGAATATGGACGGCCATTGCGACGGTTTATCATCGACAGAAAGATACACAACATCGTAGACTTCGGCGATGTCCAGGTCTTCAAAAAAGCCACGACATACCCCTGCATTCTTCTGTTGGGTAATGCGAGACCTGAAGAAACGTTCAGGGCTTGCCGCCTGAAAGAATTTGATTTGAAATCCGTGAACTACCTGTCGGATGTATTCAAGACCAAGGAGTTCGATGAAGAGTTCTGGGTGGTCTCTTCAAGGAAGGATCTGGATCTTATTAAACGTCTGAAAGGCGCTTACCCCGAATTGCAACAGTATTTGGATACCCCTGCTAAGTACGGAATCAAGCCGGGACTGTCAAAAGCGTTCATCATCTCGAAGGAGACGAAGGACAGGATAGTTGCGAAGGGAAGTTCTGCGGAGGAGGTTATTGTCCCGTTCATCTTGGGAAAGGATCTCCGGCCCTATGAACAGCCTCAATACAGCAAATACCTGATTCTTTTTAAAAAGGGCGATACATTGAAACAAATGGGGAAAGATCAGGCAACTGAAGAAGAGGCCTGGAACTTCCTCCGGTCCCGGTATCCAAGCGTCTGCGATTGGTTGAGAAAGTTCAAGGCAGAGGCCGCAAAAAGGTCCGACAAAGGTGATTACTGGTGGGAACTTCGTGCTTGCACGTATTATGATCAGTTCGCGGTCCCGAAGATTATGTACCAGACTTTCCAGGTTAAGCCCAATTTTATCTTCGACACGGAGGATAGCTACTGCAACAACTCCATGTGGATCATGTCCACGGAAGATAAGGCATTACTAGGTCTGCTCAATTCCCACCTGGGTTGGTGGCTGATCTCGAATTACTGCTCACAGATCCAGAGTGGATATCAACTCATATGGGATTATTTCGGCCGCATCCCAGTTGCCTTGAAGAAAGATGGCGAAGCAGAAAAAGAAATTGCTTCGCTCGTTGACCAGGTCCTTGCTTCCAAGGAGGCTGGCAAAGATACTTCAGAACTAGAATGGCAGATAGACAGTCTTCTGTATGAGATATATGGTCTTACTAACGGTGAAGTCAGGGTTGTCGATCCGAAGGCGCAAACCTTCGGTGCCGTCTTTGAACCATTCAAACAGAAGAAGGATTTCCGAATGATTCCCGATTTGGAAATTGAAAGGATCTACACGGAGCTCAGGGGAAGATTTGATAAGCTTTGCGCCTCTCTCGATATTGACGAGAAAGAAATTGATGGCCAATACGATTTGTCCTGCGAAACCATGCCGAGCAAAGAGGAATTGGAAGACGCGTTCAAACGATGGAATTGTGCGATTCTGACTGCTTTTCGTGGTTTAGGTAAGCAAAATCCGACTAAAAAAGAGATTGAAGAGAATAAGAAGAACAACATAAAGCGGAATGATGAACTAAAAGCCTCGATGGACGAAATGAATCTCCAATACCGTCCCGTTGATGGGTGCTACGAGGAGTTTCAGGACAACGAAAAGGAGATAGTTAGTGAATTCAGTTTCTTCATTACCAATACGGATAGCGAAGGTAATACGATTTCCTCCCTGAAGGAAGAGAAAGAGTTCTTTACGAAGGTTTTTCGACTGGCTGAGCATTATGAACAAGACAGTTTTTTGTTCACTTTCCCTGGAAGCAACCGAGTAGCTTTCCTCGTGGCGACCAATAAGTTTGGTCGTTCTGATTTCCGCAATAATGTGAAGTTCGCAGGACCTTTGTATACTGATTTGGAAGACCTTCCTTATTGGACGGGCTGTTCCGATGACGGTAAGATTGTTTTCATGCTGAAAGGCATGGCACAGAAGAGGGTTTTAGGAACGAATAAAAAAGTATGGATAGGAGAAGGGGATGTTTTCGACATCGATCACTATAATCTCGGATCCAACCCTTATCCGGATTGCCTGGTTATCCTCCATGATGGTAAACACAAGGAATTGAGGAAATCGTGTTTGAACTATCAGAACGGAGCTGTCCCTCTTCATTCTAGGATTGTCGGATCAGATGACGATATTCGGACGATAGTTACAAATGAATTACAAACACTACCGCAAAGGACACAGGTGGTAGGGTTCCACTGTTCAGCCCTCCTTAATGGTTCCTATGAGGAAGGAGCCAGAGTTGCCTTCGATGCCGTCCGTGATTGGGCAGCAACGAGGAAACAGCTCAAAAAAATCGTTATCGTAGATATGTTCGGCGACTATTACAAGATTCAAAACTAGTGTCTATACAATATGCAAGAAAGAGCTTCAAAAGAAGCTCTTTCTGCTATTTATGTCAGTACTGAATAATAGTTTCCAAGAGTATCATTCATTAATCTGGACTTTGTAGAAGTCTTTGCTATAGAAAAGGATTTGAGCGGAATCTGTGATGAATGGAACCTTTTCTGTCGTAGCGCTTTGTATCTCAACTATGTCACCGGGCATGATGTTGAGTCTCTTGCAACGAAAATCATCCAAATGAATGTTTCCTGCATAAAAGTAGTCTGAGTGATTCTGACGTTTTTGGCATAAGACCTGCTGCTCCCCGAGTTTGTACTCGTCGTCCTGAAAAACAGCCTGATAAATCGTGCGAACTCGCTCCGGCTCAAGTCGGTCGAACTTTCCTTCGTCAATCATCTTGGCAATATAGCATATAGCGGCCATGATGATGAAAAGTGTCGCCATCTGAAGGTCCCTGTCAACTGCTTTAATGGTATGCGATCCCTCGTTGAGGAGATGCTTTGATCCTTGTAATAACCCCGCGATATCGGCGGGAATAACTTCCCTAATAAGAACGAGGCGACATCGCTGGTCGGAAACTGTATAGCAACGGTCAGCGAGGAGATCGATTTGGGCTCCTAAATTAAAAGATCCGGATTGGACAGAGGGAAGGAAACCATAGTCAACGAGCGGTTTGAGGATACAGTCGGTGCGGATTGTGCGTAAATGGTTTCGCCAATCAGTACGGGCCTCTTCCGAGATCAGCATATCCTCGATGACACTTTGAGCAGAATAGCCTTTATCAGGGAAAAGATTATCAATGCTTCCTGCGGCCTCAAGTTCCCTTGCATATCGCTGGCGTATCAACCACTCCGGTGTGTTCCGTTCTCCGACATCCTGAACGAGTCTGTCTAATAGGACGCCTTCATCCCCGATGACGAAACAATGATCTTTAAGGTGCGGCTCTAATTCCCCGATGAGGATGCTATCTAGACTCCGCATATCAGCCGCAAGGGCGAATACGGGAATGTCGGTTTCCTCGCAAAGAGCATATATAGGTAATATGCTCATGCCAGGAGAATAGCTGATAAGAATAGCATCGATTTTTTTGGGGTTGATTTTTACCCAGTCTTTCGCTTCCGAGGGTGTTGCAAATGCCCTCTGTATTCTAATCCCCTTAGAAAAAGTTTCATCGAGCGAAGATTGGCTTCCAATAACGACTACAGAGGGTTTCTTTGCCGGACGGATTGGGTGGATTTTTTTATCTTTCTGCTCATTAACTGTGCCTTGTGCTTGCCGGAGGAACGACTCTTGTTCTGCCTTGGGTACGAGCGGAATCTGGGTCAGCAAGAGATCGTCCCGTGTTACAAGGATTACGGAAGAACCTCTAGAATCGATTTTAGCCTTGGTCAGTTCATGAGCTAGATAACTGAGGTTCACGATAAGATCGTTATGCACGAAAGCATGGATGCGATCCTGTATGTAGATAGGCTTTAAGGGAGAAGCATCAGCATAACCGACACGAATCTTTTCGGGTGTGGCATACACCAGGAGTGCCGGTTGGTTGAGTACTTTGTACCTGTGGATCTCTTTCTCTATAGGATGAGGCTGAACATGAATCAATTGTCCATCTGAAGTGAGGTCTCCTACAGTGATGGCGGATTCGGGTTGTGCATTTCGACCGGAATCATCCACTAGATACGGGGACAACTTAAGGAATGATCCCAGATTACGAAGGGGGACAAGAGTTTTCCCTTCTTCGTTCTTCGTCTGTCTGTCGGCGATGTACAGGGCGGGATTGAGGCCATACTCGCTAGACAGAAGGAAATCGGTTGTGAGGGAAACAGTGACTGCGGGATTCTTTCCCTCTATTGCCGTCAGGAGATCCGTTTCATTTATGATTCGGGTATGCCGGCCGCCAGGGGAAGAAAAGGAAGTCCCGTCAACCAGTATCACAGGATCGTTTGATTTGCGGCCATTACGGAAACGGACGATAAAAGGGGCGATACCTGTCCAATAGAAAACGCGCTGGGGGAGAGCGACGACCATATCTAGCATACCGGTCTTGAGAAGGGCTCTTTTCTTTGGACCGACAAGATTCGCCAAACTTGTAATCATGACGAGAGTACCCCCAGGAGCGAGAATATCTTGAGCACTTGCTGCAAGCCGATCGCAAAAAGTCTCTGCACTGTTCTCTATGCGTCCTAGAGGGGGGGTGGAGACTACAATATCAAAACGTGAATCCCAGATAGGCGAAAGGGAATCACCCCTAATATAGTTCTTAGAGGGGAATCCTCCCATCCATGCCTTCAGGACACCGATAGCCCATGTCGGCGTGTCGTATTCCTCGCCATGATAGTCGTCTCCTGCACAGAAAACTTCCGCATATGAACCAACACCCGCATAGGGGTTGTAAATACTCTTTCCCTCTGTCTCGCCGCAGAGCTTGGCGATAATGGAAGAAACCTCCTTAGGTTGGAGATGACCGAAATCGGCTCCACCATCTCGCGCGGCCCGATTAAGCAGTTCGTCGAAGACACACTCGTAAATGTCAGCCCCCAGATACTTTAATTCTTCATCATTATAGAATGAGTCTAAGACTTGGGAATCGACCTTTTGCCAGGTATTCAGTAATAAAAGATTGACCCGATTGAATGGATCCTTATCCTTGGCTTGTTCAGCGTCTTCGCCTAAATATCCCTCCTTGGCAGTACAAACGAGATATAACTGCAATAGGAGAATTTCCGTAATACTTGCCCCATTGGATGCCAAGGTCCTGGCTATGTCTTCGAGGTGCTCCTGCAGTGTCATGTTTCCGTGATTAGTATCTACGGACAAATATAACAAAAAACCTTGTCTTACGTATCCGTTGATGGTAGAGTTCCAAGCTGTTCTACACATAATTCCATGAAAAGTCGGGCGGTTCTGGCCTCTCCTTTTTGGTTAGCAATACTCCCTTCAAAAGGCTCCTCCGTATAGATAACGGGTGCCCATTCTTGGAGGACGGATTCCCTGAATAGGACTCTTTGATCGGTATGGAGCTCTACACGGATTTTCTTGGGTGAGATGGTCGCTATCCCTGTCAGAATCATCCCGAGGATGCGGAATTGAATCTCCGAGCGGGATCCGATAGGATACCGTATCCATTCGCCCTGTACGGCGAGTTCTGATACGCATCGGGCCATGATAAGCTCTGGTAACATAGACACAACTTCTTCTGAGCAGATGTCCGGAGTATTTGTTTTAAGATGATTCCCTGCTTTGCGAACAAGTCCCGGGACTCCCATCTGCACGATGTCCTCCACGGTGAACAAAAAGCCATCGAGGGCCCTTATCAAGACAGATAATGAGTTGTTATCCATGAGATTATCACGGCTATGTTTGTTTCCAGCAGCGGTATTCTTAAGCGCTTTTACTATTCATACCGTCGAAGGTCCATTTCATTACACCGTCCGTATAAAACAAAGGCAGCCGGCCCATCTCGGGCCAGCTGCCAGCTGTAGGGGTCTTAAGCGCAGAGTCCATATTCTGACGCGAACTCTTCGCCGAATGCCTTCACGAGGGCCTTGCGAGCCCTGCAAAGGAGGGTGGCTGCTGCACCGGGGGTGCAGCCGATCTTCTCCGCCATCTTCTTGGGCTTGAGCTCCTGACGGTAAAGATCGAGGATGAACCGATAGTTCTCGCTCAGGGAGTCCATCTTTTCTTCGATGTAGGACTCAATCTCCTTCGTGCGGATGTCAGCGTCCGCCTCGAACTCATCGCCGCGGTATCCTGCGATGACTTTGGGCTCGAAGTTCTTGCCGTCCTCGTCTTCCCATTCCATAGTGGAGAAGGTGGACCTCTGTCGGGCAATAGCTTTGAGGGCGTCTTTCGCGCAGTTCTCGGCAATCCTGCTACCGAAGGTCTTGGGGCTGGAAAGACTGGGCTTGAAGGACTCATGGTACTTGATGGCCTTTAAGCAGGCCGTCTGGTAAAGGTCCTCCAGATCCTCGTTTCTCCAATTCTTACCGCCCTTCGTCGCAAAGACGCGGACATATGCGGCAATGCCGTCGAAGATGTCCTGATAGCGGATAATCAGACCGTCGGTGGTCGTGAACGTGTCGGTGGTGTGGGTGTTAAGTTCGATCATAGCTCGTTAGGTGTTTTAAGTGTTACTGGTCAGCCCTAAGAAGGGAGCTCTTGCGTAACCGTTTGGGGAGTACGTTCGCATAAGCTAAAAAAGACCGTGACGAAACGATACTTCCCTTGCAACACAGAACACACATGCGTGCTATGTCAATGAACTATCCACTTACCCATTCCCTACATATGTCAAAGAAATCTACTGTCCGGTTCAAAAATCCTTTCATGAAAATTAATATAATTCAAAAAAGGTTTCTCACCATGAGTAGGCATTTATATATACGCTGCAACTAGTAAAAAGTTTCACGATGAATCGGTTTTTTCTAAATAATCGCAGCAAATCGTCAATTACTTGCCTGTTACGATGTGGGCAGGCCCCAAATGGGCCTGCCGCAACATCTTTGATACTTATGGAGAAAGCATTTAGCAATATGAAAGGCTTTTTCCGTTTTGGACTGGTCATGCCATCTTTGCAGACTACCGCTTTGCAAGGATACTGTCTACCATCCCATACGCGCGAGCCTCCTCAGCGTTCATCCAGTAGTCTCGGTCACCATCTGCAGCGACACGTTCCAAAGCCTGACCAGAGTGCTCGGCAATGATGCGGAAGAGTTCTGTCCGTGTCTTCTCGATCTCGCGTGCGGCGATGAGAATGTCGCTTGCCTGGCCTTGGGCTCCACCTAACGGCTGGTGGATCAGTACGCGGGAGTGCGGCAGAGCAGAGCGCTTTCCATGAGCGCCGGAACAGAGCAGGACGGCCCCCATCGAAGCAGCCATTCCGGTACACACCGTGGCGACATCCGGCTGGACGATTTGCATCGTGTCATAGATGGCGAGGCCGCTCGAGACCTGCCCGCCGGGAGTGTTCAGGTATAGCGTGATGTCGGCATGGGGATCGCTGGACGCCAGGAAAAGTAGTTGTGCCATAACGATGTTGGCCACATCATCGTCAATGGGAACGCCCAGGAAGATGATGCGGTCCATCATCAGGCGACTAAAAACGTCCATCTGTGCAACGTTCAGTTTACGATCTTCGGTGATTGTCGGGCTGATGTAAGAGTCCATAGCCGCACCGTAACGGCTGAGAGTGGCGGTACCTATGCGCCTGTCAAGGTTGGCGAATCGTTCAAATTCTGTCATCTGCGGAGTGCTTTGTGGTCGTCGTGACCGGTTTACATGTCTCTATACGGGTGCAGGTGGAAATCCTTTCAGCGACGATGCGATTATTGCAAGAGATTACCATTTTTGCAGCAGCCGTCTTTAATTAAAATACCTGGATGCTCATGAATCATTACACAGGGATTAAAAGAATGATGAAGATAGTTACTCTCAAGACCGAGTTATCGCTCTTTACCTATATCTACTTGGGAAGTCTGGAATCATTACACGATTTGAAACTATTATTGCTAAATCTTTCTTTCCACCTGAAGATTTGTAGGAAAGCAGTAATACGAATGACGACGTCGGCATCAATGTCGACGTCCATTTTGTGTTTGAACGGCTGATGTGAATGCTGAAAAGCGGATAGGGGAGTATGGGCTAGATCCGCAGACAGCTTAACGGAAGAATTAAGAGCTGATGCTGCTAACTTGTTCCGGTGACTCATCCCAATGACGGAGTGACTCCTTGAGACGGAACATGTCCGGGAAAGCGTCTTTCTTAACTCCCTCGAATTCCCTATACAGTTTGTCGAACGTGGGACGGTCGAAAAGACCCGAGTGACAGGCCGCATTCCTGAGACGAGCGAAAGCATCCGCCTTATCGATAAAGACTCCTTGGCAGAAACCCATCATCCCCGATCTCTTGGATTCATCTTTTGCAAATTCTCGAAGGAGGCAGACCACCTCGCCCAGTGGGACATTGCGGTCTGTATATTCTGAACCCGGTAGCGGCTTCCCTTTCCAATTAAGGAAGATCTTCTTTTGCCTTGTCTGTACCTCGCATCGGTCATTAAGTGCCTCCTCGAACTTTCGATAGTACCCAGGCATATGTACCCCCATGAGCTGTCGGGCCTTCTGAACCAGCGAAGCGTTCATCTCTTCTTCGACGGCTTTACCCAAATAATTGCCCAATGGGGAGTAATCCTTGATTAGGCCACTTGGGAACAGGTATTCCATGTCAATCCTTCTAGGCCCCATCGGGGGGATAGAGTCGAGATAGTAGGGCAGGAGATAGTTGAAATTCGACAAGTATGTCCTAGTCAGAGATTCCATTCCGTCGAAATCCTTCCCTTGAAGGAAGTAATCGTCGTATGGCCGTAACACGTCATAGCAGCCGTTGTGTCTGAGGAATAACGGAAGCTGCCGGTGACCTTCTTCAGCGACCAGGGCAAGGTAATCCGAGAACCGTTCCAAGACTTCGTCCACCATGTCCCCGTCACCGGTCCCCCTAAGCTTCCTGAATTCGTTCCACAAGACCAGCAGTTCTTCCCGGACATATCTGTGAGATTCTTCCTTCTGTTCCTGTATGGCCATTTTGTCATGGACAGCACCGGCGCCCGTGAGAGCGCGGACTGCAGCAAGATCCGCGATGTTTTTCGCGAGAGGATTTCCGTCAGCCGTCTGCTCGGAGAAAGCGGGCCCAAGTTCCGAAAGGAACGCGAGGAACTCCGGACTGTCGACCGGAAAGCGTCCAGGCTGGCTGTTCACGAACGCCCCGATGGCCACCATGTGTGGGACAACCTTATCACGGGTTGTAGGGAGTATAACGTATCGATTGGACAAAAGATTCTCAGATAAGACGAGACATGGGCCGTCCGGGAGATCCAGTCTTCGGCGTAGAGCCCTTACGAAACTGGCATCGTCCATCCCGTTGCCAGCGGATAGACGCTCCTGTAGATCCATCCAATTAGCGTGCGCCTGGGCCCATCGGACGGGAGGGTTAATGAAGGTGATGAAAGCGAAGCCCTTGCCCGTGACCTCATGCAGGTACTCGAAGGAATACTTTATCTGCCTCCGGAAACCGTCGTCAGAAGGATCGTGGACGATGACGGATATCATCCGGTATTTATCAAAGGTGTATCTTACGTCCGGCTCATCTTTACAGAGAAGAGCCAGTTGCTGGAAAGTGGACAACGGATAACCCATGGCGCTTATCTAGATATCTTCCGCAAAGATAACGATTTCGGTGGATACTCATCCTGCTACGGAACTATAATATGAATCAATGATGATAAAGATGACAACTGATGTAATGAAAGAAAAGACTACAGGTATAGATGGGCAAAAAGAGGCAAACAGATCATTGGACAAACATGGAAATATCAACTATAGGATCCTGTGTTATTTGAAAATGTCCGATCTCACCAAGATATTTATAGCCTCTGCAATTTGAAATAATAATTACGTATATTTGTAACTACTAACCCTTAATACACTGTATTATGGCAAAAGTCTATACTATTAATTGCCCGAAATGCGGCCATCAGTTTGAGGTCATGAAGGGTATCCTTGTAAGTGAATCCAATCTAAATCCCATTCCCGAAGACAGATTGGAGGAGACTCCTTTCAAGTGTCCGGTATGCGGATTGGTGATGTCGACTGAAGATCAGGATTTCAATGACCATGTGGAAATGGTCATGATGGTTGATTAATCGCGTACGATGGGGGACAGAACGAGACAAACACCACTGGCGCAGGACCGGGTTTTCGGATGCATGGTGGGCGGCGCCGTGGGTGACGCCCTGGGTTATGCCATAGAGTTCAACTCATGGCCTGAGATCCGTCGGAAGTACGGGCCGGAGGGGATTCGTGAATACGAACTCGACAGACGAGGCTTGGCCTGCATCTCTGATGATACGCAGATGTCTCTCTTTACGGCAGCCGGGATTCTTCTGGGGATGACCCGTGGTTATACTCGGGGCATCATGGGCCGGATCGACAATTACTGTCGCTGGACATACATTGATTGGCTTCATACCCAGGAGTGGTCTACTCGGCGAGAAAATGTACGAATTGACTCCTGGCTGATGGATGTGCCGGGATTGTATTCACGCCGGGCACCGGGGAATACCTGCCTGTCTGCCCTGAGGGCTTTGGAACAGGGCGTGGAGCCGGATAACAACAGTTGCGGCTGTGGTGGTGTCATGCGTACCGCCCCCATGGCATTGCTGAACTTTATCCACATGTATGCCGATGGGAATTTCCAGTACTGTGATATGACTGCTGCGCAGGCTGCACGTCTAACGCACAAACACCCTTTGGGTTTTATTCCTTCCGCCGTCTTGAATCATATCCTGATGGGGATACTGGAGGCGAAAGACGATGCTTTGTCTTGTCTTCCTGCTTGTGTGGAAAAGGCTCTTGAGGCCCTTCCGGGGATTGTTTCAGATGAGGATGATGGCAAGACATACGGTGAGCTCTGGCCCAGGTATGTTAATGTCCAAAAGGCAATCATTCGCCAGTCGATGGATCTGGCAAATAGTAGCATCCCTGATCCGGTTGCGATAGAATCCATTGGCGGTGGGTGGACTGGACATGAGGCATTGGCCATCGCCGTGTATAGCGCGATGAAGCATCAGGATTCTTTTGAGGACGCTATCATCAGTTCCGTGAATCATTCCGGAGACAGCGATTCCACTGGTGCGATTTGCGGGAATATCATGGGGTGCCTGCTCGGCCGCAAGTCCATACCGGCTAAGTTCACCGACAAACTGGAACTTCGTGATGTCATTGAGGAGATAGCCTATGATCTCTGGACCGGATGCATCATCTCGGAATACGACCCCCGCGATACTCCTGAAAAGATGCGCTGGTATGAGAAGTACTGCTGTCATCACTGGACACCGGAACAATAGGACCTTTTTTTCTGTCATTTAGCATAATCATTCTTGAGATGGCAAGCCATTTAGATACAAAGCCTATCGCGACAACGCGGGTAGGGGACAACGCCACCGTACTGGTCCTTGGAATTCACTATGACGAGGTTCTGCTCTGTGACAGGAAGTGCAGTGTGTTGGATCCTGATGATGATGGTATTCTCGTGTGCGGGTATGAAAGAGTCAAGGATATAGCCAATTTCCAGACAAGGGCTCTTGTGATTGATTTTCAGTGTATTCTTGATAAGGATGCTGACGAGGATTGGAGGATATACGAGGGCGATTTCAAAGTGATTGACAATGAGGGCTTCATTCACGAAGGTGACGTTCTTTGTGATAGAATCCACTATCCAATCAAGACCGTTGAAAACGGGCATACACTGTATAGGGGTACTCGCGCCAATATCGTGATTTTCTATCCCGAATTTCCGGTAGACAAGAAGATCAGTGCCATTGTAATCGACAAAAGTTATTCTGAGAAATCCAGAATCGATTTTGACGTTCCCTCTTCTGATGGGCCGAGTCTGCCTGCTACGGATGGAGTCAGGGAGATTGTCAAAAACGAGAGACGCGTCTTTAATCCGCGGAACCCGGGAGACTTGTTCGACCGCATCGACCGCCTGGAAGAAGCTGTCAGGGAGCTTCAGAATCAGTTGGCTCAACTCTCGGAAGGGAAATCGTTTGAGGTCAAAACTTCGGTTGACATCCCGGTAGCTCCGGAAAAGGATACGGCTGTCACGATAAATGTTAAATCCATTTCTGAATTACTTGCCCTGAATCCGACAGAATTCCGAGATGTGGTCATTCAGTTGCTTCAGGGACAGGGATTCAAGAACATTGAGACCAATTCGTCCCCGAATATCGGATATGGCTCAATGACCGGATCACGATTCGGTTCCACGTACGCAATCTATGCTGTCCAGGAGAACCAGAGTAATTATACCACGGATGTGAAAAAAGTGGAGTCACTCGTACAGTTCCGTAAGAGCCATAAAACTGATAAGGCAGTATACGTCACATCCGGTAAACTGTCCAGGGAAGCTGAGAAGGAAGCGATCTCGAACAGCGTTGAAGTATTGGATATTGATAGGATCTCGATCATGCTTGGACTGCGGAATGATTCTTTCGGTTATCAGCCTCTAAAGCACTAGGTGAAAATGGAAAAGGTGATACTTAAACCGGGTGACAAGGTCCAGCATAAGTCTCTAGGAACGGGAGTCGTTACTAACGCGGACGATCAGTTCTGCACCGTTAGATTTGAGTCTAGGGATGCAATGTTCCGCTTGCCCGATGCATTTGAGGAAGGCTTTCTGTCTTCCAAGGATGCCGTGATTATCTCTGACGAGGATGAGATTGAAGAGGAAGAACTGGAAGAATTGGAGGAGGAAAGCATAGATTTGGGTAGTTCAGTTCATGCCGACTCAGTAAAGGCCCAGTCTTCTGCCGATAATGATGTTGTTACTACTCCCCAAGTCACCTCAAAACAGAAAACCCGGGGACTGATCAATGTCGCTGTCTTCTGGCTGATCCTGTTTGTGCCGATTATTGCTCTCCTTTTATGGATCCCGGATGAGACTTTGAACATCACCGGCTGGATAATGATCCCGATGTACTTCGTCTTTGTCTTCGTTTCCAATAGGATCGGGAGGAAAGCGGCAGAGAAAGGAACTCGCCCGGGAAGTCAGATACAGTCAAATAAACAATCCGGCTTGGATCCACTGACTGAGTTGGAACTAGGATTGATGGGGTCGGAGATTCTTCATCATGCGATAGAACGGGAGAAACAGGCCAGCGAGAAGCGTCGTTATGATTCCCTGTATTGGCAGGAATCTATCCGTGATAAGAATCCCAGGCACGATTTCGACTATGATCACATGGATGATTGAGTTGAGAACGATTGATAGGTTTACTGACACCTCATATGCATTATCAAGAAGTGAAAGAAATCATTGATGGCATTGTGAAAGCCATCAAAAAAGGAGACTACAGGGTCTCTTACGAGGACGCGAATAATATCCGTGAATGCACGGCACCAGATGGACGTACGTTTTACAAGGTTGTGGATATGGATGATGCAAAGTCCAGTACCGACTTTGGCTCATGCACTGTCGAGGTTGATGGATATGAGTTTTCGTGCAGCTGGGAGTATGGCGATTACGAAAGTGCGTTGTTCGATGAAATAGACGACGAATACGAGCTGGAGGACGGAACGGTCATCCATAAGGAAGATCTAGTCGATCAGATCATTGATGCTCTCATCGATAGGGACGATATCTTCTTCGGGACTTACACTGACGTGGATTCGCAGATGGAGTTGTTTGCGAAGATATACCATATCAAGAATCCGGAGTATTACTGGTATGAGGATGATTATTGTCCGATCGACATCAGTAGTGGTTGGCATAATTATACTGCACCGGTTGATCTAGGTTATGGAACCGTCTATTTCAACCGTTTCAAGTACTATTTGGTTGAAGAACCGACAAACGAAGAGGCTGAACAGTTGCATGCCGTTCATTGTAAAACGAAGCCGGATGATAAAGGCCGTTTCGAAACAGTCATTCTGGATGTTTGTCACCTGAAGGATGGCAAGATAAAGGTGACGGCGTGCGAAGCATCAGATGAGTATTATAGTGCTGTTGATGGTTGGATAGAATGAATAAATAGGATTAAGCCCCATATCTGCTCATGAAAAGAATCATCTTTTTCCTTGCTATTGCCTTGTCTATGGCTTCTTGCAGCCATTCATCCGCCATTCCTTTCGAAGAAGTGAAAAACTACTTCTTCCGTAACGGTGCCACCATTCCCGACAATCCTATTGTGGATTCCTCTGAGCAGTTCCAGGAACTGTTTGGCGCGGCGGCTTTCATGGGGAATAATGGCCAGCCGACAGCAATCGACTTCGACAAGGAATTCGTCATCGCGGTTGTGAACCCGGCGACTGACTGCCATACCGAACTTGTCCCTGAATCCCTGAACAAGGTGGAGGGTAATCTCGTCTTCACGTATAACGAAACGATAGGTGATAAACAGTCCTGGACCATACAGCCGATCCTCCTGGTTAAGGTTGACCGGAAAAACAAGACCGAGAGCGTCCAGCTTTCAAGACGTCTCCAGGTCCTTTCACCGAGCACTCCAGAATAACTAATAGATAATAGACTAGTTTTCGAAATGTTTTGTATTAACTGTGGAATACCGCTCCCTGAAGGAGCAAATTATTGCTATAAATGCGGATTCAAACAAGAAATAAAGATAACCCCTCCCTTGCAAAAGAAGGAGTTTAGTTACCCCAATCTCGTAAATTATGAGTATGAGCGTGTGGAGATGGTGGAGAACTATAATCCTTCAATCAGGTCTGAAGAGAAAAGAGCATTTGTGATTGTACAAAAAGGAGGAAAACTAGGAGCGTATGATGAAAGTTTTGAGCACAAATTTGTTCCTTGTTATTATGACTCTATAAGCATTTGTACTCAGTCCTATGACGCAATGTTCAAAGTATCGAAAAACAAAAAATGTTATCTATTTCAAAATGATAAATTGATTCTAGATAAAGGATACGATGAGATTTTTGTTCAGAATACTCGATATGAACCGTGTGCCATCGAATTTAAGGATTGTAACAAATACGGGTTTAGGTTAAGAAAGCGAATACCCAGCGAAAGCCTTATGTATACATATGCAGTATACGATGCTACCTATGATTCTGTATCTATTATTGAGAAAGACTATGTAATAGTAGTAAAAAAAGGTAATAAGTATGGTATGATCAGCACTTGGGGGTCAGAACTTCCTTGTTTATTTGACAGTATAAGAATTGAACGCAGATCAGCCATATTTGATCCTTCTGCATGTCTTATTTATATTGATAATGCATATCAACGAAGATGGTTAATTCTCAAGTATAATGGTATTGAACATGAGTATCCAGAAATGCTTGTTCGTGAGCCGAATGGTGTTAAACACTTGTTCGATATAAAGAATTATAACATATCACTCTTAATGGAATAAAAGCTATGAGAATTCCTTATGGTCCGTTTCGCGAAGGTTATTCCGAAGTATACTGGGAAGACTCCAAGTGTGGAGTGCGCGTCACACATAATTATCATGGCAATTCCCCTATTCCTTGTCGATATGATTCATATGTAATTGTATCTGCATATTCCATTGCTCTTAGACGAAACGGGAAATGGGGTATTCTAAGTCATAAAAACGAAATCCTGTGTGATTTCGTATATGATCGGATTGAGAAATCTCCTGATTGGACAAATCTTTGTATGGCAATGAAGAATGGGCGTTGGGGCCTACTTATTGGAGATTCTGGTTGTATAGCATGTGGTTTTAACTACGACAAAATTAAACCAGTAACGATCAAAACTAAAGCAAGAAGAAAGTTACCAGGAGAATCATCCAATCAAGATTACCGATATAACGATTACTTTTGGTTGCTTTATGCCGATGGAAAGGTATTCCCTTACGATGATAAAGCTAATATGATATATCCGAGGGGGTTTGATAATGTTTACGGCATAATTCAATATGGCCCGGGGCAAAATGACATTTGTTTCATCGTCGAAGATAATTATAAAAAAGGCCTTTTACGAACAGATGGTCAATTGATAAGCAAATGCGAGTATGACGAGATAAAACAGATTGAGGGCTATAGCATTGATGAAAAATCGTATTTCTGTCTTGCGATTGTGAAACAGAATAATCTTTGGGGACTTCTGGGTAATAATGGTAAAAAGGTGCTTAATTGTGAATTCGACGAAATTAAAAGTGTTGGGAGTTCTATTGCATTAAAACACGCTAATAGGTGGGGTGTTTTGCCTCTTAACCAGGTGTTAAAGCTGATTTCTGTCGAATAGTAATTAATTGCTACAATTATCTATCACGAAATGTTGTAATGATTCTTTAAGAGTACTGTATATTATGATAGTTGATTGAACATAATTAGCATAGAAGATGATGACAGGATCTCTTAGGACAACAAAGAACAACATCGGGGTAGTTTACCTCTTTACGAACTCTTGTTATGAGTTGGAGAATACCTACAAGTTCGGTATTTCTATCCAACCTTTCAAGAGGAAGCAGACCCAAAAGAATTCAACGCCTCCGACACATCCTTTCTATGACAAGATAGTCATGTTCTCTCCCCGATATAAGGAGATTGAGAAATGGCTGAGGGAGCGGTTCAAAAGAGAAGGCTACCTCCTTGACGGAGATGGCGGGAGAGAATGGGTTAAGGCTGATTTCCTGGTGTTGCTTGATATTTTCAAGGAATCCCTGTTATCGTTCCCTGAAGCAGATTTGTGCTATGGCGGCAAGAGATATCGGGCTCCGAACGGAACCATTGAAAAATGCTCGCTCCCGAAATGTCGCCTAGACCTTCTCCGGATCCTTGATGGAGACAAGGTCAAATGCATCAAAAATGGTCAGAAATTCGTGGTGCGGGACAACAAGATAGAGGTGGAAGGCTCTTTGATGACTTTGTCAAACTATATCAAGCAAAACTTCCCTAGAGGTGGCAATACCAACGAGCATAATGGCTATCAGTATTTCACCTATCACGGTGTTAAGATATACGATATGTGGCAGAGTCTTGTTAGGGCAGAATAGGATTTGGTTTGCCCTATTTTATGGCGGCTGACTCATCATTTGATGGGCCAGCCGAGTCGGTTCAGCCTTTACGAACACCAGTCCCAAGGCACGGATAAGGGCTCTGATATCCTTCCTCCTCTTGGGTGGGAAATATGTCAGAATGCCCTTGTCCTTCAGTTTCTTCTTCCTGGCCATGGCGTCATCCGTTCGTGGGTCATCTCGACCGGCCGTAGTGATGCACTTCTTCTTCGGCCTGTTCGACAGACACGGCCTCTTTGGCAGCCTGGGCATGATGTTCCTGTACGGGCTGCTGTTCCGCTGCCTTGGCTGACCGAAACACACTGTAGTCGGCCTTCTCGCCCTTTTCCATCTCCTGCTGGATGGATTCGAGACGCTGGATGATCATGCCGGAGCTGCGCCTGACGTCGCCGAGGACACTCTTCAGGTACTCCGGACCCTGCTGAAGGGAGCCGAGCCAGGATTTCAGGTACTGGGCGCTGTCGCTCTTGATGTGCTTGCTCATTCCGTACTGGCTGGAGATCACCGCCGCCGACAGTTCGGCGATCAGTTCCTCTCTCGCATATTCCGGGGAACCGAAGGAATGACCGCCCAAATGACGGTCCAGTCTGGAATCCGCTCCCGTGGCATGTGCGCACTCGTGCAGCGTGTTCGTCGCGAAGGCCTCGCCGTCGACGAACTGCTCGCGCTTCGGGACGACGATATGGTCGTTAGCGGGGGAGTAGTAGGCCTTGTCTCCCTTGACCTGGTTGATGGGACAAAAGAAGAGGTTCTCGTCGATCATCAGGTCGATGGCGGGATGGCTCTTGAGGTCTCCCTGCTGCTGGATCTGACCGGCTGCCTGGGCCTTGAGCTTCTCGTACATGTCCGGGCGGGTCAACTCGAGGTTGGTCTGAGCGGCTATGTTGAACACGTTGTAGACCTGGAGCTTCGGATAGACCTTGTACTTTGCCTGATCCTCCTTCGACAG
>JAEEGL012752769.1_pt1 | contig 31867 bp, 26 predicted proteins | sample 9134231 | NCBI WGS metagenome assembly JAEEGL01 (sample SAMN16246548, study PRJNA631951) | gut metagenome | biome: gut microbiome; feature: rumen; material: fiber-attached | host: Bos | place: Iran: Karaj | collected 2018-10 | reverse complement strand
GCAGGATAGGCGAAGAACACCGGCTCCACGTTGGCATTGGTGATGCGCACGTGTTTCATGCGGTCTTCCTCTTTGTCCTTACGGGTGAGCTCGTGTTTCTTGATGATCTTGTTGACGTAGTCCTCGCTGTAAGCGCAAGCCACGATGCCGTATTGCCAGCGGGCGTTGGGCTCCGTGGGGTTCATGCTCTGGGCGTAGATGTAGAGCTTCTCCTCCTTGTCCTGAACCAGCCAGCCGTAATCCTTGAAGCTGTTGTAATTCTTCACCACCTGAAGATAGACCTCGGGAGAGTGTTCGTCGGTGCCGACGGGGAGGTCGATTTCAGCCTTGGTGACATGCAACAGGCTGTAAGGGTTGCCTTCGCACTCTTTGCGGGCCTCTTCGGAGTTCAACACGTCGTAGGGGCGGGAAGCCAACTTTTCAACGATTTCTTTTGGAGGACGGAATCCTCTAAAGGGTTTAATAACTGACATATCTTCTTAATTTATTGATGATTAATTGGTTTAGTATTATTTCGATTCTTTTTGAAACCAACGGCAAAAATACAAAAAAAAATTGTACTTTTGCCGCCGAAAATTCGTGGACAGATTTGTTATGATTGCAACCACAGAAAAAAATGCTAAACCATTTTCTTCCACAATTTTCAGTTTTTTATTTTTATCAATTTAAATTACTGATTATGAGTTATTTATTCACATCAGAATCCGTGTCCGAGGGACACCCTGACAAAATCTGCGACCAGATTTCCGACGCCTTGCTGGATAGTTTTCTGGCGCAGGATCCTGAATCGAAAGTGGCATGCGAAACGCTGGTTACTACCGGACTTGTGGTCTGCGCCGGCGAAGTGAAGACCGAAGGCTACGTCTCTGTCGATGATGTGGTGCGCCGCGTCATCCGGAATATCGGCTACAACAAAAGCGATTACCAGTTCGACTACAAGTCCTGCGGCGTCATCTCCACCATCCACAGCCAGTCGCCCGACATCAACCAGGGCGTGGAACGTGCCGCGCAGGAGGACCAAGGCGCCGGCGACCAAGGCATGATGTTCGGTTACGCCTGCAACGAGATGGACAACTACATGCCGCTTCCCGTGGAACTCGCGCATCGCTTCGTGCAGGAGCTCGCCGCCATCCGCAAGGAGGGCAGGAAGATGAAATATCTGCGCCCCGATTCCAAATCGCAGGTCACGGTGCAATACTCCGAACGCCATAAACCCGAACGCATCGACAGCATTGTCATCTCCACCCAACATGACGAGTTCGCCGACGAGGCCACCATGCTGGAAACCATCCGCCGCGATGTGGAGAAAATCCTGATTCCGAGAGTCAAGAAGAGCTGCCCGAAGAACGTGCAACGTCTGTTCAAGGCGGATTTCCAACTGTTTGTCAACCCCACGGGCAAGTTCGTCATCGGCGGTCCGCACGGCGACAGCGGGCTCACGGGCCGCAAAATCATCGTCGATACCTACGGGGGCCGCGGAGCCCATGGCGGTGGCGCCTTCTCGGGTAAGGACCCGTCAAAGGTTGACCGCTCAGCCGCTTATGCCACCCGTCATATTGCCAAAAATATGGTGGCCGCCGGCTTGTGCGACCAAGTGCTCATCCAAGTGGCATACGCTATAGGAAAAGCTGAACCTGTCGGTCTGTATGTCAATACCTACGGCACCGCAAAGGTGAAGATGCACGACAGTGAAATTGCCAAATGTATTGGCGAAATCTTCCCTATGCGCCCGTACGACATCATCAACCGCTTCCAACTGAAGAACCCGATCTACGAGCCCACCGCTTCATACGGCCATTTCGGCCGCGACTGCTATGAGGCCGAGGTGCAAACCGCAAAAGGCATGCGCAAGGTCACCTTTTTCCCGTGGGAGAATCTCGATTATGTGGATAAAATCAAAAAAGCGTTCAAATTGTAATTTTTTCTGTGGAGACGCAATCTTTTGCGTCTCCATATTTAAATAATGTCATAAAAAAACATAGTAAGTGATGAAAAACGCATACATTTTCCCCGGTCAGGGGTCGCAGCATCCCGGAATGGGACAGCAGCTGTTCGACCAATACGACAAGGCCAAGGAGCTTTTCCGCCAAGCGGACGAGATTTTGGGATACGCTATTTCCGACGTCATGTTTCACGGAACGGAAGAGCAGCTGAAGCAGACCAAATACACCCAATTGGCGATGTTTCTGCACGGCTATGTCGCATACGAATGCCTTCGCGAGGCGGAACCCGACATGACGGCCGGCCATTCCTTGGGTGAGTACACCGCGCTGACGGCCGCCGGCTGTCTGCGCTTTGAGGATGCCCTCCGTCTGGTGGAGAAGCGTGCCAATGCTATGCAGAAAGCCTGCGAGTTGGAACCCTCGGGCATGGCCGTGGTGCTGAAATTCGAAGACAAAATCATCGAGGAGGTCTGTGCCTCCATCACCGAAGAGGTGGTGGTGCCCGCCAACTACAATTCCCAGCAGCAACTGGTGATTTCCGGTAGCCTAAAAGGTTTGGAATTGGCTACTGATAAGCTGAAAGAGGCTGGTGCAAAGCGGATTATGATGCTGAATGTGGGCGGTGCCTTCCACTCCCCGTTGATGCAGACCGCCCAGGACGAATTGGCGGAAGCCATCGAAAAGTGCACGTTCAGCCACCCGATTTGTCCGGTTTACCAGAACGTGAACGCCTCCGCCACTACCGAACCCGACATGATCCGCCGCAACCTCGTGGCACAGCTCACCTCGCCTGTGCGCTGGACGCAGACGGTGCTCAATATGGTCCAGGACGGCGCCGGTCTTTTCGTGGAGTTTGGTCCCGCTCCCACCCTCGGGAATCTTGTCAAGCGTATTGTCCCCGGAATAGAACCCCAATGCTTGGGAGCTGATAAAGAAAATGAATAAGTCCCGGGCCAATATTTTAAACAATCATTTTTACCCTGTTATTGAATGAAAAAAAGTGTATTTTTGCACCCTTAAAAAAATAGACGTATAATTATGGCAAATACAGAAAATCTGGGCTCCAAGAAAAACGAGCAAGTGCAAGAAAATGAGAACTTTGTAACGAGAATCCTTTCGTTCTTCAATAAGTATCAAAACGTCATCTATGGTGTCATTATTGGTGTTTTGGTCATTATTCTCGCCATTTTGGCTTTCAACCGTTTCTATCTTCAGAAAAAGAACAATGAGGCTTCTGCCCAAATCGTGCAACCTATCCATTGGTATTTGCAGGGCGACACCGCTTCTCTGAAAAAAGCCCTTGAGGGTGACGCGGAAAACGATGGATTTCTGGATATCGCCAGCGGTTATAAAATCACGAAAACGGCCAACACTGCCAACTATTATGCCGGTTTGACCTACCTCAAGCTCGGTCAGAAGGAAGACGCCATGGAGTATCTGAAGAAATTCAAAAAGAAAGAAGATGTGCTTTGGTATGCTTGCCAGGCTACCATCGGCGACCTTTACGACGAGCAGGGCGATGAGGCAAAGGCCATCAGCTATTATGAGAAAGCGGCCAAAGGCAAAGATCCCTATTTCACTCCTATCGCGCTCTTCAAACTGGGCCAGATGTATGAGAGAAAGGGCGACTGGAATAAAGCGTTGAATGCTTATGAGACCATTGAAAAGGATTTCTACGCCGAGTACAACAAAATGAGCATCGCTCAATACGCCGAAAGAGCTAAATCCAACGTAAAATAATATAATGACTGAAAAGAAGAAAAACTTATCGGAATTCACCCCCTTTGAGTTTTCTTCCGCAGATAAAAAAGTAATCGGTATTGTGGTCAGCGAATGGAATGACCGCATTACCGATTCTCTTTTAAATGGTGCGAAAGAGAGCTTGTTGGAGCATGGTGTAAAGGCTGAAAACATTCGCGTCCACTATGTGCCGGGCAGTTATGAACTGCCTCTCGGTGCCAAATGGATACTGGAGCAGACGAATGTCGATGCCGTTATCTGCATCGGCTGTATCATCCAAGGCGAAACCCGCCACTTCGATTTCATCGCGCAGGCGGTGGCCGACGGTATCATGAAGGTGGGGCTGAAATATTCCAAACCGGTGATTTTCAGTGTTTTGACCTGCAATACAATGGAACAAGCCGAAGATCGCGCTGGCGGCAAACATGGCAACAAGGGTGTCGAGGGGGCTGTTTCAGCATTGAAAATGTTATCATTAGAGGAACTGTTATAGATAATGGATAAACTACGTGTATGCTTCATGGGAACCCCCGAGTTTGCGGTTGCCACGCTCGATGCCGTCCGCAAAGCCGGATATGAGGTAGTCTGCGTGGTCACCACCCCCGACAAGCCTGCAGGTCGCGGTCAACAGATGCGCTGCTCCGACGTGAAACAGTATGCCGTCGAACACCAACTCCCCCTTCTGCAGCCGGAAAAGCTCAAGGAGGAGAGCTTTGTGGAGACGCTGCGCGGTTACCATGCCGATGTCTTCGTTGTGGTGGCCTTCCGAATGTTGCCGAAATGCGTCTATTCGATGCCGCCGTTGGGCACCTTCAACGTCCACGCCTCCCTGCTGCCCCAATATCGTGGTGCCGCGCCCATCCAACGGGCCATCATGAACGGCGAAACCAAGAGCGGTGTCTCCACTTTCCTGCTGGACGAACACACCGATACGGGAGAGCTTCTGCTGCAGAGAGAGGTGGAAATCACGCACGAGGACAATGCCGGTACTCTGCACGACAAGCTGATGGTGGCAGGTGCGGAAATCGCTGTCGAAACTTTACGGCAACTCGCTGCTGGGGAAACCCATCCGATGCCGCAGCCCGCAGCCGACGTGCTGAAACCCGCCCCTAAAATCTTCAAGGAGGACATGCTCATCCGTTGGGACGACACCGCCGAACACATCTACAACCATGTTCGCGGTCTATCCCCTTATCCCGCAGCCTTCACCCATATCGGATTCCGCACCTCTCCGGAGCAGCAGTGGAAACCCTGCGTTTTGAAAATTTTCGAGGTTGAAATCACCAATAGAAAAAGTACTCGAAAACCGGGGACAATCCTCTTTGACAAGGAGAAAAAACTGCTTGTTTCAACACAAAATTGCGACATTTTTGTCAAAATTCTCCAAATAGAGGGCAAAAAAAGAATGAAGACCGAAGATTTTCTTGCTGGGTTCAGAAAAGATAACTACACCGATTATCTTTTCTAATATAATATTCACCCATTATTGTGCGGACTTTATCAACTATTCGGACTTTTTATCCACATTCTGATATTGAGACTTCTTTTTTACAATTTTTATTAACTTTGTGGCTCAAACTCAGTATTAACCTTTTAAATTAAAAAAAATGAACAAGAGTGAATTAATCAATGCAATGGCTGAGAAGGCCAATTTAACAAAAGTTCAAGCTAAAGCTGCTTTGGAAGCATTTGTTGCAACGACAGAAGAGGCTTTGAAAAAGAAAGACAAACTCTCTTTGATCGGATTTGGCACTTTCAGCGTTCTCGATCGCAAAGCAAGAGTGGGTCACAATCCTGCAAACGGCAAGAAAATCAACATCCCTGCTAAGAAGGTTGTGAAATTCAAACCCGGTTCTGCATTTGCAAAAATGAAATAAATCATTTTTCGAAAAGGAAATAAAAAGCCCTGTCACAGGGCTTTTTTATTTGTAATATATATGAAGAGAATAGAGGACAAAAATTTGCGTGACAAAGTCGTTGCCTATCTGGAGCAATTCGTCACAGAAGAGCGGCAAGCGCGACTGACCGAGATATTGGCGAACCGCACCCGCCATGTCACCGTGGTGCTGGAGGATTTGTTCCAAACGCAGAACATCAGCGCTGTGTTGCGCACTTGCGACTGCTATGGCGTTCAGGACGTGCATGTGATCAAGCACCGTAATGAGTTCGAAGTTCACAAAGATATCAGTATGGGAGCCGACAAATGGCTCTCCATTCACCAATATCCTCAAAGCGAGCACAATGTGAAGGATTGTATCGATCGGTTGCATGAGCAGGGCTACTGGGTGGCCGCCACCTTGCCCGACGAGCAGAAGCGCACCATTTTCGACCTTCCGGTGGAGCGGAAAACGGCTTTTCTGTTCGGTACCGAACTGACCGGTCTCTCCGACGAAGCCATTCGATACGCCGACGGGAACGTGCTGATTCCGATGTACGGTTTCACGGAGAGTTTCAATATCTCCAACTCCGCGGCCATCATCCTTTCGCACTTCAGCGAGCGGATGCGGCATTCGGAAGCACAATGGCAGCTCCCCGCTGTGGAAAAAGAGGAGTTATATTTCGAATGGTTGCAAAAAAGTGTCAAAAACCCGGATGGGCTGATTGATTATTTCCTGAAGAATAGGCAATAGGGGTTGGGGTGGTTAGGCTCTTCCCCAAGCTTTCTTAATCACATTTTCCATAGAATTTTCGTCGAAACCGACCTCTTTGTAGAGATTCGGAATATCGCCGTGTGTGATAAACTGGTCGGGGAGTGCGATATGCATTAGATGCGGCCGTGTTGTGGAGAGGTTGCGCAAGTCGTCTCTTCGGTCGAGGAATTCGGAAATCTCAGAGAACAGACCTCCTTTTTCTGTACCATCCTCCACCGTGATCCAAACCGGATATTGTTCGGCAAACACATTCAATGCGCTCTCATCCAACGGTTTAAGGAATCTCACGTCGAAATGTGCAGGCTTCATGCCCTCTTGTTCCAACTTGTCGAGCACATGCGTCACGTTGTTTCCTAAGGGTCCTAATGTCAACATCAACACTTTCTCACCTTTGCGCAGCAGTTGTCCTTTCCCGATGGGCAGTGCTTGAGGTTCGTTGTGCCAGTCGATGAGCGACCCGCGTCCTCTCGGATAGCGAATCACGAACGGAAGTCCCTGGTTCTTTGCATTTTGGTATGCGGTGAGCATCAGATTGCGGAGTTCATGTTCGTTGAGGGGCGACGAGATAATCAGATCGGGAATGCAGCGCAGGAAGGCCAAGTCGAAGGCACCTTGGTGTGTGGAGCCGTCCTCGCCGACCAAGCCGGCGCGGTCGATGCAGAAGATGACGGGCAGCTTTTGCAGCGCCACATCGTGTACCACCTGGTCATAGCCGCGTTGCAGGAACGAGGAGTAGATGTTGCAGAACGGCACATAACCATCTGTGGCTAAGCCAGCTGAGAAAGTGACGGCGTGTTGTTCGGCAATGCCCACGTCGAACACTCGATTCGGGAACTCCTTGTCCATGATGGTGAGGGAGCAGCCAGTGGCCATAGCCGGTGTGATGCCGACCACCTTCTCGTCCTTGCGGGCGAATTCCAGAATGGTGTGCCCGAAAACATCTTGGTATTTAGGCGGTTGCTGTGTTGATTCACTCTTGATGATTTTGCCCGTTTCGGGATCGAACTGTCCGGGTGCATGGTATTGGGTCTGGTTCTGTTCAGCGGCTTCCAAACCTTTGCCTTTCACGGTGAGCACGTGGAAGACTTTCTGTCCGGGCAACGATTTGAGACCCTGCAGCATCTTCACCAGATAGACCACATCGTGGCCGTCGGCGGGGCCGAAATAGCGATAGCCGAGGCTCTGGAACCAGTTGCTGCCACCGAAGAGCCATCCTTTGATGGAGTTGCCCATCTTGCTGAAGAAGTTGGTGACGTGATTGGGGTGGTTTGTCCTGAAAGTGAAGAAGTTCCACATACGGTTTTTCATCCGGTTGTAGGCCGGGGAGGCGGTGATGGAGAGCAGATACTTGCTCATGGCACCGGTGCTCTTGTCGATGGAGATCTTGTTGTCGTTGAGGATCACAAGCATGTTGACATCGCGGTAGGGGGCTTGGTTCATGGCTTCGAAGGCCATGCCGCCGCCGATGGCTCCGTCGCCGATCACCGCAATGTGGTTGCGTTTCATGTTGCCTTCCATCTTCGCGGCCATGGCCATGCCCAACGCCGCCGAGATGGAGGTTGAGGAGTGGCCGGTGCCGAAGGCGTCGAATTCGCTCTCCTCGCGGCGCGGGAATCCGCTGATGCCGCCGTAGCGCCGGTTGGTGCTGAACAGCTCCTTGCGGCCGGTCAGAATCTTGTGCGCGTAGGCCTGATGTCCCACGTCCCAAATCAACTTGTCATTCGGTGTGTCAAAGACATAGTGGATGGCCACCGTCAATTCCACCACGCCTAAACTGGAACCGAGATGCCCGGGATGCTTGGATGTCTGCTCAATGATGAACTGGCGCAACTCATCGCAAAGCTGAGGCAACTTGTTGACCGGCAATTGGCGCAGGTCTTCCACCGAATTGATTGTTGACAACAGATTTTCCATTATTTTGCTAATACTTTTTGGTAGAAATCCGTGATTTTTTGTGCAATAACCGTATTGTTGTGGTGTACCGAGATGTAATGCTGTGCGTTTTCGCTGATAATGGTGCAGAGGTCGGGCATTGAAACGCATTTGTTGATGACGGCCACAAACTCTTCCGGAGTGTTGGCGATGAACAGATGCTTTCCGTTTTGAACGTCAAGGCCTTCCGCTCCGATGGAGGTGGTGATCACCACGCGACCCAACGCCATGGCCTCCACAATTTTGATGCGGATGCCGCTGCCCGAAAGCAAGGGCACCACCATGATGTCGTAATCCATCATGAACTCGTTGGCGTCGGGCACCGCTCCCACAACCTCCACATTGGGGTCTTCACGCTGCTTGAGCTTTTCGGGGATGTCGTGACCTGCCAAGGTGAAGGTCAGCTCCGGATGTGCCGCGTGGATTCCGGGCCACACCTCGTCCAGGAACCATTCGATGCCCTCCACGTTGGGCGACCAGTTCATGCTCCCGAGATGGAACAGGGAGGGATGGTCCGTGGCGATAAAGTCGTCATCTTCCATCTCGTAGTTGTCCACGTTGATGCCGAACGGGATGACAATGCCCGGCACTTGGGGCACTGTCTCGTGGAAAAAGCGGTAGTCAGGTTCGGAAATCGACATATACCCGTCGATTTCGTGCAGGATTTTCCGTTCCACGCGCAGAAGCTGGCGCGCATTCACCCGATAAGCAAGCTTCATGATAGGATTGCGTTCGTTTTCAGACAATCTCTCCCAAATCTGATGCTCAATATTGTGCAACCTCATCAGGATTTTCGCCTTGGAATGCTTCCGGAGAAGAGGAATGTAAGGAGCCATGTAGATGGACTCAATATGAATGATGTCGAAATCCTCTCTTTTCAGGATTTCAATCAGCTTGTTTGCCATGTTTTTGTGGTAAAACCGGCTGATTTGATAGGATTTTCCGGTGAAAAGGGTCTTGATAGCCTCGATTTTGTGCGGTGTGGTGTCGATGAACACCGATTCGAAACGCGTTTTTGTCAAATAGGATTGGGAGAATGCCGAGATGACGAAGGGGTGCTTAGGAGTGGCCACAGCGACCACTTTCACCTCCATTCCGCTGTCCAACAGGCACTGCGTGATGTTATGGATGGCGATGCAACCTCCGTCGATGGTGGGCAAAGGTGTCTTATGACAAAGTTGAAGAATCTTCATGTCTTTTTTTGGAAAATAGTTTTATATGTTTGAGTCTATCTACAAATTTAGCATAAGTGTCAGGTGAAAGCACGGCAGTGTCCATGGTTGCGTGATAGGTCAGGAACAAGCAGAGTGGAAGCAAGATAAACGATGACAGCCAGGTGCCGAACCAGACCGGCATAACGCTGCCTTTGGCGATTTTCTCCCCTATGACGGAGAGCGCGAAATAGACAACGAAGAAGAGGACTGTGAGCACCAACGGAATGGCGATGCCGCCTTTGCGGATGATGGAACCCAAGGGGGCACCGATGAAGAAGAAAAGCAGACATGCCACCGCGAGACGGTATTTGCGCTGCAATTCAATCTGGAAGTTCCACATGTTGGAGGTACGGTATGTGGCGTCGGTGTAGTTAAACTGCATGGAATAGATGAAGGAACGGGACGCATTCTCGGCATTGTTCAAAACCCGACTTCGTATGGCGTCGTCCATGTCGGTGAGCTTCAGCTGTTTCGAAACCTCTTGCGCCGTGAACTGCTCGTTGGCTCTTACAAAGCTGTTGTAATAATAGAGGTTGTTGAAGAAGACGTTGGCGGTGTTCTCTTCGATTTCCTGAATCTGCGCCTTCATCGTGTCGATTTGTTCGCTCAGTTGCTTGTTGGTCATGGCGGAGGAGTGCCCTTCGAAAAGCCCTGCATCGGCTTTGTTCAGTGCGAAATCGGACATGTCGAAACGTTTGTACTGCTTGTCGAACGTGGCGCGCATGAGCGGCATCTGCACTCGTTTGCCGCGACTCACCCCCATGGAGGAGGTTTCGTCCCAATAAGAGCCGTTTCTCAAAGTGAAGAGCAGGTAGTGCTTGTCTTCCGTCACCGACATGTTGCCGGATTCGGCATAGGTCACACAGGTGTTTCCCTGCCGTTTGGAGTGGTCGTAGATCAGGATGTCCTTCACTGTTTCGCCGTCGGGCATCTTTTTGCCCACGAGGATGGAGTAGTTGTCGAAACCGTCGTAGAAGACACCTTCCTCGATGTTGAGGGCCGGTTTCTGTTCTTGGATATCATACAGCAACATTCTGAGTTTCAGTGTTGCACGAGGAATCACCTGGTCGGAAACAAGAAAAGAGACGATGGTGATGAGCACCGTCAGAAAGGCCAGCGGGGTCATCATTTTGCGTGTGGAGATGCCTGCGGATTTCAAGGCGACGATTTCGTAACGCTCGCCCATGTTGCCGAAGGTCATCAGGGAGGCCAGCATCACCGCCAACGGGAACGCCAAAGAAGAGAGCGAAACTGCCGCATAGAACAGCAGTTTCAGCATCACGGTCAGTTCCAGACCTTTGCCCACAAGCTCGTCCACCCATTTCCAAACGAACTGCATCAGCAGCACAAACAATGCCACGAAGAAGGTCAGGAAAAAAGGACCGAGAAAGTTTTTGCAAAGGTATTTGTTGACGATTTTCACGGGAGAAAATATTAGTAATCTCCCAACGTCTCAGGGAGTTGAGCCAAAGCCGCAGCCGCTTGCTCGTCGTTCGGCGGCGTACCGTGCCATTTGTGCGTGCCCATCATGAAATCAACACCCTGACCCATTTCGGTCTTCATCAGGATGACGATGGGCTTCTGGTTGCCGGCGAGTGTTTTGGCCAGTTTCAGCGTCTGGATGCAGCTCTTGATGTCGTTGCCGTTCATGTCGAGCACCAGCCACTGGAAAGCCTCGAATTTGGCGCGCAGATTGCCGAGATTCATCACGGCATCGGTGCTTCCGTCAATCTGTTTTTTGTTATAGTCAACTGTAACGATAAGATTGTCAACGTGTTTTGCGCCTGCAAACATAATAGCCTCCCAGTTCTGGCCCTCTTCCAGCTCACCGTCGCCCGTGAGAGTATAGACCAGATGTTTGTCCTGGTTGGCCTTTTTGGCCAATGCCGCACCAATGGAGACAGAGAGTCCCTGACCCAGTGAGCCGGAAGCCACACGGATACCGGGAAGGCCTTCGACAGGGGTGGGGTGTCCTTGCAGACGAGTGCCCAATTTGCGGAATGTGGCCAGCTCCGACACGGGGAAGTAGCCTCTGCGGGCCATCACGCTGTAAAGCACCGGACTGATGTGGCCGTTGGAGAGGAAGAACATGTCCTCGCCGTTGCCGTCAACAGTGAAATGCTCGGGGTCGATATCCATCACCTCGAAATAGAGGGTGGTCAGAAAATCCGCGCAACCCAGCGAACCGCCCGGATGCCCTGATTTGGCTCCGTGTACCATGCGGATAATGTCTCTGCGCACTTGTGCAGCAGTATCTTGTAATTTGTTGATTTCCATAACGATATATTAATGTTTAAATATTCCTGTATTTAATATGTTTCTTATTTCAAATGTGCGGCAAAGGTACATAATATTCCCGAAAAAAACACAAGGCGGCAGAGAGAAATTTTAACGCACCACGCGGTCGGCATTTTGCGCGATGAAGCTCTTCCAATTGGTGGCGGCGGACTTGCCGAAGATCACCTTGTGCTGCAGGTGGTGGCAGACGGCGACGGCCAATGCGTCCGTGGCATCGAGATACTCGATCTGTCCCGAAATGGGGTACATGTGGCAGAGCATGGACGAGACCTGCTCCTTGGAAGCGTTGCCGTTTCCTGTGATCGACTGCTTGATCTTGCGCGGCGAGTATTCGAACACTTCCATCCCCGCGTGTAAGGAGGCGGCGATGACAACCCCCTGCGCACGGCCCAATTTCAGCATCGACTGCACGTTCTTGCCGTAGAAAGGGGCCTCAATAGCCAGTATGTCAGGATGATACTGTTTAATCAAACCGTTTATCTTTTCATAGATGTATTTCAGTTTGGAGTAGGCATCGGGCAGCTTCTTCATCTGCAACACGCTGAGCACCTCCACGTTGGATTTGTTCAGTTCGGTCTCCAACAGAGCGTAACCCATGATATTGGTGCCGGGGTCCACCCCCAAAATCCTGCGTTTTATCGTTTGCTCATCCATGACTCTTGATGTTATGCCTTCAGTCCTGAACCGTTATTTCTGAAAACAAAGCCGGTTGTTTTCGTAATCGATGACAGCTTTGTGATTCACGCAGAAGTCGTTCCCCAAAATCATCTGTACTGGTTTCTGTTTCAAAGTTTGGTAAGCCGTGTTGATGTGCATGAAATCGATCACCGCGATGTTTTCCAAACGTCTCATGTGGTAACGGCCGAGCTTGAAATCAGGCAGATCGGCCACCAGCACTTCGAAATCCGAACCGCCGATGCCGGCGTTCACGCCCTCGTTGGTCTCCATTTGCAATTCGGGAAGAATCTGATTCACAAATTGTTTGTCAACACAACTGTGCGATGCGCCCGTGTCTAACACGATGCGGATTTTCACCCCTGCCACAGAACCGTTCAACAGCGTGTGGTAGTCGCCTTTTTCTAATTCCACTATTTTTAATGATGATTTGTACATTGTCTTTTGTTAGCCAAGCTTTTGCCCGTAGCAGGGTTGCTTAAGGAACCCGTTTGTGTTACAGCCAGTGCTTCTTGATGAAAAACACAATCAAAATCACCGAAATCAGCAAACAGATCCCGATGACATAGAGGAAAGCAAAGGGGGAGTTCGCCATAGGAAGTCCGACATTCATGCCGTAAAGTCCTGATATAAAGGTCAAAGGCAGCACAATAGTGGAGATAATCGTGAGCATGCGCATGATTTCGTTGGTTTTGTTCGCCTGCAACGAATCGAATGTGCTCGACAAACCTGCAACCAACTCGCCGTAGTCATCGACCATATCCCACATCTTCTGGTAGAAGTCCAAAATATTGCCCCAGTATTCTTCCATGTCGTCGGCGAACCCTTTCACCTCGCCGCTCTCAAACATCTTGAACAGACGGAGTTGCGGTTTAAACAGGGTGTTCATCTGGATGATGTTCTTGCGGATGATGGAGATCTGTTCAATGATTTTCTCCGATTTGCTGCTGAACAGCTCGCGGCTGATGAAGTCGATCTGTGTGCCCAGCCGCTCCACGATGAGGAAAGTCTCTTTCATCATTCGGTAGAGAATATGGTAGAGCATGGCGTCGGAGGTGCCGCTGATTTCGTCCTCGTCTTCCGGTTCGGGGTCGATTTTCTTCAGATTGAAGAGATCCTGCACCACATAGTGCGAATTGCCGACGGTGATGAGGTAATCCTGACCCCAGAATATCTTGGTCTCCTCGGTTTTCACCAAATTGGTGCGCTGGTCGAGCAGCGGAAAATGAAGCACCAGGAAGAAATAGTCGTCGTAAATGTCGATCTTGGGGCGCTGTACAAAGCTGGAGCAGTCTTCTATGTCCAAGGGGTGGAAATGGAAGTTATCTCGCAAGAAATCCAAATCTTCAACGGTCGGATTGGTGATGTGATGCCATTTGTATGCACCGAAATTAATGGTGTCAACCATAAGATAACCTCCTTTCTTTTAATTGGTTAGAAAAATCTATACTACATCTTTGCGCAAAATTTTTACAGCCTGCAAAGATACACTTTTTTTGAGCGGTTTCCGATACTTCTTCTTGAGTTTTTGTTGCATTTAAAAAAATGTATTTTTGCCGCTGTTTTTGATTTATCATCATTATAATTGTAAGAGTATGAGAAGTAATGTTTTAAGAACAATCCTTGTGTTAAGCATCGCTGCTTTCTGCGGCTTGGGTTCTCTTTCCGCACAAGAGCAGCAAGACAAGAAGATCGCCTACAACTTCATCAATGAATATGGCTTTTTCATCGGGAAGAATGTGGGTTGGACGGGCGTGTTCGTGAACGGCGTCGCTTTCAAGCAGAACGATGTTCTCGGCATAGGTCTTGGCTACGGTTTGAACACCGCCTCTTTTCAGGAAGTGCCCATCTTTCTCAACTACCGTCACTATTTCGACAGAGGCAAAACCCTGAAACCGCTCATCAACGTGGCGGCAGGTGTCGGTCTCCACTTCTGGAATGATGAAGTCGGCATGCCCGTCTACGACCCGTATGGTCATATCAGCTATTACGAATATGAGGAAGTCGGCAATCACGGAGTAGGTCTGTATGCCACCATTTCCGGCGGTTTCCGCGTGAAGGCGCTCTCCTTCACCGGCGGCTTCTTCTTCAGAACCTTCCCGAACCAGCAAGGATTCAACGGCGGTATCGAAGCCAAAGTCGGCTATACCTTCTAATGGTTCGATTGAACGGATATCTTTCCGTGCATCAATACTTTAACAATCCCTTCCCAGTAGCCGAAACCATAACTGCAATGGATGGAGGCGAAGATGACGGGCATCCATAAAATGTCCGGCAAGCGACGGGTGCACCGCACTCCGGCCAAAAGACCGATAAGGATGTAAAGTATTAACACTGAGGTGTATATCCACATTATGGCAGAGCTGAATAAGCTGAGCAACCCTCCGACGACAAGTCCGGCCAAAAACAAGGGCGGAAAGAATTGCCGGAGGGTTGTTGGTTTCTGTAACTTTTTGTTTACCAATGGTTTGAACAGCCCGTACTGATAAAACATCTTCGCTGTTTTGCTGATGGAGTCGCGGGCGAAATAGTCAACCACCACTTGCGGCAGCAACAATATCTTGCCCCCATTTTGGATAATCCTGCCGTTGAACTCGTCGTCCTGGTTACGTACCAGTTCTTCGTCGAAATAGCCGATTTTGTCGAAAATGGCGCGATGGAAGCAGCCGAAAGGCACGGTGTCCACCCACATTTCGTGTTCCGCCCCGACGCGGAAGTGGGAGTTGCCCATACCGAATGATGAGCTCATGGCATGCGCGATGGCTCTGCAAACGGAGGTCTCTTTCGCCGGCAGGGTGTTGCAAACCCCGCCGACATTGTCCGCGTCACTGTTCCGCAACTTGTTGACCAACACGGAAAAATAGTCCGCAGGGTACTTGGAGTGGGCATCCAGGCGCACGATAATATCCCCTTGTGCAGCACGTATTCCTGTGTTCAATGCCACGGGTGCAGTGTGCATCGGGTTGTCCAACAGTCGGATGAATGGATATTGGCGACCGTATTCCATGACGATGTCGCGGGTGCGGTCGGTGCTCATGCCATCCACGAATAATACCTCCATCTCATCATGCGGATAATCCTGATTGACAATGGATTGAATGCAAGCTTCGATACGGCGCTCCTCGTTATATATGGGGCAGATGACGGAAATCATATTAGTGCTTGGTGATTTGAATGTTGGGATAAATGGAGATGTATTTTTGGGCGATGGTGGGCCAGCGGAACGATTCGAAGGTTTCGGCCGGCAGGGTTTTGTAACGGTCTGGTTGACCGAGTAGTAGATCTAACTTTTCTGTTATATCTTTGCTGCTCAAAGGATTAACGCTTTCGCCGACCTTTTCGGAGAACATGCCGTCGATAGCCTCTCCGCGGCTCCACATCACCGACAAACCTTGCGACAGCGCTTCTAAATAGACCAGTCCGAATGTTTCTGATTTCGAGGGCATCACAAAGATGCTGTTGGCCCGGTAGAGATTTTTCATCTTTTCCAAATCGGTGATTTTGCCATGGTATCTGATCCAATCAAAACGCGCGGCCATCATTTCGAACACCTGTTCCTCGTTATCGCCGCCTTCGCCTGCCACATCGAATATCAAATTAGGGTATTTGCCGCGCAACGCCTCCATCGCGCGAATCAGTCGCGGAAGGTTTTTGTTGCGGTTGAAAATGCCCGCATACATTACACTGTGTGGATCATCCAGATTTCTTTCGGTTTGTAAGTTTTGGATCCAGAACTCGTTGATGCCGTTGGGCAGCACCAGGGACTTTTGGTTCACCTCATTCTTCATTCCTAACAGGGTAGGGTGGGCGAGCAGGCGCTTGCGTAGCGCAGGGGCGATGAAAACCACCTTGTCGGCAAGCTGCATCACCCCGCGGTGAACCCACCACAGGTGCGGCATGTAGCGCAGGAAGGCGTTCATGTCGCAGTTGCGCACCGCCACAATGTAGGGGATGCCGTGTCGCTGGCACAACTCCATGGCCACCATGCCGTCGCTGAACAGTGTCGTGGCGTGGCAACAGGAAATCTGGCTCAGATCCACCGTTTTCTCGATTTCGCGGACAGTGCGGTCAATCTTGTGGAAGAAAAAGAGCTTATGCAGCGGTTTCAGGATGTGGGCATACTGAATAGTGGTGTGTTCCCCTTCGAAACGATGGTTTTCGGGTGTGGCTTTCTGCACTGGCGAGAAGACGATTTGGTCAACCCCGGCTTTATCCAGCTCTTGGTATAAATTCGAATGTACTTTGCTATAAAAGAAGTCGTTGCAGATGTGTAACACCTTGCCGCCTTGCTTCGGCTGCTGACATTTCTGACCGCTGTCGGGGCGCAGCGAGAATCCTAACAACAGGAAGGCGAGCATTTGCACGAGTCCCGGACCGTAAGGAAAGTTGGGCTCTGCAAAGCTGATGAGCAATGGAACGCAGCATACAATCCATCCCGCTTGTCGGATTTGCGATTTCCGGGATCGGAAGACCTCTACCAACGTGCTGATTCCGAAATAGATATAGAACAACAACAGAGGGATGGCAAAAAAACTGTAACGCGCTAAGCGCAGCAGCGGATAGTTGTGGATGAACGGGATTTTCATCGGGTTTTTCAGCTCCTCCATCGAATGGTGGTGCATGATGATGTCCATGCCCTTCTGGTTGCGGGCCCAACGACGGGTGGTGAGGTCGTTGATACCGCTTCCGCTCTTGCCGCCGTGCATGAAGGTGTTCAGTTCGTCGCTGATGAACCCGTTGTATATGATGTAACCAATGAGAAGGAGGCTCAGGACAGTCAGGATGGTTTTCACATTCCACTTGACATTGAAGTCGGCCTCTTTTGCTGTGATTAGTAAGATCATGGCTATCAGTGCGAAACAGTCGGCACGAGCACGGATGAGCACGATGGAAAGCAATGCCAGGAAGGTGACCACGAAGTAAGGGACACGCTCCTCTTTGAGCTTTGTCCCGAAGTAGAAACAGGCCGTCGCACCGATGGCCACCATGGCTCCCACCTGGTTTTTGCCTTCGTCAAACATATAGTGCTCAGGCACATACAGCCCGCCTGCGTAGAAGATGCTGTTGCACAGCGTGACCGCAATCATCAATACGGTGTAGCCGTAGCTGATGTTTGCCCACTCGCGTTCGTTCCAATCCAAACCCGACCCAATCGACAGCGTGATCATCGCGATCACGAGCTGCACAATATCCGAAGTCCGGACAGGTATAATAAGGAAAACCAACAGCATACATGCGATGGTGAGCAACAGTAGCCGCACAAACCGCATGGACATGAAGCGGGTCAACGAGAAGGTCAGCACAAACGCCGCCGCCGTCATAGCCATGATGGCATATCGCATGATGTAGTATATGGGAGTCAGATAAATCCACGGAAGAAACATGATTGTGGAAAGGCACAATATCGTGGCTACCAGTGTCTTGGCGATTTTCTGTTTTTGCATTCTTGTTGTTAGTTTAGGGTTTAAGGTTTAGGGTTTAAGGTTTGGTCAGGCAGTTGTACCATGCTGCCGAAAAGGAGATCGCTCTCGGGCAGCCGTCCGTAGTCGAAGCCGCCGCCCGGGGTGAAGGTGAGCTCGCCGAAATAGGCGTGCCCGCGTTCGAGGTAGAAGTCGGCACGCACAAACGGGAACGGCTTGGAGAGCGTTTCGGCATATTCGAACAGCTGGTCCATACCTTCTGGCTTCGGGATGGTGAACCCTTCCGGTGCCGCTTTCCCCTGACGGTTAAGGCGTTGCAGATGCCAGTCGCGGTCGAAGAAGTAGAAAGCCGGCTTCTGACCCTCCTCGCGCCCGATGCAGCAGAGCACATATTTCGCCACTCCGTTGAAACAGTAGAATTTGTAATCCACAGGCGAATTGCCGCGTTCCGGTTCGATGAATTTTTCGCAAAGCAGTACTTTTTCCCTGAAATTGTACTGCGGTTCCGCGGCGATAAGGTGGAATTTGAGCTTTCCGAAGCGTTTCAGGTCGCGAATTGCCGCCGCTTTGTCCAGCTTTTGCTTGTCCGGACAAACCACGTTGCCGCCGTTGCCGAAGTTCCATTTCAACACAAACTTGTCGGGCAGCGCTTCCCAGTCAATCTCGTCCGGGTCGCGGTAGGTGGCCGTCACCTCTGTCAAAATATGCCCCAGACCCTTCTCCTCCACATAATCGCGCACCCGCAATTTGTCGGCACACTGCATTACCAACTCGTTGTCATTGTAGTAATTCAGCTTCATCCACTGGATCTTCTCGTCCAGCGTCTGCGGATTCTCCAAGTCCGGCTTCCGATGATGACAGAGCCGGAACAACAGATTGATCGTCCATTTAGGAGAGATTGTCGTCAGCAGATAACGAAACCATATATTCGGGGTAGATCTTAACTCCATAATTCTTATTTTCTGTGGATGATTTTGGCAAAAATGCCTAAATAGGTGTTTAACTCCTCCATTTTCAACCATTTCGCAATCAGAAGGTAGAGGCCTGTATAGAGGATGATTTGTATCAGCATCGTGAGGTAGATATGACAGGGCAGGATGCGTCCGAGGGCGTAGGTCAGCGAACCGACGAGGAGTGCGAGTAACAGGACAGCGCCAAAATCACGTAACTGTCTGAAAATTCCGTAGTTTATCAATTTTTTGTTAACTAAAGCGTTGATAATGAAGCTGATATAAGCAACGCTTGCCACTGCCCACAACAGTCCAAAGATGCCGAACTTCATGCCGATCAGAATCAGGGCAATGCCGATCATGCGTTTGAGAATTTGAATGGTAAAGTAGATTTTTCCTTTTCCCAACGATTTGATTACGTTTGTGTTAAGGGTGTTTACAGCGTAAATAAGTCCTGAGATGCATAAAATTTGGAAGTAGGGAGCGGAGGCTTCCCATTTGCTGCCGTAGAGCAAGCAGATGAGCGGTTGCGCGACAATCATGAGCAGAATCATCATCGGGAAGTTGAGGAAGGTGAGGGCTTTGGTGCTTTTGCGGACACCTGCCAACAGACGTTCTGAGTCGTCCTGAAGGCTGGAGAAGGCGGGGAAAGTCACATCATTGACGATGGAAGAGAGTCCCGTGACGGGTATTTCCTCCAGTTTCTTGGCTTGGGAAAAGTATCCCAAGTCGCTGGCGGAAAACCGTTTGCCGATGATGAGCCCTTGCAGATTGGTGTAAAGCGTTTCGGCCAAAGAGGAGAGCAGCATCAGTCCGCCGAAACTGAACAGACTCTTGAGCGAGTCGAGGCTGAACTCCCAGGAGGGTCGCCAAGAGCTCATCTTCCAGAGTAGCAGTACGTTGACAATGGAAGCGAGGATGGCGGAGGCCACCAGACTCCACGGTCCGAAGCCACGCAGTGCCAATGGGATGGCGATGAGTGTTCCCGCCAAAGCCGCCGCCATGTTCCGGATGGATAACGCCTTGAAATTCATCTGTTTCTGCAACTGAGTGTATTGTACGATGGAGAACGATTGGATAATCAGTACCACACTTTGCACCCTCAACAGAGGTTTCACCAAAGGCAATGCGTAGTAATCGGCGATGAGCGGTGCGGAAACATAGAGGATGAGGTAAAAAACCAGGGCCACGGCCAAATTCCAGTAGAAAACGGTCGAGTAATCGCGGCGTTCGGGGTTCTTTTTCTGGATGAGTGCGGCTCCTAACCCGCCTTGTATGAAGATGTTGGAGACAGCGAGAAAGATGGCCAGCATGGCAATGGCCCCGAAGTCCTCCGGCATGAGGAGTCGGGCGAGCACGAGGTTGGTCAGGAAGTTGATGGTCAACGTCCCCACCTTTCCCACGGCACCCCACATCATGCCGAAAACCGTTTTGTCTTTCAGGTTATCTCCCATCTTGGCTACTCAATGGCGTTGCGGATATCTTCTTTGGAAACAGTCTCTTTGTCAAGTAAATACTGTATCGTCCGGGCCGATTTCCGGAAGTCTTTTCCCAAAAGCGAACCCGCTAAGGTGAGGATAGAGTCGGCGATGGAGGTGTCGGTGCCGACCACGTGACCGATGGAAGAGAAGAGCCCCAAACCGTTGGGCACATCTTCGTTGAGGTAGCGGTGGTCAATCATTGCGGGACCTTTGTTGGCCGCTTTGGAGAAGTCTCGGAACACCTCCATGGCGTCGCGGGAGAGGTCGCGCTCGTTGCGCCACTTGGCCGCCTCGAAATAGTTGAGCGGTTCGCAACCGAACTCACGTAACAGGCTGTTCTTCTGATCATCGAAGTCGCCGATCACCTTCAGGACGGAGGGCGTGAAGGCCTCCTTGTACATCCAGAACTCCCCGTGACTGTGCTCGATGCGCGCGGCCGAGAAGAGCATCCCGATGGGGTGTACGATCATGTTCGGGTTGTGCATCGCGGATTCCAGAATGTGCTTGCGAAGGTATTTGGTGTTCTCGAACAGACCGGAAAAGAGACCGACCAGCCGTTCCGATTGCGAAACGGGCAGCGCGGATACGGCGTTCCGCGGGTTATAGAAGGTGACGCGGACAAACAGGTCCATGATGCGGCCGTTGTAGGCGGTCGTTTCCCATTCGCTGTAGATGACGTCCTTGTGGATATGCTTCTTGAAAAGCAGACTGCCCATATAGCCGGGAACCAGCACAATGATCTGATTGTCTTTTACATACGGGGCAATCTTCTTGGCCACCTCTTCGTGGCAAAGCGTGGTGGTCATCACCATGATGATGTCGGCGAAGGAGACGGCCTTCTCCACATCGCGGGTGATGAAGGCAGGCTTGGCGAAAAAGAAGCGGCCATGGTTGGTCTCATCTTTCACATTGAAGCCGCCTTCTTGCTGCATCAACTCGAAAAATTTCCCATTTACCGAGTCCGAAGTCTTCAACAATCCGACCTCTATATTCTGTTCAATCAGCTTTGCGGCGTGCACTAGACCGGAATTTCCGCAGCCGATGATCGTGATTTTCATAAGAGTACTTTATTAAGTATCAATAAATCAATAATATACAAAAACGATATTTGTCTGATATAAAACAACAAAAATAAGATTTTTCAAATAGGCTTCGACATTTTAACAATTATTAAGATTCAAAAATACTAATTGCGGACTTTTCGCGTTACTTTAAACTTTCAAAAAGAAAATTGTATTTTTGCAGGTTTAAAAAAATAACGTTTTAGAGAGAGATTATTACTCATGGATAAACAGAAAACAAGGCGATTGACTCCCGACAAGGTGAGTTACCATATATTGCTGGCCATCTTGGTCACCGTGGTAATCTTTGTGCTTACCATCCTGTTTCTCAGACTCTTCACTCGGCATGGACACGAAATCGAGATGCCTTCCTACGCCGGCCGTTCCGCTGAGGAATTGACTCAGAATGGCAGGGCTGAAGGGTTTGTCTTTGTGGTGAGCGATGAACTTTATGAGAACGGTGCTGTACCCGGCACTGTCCTGAAACAGAATCCGCAGCCTGGCGAGAAGGTAAAGAAGGGCCGTAAAGTGTATCTGACCGTGGCCGCCTCTGAACCTCCTACAATCAAGATGTTGGAACTGAGAGACTTGTCGCTTCGACAGGCGCAAATCATGATCGAGTCGCAAGGCTTGGTGCTGGATCGCATCATCGAGAAACCGAGCCCGTATGAAAATGTGGTGCTGGAGGTGCTTTACAAGGGGCACTCCATCGCTCAGGGCACTCCCATCAAGCAGGGTGAGAAAATCATTTTGGTAGTGGGCAAGGACATCGGTGATCTGCCCGACAGTACGGAAACCGCCACTTCAGAAAATCAAATGTAACAACCATATTGACAAATTAAATTTATGAATTACAGATTGAAAATCAGCACTTTGTTATTTATTCTGATCCCTTTCTTCGGTGTTTCCCAAGAAATGCTCACGGGCACTGTGCAGAACCCCGTCATCGTGAAAGCGGCCAAGAAATGGATCCCCAAACAACGCGGCGGAGAGTCTTTGAGACTGCCTTTTGTGGATGATTTCTCCAACTATTCAGGATACCCGGACAATCATTTGTGGGAAGACCGTCAAGGTTTTGTCAACACCGGATTTGCCGTGCTTCCGCCGAGTATCGGGGTGGTCACCTTGGACGCACTGAACGAATACGGCCAGGTCTATCCTCGGGCCGCCCGTACCCCTTTCCCCGCGGACACGCTGACCTCCCGCCCGATTCGTCTGGATAGCAACTTCCTGCAAAACAGACCCATGCTTGTTTCGGACTCGCTCTATTTTAGTTTCTATTATCAACCTGCTGGTGCCAGCAGGGATCCGGATGCTGGCGGTTGGGAAATTGTCGGGGACGCACCCGAACATTCCGACAAACTGGTGCTTGAGTTCGGATACGCCACGGGCGACACCGTCTTGGCCGGCTTCGTCTATGGCGAATATATTATTGAGGAGGGACAATATTATTCGCCGGGCGACTCTATTGAAAATCCCTTTATCCCGGGTACGTACTACGTCTTCCAGACGGATGCCTATGCGGGGGAAGTCATTCTGATGCCTGTGGATTCCATCTTTGAGGAAGAGTATGTCTGGAACGAAGTTTGGTCCTCTTTCGGTTGCCAGGTGAGTGAATGGTTGGACGAGAACCCGCTGGAATATTTCAAGCAGGTGATGATTCCGATTACCGATCAGCAGTATTATCGTGACAATTTCCAGTTCCGTTTCAGAAACTTTGCCAGTCTGGATATTGATTCTTGGACAAGCGCCAATATCGTGGGCTGGTCGAGCAACTGTGACCAATGGAACATCGACTATATCCGGCTGGATCTCAATCGGCGGATCAACGATATTTACCCGAACGATGTGGCCTACGTGTCACCTTCTATCTCGACACTGAAGGAATATCAGGCGATGCCATGGAAACAGTATCGTCCTTCGGACATGATCACGCGATTCCACAATGACCTGAGCAACCTTTCAAGTAGCGTCAAGAACACAAGCTACACTTTCAACATCGTTAAGAATCATGCGCAGACCATCTATGTTTCCCCGTTGAACAACGAGAACGCGCAGCCCTATTATCCTCATGGATTGCACGATGCCGTGTATCACGTCTCTCCGCTCTTGGAAATGGAGTACGAGTATGACAACATGGACAGCGCAGTTTTCACCATCACGCACATTTTCAGCATGGTGGGTGCCAACGACGAGTGCAGAACGAATGACACCTCCCGTTTTGAACAGAAGTTCTACAACTATTACGCTTACGATGATGGCACGGCCGAGGCCGGCTACTGTCTGCTCTCGACCATGTCGAACCCGGAGGCTTCCTTTGCCGTGAGATTCACGCTGGCTGAACCAGACACCCTCCAGGCGGTGCGGATGTGGTTCAACCATACACTCAATGACGAGAATGTGGCGCCCTTTACCCTGATGGTATGGGACGACAACAACGGAATTCCCGGCAACGTGCTTTATGAAATGTCGTCCCAACTGCCCGAATTTGCCGAAGATTACTTGGATTTTGTACCCTACTATTTAGACGAGCCCCTTCCGATCTCCGGAACCTTTTATGTGGGATTCCACCAAAACCACGATGTGCAGCTGAATATCGGTTTCGACCAGAATAATGACGCTTCCGGCAAATTCTTCTACCGTACAACCGCCCATTGGAATGCCTCTTTCTACAAAGGTGCGCCCATGATTCGTCCTGTTGTGGGCAAATCGTTCGACCATTCAGGAATCAAACCTCACGAAAAACAACAGGATATCACCCTTTATCCTAATCCAACCAAGGGTGTTGTTTATGTTAAATCTACTGATTTTGAAGAAGATATGAACTATATGATTATGAATGCGTACGGACAGTGCCTGGAGACAGGCATGCTGCATTCCCAGGAATTGTCGTTGGCAAAATATCCTGTTGGCATCTATTTCATACAGCTCTCCTCCAACAACCATCCTGTAACCACCCGAAAAATTATCAAACAATAATTATGAAGTTTAATTTAACCAGACCTTTGGTCTTTTTTGATTTGGAAACAACCGGCTTGAATGTCGGAAAAGACAAAATAGTTGAGATTTCTTTGCTGAAAGTCATGCCCGATGGTGAGGAGATCTGTCGCACCGAGTTGATCAACCCGGGTGTTCATATCCCCGAAGAGTGTTCCGCCATCCATGGTATCACGGATGAGGACGTGCGAGAGAAACCTACGTTTGCCCAATTGGCCGACGACCTGTTGGCTTTTATCGGCGATGCGGACCTTGCCGGCTTCAACTCCAACAAATTCGATGTCCCGTTGTTGGTGGAGGAGTTTCTGCGCTCTGGTCGCCGTTTTGACCTGAGAAATCGTTATCTGATTGATGTTCAGAATATTTTCCACAAAATGGAACCGCGTAATCTCGTGGCGGCTTATAAATTCTACTGCAATGCCGACCTGACTGATGCGCATCAGGCAACGGCCGACACCAAAGCCACTTACGAGGTGCTGAAGGCACAGTTGGAACGCTATGATGGCGTGGAGTACACCGACCGGCACACAAAACGCACATACGTGCCCGTGCAGAACGATGTGAAGGCGTTGAGTGCATTTACCACCGAACGCCAGACTGTGGATTTGGCCGGACATATTGTGATGGATGCCCAACAGCGTCCTGTATTCAATTTCGGAAAGCACAAATCAAAACCCGTGATTGAGGTTTTCAAAACGGAACCTGCCTACTACGATTGGATGATGAAAGCCGACTTCCCGCTCTATACCAAAGAGGTTATCACACAGATTTATCACGAGGCCGCTTTGGAGAAGAAGTTTGCCAGACAATAAGTTAGATATTATTCTTTGATTCTCAATGTTTTACGGATGATTTTGTTGATTTCATCCGATATTTTCCATTTATAGCAAACCCAAACAGCAACCACCAGCAGGAACAGACTCCTCACGATGGATTCTGAAAGGAAAGCCGCCTTTTCTGAGCACGGTAGCTTAAAGAAGACGGTGCCGATGAATCTTTGGCATAAGTAGTTCAATATCACCAATCCTATAAAGATGACAATGACTCTGACATGCCTCAAAGATAAAATATTGATGTTTAATTTGATTTTGATCAAGATCAAGAGTAACAGGTGGAATAACGTGTAGGAGAGCAATTGTGACACGGCGGCGCCGTCCATACCCATTCTTGGGATCAATAATACGTTGAGCAGAATGGCGGAACTGGTGAGAATGAGCGTGAAAATGAGCGACCAATAGTAATATTTGGAGTAATTCAGTGCACTGGAACTGACAAACAGAGTGGAGCCTATGATCTTGGCAATGCCCAAAAGCACAACCACGCTTTTTCCGGCTTCGTATTGTTCGCCGTTAGGCAAGATCATGAACAATGCGTCGATATTGATCCAGATAAAGAAAAAAATGAGCGCGCTGGAGAGCATCAAGTGCAAAGACACTGATTTGCAGAGCTTTTCGGCATGAGCGTAATCTTTGTTTTTGAAGCATTCTGAAATTTCGGGTTGCACAATGGCATTGAGCGACCGGTTTGGCACCTCCACTACCGTGGCGATATAGTTGGCGATGGCGTAAATACCGGTGAAAGAAAGACCCATCCCGGCGCTCAAAAAGAAAGTGTTCAGCATCGGCATCACATTCACTGTGATGGCATTCAACAGCAGAAACAGGGTGTAGAATCCGATATCCTTCAACAGAGGTTTTGTGAAGATCTTGAAATCGGGTTTAAAAGAGATCTTTCCCAAGGAAAACAGGTAGAGGAAATCGACAACGGCGGCGATGAAGTAGGTGATGCAGAACCCGATAACCAAGCCGTCCAGGTCAATGACATGCCAATAACCGTACAAAAGATAGGCAATCAAAAGACCCACTCGTACACCCACTTCTCGTACGAATTTCGGTATCACTATGCGCATCAGCACATTGGCGTTGGCCTCGAAAACACCCTGATAGAGCATGAACAGGGCTAACGGGAATACGAATCTGTAATAGTTGACGAACAGCTCGGAATGCTTTGAGAATGTTTGGACGATAGTGTTTTGCAGCAGCTTGGCTACCAGCAAGAACACCAAAAAACCTACCAGAGGCACGACGAGTGTCCAGAAGAAAAAGCCGTGGTGCTTTTTCTCTTCATCCTTGAAAAAGGGAAAGAACCGGATGATGGATGCCCCCGTTCCAAGTTGGGCGAAGCTGGAGAACAGGATGGCGGCATCTATCAACACTCGTGACAGACCGATCTCCTCCTGCGTCAGGTAGGCGGTCAGCACGAAAAAAGTGGTGAGAAAGCCGATGGCTATTCCCACATAATTGACGATGGTGCCTCTGATACTCTGTTTAATGACTATGCCCATGATGTGTTGTTTTTTTTCACCGTGACGATGTTGTCGTCTTTGCAATCAGAGGAGCAATGGTGACAGGGACTACTTTTTGGGGATTTTCAGTTTCTGCCCTATTTTGATGGCATCCTTGTTTGTGAGATTGTTGTATTGGGCGATGTCATTCGCAGTGGTGCCGTAACGTCTGGCAATGGAAGAGAGGGTGTCGCCCTGTCGGATGGTGTAAGAGGTGTAGTCGGGTTGTTGTTGCACGGGTTTGATTTCAGGTTGAGTTTTGACAGGGACGGGTCCGCCGATGGTGTCGGATGTGGAGGATGAGTCCGTCGTGTTTCCCGAGATCAGTTTTGTGCTGTCCTGCGTTGGTTTGGCGTTCGGGTTCGGTACCATCACCGTTGTGCCTTTTTTCACGATCAGCTTCTGACCGACCCGGAGACTGGTGCTGCGTAAATGGTTCATCGACTTGAGGTTGTTGACAGAGGTGTGATATTTGCCCGCAAGGGCTCCCAAGGTCTCGCCTTTTCTCACCACATGGTATTTGTTGGGCGTCTTTTGCACAATCATCATACCGTCCTCAGTGGCAGAGCCTGTTGCGGCCGCTATGGTGTTGAGGTTCTTCGTGGGATTGAAGTAGGTGTCGTAATTATAGTTCGGGATAGAGTCCGCCAACGCAATGTATCTCAGCACATCATTGGAGCGCAATCGCACAGGCATCGGTTGGTTGAAAGCCGGGATAATATCTTTTTTATATTGCGGATTTAGTGATTTGATTTCATCGTAACTGATATTCAATACATTGGCGATTTGTTGGAAATGCGTCTCCTTATTGATCATGATGGTGTCCACATCGCTGGGGATGGAGATTTGTGCCGGCTGGATGCCGTAGAGGTTGTGGTAGGTCATCATGTACATGGCGCCGATAAACGCGGGGAAGTAGTTCTGGGTTTCGCGCGGCAGGTAGGGATAGACCCCCCAGAAGTCGGTTTTGCCGCCGGAACGCTGGATGGCCTTGCGTACGTTGCCCGCGCCGCAGTTGTAGGCGGAAATCGCCAACCCCCAGTCGCCGAAGATGTTGTAGAGGTCACGGAAGTGGCGGGCGGCTGCATCGGTGGCCTTGTAGGGGTCGCGGCGGTCATCCACGTAGGAGGTGACCTCCAGATTGTAGAGCTTGCCCGTGCCGTACATGAACTGCCAGATGCCCGTGGCGCCTGCTTTGGAAACAGCAGTGGGGTTCAACGCCGACTCGATAATGGTGATATAGACCAGCTCCTCAGGCAGGTCGTACTTGTCGAAAATGGCCTTCATCCACGGATAATAGTACTGCGCGAGACCTAAAATCACGGATGAACTGCGTTGGCGCTGAACGGAATAGAGCTCGATAAAACGCTTGACCCTGTCATTGAAAGCCACCTGGATGGGGGTCTCGATCTGACAAAGGCGCTTGTACATCAAGGAGTCGTTATGGTCGAATTTTGTGCTGTCGTCAGTGAGTTTGGAGAGGACGGAATTCTGGGAGGCGAGGTCGCGTTTCACATACCAGACATTCAACAAGGAGTCCATCAGACGGATTTCGTTGCGGGTGAAAATTTCCAAGCTCTCTTGCACGGCTTTTCGGGAGGCGGAATCCTGTGCAACGGAATCTGTCTGCGCAAGTAAAGGCCAAGCAAAACCACACAATAAAACGAATATCAATATTCTAAACTTCATATTCCAAATTTATAAAATATTAAAAATCAAGATCTTAATAGATCTTAAACCAAAAAAACCAACATCCGTTTTATTTCAAGGTAAATAAAATGGATGAATTTTTGAGGGCACAAAAATACGATTTTTTTAACGTAATGGGAATTATTTTATTGTATAGTTATTCCATTTTATTTCCTTACCCTCTTTGAATAAGGTAGTTATGGATAAAATTCCCTCTTCGTCATAAAGTTGCCACGCACCCTCCTGCAGGCCGTTTTCATACTTTCCGGTGAGACGGATGTTGCCGTTTTCCCAATACAACACATATTTGCCATCCATCACATCGTCTGAATATTGGATTTCGGAAGCGATTTTCCCGTCGCCGAACCATGATTTCCAAATGCCGGCTTTCAATCCACCTTCGTAACGACCTGTTTCAATGACGGTTCCGTTTCTGTATTTCCAAACACCCTCTTCGTATCCGGCGGTGTATTGTCCTTCGGTGACTGGTTGTCCCTCTTCGTCGTATTCCACATAGCGGCCGTCAGGTTCGCCATCTTCGTAATTGGCCACGGTCATCGTGTCGCCGGAAGGATAGAACCAGAACCATTCACCGATTTTCTGTCCTTTTGAGTTGTAGCTGCCTGTGATTTCGATGGTTTTGTCGGGAAAATAGAAGTTCCACTCGCCGATGGGCTTGGAGTTTTTGTACTTGCCTTTGGAGCGCAGTTCGCCGGTAGGGTAGTACTCTTTCCATAAACCTTGCCGCAGACCGTTGAGGTCGGTGATGCCTTCGTAACGGAGCCAACCCTCTTCGTAAAGATAGCCGTTGGTGATTTTGCCAGTGGAATCGAAGTCGCGTCGCACCCCGTCAGGCCGGCCGTTGTAGTAAGTGGCAGCGATGGCCACCTGTCCGTTCGGGTGGTAGGTCTGCCGCCGCTCCATCTGTTTGGTCTCTTTGGCATCCTTCACCAATTGGTCGTTTTCGTATTTCTCCACGTGGAGAAACTCGCCGTTCTCGTCGTAGTATTTGAAGAAACCGTGCTTTTTGTCGTTGAGATACTGCGCTTCAACCTGCAAATTGCCGTTGGGCCAGAAATATTTCCAACTGCCCTGCTTGAGCCCGAACTTGTCGGTGCGATTGACCACTTCGCGGCGGCTGCGCACGCCTCGGTAGTACTTGGTCACCGCCACCACCAGCCCGGTGTCGTTGAACTCCTTGGCCAGCCCGTGCGGCAGCCCGTTCATGTACGGCACCGTTTTCTTCCATACATTATTTATAGTATAGGTGTTCACAGCACCGACAATCGTGTCTTGCCGCCACTGTGTCACGGTATATTCATCTTTCTGATAGACAATTTGTTCGCCCTCTTTTTTGTCTTCCTTGTAGTGCACTGTCATGCGCACGGAGGCGTCATCGTTGTAAAAAACCCACAAACTGTCGAGCAGGAAATTCTTGCGGTTTCCTTCGGAGACAAGCACACCTTTCTCGTTGTAGGATTTCCACCAGCCGTCGGGCTTGCCATCCACTAAGCGGCCTTCACTCGACTTCACGCCGTTGGGATAGTAGAATATTTTGTAATCATCAGGATACAAAAAAGTGGAGTCCTGAGCCTGGCAGAACGCCCATCCTAAAAGGAAATGCAGCCCAAGAATCCACTTTTTCATAACGGTACAGAGAATGATTATCTTACACCGTCAAATTTGACAATGGTGACACGAGTGTTTATCGTACCCAGGATTTCTATTTCGTATTGCAACTCCGCATGTACGGAGTCTCCGGAAAAGTCGACGGTAATGCCAACTCTCTTGATGGCCTCTTTGCCGGCCTCGTAAATTTGATTGTTGTAACCGATGCCATCTAACAGCATGTCGAGATAATCCAACAAATCGCTGTTGGAAACATATTGGGAAGGGGTTACGCCGTTGAGCGGAATCACACTGTAAAGGAACAGTCCGTTTGTCAACGGGTTGGTGAGAAACTGCATCTTTCCTTGTTTGTTGGAAGAGCTTGTGGCACTTTGGGAAGTGTCCGTGCCCGGAAATTTGAAGAACGTGAACGTGCCAGTGTAGGTGCCGGCATACGGGTTTTTGTTTTGGCAACCGGTCAGGGCCAAAACAGCAATTAACAGGATCGGAAGAATCTTTTTCATTTTTTTTATTATTTTTGGTGAATGATTTCTGACGGCAAAGATACAAAAATATCAAACGTTAGACTGTTGACAAATAAAAAGATTTAGGGGAGCTGTTGTTGAAAAAAAATATATTTTTGCCAACATCAAATAATTCGAATTATTCATCTTAAATTTGAAAAAATGAAAAAAGTAATGGCAATTTTCGGTGCCGCATTATTGCTGGCAGGCGTTGCAACCTCTTGCAACAAGAAATGTGAATGCAAAACGTATGCTTTGGGCGTTGTGACCAAGACCTATGACATTGAACTGGAAAGCGGTAAGAAATGCGCTGACTATTCAGCTCTTGTTACTGAAGATCCCAAAACTGGCGTTGAATGCAAATCCAAATTGTTCTAATTTGCTTTCACAAAGAGAGAAAGGCCGCGGCACTGCACCGCGGCTTTTTTTGTATCTTTGCCGACTGAAATTCGAACGTTATGACCATCAATATCATCACCTTGGGTTGTTCCAAGAACATTGTGGATTCGGAGGTTATGGCCGCGCAACTGCACCGCAACGGCCATGAACTCTATTACGAAAGCGCGCAGAAAAGCGACATCGTGATTATCAACACCTGCAGCTTCATCCATGATGCGCGGGAAGAGTCTGTGAACGAGATTCTGCAACAAATCGAACGCAAGAAACGCCGCCAGATCAAGAAGTTGTACGTGGTGGGTTGTCTTGTGCAGCGCAATATGGCGGAACTACAGGAGGCCCTGCCCGAAGTGGACGGTTTCTTCACCTTCGCGGAACTGCCGAAGTTGTTGGAATCCCCCGATTTCCAGCTGCTCAACACAGCGGATCGCATGCTCTCGACCCCGCGCCACTACGCCTACCTCAAGATTTCCGAGGGTTGCGACCACCAGTGCTCCTACTGTTCCATCCCGCTCATCCGAGACCGGCAGGTCTCCAAACCGATCCCGCTTTTGGTGGATGAGGCGCAACGGCTTGCCGACCAAGGGGTTAAGGAACTGATGCTGATCGCCCAGGACCTCACTTACTACGGCATCGACCGCAGCGGCAAGCGCGAACTCGCCGACCTGATGGACAAGCTCGCGCAAGTGAACGGTATCCAGTGGATTCGGCTGCATTACGCCTACCCGCTGAACTTTCCCTACGAGCTTCTGGAGGTGATGAAGCAGTACCTGCAATACTGCCGTTATTTGGACATCCCGTTCCAGCACGTGAGCGACGACATCCTACAGAGCATGAGACGCGGCGGCAGCTCGGCCTACATCTACGACCTCATCGCCCGCATCCGCGAGACCATTCCCGGCATTGCGCTTCGTACCACGCTGATTTCCGGTTACCCGACCGAG
>JAEEGL017037931.1_pt1 | contig 31869 bp, 35 predicted proteins | sample 9134231 | NCBI WGS metagenome assembly JAEEGL01 (sample SAMN16246548, study PRJNA631951) | gut metagenome | biome: gut microbiome; feature: rumen; material: fiber-attached | host: Bos | place: Iran: Karaj | collected 2018-10 | reverse complement strand
GAACTCTTAGCACTTCATGAGAAGAAACTCAGGAGGATACTGGAAGTCGCGTTATCAGCGGGGTGTGAGACGATAATACTCGGAGCATTTGGATGCGGTGCATTTCAGAACAATCCAGAAGTTGTAGCACTTGCAAATAGAAATGTTATTAAGGATTATTTGCATGCTTTTAAGAATATCGAGTTCGCTGTATACTGCCCGCCACATGATGATAGTAATTTTAAGATATTCGAGAGAGTGCTTAAGGTTTATTGTAATTAAAAGGAGATGGAGGGAGTGCAAATGAGTTTTGTGATTGCAGGTGATACCCATGGAACGTTGGATCTTGCCAAGGTGGTTCAATACTATGATGGCAGAGATGCAGAGTTCTCAAAGGATGAGGATTATTTGATTATTTTAGGCGATGTAGGAGTTTGTGGTTTTTCTGCCTCTGATGAAGCGGCGACAAGGGCAACACTTCGAAACCTTCCTGTTACAATATTGTTTATTGACGGAAACCATGAAAATTTTGAACGCTTAAATTCGTATCCGGCAGATGAATGGAATGGCGGAAAGGTACATTTTGTCGAATCTGATATTATTCATTTGATGCGCGAACAGGTGTTTGACATTGATGGAACTACCTTTTTTACCTTTGGAGGAGCATATAGTATTGATAAGATGTATCGAACCGAGGGTATATCCTGGTTTCCGGAGGAATTGCCAAACTACGAAGAATACGAGGAAGGTTGGCATAACTTGGAAAGCTGTGGATTTAAGGTGGATTACATCTTAAGCCATTCCGGTCCACGAGAGGCCGTTGCGGCAATAGGATATGGTGAAATGTCGGATGACGAAGTGGAGCTTAGACAGTATCTTCAGCGTGTAGCAGATAATACAGAATTTACGGCATGGTATTTCGGCCATTTTCACGAGGATACAGAGGTGGAGGATATGTTCTTTTGTCTCTATGATGAAGTAGTAACGATTTAGCAACATTATGGAAGAGATGGAGTAAGAGTGACGGCGACAGCGAAAATCGAGAATTTGCAAATCTCGCTGTCGGAATGGCGAGCAGAACCCTACAAAAGACAGCGAAAATCGACATTAATGACAAACGTTACAACTCTTTATTTAGCTAGCAGGGATAACCCTGCCGGCTTTTTTCATGTTCAGATATATATTTTTCTTGACAGCTAATTACAATTAGCTTATAATCATCATGAAGGCTAATTATAATTAGCCAACTAATTATAATTAGCCAGCTAATCACGATTAGTCAACTAATCATAATTAGCCGACAAACTGAGAACTATATTAACACCAATCTGTAAAAGGAGATAATATGGATACCAAACAGAAGATACTAGATGAAGCACTGACGCTTTTTTCTGAGAGAGGATATGCGAATGTATATGTGGCGGATATCGCAGAAAGAGTAGGGATTAAGGCGCCGTCTCTTTATAAGCATTATAAGAGCAAGCAGGCTATATTTGACGCGATAATCGATGAGATGAACAGGCGGTTTAGGGAACAGGCTAGCATGCTTAATATAAGCGGCGAGGATGCTTCTGCAGATGCAAAGATGTACAAGAACATATCGGAAGAAGAACTGATAGCCATCGGGAAGAATCTACTTCTGTACTTTTTGCACGATGATTATACGAGGCGTTTTCGCAAGATGCTAACGATCGAGCAGTTCCACGATAGGGAGCTTGCGGCTGTATATACGAAGCAGTATGTGGATGATCCGCTTATCTATCACAGGATGCTATTCGGGATGATGGTATCGGCAGGAATCCTTAAAACAGCAGATGTTGATATTATGGGTTTACACTTTTACGCCCCGATATATATGCTTCTTACGATGTGTGACAGGGAACCAGAACGTGAAGAAGAAGCACTTAGGATTATGGAGGCGCACATTAAGCAGTTTAACAGACTTTATTCCAGTCGGAGAGGACCCCTTCCTCTTAGCAAAGTGTAGGTAGGGGCTATAACAGATTCAACTCAGTCGGGGTCCATTCTCCGACTGAAATAAACGCTCCGCGAGGACGCGCACGGATTCGGAAAGGAAATCTGTCTGATTACGAGAGACCTGAATCTGGCGCGCAAGTCTCGCGGTGCGAGACTTGAATCAGACAATAAGGAGATCTAGATTATGAAGATTACAGTTATTAACGGAACAGAGAAACATGGCGTTACCTATAAGATGAAGGAGATATTCCTTAAGGAATTCGAGAAGGATGCAAAGATTACGGAATACTATCTTCCGAAGGATTGTCCGAGCTTTTGTGCTGGATGTACAGCGTGCTTTTTGAAGGATCAGAGTCTATGTAAGGACGCGGAATATGTTCAGAGAATTGAGAAGTCTATACTTGAGGCGGACCTTCTTGTGTTCACTTCGCCAGCATATGTGTTTCACACTACAGGTGCCATGAAGGCTATGCTTGATCACTTCGGTTATCGCTGGATGCCACATCGCCCGGCGAAAGAAATGTTTGGGAAGCGTGCAGTTATTATCACACAGTGCCTTGGGGCAGGCGGAACTTCTGCTGCGAAGGACATCAAGGACAGTCTCTCGTGGTGGGGTATATCTACAATCAAAGTTGTTAGCTTCAAGCTGATGTCGGATATTGTATGGGATGAGATTCCTGTGAAGAAAAGAGAAACATTTGAAAAGAAACTCGTTAGTGTGGCAAGGAAGATGTATGCTATCGATTACAGTATGCCGGGGGCTACATCACTTGCGGTTAAGATGAAGTTCTATATCATAAGGATGATGCAGACAGGGCTTGGCAAGGAAAATCCTGAATATGTGGACTATAAATACTGGAACGAGAATGGGTGGATCGGTAAGAAAAGACCGTGGAAAGTCTGATGATTTTATGGTATAATTGAGTAGAAAGGAGGAGCTGATTAGCTTTCAACATAATCAGCGAGGAGTATTGATAACATGGATTTAGTAGAGATATTTGAGGTTATTGTCGGAGCGGCTTTTGTTATCGGTGCGTTGATCGGCAGTAGACAGATTTTTGGCGGGATATTTTATTCAAAAAAAGTTAGGACTGTTGTAGGCAAAAAAAGTTCAAGAACGTATGTCAGAATAGACGGACAGACATACACAGGCAGGATTGATATGAATCGGGCAGAGCAGCGGGACAGAAGACGCCACATACAAAGTGGTGACCGAAAAAAGCAAAGATACAGAGAACATACAGTCTATGACATTAGCTTTACCTATGACGATGATGGGGTAATGCGTAAAACAGATCCCCAAACTACGATATGTCCTATCAGCGGGTCCCTTGTTGATACTTCCCAGGAGTACAATATTATGGTGAGCCGAAGGGATCCGTACAGGGCTCGTCTTGGTTTATTTGAAATATTAAGGGTATATTTGAGCTCTGACGCAAACATCATTATGAGGTTTATCACATTAATTATAATAATAGGTAATGCCCTGCTGCATTTGGTTGCTGATTTAGGGCTTGCCGCACTTGGGGTATGGATAATAAAACTTGGAATCTACGGAATCAGATAGAAAGTAGGGATATATGGTTAAAGTATATTGTTATTCAAAGTGTACAACATGCAAGAAGGCTTTGGCTTGGCTTGATGCTTTTAAAATTGAATATAAACTTATCGATATCAAGGAGAATAATCCTGATGAGGAAACTCTTCGAACACTTCACAAGAAGAGCAAACTTGAGCTTAAGAAGTTCTTCAACACAAGCGGGCTTATATACAGGGAGATGGAACTGTCAAAGAAGCTTCCTGATATGAGTGAGGATGAGATGTATGCGCTTCTTGCAACAGATGGTATGCTTGTTAAGAGGCCTCTTCTTGTAACTGATGAGACCGTGATTCCGGGCTTTAAGGAAGATTCGTGGAAGGCGGCACTTGGGATAGATTAGGGCGAATCGTATGGGGGATGGTACGGCGATCCGAGATATATGATAACTATAGCGAAGACACCGAGTGATAACAGAACTGGTATGAATGTAGCACATTCGATAGGAGAAACAGCTTTTTAGGAGGTATATATGGGAGAATTTTTTGGAAGTATTAGCGAAATCAAGTATGAAGGCAGTAAGAGCCGCAACAAGTTCGCTTTTAAGCACTACAACGCTGATGAAGTTATCTTAGGCAAGAAGATGAGCGAACATCTGCCGTTTGCTATGGCGTGGTGGCATAATCTCGGCGCAGCTGGCGCTGATATGTTCGGTAATGCTACTGCCGATAAGAGCTTTGGCGCAAGCGTGGGGACTATGGAACATGCTAAGAACAAGGTTCTTGCCGGAATCGAGTTTATGCAAAAACTCGGCATCAAGTATTACTGCTTTCATGATGTGGACCTTGTTCCTGACTGTGATTCGATAGAAGAATTCGAAGCGAGACTTGATGAGATATCAGACTTTATGCTGGAAAACCTTAAGGGCACAGGAATTAAGTGTCTGTGGGGTACTTCTAACATGTTCTCAAATCCGAGATTCATGAACGGTGCAGGCAGTACTAATGATGTGGATGTATATGCTTATGCAGCCGCAAAGATAAAGAAGGCGATAGACATAACTCATAAGCTTGGCGGCAGAGGTTATGTGTTCTGGGGTGGTCGTGAAGGCTATGAGAATCTTCTGAATACTGATGTTCTCTTCGAAGAGAAGAACATAGCGACACTTATGAAGATGGCTGTAAGTTATGGCAGAAGCATAGGTTTCACAGGAGACTTCTATATAGAGCCGAAGCCGAAGGAGCCTATGAAGCATCAGTATGATTTTGATGCGGCGACTGCTATAGGCTTCCTTAGAAAGTATGGGCTCGATGGTGACTTCAAGATGAACATAGAAGCGAATCACGCGACCTTAGCAGGACATAGCTTCGAGCATGAACTAAGGATAAGTGCGATGAATGGTATGCTCGGTTCTATCGATGCAAATCAGGGCGATCCACTGCTTGGCTGGGATACAGATGAATTTCCTTTTGATGTATACAGTGCGACTATGGCCATGAGAGAAGTTCTTATGGCAGGAGGCTTAACGGGTGGATTCAACTTCGATGCTAAGAACAGAAGGTCAAGCAACACGATAGAGGACATGTTCAGCGCATTCATACTGGGTATGGATACATTTGCCTTAGGACTTAAGAAGGCTGCAGCGATAATAGAGGATGGCAGGATAGATGAGTTCATAGAGAAGAAGTACGAAAGCTTCAAGTCGGACATCGGTAAGAAGATAATAGCGGGTGAGACAAGTCTTGAGGAACTCTCAACTTACGCAAAGGGTCTTGGGAAGATAGACATACCATCATCAGGATCTGTTGAGTACTTGGAAGGCGTTGTTAACGATATCCTGTTTGGATGATTGTGAAATAGGTGAGATATGGCAACATATGTGATATCGGATATACATGGACAATATGATAAGTTCGAGGAACTTCTTGATAAGATAGATCTTAAGGATGATGATACGCTATATATACTTGGAGATGTACTTGATCGTGGCCCCAATCCTATCAAGACACTTCTAAAAATCATGGGGATGCCTCAGGTCATATGTCTGTTTGGTAATCACGAACTCATGGCTCTTGAGTGCCTGGAATTCCTGATGGAAGAAGTGACCGATGAAACTCTTGAGAAGCATGGTGATCGCTGGGTTGAAGACCTGGCGCTGTGGCAGTATAACGGCGGCAGATCGACTATCGTGGAATTCTCGAAGATTAGTGAAGAACAAAGGCGTGATGTGATAGAGTATATCAAGGATATGCTTGCCTATGAGGAACTGAGAGTTGGCGATAAGGACTTTCTTCTTGTGCATGCTGGTCTTGGCAACTATAGCCCGACTAAGGATATAGAGGATTATAGCTTAAGAGAACTCGTGTGGAAGCGCGCGGATTACGATATTCAGTACTTTCCTGATAGATATGTAGTGACAGGCCATACGCCTACGCAGAACATCAAGGAAAATCCGAATCCTGGGTATATATACAAGAATAAGAACCACATAGCTATAGACTGCGGTGCGTGTTTTCAAGGTGGGCGCTTAGCTGCTATACGTCTTGATGATATGGAGGAATTATATTCTTCGACAAATGTTAAGGATGAATAATCTGATCTACATATAGGGCTGTAAACTACAGCTCTATTTTCATGCATATCTATTCAAAATATTTTTTAAATACCTATTGACAAACCGCTGCCCAGCGATTATAATGAAGTTGTAGTTAAAAATATTTTTAAATACCAAATCGAAAAAGGGGACTTGATATGGGAGAAAACAATATATTTAAGGTCCTTGCAGATAAGCAGAGAAGAGAAATTCTGGTAATGTTGAAAAAGGGGCGGATGAATGCTGGTGAGATAGCCGAGGCACTTGGTGTTACGCCTGCAGCATTATCTTATCACTTGAGGCTTCTGAAGGATACAGATCTCATAATTGAGTATAAACAAAAGAATTTTATTTACTATGAGATCAATACTTCGGTTTTCGATGAGTTGATTCTCTGGATAGGACAATTTGGAGGTGGAAAATCATGAAAAAGATGCTCTGGATTATAACAGTATTAGCAGTTGTTGGTGGAATAATAGGCGTGTTCTTCATGCCAGATAGTGTGCCATTAAGATATGACATGTCAGGGAATATCGAGGCTTACGGGTCTAGATATAATATGCTTATCTTTCCTTTGATAGTAGCGGCACTTGCGTGTATGTTTACGATAATCTTGAATGTATTTGAGAAGAAGGAGAAGAATGCTTTTGAGGATAAGGAAAGAGTGGAAGCAGGAGCCAATAAAAAGGTTTTGGGCATAGCGTCTTTTGGAACCGTAACATTTGTTGCTCTTTTGGAGGCTGTGATGTATTATGTCTCTTACGGTTCGACAGACGGTGATAAACTGAGTATTGATCCGGTTAGGATTGAATGTATATTCATGGGCTTTTTGTTTATAGTTTTCGGCAACTTTATAACTAAAACAAGGATTAATTCGGTCATCGGAATCCGTACTTCTTGGAGTATGTATAACGATACCACGTGGAGAAAGACCAATCGGTTTGGTGCATATCTTATGATCGCTGAAGGAATTGTGGTAATACTTGCAGCGTTTATTTTGGAGAAAGTGTTTACCGTATTTGTGATAATGATGGTTTTGCTTACTCTGATCATTACGGCGACGATAGCGTATTCATATAAGGTTTACAAAGAAGAAAAGGGTTGACATATGGTTAGAAAAGCTTTAGAAAAAGATATAGATCGAATCCTTGAACTTCTTGTTCAGGTAGATATGGTTCATCATAATGGTAGACCTGATCTTTTTAAGGGACCGGCAACTAAGTACAGTGCATCTGAACTTAAAGCTATCCTTGTAGATGAGAAGACTCCAGTTTTTGTATGTGTAGACTCTACAGACCGAGTTATAGGGCATGCTTTTTGCCAGTATAAGCAGGTGGTTGGCGACAGCGTCCTTACTGATGTTAGAACTTTGTACATAGATGATATATGTGTCGATGAAACTGTAAGAGGTAAGGGCGTGGGTCGCGAACTGTATGAATATGTGATTGATTACGCGAAAAAAGAAGTATTTTACAATGTGACTCTTAACGTGTGGTCATGCAATCCGTCTGCGCTTGCTTTTTATGAATCTATGGGTATGAAGGTTCAGAAGATAGGTATGGAAACTATATTGTGATGGATATGGAGATTAAGTATGTCTGATAGATATGCAGTGATCGATACAGAGACGAACTGGTATAACGAGCTTATGTCAGTTGGGATAGTTATCGCATCTGATGAGATACATGAGATGATCGACAGTCTGTATGTGATCATAGAAGAGGCTGCTGCGCTTGGCGGTATGTACTCGCAGGTACTTTTGGTCAGAGGGCAGAAGCCTCTTGTGACAGATCGTGAGGATGCGATCGTAGCTATAAGAGAGTTTCTAGAAACTCACGGGGTTGAGAAGATATTTGCGTATAACGCTGCATTTGACGCGAAGTGTCTTCCTGAGCTTGGTGATTATATGTGGCATGATATCATAAGGATTGCTGCTTATAAGCAGTATAACAGTGCGATACCTGATAGTGTTGTCTGCTGTAAGAGTGGAAGGATAAAGAGCGGATATAAGGTTGAAGATATTCTTCATATGTTTGGAGAGAAAGGATATAAAGAGGTGCATAACGCTTTGACGGATGCGATGGATGAACTTCGAATCATGAAGCATCTTGACCGATCTGTCATCGAATATCCACCACTGTAGCGAGGAAGGTCATGAAAAAAGAAGAGAAAACGAATGTGATGCGTGTGCTTGATCAGAAGAAGATCGCATACAAAAGCCACGCGTATGAGCCTGATGCGACTATGACGGGCGAGGAGATAGCGCATATACTCGGTGAGGATGTAGGTAAGGTATATAAGACTTTGGTTACACAGGGTAAAAGTGGCGCATATTATGTATATGTTGTGCCTGTTGCAGCGGAACTGGACCTTAAGAAAGCGGCAAAAGTATCCGGTGAGAAGGCCATAAGTATGATTAAGCAGAAAGAACTGTTGCCGCTTACCGGTTACGTTCATGGCGGATGCTCACCTGTCGGGATGAAGAAAGTGTTTCCGACCTTCATACATGAGACAGCGCCGCAGTTTGATACAGTGTATGTGAGTGCAGGGAAGGTGGGATATCAGATAGAATTATCACCATCTGATCTTATAAGTGTTGCGAACTGTAAGGTGGCGGATATAGTCGTGGAGGATATGTGATGAACTTCGAAGGACGCCTTTCTAGAGAGGTGAGAACTTATGAGTTACTTGAGAAACTCGATATAGAATATGAGCACCTTGACCATGTGCCTGCTGACAATATGGAAGTCTGCGATGATATAGGTGAGAAGCTTGGTGTAGATATATGCAAGAATCTTTTTTTGTGTAACAGGCAGAAGACTGCATATTATCTTCTTATGATGCCAGGAAAAAAGAGATTCAAGACCAAGGAGTTGTCGAGTCAGATCAACTCAGCAAGGCTTTCTTTTGCTGATGCTGAAGATATGCTTAAGTTTCTTGATATAACTCCGGGGTCTGTTAGTGTACTTGGACTTATGAACGATAAGGACCACAGAGTGCAGCTTTTGATTGATGAGGATATACTTAAGGATGAGTATGTTGGATGTCATCCGTGCATGAATACATCGAGCCTTAAGATACGTATGGATGACATTATACATGTGTTTCTGCCTGCGGTGGAGCATGATTACAAGGTTGTTAAGCTTGTAGGCGAAGAATAAGAGAAGGAGAGGCAGCCTATGACTGAAGAGGAGGCACTTAAGATTATCAAAAGCTTCGATGACAGAACGGATTATTCTAGTAAAAATGTTCTGGCGTACATAGAGGCTTTGTCTTTTTTGATACAGGAAACAAAAGACCCTAAGTATATGATGGAGCTCGGGGGCTATTATTACGAAAAAAGAGAGTTTGATCTCGCACTTAAGTATTATGAGATGGCTGCAGAGTGCGATTATGATGAAGCCTATGAAGGACTTGCATATATATGGTATTATGGTCGTACCGGTACTAAAGATTACAAGCTGGCTTTTGAATACTTTCACAAGTTGATGGATAAGGGTAATCTCGTGGCTATGTATAAGATTGCCGATATGTACAGGAACGGTTACTATGTCGAGAAAAGCAGTGAGATGTACGAAAAGCTTGTGACGAAAGCTTATCAGAAGGCGAAGAATCTGAAGGATCCTTTCGATCCTGTGCCTGAGATCTATACCAGGTATGCGCATATATTAAGTGATGCTGGGAAGATTGAAGAGGCATGCGAGAAGTATCAGTATGCGAAAGCATTTCTTGGCGAGCGTATAAAGTGCAGTACCTTCTTTGGAAATCTGACTATTATGAAGCTTCTTATAGAGGACATGTATAAGATAATGGAGTTCGATGAAATCTTCTTTGATTTTTTCGATCTGTATCATGTTCTCAAATCACCATGCAAGGTTTCGTTTGGTTATGTGAACAAAGAATATGTAGTTGAATCCTTCATGGATGGAGAAGAATGCAGGATAAGATTGGGTAGCAGAGTGTATGAAAGCATCGATGATTTCTTCATGAATGCAAGCATAGGTGGTGTTAAGCTTATAGCTATCCATGACAGACTGTATGGTTTTGAGATTATCTAAGTTAGGGTATAGTATGGCTAGAGTTTTGGTTGGTATGTCGGGCGGTGTTGATAGCGCTGTAACCGCACAGCTTCTTAAGGATCAGGGGTATGAAGTAGTGGGTGCAACACTTCGTATGTGGGATCCTGAGAATCTGAATGATAAGCGCTGGAGAGAAATAGAGGATGCTAAGGCTGTTGCAGATAAGCTTATGATAGAGCATCATGTGATTGAGTGTGCTAGTGCTTTCGCTGAGGCTGTTATAAAGCCATTTGTTGAGGCTTATGTTCATGGCAGGACTCCGAGTCCGTGTGTCATATGTAACCGCTATGTAAAGTGGGCAAAGCTTATCGAGGCTGCAGATGAACTTGGGGCAGAGTATGTAGCGACAGGACATTATGCGCGCATAGAAAAGACTGTGGGCGGCAGATTGGCAGTAAAGACTGCTCTTTATAAAGAGAAGGACCAGTCCTATATGCTCTATAATCTGACGCAGGAGCAGTTAGCAAGAACTATATTCCCTCTAGGTGAATTAAGCAAAAGCAGAGTTCGAGAGCTTGCTTTGGAGGCAGATATCGAGGTGGCTTCTAAAGCCGATTCCCAGGAGATATGCTTCATACCTGATGGGGATTATGCTGAGTATGTGAAGGAACATGCAGTGGGGGGTGTTTCTGGCGAAGGTGATTTTGTCGATGAAGAGGGACATGTTCTTGGAAAGCATAAGGGTATCATTCACTATACGGTAGGGCAGAGAAAGGGGCTTGGAATAGCGCTTGGTCATCCTGCTTATGTGAAGGAGATATGCGTAGATACTAACGAGGTGGTCTTAAGCGATGAAAGTTCGCTCTATAGTGATGAAATCGTATGTAAGAATGTTAACTTTATGGCTATAGATGGATTAAAAGATGGTGAGAGATTAAAGTGCTTTGTCAAGGCGAGATATAGACATATAGGGCAGAGCGGATACCTAGAGAAAACTGGGGATGATACTGTGAGAGTGCACTTCGATAAGCCGGTTAAAGCTATAGCACCAGGACAAGCTGCTGTATTCTATGATGAAGAAGGACTCATCGTAGGTGGCGGAGAGATAGAGTGAAAAATATAAAAAACTTGTTGACAAATATCTTGGCTTGATGTAAGATGATAATAGTTTAATAAAGCAAACCTATGAACAAGAGTAAGTAGGTATGCCAAGCTATTCACAGAGAGTTGTCGTGTGGTGCGAGACAACATTAGCCGCATATCGAATGGACTTGCGAGGGCGATCGGAAATCGCGTGATGTGAGAGTATGAATCGACGGGAACCTCATCCGTTATCAGCGAGGGTCATATGTAAGTATGATAATAGAGTGGATCTTAACCAGATCAAGTCAGGTGGTACCGCAGTATATTATGAGAATATAACTGTCCTGACGAGTCTTATTGACTCGTCAGGATTTTTTTATCTCAGTCGGAGTTCAATCTCCGACTGAGATAAAAGCTCCGCGAGGATGCGCACGGATTCGGAAAGGAGATTTGTTATGAAACTGATAACAGAATCAAATTATGTCAAAGAATTGTATGAAAGTGGGAACTATGATATAGTTCCTGTGGCGGGAAGGATTCTTTCGGATTATATCACACCGATAGAATTGATCAAGATACTAAAGAGCAGATCATCTCATGCATATATGCTTGAATCTGCGCAGAACAGTGAAAAGTGGGGAAGATATACTTATCTTGGTTATGACCCGGTTATGACAGTTACTGCATCTAACGGAGTTCTTAATATCGATGGCAGGGAGATTAAGACAGAGAACCCCGCAGAGTATATAAGAAAGCTCCTTTCTGATTACAGAAGTCCAAGGATGAAGGGACTTCCGACCTTTACAGGTGGACTTGTAGGTTACTTTTCCTATGATTACTTTGCTCTTTGTGAACCTGCAGCGAGGACGGATGCTGAGGATACAGAAGGCTTTAAGGATCTAGATCTGATGCTGTTTGATAAGGTTATAGCTTATGATCATGTTTGCCAGAATATTATACTTATCGTGAACATGAAAGCAAAGGATGGAGAAGAAGGCTATAAGGCGGCTATTGATGAACTTAAGAACATAGAAGCTATTATAAAAAGTGACATAAGGATCAGTGAAAAAGCCGGAAGACTGCTTTCACAACCTAAGCCTATGTTTGGCAAGGAAGAATATTGTGCGATGGTTGAGAAGGCGAAAGCATACATAAGGGAAGGTGATATATTTCAGGTTGTGTTGTCTAACAGGCTTTCGGCTGACTTCGAGGGAAGTCTTCTTAACACCTATAGATGCTTGAGGACCATCAATCCTTCGCCTTATATGTTCTACTTCTCAGGTACAGATGTCGAGGTGGCAGGCGCTTCTCCAGAAACTCTTGTTAAGCTTGAGAACGGGGTACTTCATACTTATCCTCTTGCAGGAACCAGAAAGCGTGGCGCAGATGAGGAAGAAGATAAGAGACTTGAGGCTGAACTTCTTGCGGATGAGAAGGAGCTTGCAGAACACAACATGCTTGTTGACCTTGGACGTAACGATCTTGGAAAGATAAGTGAATTCGGAAGCGTGAAGGTTGAGAGACTTAGAAGTATAGAGCGTTATTCACATGTTATGCATATAGGCTCTATGGTAGGTGGAAAGATAAGAGCGGATAAGGATGCTCTTGATGCAATCGAAGCTGTGCTTCCAGCCGGAACTCTCTCAGGAGCACCTAAGATAAGAGCTTGTCAGATCATAGGAGAACTTGAGAAGAACAAGCGAGGCATATATGGAGGTGCTATCGGATATATAGACTTCGCTGGAAACATGGATACATGTATCGCTATAAGAATAGCATATAAGAAGAATGGTAAGGTATTTGTTCGAAGCGGTGCTGGAATAGTCGGTGATTCGGTTCCTGAAAAGGAATACGAGGAGTGCCTTAACAAAGCAAAGGCTGTGATCAACGCACTTGTTAGTGCCGGAGAGGAGGATGAACTATGACACTGTTGATAGATAACTTTGATAGTTTTTCTTATAACCTGTATCAGTATATAGGCGAACTTGATCCTGATATAACAGTGATCAGAAACAATGAGATTGATATAGATAAGATAGTTTCGCAGGGTACAGAGCGTATAATCATATCTCCGGGTCCTGGAAGACCTGAGGATGCAGGTGATATAATTAAGGTGATCAGAGAACTCGGAGGAAAGATACCGATACTTGGTGTGTGCCTCGGTCATCAGGCGATATGTATGGCTTATGGTGGAGTCGTAGGTTATGCAAAGAGGATGATGCATGGAAAACAGTCGCTTGTGAAGGTAGATACAGATTGTGCTCTGTTTGCAGGATGTGATGAGCATATACAGGTTGCAAGATACCATTCTCTTGCGGCAGAAGCGGATACTCTTCCTAAGGAATTAAGAGTTGTTGCACAGACAGATGATGGAGAGATAATGGCTGTCATGCATGAAGATAAGCATGTATATGGAGTTCAGTTTCATCCAGAGTCTATCATGACACCGTGTGGAAAGAAGATACTAGAAAACTTTATGACAATAAAAATCGATTGAGATTCATTATAACAAAAAGGAGATATAAAAAGATGATCAAAGAAGCAATAGTAAAGATAGTAAACAAAGAAGACTTAACCTATGATGAAGCATATACAGTTATGAATGAGATCATGAGCGGAGAGACAACACCTACTCAGAATGCTGCATTCTTAGCAGCGCTCTCTACTAAGAGCGCAAAGGCGGAAACAACAGATGAGATCGCAGGCTGTGCAGCAGCTATGCGTGATCATGCTACTAAAGTGGATACCGGTATGGATATACTTGAGATAGTAGGAACCGGTGGTGATAATGCAAAGAGCTTTAACATATCAACTACTTCTGCAATCGTTGCGGCAGCAGGTGGTGTGAAGGTTGCAAAGCACGGTAACAGAGCTGCATCTTCTCTTTGCGGTACTGCAGATTGCTTAGAAGCTCTTGGCGTGAATATACAGCAGGAGCCAGATAAGTGTGTAGAACTTCTTAAGGAGGCTGGCATGTGCTTCTTCTTTGCTCAGAAGTATCATACTTCTATGAAGTATGTAGGTGCAATCCGTAAGGAACTTGGATTTAGAACAGTCTTCAATATACTTGGACCACTTACTAATCCAGCATCACCTACTATGCAGCTTCTCGGTGTATATGATGAATATCTTGTAGAGCCTCTTGCACAGGTGCTCTCTAATCTCGGTGTAAAGAGGGGCATGGTTGTATATGGTATGGACAAGCTTGATGAGATATCGCTTTCTGCTCCAACTAAGGTGTGCGAGATGAGTGATGGATGGTATAAGACAAGGATTATAACACCTGAAGAATTCGGTTTTGAAAGATGTACTAAGGATGATCTTAAGGGCGGAACACCTGAGGAAAATGCGGCTATAACAAGAGCAATCCTTGATGGTGAGAAGGGACATAAGCGCAATGCAGTTCTTATGAATGCAGGTGCGGCTCTCTACATAGCCGGCAAGGCCGAAAGTATGGCAGATGGCGTAAAGCTTGCTGCAGAACTTATAGATTCAGGCGAAGCTAAAAAGACTCTTGAAAAGATAATTGCAGTCAGCAATAACTAAGAGAAAGGGATAGATATGTCGATACTTGATGAGATAGCTAGTTACGCGAAGCTGCGTGTCGAGGAGAATAAGAAGTCGTGTTCTCTTGATGAGTTAAAGAAGCGCTGCGAGTATATTGAAAAAAGCGGAGAGCTGGCATTCGAAAAGGCACTTGGGAAAAAGGAACTTTCATATATACTTGAGTGCAAGAAAGCATCTCCTTCAAAGGGTATAATAGCAGAAGACTTTGACTATATGAGTATAGCAAAGGAATATGAAAAGATAGGTGCTGATGCTATATCAGTTCTTACAGAGCCTAAGTGGTTTCTTGGAAGTGATGAATACTTAAGGCGTATTGCTGCGGCTGTAAAGATACCTGTTCTTAGAAAAGACTTTGTAGTAGATGAATATATGATTTACGAGGCCAAGACTCTTGGTGCTTCTGCAGTGCTTCTCATAGTATCCATACTCTCTAAGGAGCAGTTAAGAGAATACCTCGATATATGCAAGGGACTCGAGCTTTCAGCACTCGTAGAGATACATGATGAAACTGAAGCTGTTACTGCAATAGAAGCAGGAGCTAAGATAATCGGTGTCAATAACCGGAATCTTGCTGACTTTTCGGTGGATACAGGCAACGCAGGCAGATTAAGAGATAAGATTCCTAAGGATATCATCTTCGTATCGGAAAGCGGAGTAAAGAAAAGAGAAGATATAGAAGCAATAAGAAGCTTCGGGGCTGATGCTGTTTTGATCGGTGAGACTATGATGAGAGCAACTGATAAAGCTGCTATGATTGCTGAATTAAAGAGAGGAAGCTTATGACGAAGATAAAGCTTTGTGGTCTTCGAAGAAGTGAAGATATCTTAGCTGCCAACGAGTTGAAACCTGATTATATCGGATTTGTATTTGCGAAAAAAAGCAGAAGATATGTAAGTCCTTCTGAAGCATACAGATTGAAGAGCATGCTTGCTCCAGGAATAGAGGCTGTTGGAGTATTCGTCGATGAAAGTGTCGATACGGTTTATGAATACTTATCAAGAGGCATAATAGATATCGCGCAGCTTCACGGGCATGAGGATGATGACTATATAAGAAAACTGAAGGCGCTTACCGATAAGCCTGTTATAAAGGCTCTTAAGGTGGAAAGCAAAGATGATATAGAGGTTGCAAATCAAAGTGTGGCCGATATGGTCCTTCTTGACGGCGGTGCTGGAGATGGAAAAACGTGGGAGTGGTCCCTTATAAAATGCATCAAAAGACCTTATTTCCTCGCAGGCGGGTTAGATGAAAGCAATATTGAAGAAGCAGTCAACGTTCTTAAGCCCTATGCTGTTGATGTTAGCTCGGGTATAGAGACCGATGGAGTGAAGGATCCAGATAAGATGAAAAGATTCGTAGAAAAAGTCAGAAAGGTAGGATGATTATGAAAAAAGGAAGATTCATGGAATTCGGCGGACAGTATGTGCCGGAAACACTTATGAATGCAGTCAATGAGCTTGAAGAAGCTTATAACAGATATAAGGATGACGAAGAGTTTAAGAAGGAACTTAGTGATCTCTACAAGAATTATGCAGGTAGACCATCGATGCTCTACTATGCTAAGCATATGACGGAGGACTTAGGAGGTGCAAAGGTATATCTTAAGAGAGAAGATCTTAATCACACAGGTTCACATAAGATCAACAATGCACTTGGTCAGGCACTTCTTGCTAAGAAGATGGGTAAGAAGAGACTTATAGCTGAGACAGGAGCAGGTCAGCACGGTGTTGCTACTGCTACAGTTGCTGCGCTTCTTGGTATGGAGTGTGAGATCTTCATGGGCGAAGAGGATACTAAGAGACAAGCTCTTAATGTATTCAGGATGGAACTTCTCGGTGCTAAGGTACATGCTGTGAAGACTGGAACAAGAACTCTGAAGGATGCTGTTAACGAGGCTCTTAGAGAGTGGACAAGAAGAGTTGATGATACTCACTATCTTATAGGTTCTGTTATGGGCCCTCATCCTTTCCCAACGATAGTCAGGGATTTTCAGAAGATTATAGGTGAGGAAATCAAGACGCAGCTTATGGAAGCAGAAGGTAAGCTTCCTGATGCGGTTATTGCCTGTGTAGGCGGCGGCTCTAACGCTATCGGTGCTTTTTATGATTTTATAGAGGATCAATCAGTTGAACTGATAGGCTGTGAAGCAGCAGGTCTTGGCGTAGATAATCCTAAGAATGCCGCTACGATAGCTAATGGCAGCGTGGGTATATTCCATGGCATGAAGTCACTGTTCTGTCAGGATAAGTATGGTCAGATTGCTCCAGTGTATTCGATTTCTGCAGGACTTGATTATCCGGGCATAGGCCCTGAGCATGCCATGCTGTATGAGAGCGGTAGAGCGCGTTACGTGCCTGTGACGGATGATGAGGCTGTTGCGGCATTTGAATATCTCTCTAGGATGGAGGGCATCATACCTGCGATAGAGAGTTCTCATGCGGTTGCTTACGCGATGTCTTATGTGCCTACTCTTCCTAAGGACAGTGTAGTGATTATCAACATATCAGGTCGTGGTGACAAAGATGTGGCAGCTATCGCCAGATACAAAGGAGTGAACATATATGAATAGAATAGAAAATGCTTTGAATAACGGTAAGAAGAATCTCATAACCTTCGTGACTGGAGGCGACCCGAATATAGAGACGACTAAGAAGTTAATCCATGCAATGGTTGAGGCTGGAAGTGCGCTTATAGAGATAGGTATACCTTTTTCGGATCCAGTTGCGGAAGGCCCTGTTATACAGAGTGCGAACGAAAGAGCACTTGCAGCAGGAACTACAACAGACTCTCTCTTTGAGATGGTTAAGGAACTAAGAACTGAGATCGAGGTTCCGATGGTTTTCTTGACATATATAAATCCTATATATGCTTATGGCAAGGAAAAGTTCTTTGCGCGCTGCAAGGATTGCGGAGTGGATGGAGTGATAGTGCCTGACCTTCCATACGAAGAAAAGGATGAGATCGAAGAGGAGTGTGCAAAGTATGGAGTGAGCCGTATACCGCTTATCGCTCCGACATCAGGCGACAGGGTAAGAAAGTTAGCTACTGGTGCTTCAGGCTACATATATGTAGTATCTTCTCTTGGTGTTACAGGTGTAAGAAAGACGTATGCCAATAATCTCGATGAGATAGTCGAGAATATAAAGTCGGTTAGCGATACACCTGTTGCCATAGGTTTTGGTATATCTGATAAGGAAAGTGCAGAGAAGATGTGGAGTATAGCTGATAATATCATAATAGGATCTGCTATTGTAAGGATAGTTGAGCAGTATGGTGAGGAATCGCCTTCTCATGTAGGGGAGTATGTGAAGGGAATACTTGGTTGAAATTAAGTGGCATAGTGCGAAAAGGTGTCTTTTTTGTACTATGCCACTTTTTTTATAGTTTATAAAAAAGTATTGACACTTATAGTATATTGTACTATAATGTATATAGTACAATATACTATAAGCATAGAAAAAAGGTATACTGGTGCGAGACTTGAAAAATAGATTTGGAGGGCTTATGGAAACAGATTTAAAAAAGGGTATTATCGAGATAAATGGCGAAGTATTTAAGCCAGGATATACGTTTGAAGAATTTCGAAAAAGTGTGTTTTATAAGGGCCAAGATGAGAAAATAAGTTTTATGGGAGCCTTGTTTTCCATAATAGTGTATTATATCTGATAACACTTTGTTGTGCTTGCTGGCTAAGAAAAGTGCTCAGAGCATAGGTTTTCTTAGCCGGAATTTGTGAAAATAAGAGTTAAAATCGCTTGCTGGCTAAGAAAAACCCCCAAAATAAGTTCTTTCTTAGTTGCCCCCAAAAAAGCCCTCAGTAATCATGTATTCACACGAATTACTGAGGGTAAAAAAGATGCGCACGGATTCGGAAAGGAAGTTTGTCTGATTGCGAGAGACCGAATCTGGCGCGCAAGTCTCGCGGTGCGAGACTTGAAATCAAAGAATTTTCTGATCCATATGAATGGTGGTGTTTTTGCTGATGTAAAAAGGCTTTGGTTTATCATTCTTCCCAATATTCTGTTGACTCTTCTGTTTCAGAACTTATCCCGAAGAGCTTTGCCATAAAGTCTTCTCTTTCGTCAAACATCTCGGATATAATAATTTTGTTTCCTTCGAGATAGTAGAATAGATAGTTTTTCTTTACGTATAAGTATCTGAAATCTGTTTCTATTCCAAATATATCTGATACTGAAACGCCCTTTAGTGGATGATCTGACAGGGCTTTGGCGGAATCTGTTATTGCTTTGATTGCTTTTACTGCAGTTTTTTCTCCAAAATGAGCTGTTAAATAACGTTTTAATGACTTTAGTTTTAGTCGCACACTTTGTGAGTATTCTATTTTGTACATCATAAAACTATATCCCTAATTCTTTTTCAAGTTCTTCTGATGAGATTGTTCCCTCGTCTCTTACCGAAAGTTTAGATTCGTTCAGTTTGCTCATCAGTTGGAGAAGTGCCTTGTTTTTGTCGAGTTCATCAAGTTCTTTCATATCAATCAGGGCACAGTTTCCTCGTCCGTTCTTGGTTAGATATATTCTGTTTCCATATGAAACCTGGTTAATTATGGATGTATAGTTTTTCAAATCTGATACTGGCATAATAGCTGGCATATCTGTCACCACCATTTCTTTATAGTTTATAGTAATATTATATATCAAATCTTGTGCTTTTTCAATAAATATCCATAAATATATCTGCATATTTACCCCCTATATTTATGGTCGTATTCGGCACTATATTATGTCCGATTTGACTGTCAAACTTCCGCCTTGACAATTCTGTAGCATAAGGTTATAATATATCTAGCGTGTGTATATACCGTGATACTTTTTGAGAAAAGGAGAATAAAAGATGAATAAGTTTGTGGTTACACAGGATGGCAATTGCGCTATTAATGCTAATAATACCTGTTTGTTTTACAAGAAGGCAGAGGTTGATTCTAAGTTCAGTATTAACGCACTTCTTTCTAACGGACAGTCTGTTTCTGTAGCTTTGTATGATTCAGAGGCTGATGTTAAGGAGGCTTACAGAAGACTCCTTGATTTCCTTGAAGTGACAGGAACAACTAATCAGGAAGTTTATTATATTAATTCTCGTCCTGACGGAACATTTTAACAGATACGGGTTTTGGCACCCTTATGTATATCGCTGTAGGCATGGTGCTTACAGCGATTTTTGGCATGGAGGATAAGCTATGGAGAATAGAAGAGTTATATGGATTGTGCTTGACAGTGTAGGTATGGGAGAGGCTCCGGATGCCGCCGCATTTGGTGATGAGGGAAGTAATACTCTTGGCAATATATCTAAGGCTGTTGGTGGTTTATCTCTTCCTAACATGGAAAGGCTTGGACTTGGTTGTATAGAGGGTATGACTGAGATTCATCCTGTGGATAATCCGATTGGCTGTTATGCAAGGCTTCATGAGGCTTCTGCTGGTAAGGATACTACGGTTGGACACTGGGAGATGGCTGGAGTCATAACTAAGAGTGCCTTTCCTACTTATCCAGAGGGTTTTCCTGATGATGTGATAGAAGAATTCGTAAGGAAGACGGGCGTTCCTGGAGTTCTCGGAAACTGTGTGGCCTCTGGTACTGAGATTATACAGAGGCTTGGCGACGAGCACGTTAAGACTGGTAAGCCAATCGTATATACTTCGGCTGACAGTGTGTTTCAGATAGCGATGCACGAGGATGTATTCCCGGTTGAAAAGCAGTATGAGATATGTAGGATAGCAAGGGAGATTCTTAAGGGAGAGCATGGTGTATCGAGAGTTATAGCAAGACCTTTTGTAAATGCTGATGGCGGCGGGTATGTAAGAACTGCCAATAGACGTGATTTCTCTCTTAAGCCTGAAGCTGGCACTGTGCTTTCGTGCTGCAAGGATGCGGGACTTACTGTTGCTGCTGTCGGTAAGATAGAGGATATATTTGCTGGATGTGGTATAACTGACAGTACGCATACTAAGAATAATCTGGATGGTATATGTGTGACTCTTGACTATATGGATAAGGTTGAAAGAGGCCTTATATATACTAATCTCGTGGAGTTCGATATGCTGTGGGGACATCGCAATGATGTAGAGGGGTATGCGAGTGGACTTCGTGAATTCGATGGTGCGCTGCTTCGTATTATGAGAAAGCTTCGCCCTGACGATATGCTTGTTATAACAGCTGATCATGGATGTGATCCAACTACAGCGTCTACCGATCACTCAAGAGAATATGTTCCTGCCCTGATATATGGTCAGAATATAAAGCATGGCGTGGACTTAAGGACACGTGATACATTTTCTGATCTAGGTCAGACCGTAGCTGAGTACCTGGGGGTGACCGGGGTAAAGGACGGAAGGTCGTTCTTACATGATTTAATATGACGGAGTATAAAAAAAGAGGAGAAATCGATGAAAGAATATAAGTACAAAGCATTCATAAGCTATAGACATCTTGAGCCTGATATGCAGGCTGCTGAGCGCCTTCAGAAGCTTCTAGAGAGCTATAAGCCACCTAAGAATATCACTGATAAGAAGGAGAAGTGGAGAATATTCCGTGATGTGTCAGAACTGCAGTCAAGCAGTGACTTGAGCGAGGCTATAAGCAACGCTATCGAGGATTCTGAGTTCCTGATAGTGATATGTTCGCCTGCTTATACGGAGTCGAAGTGGTGCATGAAGGAACTCATGCACTTTCGTGAGTTGCATGGCGATACGAATGAGAATATCATAACACTTCTTGTTTCAGGTGAGCCGGACAAAGCATTTCCTGAGCTTCTTAGGTATGCCGATATGAAGACTGTTGACGAGAACGGTCATGAATCTATGGTTAAGGTTGAGGTTGAACCTCTTGCTGCCAACATCACAGCTGATTCTCTCAAGGCTTCTATGAAGAAGTTGAATACTGAATATCTTCGTATAGCTGCTCCTCTTATCGGGTGTGACTTCAACGATCTGTATCAGCGCGAGAAGAGACGTGAGGCTCAGAGAAAAGCCCTTGTATATGGCTCTGCAGCTGCTGTTTTGTCTGTTATAACCATCATCAGTACTGCGTCGGCTGTTACTATCAGCAAGAAGAACAACGAGATCAAGAAGAAGAACGATAAAATCAATAATCAGTATGCTGAGCTTGTTGATAAGACTAATAAGCTTCTTGTGGAAAATGCTGAGCATCTTGCGGCTGAATCAGAGGTTCTGTATAAGAATAATGAGTTCGTGATGGCTGTTAAGAAGGCTGTAGAAGCGCTTCCGTATGCGGATAGTGATAAGCCTGTGATACCTGAGGCTGAGTATGTTCTCTCTCGTGAGATGGGAGCATACGATATGGAAACGCTGATTCCTAGATATGCGCTTAATCATGAGTCTGCTATTGAGAAGCTTTCGTATATCAATAAGGGTAACAGTATTGTTTCACAGGACAATACAGGTATATACCTCTGGAAGGCTGAAGATGGTTCGCTTATTAAGAAGATTACATCGCAGGATGAGGAATTCGCATCGCCTAAGTATGGTGCATCTAATAAGCTTAACAGTATCATCTGTACCGATACTGATAAGAGTGGTACTATGTTTTCTTATACTGGCCAGCCGGGAAGTCTGTCTTATGATACCAGTACAGTTTTTGATGCGATTTATCCTGACTATGCTCATAATGTCAGTGATTCTGAACCGGGTACTGACGGAAAAGTCTTCTTATACAATTCTGATGGAACTGTGTGGAGGATAGACAGTTCAGATGGAAAAGTTACCTGGAAGAGACCGATGCAGGATAACGCTTATGAGGTCATAGAGATAGTCTGTGACGGACAGAATATCTTAAGAGTATATAGCGACAAAAAATTCCTTACGGATGGCAGTGCTATCGCAGGAACAGGTATATATATCGATGTGATCGACGCTGAGAGCGGCGAGATAGTATCAAGCTCTAACTTAAGTGAAGTAATAGCAGGTAATATCAACTATAAATCTTCGGTTGAGGTGAAGACTGCAGAAAACAATATCCTGTATCTCTTCATAAGTGACACTCTTGACTCTAAGGTGCAGGAGCAGATAGCTTCGTATGATCTTAAGGATGGTAAGGCAACTTTGCGTAAATCGGTGCCGATAGCAAAGAGAAGTATAGTAACTATCAATCAGGTTGGGATTCATATGGTTGACGGCAGTGTTATCACTACGATTTATGATCAGGCTGATTCGGATGTTAAGTCTTATGTTACGCGTTATGATGAAGGGCTTGATAAGGAAGTGTGGAAAGCTGAGTTATCTGCAGGTATCAGACAGGATGATAAAGTGTTCCTGTTTAGGAGTGATAAAACTGGATGTGCAGAGAATATGCTTGCAATAGTTGGCAGAAAGTCTATAAGTCTCATCAATTACGATACCGGTGCTGTGATAAGTAATATTACGTTAGATAAGGATGACTTTACAATAGATGTTTCGTTCAGTGATCACGGACTTATCATGTTCGCAACAGATACAGGTAATGAATATGTTGTGAGTGTAAAGAGTTTCACAGGCAGCAGTCCGAAAAAATATGCTTATCATATACAGGAGTTTGATGCACCTTTTAAGTGCTTTAGTTATAGCAGGGGAAGATATGTGACAGCAGCTGAGTATGCCAATACAGCATATATCCAGTATTCAGAGAAAACTGCGGCATTTTCGCCTGTGACTTTGGGAAGTGATCATCGTATAGTATCGGTTTTAGCCTGTGACAATGACGGAAATAATGCACTTGTCAATGCTAAGGTTTATCCTGAGGGAAGCAAAGATGGTGTACTTGTCACATATATCTATCAGGATAAGACAGGTGAGTATGCAGAGCTTAATGATCTTCAGGGATATACAGTTGAGGCTGCGAAGACTGTTGCCAAGGATCAAGTCATAGCTTTGGTTTGTGGTAAGAGCTATCAGTACAAGATGGTTCGTATCGATTTGAAATCAAAGAGTGTTACTGATATCTCAGGTGGCTGTGATGCAGGAAAGAACATAGACCGTCTCAGAAGTGATGGCAACAGTGTCTACAACATCATAGATCATGGAAAGAAGATTGTTAAGATAGATGCTGATGGTAAGGTATCAGAGTGGAATCTGGACGGTAAAACTTCGCAGGCAGGTATGTATGATGTATCAGGCACAGGCGTGATCAGTGTATATGTCAAGGATGAGAAGAATAATACTGAAAGCTTTGAATTCTATGACTTCGATAATCATACGAGTGTAACTGCTGCACTGGATTATAAATCTCTATATGGAGATGAAGTGCGTCAGGTGTTTGGTAACGCTATCGCGCTTAGCAGTGGAAGAGTGATGATCTTTGATCAAAAAGAAGGAAAGCTTCTTCATGATGTTAAGTTAAGCGGTCTTGCTCATGAGCCTGTAGCATATGCTGCATATGATGGAAGATATATGGTTCTTTGCCGTGACTCTAAGCTTTATGAGTTTGATGGTAACGGACTTACCGGCAAGGTGTTAAGTCTTGAGTGTTTCGATGATTATAAGGGTAAGAAGATATCAGAAGCGGATATATCTAATTCTAATCTTCTTGAGGTGACGAGTTCATCTGACAAGGATTGTTTTTATGTTGTATGGAATGAGACTCAAGCCTGGTGTGTGAATAAGGATAAGTTCAAGGTTCGCTATCATATAGGTGATTATGCTTGTGCGGCTTTAGATGCAGACAAATTGTACGTATGTAATCGTTATGATGGAAAGGCGGGTTCTTTCCCTCTGTATACAGCAAAGCAGCTTGTCGATTCTGCAAGGGCATACCTTAAGTGTCTTGGCGAGAAGATGGAGGCGAACTGATGAAGAAGAAACAACGTCCAGGTTTTTTACTTGCTTTAGCGATAATATCATTCTTTATCGCTGCTTTGCAGGGATGGATATACTATAGCAGTTACGATCCTTTTTTCAAGTTCCTTTTGGTACTTCAAAATGGTATCAATGCGTTCGCTTTTAAGGCTACAGTTACGATAAAGGATGTGGTTGCCTTCATAAGCGCCAATCCGAGCCTTAAGAATCGTTGTGTAGGTTATGCCTACTGTATAGCTGTTTTCACAGCACCTTACTGTACCGCATCGTTCGTATATAAGTTCTTAGAGCGTATGCTTCGCTTTATGGTGGGCTTCAGAAAGGGTGGTAAGGAAGGGCATATACTTATATTCGGATATAATGCTGATGTTAAGTTTATGATCGCTAATAGCAAGGGGAATCTTAATAAGCGCTTCAGAATTCATATAATCACAGCTGAAGCAATTGATCATGAAGAGGTCTACAGGCTTAATAAGGCGGGCTTTACAGTGCATAATGTGGATATGCTTAAGATGTCGGAGGAAGACCTTAGAGAAGAACTTGATAAGATGTGTGCTTCAAAGGCTGTGAATGTTATACTTTTTGAGGAATCATCCATAAGGAACTTCTCTTTGCTGCAGCTTTTCAGACTCAATGAATCCGACAATGCGTGTAAAGTAAGGCTTATGCCAGGTGCGAAGGTGTCGTGCCGCTGTGAGGAGGAGGGGATAAGCCGTCTTGTATCAACTTATTATGATAAGATTGCCGGTACTGAAGCTTACTATGACCTTGAACTCATAAGTATGCCTGAGATGCAGATTCGTCGCATGTATAGTGATCATCCGCTACATAAGATCTATGAAGGAACTGATACTTTGCTTAAAGACAGGACGGTTCACCTTCTTGTTGCAGGACTTGGCGAGATGGGAAGCCAGGCTGTTTTGCAGGCGATGAACCTAGGAGTAGTTCATGAGCAAAACAAGATCATCATAGATGTGTATGATTCTGATATCAAGGATAAGATGCAACACTTTATAAGGCAGTTTGGCGTAGGTGTATTTGACTTTGACGAAAGCAGCATGACGCTTAAGAGTGATGTCGCAGATGGAGTTTTGACAGTGAACTTCATATCAGCCGATGCAAGACACAGGGATTTCTATGCAGCAATCAGAGAGAGAGAAAGAAAACTGCCATATACTTATGCAGTCATAACATTTGAGAATGTGGATCTGTCTGTTGACTGCGCTATGCAGGTAGCGGAAATCTTCGGTTATGATGGTATCGGTGCACCTGTTCTTATACGTATGGATGCAGATAGAAGACTTGCGAGCTATATCTCAAGTGAGCATGACGCATTTGCAGATGTCGGCATAATCGATGACAGAAGCTGTGTTATCGACCTGAATATGATAATCAGCAGGGAGCTTGATAAGCGTGCGAAGGATTATAATCATATCTACAACAATATCGCTATAATCTCTGGTGATACAGACTCTGGTGCCGGTCCTGAGGGTGATAGTGAGCGTGAGTGGAACAACATAAGGCTTTTTAAGCGTTCTTCAAGCAAGGCGGCTGCCTGTCACGATGAGGTGAAGGATATGATACTGCCTGCTCTTGCTAGTGAGTGCAATGTAAACTTGGATGAAAAGTTAGAAGAACTCTTTGGCGAAGAGGGAAAACTGATGATATATCACGCTGGTGCTTGGCGCATGAATGGAACAGAAGATGAAGTACTTAAGAAGATGTGTGAAGATTCTTTTGCCTATGCGCTTGCGTCACTTGAGCACAGACGATGGTGCTTATATATGGCATCGATTGGCTGGAGCTGTGGAGATCGTAATGACAGACTACGCAAGAATCCTTGTCTGGTTACGCAAGAGAAACTCATGGAAACAAGGCCTGATATGTGCAAGTATGACCTTTTGTCTCTGATGGCGAGATACAAGGGGAAGAAGAAAAAGTGAGATAAGAATCCTAGAACTGAAGGGCTCTGCTTCTTTTGAGGTAGAACTCTTCTTTTTGTGAAAAAAGTAGCAAAAGAGTAGCAAAAAGAGTAGTAAAAAGAGTAGCAAAAAGAGTAGCAAATAAAGTAGCAAAAAGAAAATATTTATGCTATAATGTGAATGAGGAGGCAAAGGACTAACAGGAGGTATAGATTCATGAATATTGGTGTTGAAACAGAAAAGATAGAGTTTAAGAAGACAACAGGAGAACTTAGGGAAGGTATAATATCGCTAGCTTCTATGCTTAATAAGAACGGATACGGAGTACTGTACTTTGGGGTTAAGGATAATGGAGATGTAGTCGGGCAACAGATAGGCGATAGAACGCTCAGAGAGATATCGCAAGCTATAGCTAACTATCTTAAACCTCAGATTATTCCGACGATAGAACATGAACTAGTAGATGAAATGGATGTTATAAGAATTGAAGTACGTGGCTATGAAAAACCTTATTCCGCATATGGCCGCTATTATATGAGATCGGCTGATGAGGATAGAGAATTAAGTCCTGCGGCTTTGAGAGAATTGATGGATAAGCAGGTCTCATCAGATATACTTACGTTAATTCCTTCACCTCATCAGATTCTTACATTCAATAAACTTAAGATTACTTATGTAACTGCTGGATTGACTGTTGATCAGAGTACATTCGAGGATAATACAGGTTTGAAAAACAGAGATGGTAAGTATAATCTGATGGCATATCTATTGGCTGATGAGAATGATATATCGATAAAGGTTGTTACTTTTGCTGGAAAGGATAAGACGAATATCATAAAGCGGAATGAATATGGTGGAACCTGCCTGGTTACTGCTGTAGATAAAGTGCTTGATTATATGGAATCTATTAATGAAACCTCGGTTGTGATGGGAAACCATAGACGGCAGGAAGAAAAGCTTTTTGATATGGCGAGTTTCAAAGAAGCTTGGCAGAACGCATGTATTCATACAAAGTGGGACAAAGGAAATCCACCGGCAGTCTATATATTTTCCGACAGAATTGAAGTTATATCTACTGGTGGATTACCGATGGATCTGAATAAAGAAGAATTCTATAAGGGTATAAGTAAGCCGGTCAATGTAAAATTGCAAAAGATATTTGGACAGTTAGGATATGTAGAACAAACTGGCCATGGTATTCCGCTTATTATAAGCAACTATGGTAAACAGGCTTTTGATATCATGGATAATTTTGTCAATGTTACCATTCCGTTCAATTATGAGAAGAAGAGTTTGCTTGCGACAGAGAGTGAGAATGAAGTTAAGCTTAACGCGGCAGAGCAGTGGCTTGTCAACAACGTGAAACAAAATCCATATATAACTATAACTGAATTAGTTACTTCGGGTAGTTATTCTGATGGGTATGTAAGAAAGATGATTGCGTCGTTGAAGGCAAAGCATATTATAGAACGTCAGGGTGGAAAGAAAAACGGAAGATGGATTGTTATCCAGTGATAAAAAGAGGTATGAATATGAATAAAAAAACTATCCTAAAAATCATGAGCGGACTTGCGTTATCTCTAGTGCTTCTTAGCGCTGGCTGTAAAAAAGAGAACAAGTCATCGGACGAGTATCAAATAACTCATGCTAATACATACAATATGTATACAACCTGTGAATACAGCGCTGAAGAAAAGGCGAATGTGCAGGCCTTTCTTAAAACCTATTATAAAGTGATCGCTGGAAAGGCATACTTTAACCTTAGGAGTATGGATTCTGATGTGTTCAATATGTCTCCGGAAGACATTAAGAATACAGCGTATGGAGTTATCATAGCTGATGAAGTTGGCTTCTCTTATGATAAGGATAAAGTGGATCTATATATGACAAGCGCTGAAAGTGCCATGAAATCCGAGAACGATATGTACAAATGTGCTGAATACCTGAAGTACTACACCATGTACAGATTTTATAGGCATAATTATACATTTACTGGAGAGGATGTTGAGTTTGCGCAGTCTAAGCTGGATGCATTGATTGAGTCGCTTGGCAGTTCATCTGATAAGATGAAGGAGCTGGAGACTCTTGATATCATGGCGCAGGTATTCTCTTTCTATAAGGCTGGATTTCATGGCACAAACCTGCATATCATGATAACGAAAGAACAAAAGAATAAGATAAAGGATTTTATAAGTGTTTTTTGCAAGTATGAGCACTACGTGAATGATATAAGCAGTTTTGCAAAGATATATGAGATCGATGACCTTTTTAATCTTGGGTTTATAAGTGATACAGAAAATGCTGTGGCTATACATGCGTATGAGAAGCTGGATGACAGTGTCAGCTGTGTGGATGTGTACAAGTGGCTCGGTTGGAGTGATACATATTATAAGGCAAACTTTGATGAAGAAATCCATGAAAAGATGGAGGCGTACCTTGATTCAATACGAATCAAAAAAGGCATATATGGCAAGAAATCTGTAGATAACACTTATTATGACCTTGAGAGCATAGCGTGTGGTAACTGTCTTGAGGATAGGGTTGAGCAGTGGAGGAAAGCTGTTAAGGTTGGGTTATAACAAACTTAACCCAGTCGGGGTCCAATCTCCGACTGATGATAAAAAGGATGCGCACGGATTCGGAAAGGAAGTTTGTCTGCTTGCGAGAGCCCGAATCCGGAGCGCAAGTCTCGCGGTGCGAGACTTTATTTGGCTGTGAATAGAAAAAAAGTGAGTTGACAGCCAAATAAAAAACTGTCTAACGTTAGAAGACCTTTTTGTGTTGCTTTAATTCTCGATAAGTGTTATAATATTATCTACGATTTATATGGAGGTACATCATGTATAATGCAAAAGTTATAGAGAAAAAGTGGCAGAAATACTGGGCTGAGAATGATACTTTCAAGACTGATGTGTGGGATTTTTCTAAGCCTAAGTTCTATGCTCTGGATATGTTTCCTTACCCTTCGGGTGTAGGTCTTCATGCAGGTCATCCAGAAGGATATACTGCTACAGATATAGTTTCACGTATGAAGAGGATGCAGGGTTATAATGTTCTTCATCCTATGGGATATGATTCTTTTGGACTTCCTGCAGAGCAGTATGCGGTTAATACAGGAAACCATCCTAATGGTTTTACTGAGAAGAATATCGAAACATTTACCGCGCAGCTTAAGGAACTCGGATTTGATTATGACTGGTCGAAGGAGATAAGAACTTCTGATCCTTCGTACTATAAGTGGACACAGTGGATATTCAAGAAGCTCTATGAGGATGGCTATGCGAAGCTTGTAGACATGCCTGTTAACTGGTGTGAGGAGCTTGGAACCGTTCTGTCTAACGATGAGGTCATAGACGGCAAGTCTGAGCGTGGTGGCTTCCCTGTTGTTCGTAAGAACATGAAGCAGTGGGTTATTGATCAGGTTGCTTTTGCTGAGGAGTTGCTTGAGGGTCTTGATGAGGTTGATTGGCCTGAATCGACTAAGGAGATGCAGAGAAACTGGATCGGTAAGTCGACTGGTGTTGAGGTTGACTTCAAGATCGTTGGGGGCGGAGACTTCTCTATCTATACAACTTGTATAGAGACTATATATGGTATAACCTTCATGGTTCTTGCTCCAGATGGAGAGCTTGTTAAGGGGCTTCTTGACAGGGTTGAGAACAGAGCTGAAGTTGAGGCTTACATAGCTGAGACTGTTAAGAAGAACGATATGGACAGAACTGAGCTTAACAAGACTAAGTCGGGTTGTGAGCTTAAGGGAATAAAGGCGGTTAACCCTGTTAATGGCAAGGAAGTTCCTGTGTTCATAGGCGATTTCGTTCTTGCTAATTATGGAACTGGTGCTGTTATGGCGGTTCCTTCACATGATCAGAGAGACTTTGAGTATGCTATAGCTCACAATATACCATTCATCCAGGTTATCGACGGAGCTGATACGAGTGAGCATGCATTTGAAAAGCAGGATTATCTTGGCAAGGGCTGTAAGCTTCTTAATTCTGAAGAGTTCACAGGTCTTACTGTTGAAGAGGCTAAGGAGGCTATCACTTGCAAGCTTGAGAAGGCAGGCGTAGCCAGAAGGAAGGTTAATTATCACTTCCGTGAGTGGATATTTGCAAGACAGCGTTACTGGGGCGAGCCGGTGCCTGTTGTATATGAAGAGGATGGCAAGATCCATGTCCTTGCTGATGAGGAACTTCCTCTTATCCTTCCTGAACTTGATGATTACAAGGGAAAGAATGGTAAGGCACCTCTTGAGAATGCTACTGAGTGGAAGAAGTATGACAAGAACGGCATCAAGGGCGTGAGAGAGACTTCTACTATGCCTGGTAGTGCTGGTTCGAGCTGGTACTTCTTGAGATATATCGATCCGCACAATGATAAGGAGTTTGCTAATCAGGAGCTTCTTCGCCACTGGATGCCTGTAGATCTCTATATAGGCGGTCCGGAGCATGCGGTTGGTCACCTCATGTATTCACGTATATGGAACAGATTCCTCTACAACAAGGGCTTGTCTCCTGTTAAGGAACCTTTTAAGAAGCTTGTTCATCAGGGTATGATCCTCGGTTCTAATGGTATCAAGATGGGTAAGAGATTCCCTGAATTTGTAGTTAACCCTAGCGATATCGTAAGAGACTATGGCGCTGATACTCTTAGACTCTATGAGATGTTCATGGGTCCTCTTGAGGCTTCTAAGCCATGGAGCCAGCAGGGTGTAGAGGGTGCTAAGAGATTCATAATAAGATTCTATTCGTTCTTCTCTGATGAGAATAACATAACAGATGCTGCTACACCTGAGCTTGATAAGGTCTATAATCAGACTGTTAAGAAGGTTACTGCGGACTTTGAGAGCCTTGGCTTTAACACAGCTATCAGCCAGATGATGATATTCGTCAACGAGGTATATAAGCTTGGTAAGTGCCAGAAGTCTTATGCTGAGGGCTTCGTGAAGATGATCTCATGTGTATGTCCTCATGTTGGTGAGGAACTCTGGGAGATGCTTGGACATAACAGCACTATCGCTTATGAGCCATGGCCATCATATGACGAGTCTGCTCTTGTTGAGAGTGAGGTAAATGTTGCGGTTCAGGTTAACGGTAAAGTCCGTGCCAATATGAGTGTGGCAGTCGATGTGACTGAGGACGAGATCCGCGAGAAAGCACTTGCAATCGATAAGGTCAAGGTACATACAGACGGAAAGACTGTTGTTAAGGTTATCATAATCAAGGGCAAGATAGTGAATATAGTTGTGAAGTAAATAAGGAGCTGTAAAAAAACTATCACTAGGACACGTCAAGATTTCTATCTTTTTGCAAGTCGCCTAGTTTGCATCAACAGTTACTGCTTGCAATCATAGGATAATAATACTCTCAGTAATACGCGTTTGCACG
>JAEEGL014413209.1_pt1 | contig 31871 bp, 27 predicted proteins | sample 9134231 | NCBI WGS metagenome assembly JAEEGL01 (sample SAMN16246548, study PRJNA631951) | gut metagenome | biome: gut microbiome; feature: rumen; material: fiber-attached | host: Bos | place: Iran: Karaj | collected 2018-10 | reverse complement strand
CCTTCCCGGACAGGCTCGCGAACGTACGCAACAACCTGAAGGAGAAATACAGCCAGGATGTCCCGGACGACAAGTGCTTCATCGGCCTCGACGCCTACAAGAAGGTCATCGGCAGTCTTCAACATTTCACGCACAATAGGCCAAAGCTCGTCCGTAAGGGCATCATCGTCCTCTGGAGTGAGAGTTGTCATACCACTACGAATCAAGCCCATTTTCAAATGGTCTATAGACAGATAAGTATACTTGTAGTTTTCAAGCATCCGCTGGGCAAGTAGCGTTTTACCCGTATGTGATGCACCTGTTATCAGTATAACCATGGATGAGAAACTATTGATTAATCTTACTTATTAACGACAAATCACCACTTGACAAGGCTTCAAAATTCGCCTCAATTTTCTCGATGTCCCAATCCCACCATTTCAACTGCAGCAGATAGGCTATGAACTCATCGTCAAAACGCATTCTGACCACCCTGCAAGGGTTGCCCACGGCTACAGCATATGGGGGAATATCTGAGGCCACCACCGAATTGGCTCCGATAATGGCTCCATCACCGATATGAATGCCTGGCATAATGGTAACATTTTGGCCAATCCAGACGTCATTACCCACAACGGTATCACCCTTCAGAGGCAATTCGTCTTTCACCGGTGCAATGGCACTGCCCCAGTCTCCGCCAATGACATAAAACGGATAGGTTGTCACTCCGTCCATCCTGTGATTGGCACCATTCATGACAAACTCCACACCCTTGGCAATAGCGCAGAACTTGCCAATAATCAGCCGATCACCTATGAAGTCGTAGAAATGAGTGACATGTTTCTCGAATTGGTCAGCACCATTCACATCATCGTAATAAGTGTAGTCACCTATAATGATACGCGGGTTTTTTACCACGTTCTTGATGAAGCAAAGGCTTGGAATCTTCGGATTCGGGAAAGCCTCATTGGGATTGGGTCTGTTTTTAATTTCCATAAGTACCAATTTATCATTCAGTAAATGCAGGCAAAGGTAGCGATATTTAGTTTCGGTGATTTGGATAAATCGTTGTTGCTCAACAATGTTCATGCAAGCATGACATGAAATCAGGTCCGTGCGAGCACGGAGAAATCAAATAAGAATTTACCTTACTTTTTTTATACAATTTTAATTTCTCGGACGTTAGGCCGATAAAAAAGCAAGTAGCAAATTATGACACACTGTCACTCACATTTCCCGCGTTTACAGCGACTTGATGTCTCCAGAGCTTTCGGGCATCAGGTACCGGGTGCCGGTGTCTTTGCTGATTTGTTCTCGGTACTGCTGGTCATAGCCAGGCGTTGTATAGCGTCCCGGAACGACGGTGCCATTCTCAGAAGGCTTCATGATCTGGTCGTTGTGCTTCACTGCTATGAGGCGGAAGAGCTTGTCCCAACGCTGCATCATCATGGCGGTATAGGCACCACTCTTGCTGGTGAGGTAGCTGACGCGCTCGCGTTTGGTGAGAGACTCGATGTCCTTCAGTACCTGTGCCTGATCGGCGGCGTAGAAGTCCTCCAACTCCTGCTGCGCCTCACGCAGGTCGCCTATCATGGCGCTGTAGCGCGGATAAATCATGTTGGCTACCACATTGTTCAACCAGAAGGCACTGTGCTCGCTGAATTCGTTGTTCTGGTTGTTCTCGCGGCGGAAGGCTTCGGGCACCTCATTCACGCAGCAATACACCGGTACATAGGCGATCATGTTGGCGTCGTCACAGTTGAAATACATGACGCCTCCTACATCATCGGGTAACCAGCTGCGAAGCTGTGATACCAGCGTGAAACCCGACTGCGGGGTGCCGATGGCGCGCTCACGGAAATAGCTCTTTCCGTCAACTTCCCAGTTCATGGGCATCGGACGGTAAGGTGAGCTCCAGGGGCCTGCGCTCATGTCTGCAGTCATGTCGAGCGGAGTACCCTCGTAATGGTCGCGCATGTCATTCATGATGTCACGCACCGACAACTTACGGTCGGGCTTGATGTAGAGCGGCAGATGGTCGCAGACGTCGTGCTGGCCGTTGATGTAGGGCAGGTATTTGTCCATCTCGTCTTTGTCGTAGTGGTGGCGGAAGAAACTCCACACACGGGCATCGGCATAGCGCACTTTGGAGAAGGAGATAGGGCAGTAGGCATCGCGGAAACTGAAGTCCTCATCCTTGCCACTGAAATAGCCTTTCTCGCGTGCAAACGAAATCACGTCCTTGGAATACATGCAGTTCTTGGGGTCCTTCAACGGGAACTGGCGTATGCGGGAAAGATTGGCATGGGCACTGATGCAGTCATCAGGGATGCGAACGGCTACCCACACGGCACCTTTCACACCCGGCCCCTTGCCCATGATTTCAAGGATCCAAGCCTCGTTTTTGTCGCACACGGTGATAGTCTCTCCCGTGCTGCGGTAACCATACTCCTGCAAGAGGTCGGTCATGATGATGATAGCCTCACGTGCCGTGGCAGCACGCTCCAGCCCCAGATACATCATGGTGAAATAGTCGAGCAGTCCTTCAGGGTTCTGCAACTCCAGGCGGCCATCGAAGGTGGTCTCCACGATGCTCACCTGCTTCTCGTTAATGTGGCCGATGACGTTATAGGTGTATTCCACTTGAGGGATATAGCCCCTCACGGCCCCTCGGCCCCACTCGCGGATGGCAATCATCTCGCCTTTCTCATGCCTGCCGCCAGGCGTGTGTGACAGGGAGCCTGCGAAGCCATAGCCGTCACAATTATAGGTACAAATCACCGAGCCATCTACCGAGGCTGCCTTACCAACGATGAGGTTGGTACATCCCCATGACGGAGTTACTGCCAACGCCAACGTCGCCAGGAGTGAAGAGAGAAATCGTTTCGTTTTCATATTATACGAATTTTGTGCTAACCAACACCATGAAGCTTGCTTCAATGGAAGAGGTGCCACTAAAATAATTCAAATTTCCGTTTGTCGTTTTATCTGTTGGGAATGGTCGCTTTTTCCTTCTCCCAATCAACTTGAACTGAATAGGGTTTTAATGGTTCGGTTCCACATTCATTAAGACCCTCTTCACTCTTTTGGAAGAACAAGAAGAAAAAGGCTGCGGCTCCAATCACTAATACAATAAGGCCTGAGGCAAACATCAGCAGAATCGGAATGATAGAGTACCACCAATCGACACCGGCATCATGGCAACGCTTGAGCCCGGCCACAATAACCAATGCCGCTGCTGGAATGAAACTAATGATAGAAACTAAAAGAATATAGAACTCATCTTGCCCAAAGATCATGCCAACGCAGAGGCCTAATACAAATGACAATACAAAATAAAAAGCGACAGCAATCAATACTGTTACCAGATATTGCACACGCCCGATGCGTCCTTTAGGACTAAAGAAATTACTGAAAAAATGACTATTGTCAATCGGTTTCACATAATTCTGACAAAGGCCGACACTATCCTTGTCATAATAAGGACATTCACTCAGGCTGCGGCCACAGTTATTGCATTGTTCAATGATTGCCATAATAAATTCTTTAAAAAAAGGATTCCCGTCGTTGTCACCAATGATTGCATGAATTACAATCTATTGTTCTATTTAATAGAACTGCAAAGTTAAGTAAATTTCTCTATTATCCCTAATTTTTCAGTGATTATGATCAATCTCATGAGATGCTGGTCAGCGACATGCGCTTGGTTTATGCCCTTGTCCCAGTTACGGTGTCGGGGTGACGAAGGACTCGTCCAATCGTTCGCTCAGGCGGGTGATACACGCAAGTCAATGCTCCCCTGGCAATCACCTGCGGTGTGGATGTCTGTGGCTGCAGCCATTGCTACGGCAGAGGGCGGGTTACTTGTGTATCCTCATTTTAACGAATGAATAGCCGACTAGAAATAAAGCAGCCATGCCAATTATGCCGATAAAGCGGATAAGTATGTCCGGCAAAGTGATAACATTAGTGCCATGTAGCCCCAAGATAACAACAGCTATTACCAGAGCACACAGGCTGATATTCCATAAAGTCTTATCTCTCTTTTCCATGATAATCTTTTTAAAGGTTCATAATTTGTTTTGTCTAACCCTTAGACGCAGCAATCTTATCAGCAACTACATGATTTCATGGGATAGTCAATGATTTAAAGGGATTTATACTTCTTTTCATTTTGAGTGCCAAAATTTGGCACTATATCATTCTATCTTTGCAGTGTAAAAGAAAAATAAGGAGGAATGACTATGAACAAGAACTTCAGCAATATCGTGAATTACGGCGATAAGATCATCGCCACAATGGAGTGTAACGGGCGCCGATTGGCCGCTGTGAATGGCACGGTTTATAGCAGTCTTGAGGACGTGAAACGCGCTTTGCTTGAACTTGCAGGGCACTTTGTGGGTATGGCGGTCATCACCGTGCGCAACTGCACACAGGGATGGCGTGACGTTGCCGCTCTTGCTACAATGAGGCGCCCTGTGGCAACTCTGGCCTCCTCAAGGCCTTCGATGCCTTGTGCCGGATCGCAGTATCTCATCCCCTGGGCGTCATGATTCCCACTGACACTCAGGTTCGTGAGGGTGTGTTGATAAAATATTTCGCACCCCTCGCACTTTGATTGACGAATATGTTGTAAATTTGTGATGTCAAACAAGTAACAGTAATCGATTAAATACATTATATATGAAAGGAATTATTGGAGCTATCGCCGGTGATGTCATCGGGTCGGCCTATGAGTTCAACCCGACTCGGGAGTTTGATTTCGAGTTGTTCACCGACAAAAGCACATTTACCGATGACACGGTGCTGACCATAGCCAACGCCTTGTGGCTGCTAGAGGATGAGCGGCATACGCCCGAGAAATTGGTTGAGATTATGCTTGACATGTGCAGGAGGTATCCTGGCAGAGGTTATGGTGGCCGTTTCGCCAATTGGATACATGATGTGAATCCGCAACCTTACAACTCTTTCGGCAACGGGTCGGCAATGCGTGTGAGCCCTATCGGCTATTATGCCAGGTCGCTAGAAGAAGCCTTGGAACTGGCCAAGATTTCGGCCGAAGTGACTCATAACCACCCTGAGGGCATCAAGGGAGCCCAAGCGACTGCTGCCGCTATCTTTTTGGCTCGCCAGGGCAAGTCAAAGCATGAAATCCGCGAATATGTGGAAAAGACGTTCCACTACGACCTGTCGAGGACACTTGACGAAATCAGGCCCACATTCACTTTCGACGAGACGTGTCAGCGCACGGTTCCTGAGTCTATCACTTGCTTCATGGAAGGAAAGGATTATGAGGATGTGGTGCGCCTCTCGGTTACACTTGCAGGAGATGCCGATACGATTGCCGCGATTGCCGGCTCCATTTCGTCGGCTGTCGACGATGTGCCCAACGAGATCACTCAGCCGGTCATCGCCCTGCTTAGTGAGGAGTTCTGCACGATTTTGCTGCGATTCAATGAACTGGTGACAAAACGTGAGGCTGCCTTATGATGGACATGAACAACGGCATCCTCAAGGTGGTCAGAAGCCTTGCTGCCAAGAAATATCGTGACGATGAAGGGCTGTTTGTTGCCGAGGGCACCAAGTGTGTGCGTGACACATGGCAGCACTTCAACTGCCGCTGGCTCATCGCTAAACGATCCTGGTATGAGCAGTGCGGCACAGCAGAGCACTACGACAAAATCGTGTTCGCCAATAGCCAACAGATGGCCCGCATCTCACAGTTTGACACCCCCAGCGACGTGATTGCTGTCTACGAGAAACCCGAGGATGTGATTGACGATGGGCGTGTGGCTGCAGGGTTGAACATTGTTCTCGATAACATTCAGGATCCGGGCAATCTGGGAACTATAATGCGTTTGGCCGATTGGTTTGGCATTCACGACATCTTTGCCAGCCGCACAACCGTCGATGTCTATAACCACAAGGTGGTACAGGCCACGATGGGTGCCATCGCACGCGTCAAGGTGCATTATGGTGATCTTGAGCAGGTGTTTGAGCAATATCCTGACTTGCCCATCTATGGCACATTCCTCGATGGCAAGAATATCTATGCCAGTGACTTGGGCAAGACGGGCTTTGTCATTTTCGGCAACGAGGGGCAGGGCATCAGCGCCAAAGTGGCTAAGCATGTGAATCAACGACTGCTCATCCCTAAGGCCAGGACCGCAGGCAGCGAGTCGCTCAATGTGGGGGTAGCGGCAGCCATCACTATCAGCGAGTTTTTCAGGAGATAATCCTCTGTTCTCCCAGTTAATCAGGCAACATCATGGCAAAGCAAGTCAAGACCACGTTTTTCTGTAAAAATTGCGGTAACGAGTCGCCCAAGTGGCTCGGCAAGTGCCCCGCTTGTGGTGAGTGGAACACCTATATCGAGGAGCCAAAGGTTCCCAAGTCGGCACCCTCTCGTTATGTGGGAGCTGGAGAAGGCAGTCACAAGACGCTTGAGCCTGTCAAGATCTCAGAAATCCGCGCCGAAGACCAGCCGCGCATCAATCTACCCAGTGGCGAACTCAACCGTGTGCTGGGTGGCGGACTTGTGCCTGGCAGCATTGTGCTGCTTGGCGGCGAGCCGGGAATCGGCAAATCGACACTTGTCTTGCAGAATGTGCTGCGCATTCGTTCACGCCGTGTCCTGTATGTCTCGGGTGAGGAGAGTCCACAGCAGCTGCGCATGCGTGCCGACCGCATCGCCGGGGGACGAATGGATTGCGAGTGTTATCTCTTGTGCGAAACGTCGCTGGACAACATTTTCAACAGTATCCGCTCTTTTCAGCCTGGGCTCATCATCGTTGACTCAATCCAAACTATTGCCAGCGAACAATTGGAGAGTGCTCCTGGCAGTGTTACCCAGGTGCGCGAGTGTGCCGCTGCCTTCCAGCGCTATGCCAAGGAAACCTACACACCTGTCATCCTCATCGGGCACATCAACAAGGAAGGCAGCATTGCCGGACCCAAGGTGCTTGAACACATCGTTGATGCCGTCATCCAGTTTGAGGGAGACCGCAACTATCTTTACCGAATCCTGAGGCCTATTAAAAACCGCTTTGGCAACACGAATGAAATCGGTATCTACGAGATGAAAGAGGACGGCTTGCGGGAGGTGACAAATCCCAGCGAATTGCTGTTGAGTGATCGTGACAGCGACTTGTCAGGAACTGCCATCGGTGTGACTATTGATGGCATGAGACCTTTTTTAATCGAGGTGCAAGCATTGGCAAGCACTGCCGCCTATGGCACCGCGCAACGCTCGGTCACGGGATTTGATCAGCGCCGCATGAACATGTTGCTTGCTGTGCTGGAAAAGCGCTTGGGATTCAAGTTGGCTCAAAAGGACGTTTTCCTCAACATTGTGGGAGGCATTAAGGTCAATGACCCCGCACTTGACCTTGCCGTTATCAGCGCCATATTGTCTTCAAACGTGGATATGCCGATTAATGCGGGTGTGTGCTTTGCGGGTGAAGTGGGGTTGTCGGGAGAGATTCGTCAAGTAACCCGCTGTGAGCAACGGGTCACCGAGGCCCAGAAACTTGGTTTCGAGACCATCATCATTCCCAAGAACAACCTCAAGGGCGTGAAGCGTGACAACTGGACCATCAAGGTTGTTGAGGTTTCCCGTGTCGAGGACGCCTTCCGTTACCTCTTTGGATAAAAAATCATGTGGCACAAGAACTTGTCTCGTGCCACATGTCGCTCACATCCGGCAGGAGTTGTTAGAACTCCTTGCCGTTTTTTTTCTTGCATTGGCAGTCTTTACCACAACCACAGCCGCAGTCCCCGTTGCCGCGCGTTGTTTTGATGATGCGCCGCAGCACATACACCAGTGCCACAGCAACGATGCCCAGCACCACAATCGTTTGGATGACAGTTCCTGTTCCCATATCGTTAAAGCCTGATAGCAATCTGATAAAAGATGAATGACACGAGCCATGCCACGCCAGTGGTGTAGATGACCTCAAAGGCAACCCATTTCCAGCCAGCCTCGCGCTTGATGGCAGCAAGAGCGGCGATACACGGGAAGTAAAGCAGGATAAACAGCATGAACGAGTAGGCCACAATCGGGTTGAACACGTGTTCACCGTTGGGCTTGGTGGCGGTCTGCAGTTTCTCCTTCAGTGATGTCGATTCCTCGTCGGCATCGGTCTCACCCGTGTAGAGCACACCCATCGTTGAGACGACGATCTCTTTAGCTGCAGCCCCCGTGAGCACACTCACACCCATCTGCCAGTTGAAGCCCAAAGGCTCAACCAAGGGTTCAATGGCCTTGCCCATCTGTCCCATGTAGGAATTCTCGATCTGCTCTTGAGGCGTTTGACCTTCATGGCGGGGGAAGTAGCCTAAAGCCCACACGATAATCGAGGCAGCAAGAATGATGGTAGCCATCTTCTGCAGATATTGCTTGCCTTTGCTCCACATGTGGATAGTGGCATTCTTCGCCGTCGGGCGGCGGTAAGGCGGTAACTCCATTACAAACTGTGTTTTGTCGTGCTTGAGCAAGGTCTTGCTCAACACAATGGCTGTGATGGCTGCCACCAGGATGCCCACGAGATAGATGCTCATGAGAATCAGACCTTGATATGCCGTGAAAAAGGCCGCCACGAGCAGCAAATAAGCCGGCAGGCGTGCCGAGCAGGACATGAACGGAACGGTCAAAATGGTCACCAGACGGTCGCGGCGATTCTCAAGAGTGCGAGTTGCCATGATTGCAGGCACGCCGCAGCCAAAACCGATGAGGTAGGGGATAAACGACTTGCCGTGCAGTCCCACGCGGTGCATGATGCGGTCCACAATGAACGCGGCACGAGCCATGTAACCACTGTCCTCCAGAAGCGAGATGCAGAAGAACAGAATTAAAATCTGCGGCAGGAATACCAGAACGCCGCCAACACCACCGATAATTCCGTCAATTATCAAATCTTTGAGGATGCCGTCGGGCATCACATTCCCTATCCAATTGCCCAACCATTCAATTCCTGACTCAATCCACTCTTGGGGATAGGCCCCCAGTGTGAATGTGGCCTCAAACATCAGCCACATGAGCACCAACAGGATGGGTAACGCCAACCAGCGGTTGGTTAGCAGGCGGTCCATTGAGTAGCCCGGTTTTGTTTCTCCCGTGGCACGGTTGGGGTTGGGTGTGAGGGCCTCGGCCAAAGCACCCCGCACAAAACCGTATTTCAAGTCGGTTATTATGCTGGTGATGTCGTCGTTGTAGTCACGTTCGATGCGCTGGCGAAGTTCAGCCGCTGTTTTTTTGACCTCATCGGCGTTCCCTTGTCCGTTCAGCAGGTCGATGGCATGCTGGTCGTTCTCGATGATTTTGAGAACGGTATAGCGGTCCAGCTCAGGGCACATCTGTCCCAGTTCTTTAAGGCTGTCCTCGATGAGTGTGCCGTAGTTCACATTGTGATGCAAGGTCTCCTGCTCGCTCTCGTTGATAGCATCCATCGTCGCTTCCATCACCTCTTTCACTCCCTGTCCGTTATAGGCAGTGACAGGGACCATCCTTGCGCCAAGCAGGCGGCTCATCATCTCAATGTCAAGGCGGTCACCGCTCTTCTCCAACTCATCCCACATGTTCAGGGCGATAACCATCGGGATGTTCATGTCCATGATTTGGGTGGTCAGGTACAGATTGCGTTCCAGGTTGCCCGCGTCAACAATGTTCAATATTGCATCAGGCCGGTTGTCGCGTATGTAGGTGCGCACATACATCTCCTCGGGAGAGTACTCAGTGAGCGAGTACGTTCCCGGCAAGTCCACCAGTTGCACCTTGCGTCCGCCGATGTGAAACCAGCCTTCTTTGCTGTCAACGGTTACGCCTCCATAGTTGCCCACTTTCTCCTTGGCACCCGTCACATTATTGAATAGTGAAGTCTTGCCGCAGTTGGGGTTGCCGATAAGGGCAATGCGCAATACGTCGTCGGCCATCGGGTCAACACCTGCGACGGTCGTTTCGATGGTGCCGTTAAAGGCATCCTCCATGTCACAAAAGTCTGCGTCTTGGTCTGTCACCTCGACTTGTGCAGCCTCGCTATGGCGTAACGAGATATGGGCACCCAGTATCATGTATTCCACTGGGTCCTTGAGCGGTGCGTTTTTCAGCACGGTCACCTTGGCGCCACGCACAAAGCCCATCTCAAGCAAGCGCTGACGGAAAGCTCCGTCACCCATCACTCTCACAACCTGCACAGTCATGCCCACTGGCTCGTTGTCGAGCAAGCGCATTACTGACGGCTGATTTTTATCTTGATTCTTCATGATGTCATTAGATAGTTATCCGTTTACAAAAGTAGTAAGACATATAGGCATGGACAATCCCTTTTTTTGGTTTTTTTGTGTGATTTATATCCCCATTTATGGGGATATGGAATGCCTCGAGAACGGTAAAATGTTAATATCTGTTAAAATCTATCGTTCGATTAAACTTTCAGGTAATATGTAAGTCTATATTACAACTTCAATGAAGAATAAACGCTTCAGACGAATAAAACTGACTTTTTCTTAATAATAAAACACTTCAACCTTGTGCCGAACTGCTGACGAAGCATCACTAGACACAGAACATATAGGTCCCGTTAGACTTTCACGTCTCGGGACTTTTGTTTTTTATACATTAGGTTCTATTTGTTGTGTTTGATTCCAATTCGCTTTTATGGTATTTGTGTGTGCCGGAGTTCCGGATGCGGCTTCATTGTGATTACATTTTCAGGTAAAACGCACTTGTCAGGTCAATGTACTCTTGGGTGAAAGTACCGTCCCGGCGGGAGATGGTCAACGTGTCCTCACGGTAGGGAATGGCGCGCCGCGACAAGTGCCACAGGGTTCGCTTGGGGGCTGCGCCGTCAACAGGAATCACACGGGTGACTATTCTGACTGGAAGAGAAGCGAAAGTCGCTGCTTCAACGATTTCATCCTCGGCATCGGTCGGAGAGATCAGTGCCAGCGTGCCGTCGTCGGTAAGCAAGCGACACGCACCCTCAATGAGCTGGTTGTAGGAGAGTGCCGTGGTGTGGCGAGCCAGCGTTCGTGACTCGATTGATGGCAACAGGCTGTCAGTAAAATAGGGTGGGTTAGAGACAATCAGGTCATAACGGTCATTGTCGGTCAAGGTATTGAAGTCGGCCAAAGTGGTAGTCAGCCTTTTGCCCCAGGGAGAGTTGGCAAAATTGAGTGTGGCTTCTTCGATGGCACCTTCATCGATATCGATGCCCGTGATGATGGCATCGTTGTTACGCTGGGCAATAATCAGGGCTATCACACCGCAGCCCGTTCCCACGTCGAGCACGTGCTGCGCCCCTTCAACGGGACACCACGCACCCAGCAGCACACCGTCGGTGCCCACCTTCATCGCTGTGCGGTCGTTCAATACCGCGAACTGCTTGAATCGAAATATCTTTTCCCGTCCCATTCTGTTTGCAAAAGTACAAAAAATAGTCTTGTCCTCATCGGTTTTCGTGTGCTTGTTTTTCATGTCATTATATCAGGTATGGCATGGTTTTTGCACTCGTGCATGTGCGTCATTTAGCTAAAAATCGCGCATTTAGCATTTTTTCACGCAAAAATGCGCAGTCAGTAACTTTTTGCGTTATAACTTGCAACGCTTTTTTAACAACGTCTTAAACTTTTTTAAAACTTTGTTGTCTAAAAGACAGAAACATTATTAATGAATTTTTAAACGTAATAGATTATGAAGTACCGTGTATTTGCATTGTTGGGCATATTGGCCTTATCGGCCGGATCCCTGATCCAAGCCCAGGACTATGATGACATCTACTACGATGCCTCGAAGTCCACAACTGGGACAAAAACTACCAAGACCACCAAGGCGACTGCTGATAGGACTCAAGCCGTCTATGGCCTAGTTCCTGAGAGGTACTCCGTCGCTGCCAGCTCTAACTATCGTGTCGAGCGTGACGATGACGAGTACAATCGTCGTGGTGCCTATGATCCGGATTCTATCGAATATGAGGTGGACATCAATGGTGACACCATCTTCGAGGAAGCCTTTGCTAACACGCGCCGCATTGAGCGCTTCTACAACCCTGACATTGTGATCTTGAGTGATGACGATGAACTGGTTGAGCTTTACTATGACGAGAGTCCCACCATCAATCTGATTGTGGGTAGTGATTGGGGTTATGGATACAGGGCAAGCTATGCATGGGCTGATTCGTTCTATCCTTGGTACACTGGTTGGTATCCTTATGGCTATCACAACTGGTATCTGAGTCGTTGGTATGATCCCTGGTACAGCCCATATTATGGCTATTATTCACCCTACTGGCACTGGGGATGGCACTACAGCCCCTGGTATCGCACTGGTTGGGGTTGGGACTATGCATGGCATGGTTGGTATCACCCCAACTATTGGCACAACTGGAGTGGAACCTCAACCGCTCGTCCCTCTCGTCCTGGCTACGGCCGTCCTGCTGGTGTGAATCCCGATGGCACTCGTGTCGGTTTGGCAACCAACCGCAACGGACGTTCCCGCGTAGGCATGGATGCTGGCAACCGCAATGGTATCTCGCCTCGTGGTGGTGACGGCAATCGTGCGACAGGAGTAGGTGGCACAACAACACGTTCACGTGGTGGATATGCTACTGGCCGAGGTGGCAACATGGGCTCTCGCAGCAGCAGCGGAGTATCCAGCCGCGGTGGAGGCGTTTCACGCTCTTCGTCAACTGGCACCCGTTCTACTGGCGTCTACAGTGGCGGCAGCCGTTCTTCCAGCGGCTACAGTGGCGGCAGCCGTTCTTCTGGCGGCTCATATAGCGGCGGCAGCCGTTCTTCTGGCGGCTCATACAGTGGCAGCAGCCATTCTAGCGGTGGCTCATACAGCGGCGGCGGCAGTCGCAGCGGTGGATCGTCGGGTGGCGGTAGCCATGGTGGATCGTCAGGTGGTGGCGGACGTCGTCGATAAACGGCAGAGTTTTTTAACACACACGTTATTCAACTGGTTTTATTCAAACACTTATTAGTTCTTAAATTGTTTGAGAGATGAAAAAGAAAGTTTTTGCTCTGCTGTTATGCGGACTTCCGTTAATAATCAACGCTCAGGATGCATTTGACGTCCTGCAGCTATCCCAAACCGAACTCCGGGGTACCTCGCGCTTCCAGTCGATGGCGGGGGCCTTCGGAGCCCTCGGAGGCGATCTCTCGGTGCTCACACAGAATCCTGCTGGTATCGGTGTCTATCGCAATTCCGACTTGGGAATCACCTTGAGCCTGGACTTCAATAGCACCAAGGCTGGCGTGAACACCAATAACGAAACCAAGTTCAATGTGAACAATATCGGTTATGTGGGTGCCATTCGACTCGATTCCGAGGCTGTGCCTAACCTTAACTTCGGTTTCACCTACAATCGTCTGCAATCGTTCAACCGTCATTATTTGGGCGGTGTCGCGAACATTCCCACATCAATGAGTAACTACATTGCCGACATGTTCTGCAATGTTAACCCTTATGGCCCTTACACTTCGGCTGACTTGTACTGGACCGATGACTTCAATCCTTATTATGACGGCTATGCACCTTGGGCTGCTGTAACCACCTTCGACATGAAAACCAACAATGGCGGATATGTCGGCATCATCAATGATAATGGCTACATGCAGGGTCTCTATGGAGAAGGTACCACAGGCGATGCCTACTATGAGGTGGAAGAGCGCGGACATGCCGACGAGTACAATATCGCTTTTGGTGGCAATGTTGCCAATAAGTTGTACTTCGGCCTCGATATCGGCATTCTGGACTTGGATTTCAGGAGCTATCAGGCTTATGATGAGAGTTTGAGGAATGCCTACGTTATGGCTGATGACGAGGACCTGTTCACTAGCGATATCATTAATGAGGGAACTCGTGCCGACTGGGGACTGTACAACTACCTGCACAGCGAGGGTACCGGTGTCAACTTCAAGTTAGGTCTCATTTGGCGACCCACTCAGGCTTTGCGCATTGGTGCTGCGGTTCACACCCCCACCTACTATGACATGCGTGATACCTACATGGTGCAGTCTTCGCTCAGCGCCTATCTGAATGACAACTCACTTTACCGTGCCAGCAAGAGCAGTGACGAGAACTCCGGCACCTATACCATCAAAACGCCGTGGCATTTCATCGGCAGTGTGGCTGGTGTGATCGGCACCCAGGGCCTCATCAGCTTGGACTACGAGTATGTTGCCAACCAGACGATGCGCATCGGAGACGACCGCAACAACGACTATCCCGATGTGACACAGAATGTGAAGACCTACTTTAATCCTTCACACATCATCCGCGTCGGTGGTGAGTATCGCGTGAATCCCAATTGGAGCCTGCGTGCAGGTTACAGTTACAAGACCACTCAGGTCAAGAAGGGTGTTGACGAATATGACTATAACATATCTACTGTGGGTTCCAATCCTGCTTATCAATATGATAACACGGTGCAGAATATCACCTGTGGTGTAGGTTATCGCTACAAATCGTTCTATGCCGACATGGCCTACGTTCACAAGATCCGTGAGAGCGTTTACAATGCCTTCTCGCCCATCAATGACAATTATGGCTATGAGCCCAACGTCAGTGCTGACGTCAAGGACAACAACAACCGCGTCTCACTCACCTTGGGCATGAGATTCTGATAATGAAAAATCCTTCCCGGAGATTACGTTTATAGAATTCATTAACTACTGTCTGGCAATTCGCGAAATCGCGAGTTGCCAGACTCTTTTTGTGGAGGTGGCAGTGGTGCTGTGTGCCAATGCCATGGCGACTGTTTGACGAACTGAATACAAGCGAGGGCTGTTTCCTATTGCCGAAACAGCCCTCACTCGTTGATGATAATGCTTGTTGCCTATCGGGCGGCGGGAATGTCGGGGAAGACCTCGTCCAGACTTTTCTGGAAAGCCTGCAACTGAGCCTTGATATCCTTGAGTTGCTCGATAGCGTCAAAGCGTTTGTCCACGCCGTCGCGGTTGTGCCTGATCTGCGCTTGGGCGGCATCCAGTTTCAGGCCCTTCTCCTTGACCAGATAATAGACCTTGCTGATGATTTCGATGTCGTTGGGCGTGTAGTAGCGGATGTTTTTCTTGTTGCGTTTGGGGCGGATGATGGTGAACTGAGTCTCCCAATAACGCAAGGTGGACTCGGGGATGCCAAGAATCTCCGAAACGTCACCGATTTTATAGAATTTTTTATCCAGTTCTCGCATGGTCTTGCACAGATAAATAGAATTGATTAACTTTGCAGGTTAAAAATGACACCGCAAAGATAAACAAATAGTTTAAACTTTGCAACAAAACAAGAACATTTATAATAAATTAAGATAACAGATTATGCTGACTGCAAAAGAAATCCGAGAGACGTTCAAGCGCTACTTTGAGGAACATGGCCATCACATCGTGCCCTCTGCCCCAATGGTGATTAAGGACGATCCGACCCTCATGTTTACCAATGCCGGTATGAACCAGTTCAAGGACATCATCCTGGGCAATAAGGAAGCCCAGTGGAGGCGTGTTGCCGACTCCCAGAAGTGCCTGCGCGTGAGTGGCAAGCACAACGACCTGGAAGAGGTGGGCCACGACACCTACCACCACACCATGTTTGAGATGCTGGGAAACTGGTCATTTGGCGACTACTTCAAGCACGAGGCCATCGACTGGAGTTGGGACCTGCTTGTTAACGTGTTGAAGATTGACCCGAAACTGTTGTATGCGACGGTTTTTGAGGGAGATGAGCGAAATGGACTGAGCCGCGATAACGAGGCGGCAGGGTTCTGGGAGGCCCATCTGCCCAAGGATCATATCATCAATGGTAACGCCCACGATAACTTCTGGGAAATGGGTGATACGGGCCCTTGCGGACCATGCAGCGAGATACACATCGACCTGCGCAGCGACGAGGAGAAAGCAGCTGTGCCCGGCGCTGAACTCGTCAACAAGGATAATCCTCTGGTCATTGAGATTTGGAACCTCGTGTTCATGCAGTATAACCGCAAGGCAGACGGCTCACTCGAGCCACTGCCCAACAAAGTGATTGATACAGGTATGGGTCTGGAGCGCTTGTGTATGGTCCTCCAAGGCAAGAAATCCAACTATGATACTGATGTATTCCAGCCTCTTATCGGCAAGTTGGGTGAGATGTGCGGCAAGAAATATGGCGACAACAAGGATATTGACATTGCCATGCGCGTCATTGCCGACCATGTGCGCACCATCGCCTTCTCAATTGCCGACGGCCAGTTGCCCAGTAACGCCAAGGCCGGCTACGTCATCCGTCGCATCCTGCGCCGCGCCGTGCGCTACGGTTACACGTTCCTGGGATTCCGCGAGGCGTTCATGTATCGCCTTATCGACACCCTGATTGAAAGCATGGGTGAGGCTTATCCCGAAATCAAGGCTCAAGCCGACCTCATCAAGCACGTCACCAAGGAGGAAGAAGATGCTTTCCTTCGCACACTGGAAACGGGAATGAAACTCATCGAGAAGGTCATTGCTGACACCAAGGCCGCCAACAAGACTGTTGTTGACGGCAAGGAGGCGTTTACCCTCTATGACACCTTCGGTTTCCCCTTGGATCTTACCGAACTCATCCTTCGTGAGAACGGCATGACTGTCAACGAGGAAGAGTTCAATGTCGAGATGCAGAAGCAGAAACAGCGCGCACGCAATGCTGCTGCAGTTGAGGCCACCGACTGGGTAGAACTCAAGGACGGCGTGACCGAGTTTGTGGGCTATGACCTGACCGAGTGTGACGTGAACATCCTGCGTTATCGCAAGGTGACTCAAAAGAACAAGTCTTTCTACCAGATTGTGCTTGACCGCACACCGTTCTATGCCGAGATGGGTGGTCAGGTGGGTGACAGTGGCAAGCTGATTTGCGGCGACGAGGTCATTGAGGTGACTGATACCAAACGCGAGAATAATCTTCCGGTACACATCACATCGAAGCTGCCCAGCGATGTGAACGCCACGTTGCATGCAACTATCAATCTCGATGCACGCCATGCCACAGAGTGCAACCACACGGCAACCCACCTGTTGCACGCAGCCCTGCGCCAAGTGCTGGGTACCCACGTCGAGCAGAAGGGTTCCTATGTTGATCCCGTGTCGCTGCGTTTCGACTTTTCACATTTTCGCAAGGTGACCCCCGAGGAAATCCGTCAAGTCGAGCATCTGGCTAACCAGATGATTCGTGACGCGATGCCGCGCGAGGAGCATCGCGAGGTGCCTATCGAGGAAGCCAAGCAGATGGGTGCGATGGCACTCTTTGGCGAGAAATACGGTGACCGAGTTCGTGTCATCAAGTATGGTGACTCGGTGGAACTTTGTGGTGGTACCCATGTTGCCAACTCTGGTAACATCGGAATGGTGCGCATCATTAGTGAGAGCAGTATCGCTGCTGGTATTCGCCGCATCGAGGCTGTGACTGGTGGACGCGTTGAGGAAATGCTCGATAACATTCAGGACACTTTAGGGCACATCAAGGAGATGCTCAACAATGCTCCTGATGCCATCACTGCTTTGCAGAAGTCTCTCGCAGAAAACGCCGACCTGAAGAAACAGGTGGATGAATTCATGAAGCAACGCATCGCCATCCTCTCGAAGCAACTTGAGAATGAAGGTAAAGAGATTAACGGCGTTAAGGTCATCATGCTCACGGGCGAACGTCTGCCCGATGTAGTCAAGGGTGTGGCTCTGGCAATCAAGGCCGATTGCCCCACGGCTACCGCTTTCCTCGCTGCTACCGAACATGAAGGGAAGCCGATGCTCACCGTGATGCTGAGCGAGGACCTCGTAAAGGCAGGCAAGAACGCTGGCAACATCGTCCGTGGTGCAGCCAAGGCTATCCAGGGCGGCGGTGGTGGTCAGCCTCACTTTGCTCAAGCCGGCGGACGCAATCCACAAGGATTGAATGATGCGATGGCAGCCATGCACGAGGCGTTAAATCTTTAATAGGTAATCATGCTGCCGCACCTCCTCATGAATGGAGGTGCGGTAGTGTTGTTTGATTAATTATTGTCGTTGGATATGGATTATCTGCTGCTTGTCGTTGGGTTAGGACTCCTGTTGCTGGCTGCCAATTATCTCGTGGATTCTTCGGTGGCCATTGCTCAACGTGCCAAGATTTCTAATTTCATCATTGGCTTGACCATCGTGGGCATCGGTACAAGTTCTCCCGAACTGTTTGTCTCGATATCTTCAGCGTTGAACAATAGCGGTGACATCGCTATGGGTAATGTGTTGGGCTCCAACATCGCTAATGTTTTACTCATTTTGGGTGTTACAGCCATAATTTTCCCGTTTGGTATCGAGCGGCTGCAACGTCTGCGCGATATCCCGATTGTCGTTGCGGCATCGATACTTGTCATGTTCCTCGCAAATGATGCAATCTTGCCTGGAATCAATGAGAATACACTCAGCCGCATCGATGGTGGATTTTTACTTGTGGTATTCCTTTTCTACATGGGATGGGTTGTCGTGCAGAAGGGGAAAGACCCCAAGAAGGCTATCGAGGAGGCTGATCAAGAAGCGGTCTCTTCTTTGGCGGGAAAGAGTCCGTGGCTGTTGTGGCCCATTGCCATTGTTTCGCTGGTTGCTCTCATCTTTGGTGGTAACCTGTTTTTGGACAGCGCCAAGAACTTGGCGCGTGATTGGGGTATGAGCGAAGCTGTTATCGCTATCACAATTGTTGCTGTGGGAACGTCTTTGCCCGAACTGGTCACGGCAGTCGTCGCCGCCACCAAGCACAATCCTCAATTGGCATTAGGTAACGTGATTGGCAGCAATCTGTTCAATCTGATGTTCATTCTTGGCTCGGCATCGGTGGTCAAGCCGCTGACGTTCAGTGATATCAATGTGGTTGATTATCTGGTGATGCTCGTTGCGGCAATCATGTTGTATATGGTGATTTACACCTTCAAGAAGAACAAGTTTGACCGTATCGAGGGCATCATCTTCTTTGCTGGCTATGTGGCCTATACGGTCTATCTGCTGCTGCGTTAAACTCAAGGGTTGTTTTTCAGTCCTATTGATATAGTTTTTTGAATTATGAAACGCCATCTTTTCATCTCATTGTTCTGTGCTTGCATCTCGCTGGCGCTCATGGCACAGAGTAGGGTGGACACTCGTCCTCATATCTTCGACGAGAATGTGCGCTCACTCAAGGTATGTCTTGCCAACAACATGTATATCCCGCCGGTGCTCATGATGAATGGTGACGACCGCTTGATTGTCAACTTCGATTATTTGGACTATGACGTGCACTATCTGCGTTATAGCGTCACTCACTGTAATGCCGACTGGCAACCGTCACAACTCGTCGAGAGTGAATATGTCACTGGTTTTAACTATGCCAACATAGATGATTACGCACAGAGCGAGGCGACCTATGTTCACTACTACAACTACATGTTCTCTCTACCTAATCCTGACATGGAGTTTCTGGTCAGTGGCAACTACTTGCTCTCGGTCTATGAACAGGATGACCCGAGTAGTATCCTGTTTCAGACCCGTTTCTCGGTCTGTGAGGGTAGTGTGAGCGTTTTTCCCGAGGTGACTTCACGCACCGATGTCGAGTATAACAATCGATTCCAGCAGGTGTCGTTCAATGTCCGTTTCAAACCAGGGCAAATCAGGGATCCTTACAGCGAGTTCACCTGTGTGGTATATCAGAATTCCCGTGAGGACAATGCCGTGACAGTCACTCGTCCGATGATGGCGGGTGTGGATTATGTCACCTACGATCACAACCGTGATCTCATTTTCCCTGCTGGAAATGAGTTCCGTCGTTTTGAGACGGTCGCTGCCCACAACATCAATATGGGGGTGCAATCAATCAAGTACTATGACCCTATTTATCATGCCATCCTCATGATTGATGAGCCGCGCAACGAGTCACAATACCTGTATGACCAGACACAATTCGGCCGCTTCACCATTCGCAATGCCGAGACGCGTGGCGAGAGCGATGTCGAGGCCGATTACATGATAACGCATTTTACCTTGGCTACCGATGGCCAACTCTATGGCGGTAATGTATGGCTTTGCGGAGAGTTCCTGAACGGTTATCCGGCATCACAGGCAATAATGAACTATGATGCCAGCAATGGATGCTATACAGCCGACTTGTTACTCAAACAAGGTGCCTATAATTACATGTACCTGTGGGTTCCTGACGGGACTTCGGTAGGGCAAACTTCCCGCATCGAGGGAGACCACTACGAGACAGTTAACGAGTATCTGGTTAAGGTCTATGACCGTCCCATGGGTGAGCGCTATGACCATTTTGTCGGCTACGGCACCACCTACTCAGGCAAATAATTCCCGCTTAATAGCGTTACATGTGCCGTGGTTCCCGCCACGGCTTTTTTTTTCAACTCATCCGCGTCTTGTAGTCGATGTAGTCAAATTCCCGCAGCACTTCAATTGTTCCGTCCAAGCGTTTGAACAGGATTGACGGGTGCTGGATGCCGTTGAACATATTGGTCTTGACGGTCGTGTAGTGGTTCATGTCCTCAAAGGTGATGCGGTCTCCTCGCTTCAAGGGTTCCTCAAAGCTCCAATCTCCCACATAGTCACCGCTCAAACATGAATTGCCGCCCATGCGGTAAGTCGGCTTGCTGTGGTCCACTTCTTCGAGTGCCTGTGTGATTTTGGGTTGATAGGGCATCTCAAGACAATCCGGCATGTGACAAGCAAACGACACGTCCACAATGGCTGTTGTGATGCCGCTGTTGGTCACTACATCAACAACACTGGCTTCAAGGTCGCCCGTCTGCCAGCACCAGGCACTGCCGGGCTCCAGAATCAGCTGCAAATTGGGATAGGCACCCTGGAATGCGCCCAGCACCTGCTCCAGATGGCCGATGTTGTATCCTTTGCGGGTCATCAGGTGACCACCGCCCATGTTCAGCCACTTGAGCCTAGGCAGGTATTCTCCGAATTGCTGTTTTAAAGCCAACAGCACCTTCTCCAGGTCAAAACTCGTGCTCTCGCACAGGGCATGGAAGTGGAAGCCCTCAATACCTTCAGGCAGTTCCTTCAAGTCATTGGCAAGGACACCGAACCTGGAACCGGGGCAACACGGGTTGTAAATGTCTGTCTCGATGACCGAGCACATGGGATTGACGCGCAGGCCGCAACTCACCTGTTCTCCGGGCCAGTCTTCGTTATGCTGTCTCACTCGGTCGGCAAAGCGCTTGTACTGTTCCACCGAGTTGAACGTGATGTGCGAGCTTCCTGCGATATAGGCGTCGATGGTCTCGTCGGTATAGGCGGGGCAATAGGTGTGCGTGCGGCATTTGAGCTCATCGATGGCAAGCAGCATCTCGTTGATTGAGCTTGCGGTGGACTCGATGCCATATTCCCTGAACACATCAAACGTGCGCCACAGCGCGTTGGCCTTAAAGGCCATGATGATATCCACACCCGTGCGCTGGGCCACGCCAGTGATTAACTCGATGTTCTTGCGCAGTTTTTCCTCATAGACGATATAGTACGGTGTCTTGTATTCCATTTCCTGACAGTTAACTGATGATTTCAAATTTAGCGAATTTCAACAACAATTTCCTCGGATTTCCATCGGCAAACTGAACGTCTATTTTGGCGTCATTGCCGCTGGTGTCGATTTCAGTCACCTTGCCGCGACCGAATCGTTGATGCAGTATCTCACAGCCCACGCTTAACTCATCCACCGTGTGGATGGTGAAGTTTCCACTGTCTCCCGTTTGTGGTGTGGCGGGCTTGGTTGGCCGTGTGGGGCTCAAGGGTGTCGGTTTCTTGATGCTATTGTGTTGCGTGGGACGAGGCTTTGCCTCAGTAAACCGTCGGGTTGTCCTCTGTACCGGCTCATCTTCCCAATCGTCATCCCAGCGTGACCGCTTGCGGGACGGCACGGTTGCCGAGTTGGTACTGCCCATGAGCAGAAATTCAGGTGCGATGTCGCGCAGGAATCGGCTCATCACGCAGCTTTTCGTCTCTCCGTTATGGTACCGCGATGTGGCATAGGTGATCACGCAGTTCACCTCGGCACGAGTGATGGCAACGTACAGCAATCGGCGCTCTTCTTCGATTTGATACATTGAGCCGGCACTCATGGCGCTGGGGAATAGGTCTTCCTCAACACCCACAATGATGACATTCTTGAACTCAAGTCCCTTGGCGGCATGCACGGTCATCAGGGTGACTTTCTCGCCTTCAGGATCGTTCATGTCCTGGTCGGTCAGCAAAGACGTCTCAGCAAGGAAGTCGCCGATGTGGCATCGTTCGTCACCACTCTCTTCCTTTAATTGCTGGAAGTCACTCACCGCGTTCATCAACTCGTCGAGGTTCTCGATACGGCTGATGTTCTCGGGTGTGTTATCACCCATGAGCACACTCTTGATGCGCGTGCGTTTAATGGTTTCTCGAGCCACTGTCAACGCATCTTCACCATTCTGGTTCAATTCAATGAGGCCTTTCATCAATGTGGTGAAACCATCCAGCTTGGCTAATGTGCCGCGGTTCACGTTCAGGCCGTATTGCTCAGCGTTGGTGATAACTTGCCATATGCTCACACCGTTCTCGTTGGCGCAGTGGGTGAGTTTGCCCACTGTTGTGTCCCCAATACCGCGGGCAGGATAGTTGATGACACGCCGCAGCGCTTCGTCGTCATCGGGGTTGATGATAAGGCGCAGGTAGCAGATGGCGTCTTTCACCTCCTTGCGCTGGTAGAACGACAGACCGCCATAGATGCGGTAAGGGATGGCGCTGCGCATGTTGCCGTGCTTGTCGCGGCGCCCGCCGTTGCTCAGGGCTTCCTCCAACACACGCGATTGAGCATTGGTGCGGTACAGCACGGCATAGTCCTCATAGCTGTCACCTTGGCGCGCTTTCAACGCGGCAATCTGATTGGCAACCACATAGGCTTCCTCATAGTCGCTGTAGCACTGAATCACCGGAATCGGCTCGCCCACCTGATTTTTGCTGAACAGGTTTTTGAATATTTGTCGCTGATTCTTCTGAATCAGACTGTTGGCGGCTTCGGTGATGGTTTGGGTCGAACGGTAGTTGCGTTCCAGCTTGAAGGTCTTGATTTCGGGGTAGAAGCGTTGCAGCCGCAGGATGTTGTCGATGTTAGCCCCACGGAAACTGTAGATGCTTTGTGCATCGTCGCCCACCACGCACAGCCGGTTGTGCTTCTTGCTCAGCTGATGCACAATCAGGTGCTGCGAGAAATTGGTGTCCTGGTACTCATCCACAAGGATGTAACGGAAGAACTCTTGGTACTGTTCCAGCACGTCAGGGTTGTCGCGCAACAGGATATTGGTATAGAACAGCAGGTCGTCAAAATCCATGGCACCGGCAATGCGGCAACGGTTCCAATAGGCCCTGTAGATGTTCACGATTTCGGGGCGCATCGCGTCTTTATCGGCATCAATCAGTGCCTGGTTGCGGGCATAGTCATCGGGACCGATCAAAGCGTTCTTGGCGTTGCTGATCTGTGTTTGGATGAACGCGGGCTTGTACAGCTTGTCATCAAGCCCCATGTCCTTGACAATGAGTTTGATGAGAGAACGTGAATCGCTCTGGTCATAGATGGTGAAATCGGCTTTGAAGCCGATGCGCTCGGCATTGCGGCGCAGCAGACGGGAGAATATGGAGTGGAACGTGCCCATCCACAACTGGGCGGCTACCGCGGGACCTGCAAGCGGCTCAATGCGCTCGCGCATCTCGCGGGCAGCCTTGTTGGTGAACGTCAATGCCATGATGCGCCACGGTTCGTAACCCTGTCGCAGCAGGTGCACGATTTTATAGGTCAACACACGCGTCTTGCCCGAACCGGCACCGGCAATCACCAGTTGCGGCCCGTCACAGTACTCGACTGCAGCCCGTTGTTGTTCGTTCAGTTTCTCCAGATAATCCTCGTTGTTTTCCATGTTTTCTACTGCCCTGCTTCAAGTTCTTTCTTGGCTTCCTTTTCCCTGGTTTTGATGATTTGGATGTTCAGTTGTTCGAGTAATGAGAGTTGTATGCTGTTGTTATCGTCTGCTGGGTGGTACCATGGCTCCTTGCCGAAGTACTCCTGCAGGTCAGTGGATTGGAACACATAGCCGTGATGGGCCATGATGCTGTTGCGCATCAGGCGCAGCATCGTCAGGTCGTAGTCATAGAGTTCGTTGCCGTAGAGGAGCATGTGTTGGGCGAATTCGTAGCGGCCCTGATACGGATCGGTCTCGATGAGGATGATGCTGTCGACGGGGAGCCTGTGAAAGCCCCCGTATTCGTCAAAGCCTCCGGGAAAGAGGACCTGCCCCTCGATGGTGGGCTCCATCTCCATGTCACCGTTCAGTGCCGTGCCGTCGCCGTCAAAATGCATGATGCCGGTCGCATATCCGTTGAAGGTCACCGCTTCAACAGGAATGTAGTAACCTCCCACGTTGGCCTTGTCCCAGTCGATGGTCACGCGGGTACCGTCCAGCATGGTGTAGGTCCCGCGCACCATTTCCATCCAGTGCTCTTGATTCATGTTCTGCTCGAAATCATCATTTCTGAAGGAGAGCAGATTGCGCATGTCACCGTCGAGGTCATAGATGCACAGGACATTCAACCCTTCCTGCATGAGGTGGCGCACCTTCGCGCCCTGTTCATGGTCCAGATACCCATCGTTGGGGCCAGGGGCGACACGATAGGAGCCGGGCTGCCCCTTTTCGGGCACCAGCATGAATTCCAGTTCTTCGCCTTCGTCCGTGGCGCTCAGCACCACATTGCCGCCCTGATACAGGGAGGCGGTGTAGGTGATAGCGCCGTTATACCAGTGGCTGCCCTGCTCGATGTGTTGGGCCTGCAATGCCAATGTGCTGAGCAGTAACAGTGTAAATGCAATCTTTTTCATCATGTGATAGTCTTTTTGTTATTCTTCTACAATGTAATCATTACCGATGTATGAAGGGTATTCGTCAATGGTATAGGTGCGTACGATTGTGTATCGGCCTCCTTCGGGATGGTATCCGTAAGAACTCATGTGCAACACTTTATTTTCTGGATCAATCTTGTAGAGACCCGAATTGGTTGGGAACTGAAAACCCAGCTCATCCCTAAAGTCGATGACATAGGACCAGATGTTGCGGCCATCGGGACAACCTTCAATGTAGATATAATTGTGATTCCAGGGAATGAAGAAGCAGTTATAGCAATCTCCAATGGCTATTTCATCAATTGGCACGTTAACACCGCGTCCTTCTGACATTTGTTCCCATCTGGGTTCAACGTCATTATTGGCTCTCATCACGTGGGTTATATCGCCAGTTCTTTTATCTACTAGCCACATTGAAATCTCATCTAATTCATCAACGGCTGGACTCAGGTAGAGTTCCATCTCATCGGTTTCATCCTTCAGGACTGCCTCGCTGGGAAGTTCCAACATATTCTCATCTTCCTCGTCGTCAAAGGAATCTTCACCTGAGTGGTTATAGATATGAATGTTACCGTCATAGACGTAGTGGTGATACCAATCCCCGCCTTCAGGTAACGACTCTTGCACAATCACCGTCTGGTCATAGCCCCAGCCCAGGTGGCAATAGATTTGCGAGTCGGGCGATTTGCGGTGTATGGTGCTGTAAGGCACATGCTCGGGCGTCATCGTCCGGGTGGACGGGTTGTAGTCATAGTAGCAGCACACAGGCATCTGTGTGGTGTAACCTTCATACAGGCAGATGGCAAATAGAATGTGGCCTCCATCTCGCTGAAAGGCACGGGAGTCCAGGCGTTGTGAATCGTATGGACTGTTATCATACTGTGCGATGTGCAAGTCTTCGCAGTCAACAAACGTATGGCCTGTACAGTCGTCACACTCTGTGACATCGTTAGGGACATATAGTCTGTCGCCAGCCTCGGCAATCAACGATTCGCCTGCTTGGGTCGGCCATACAGCATGAAATGCTTTCAGCAGTTCCATGATGTTAGGCGTATCCTTCACATTTCTCACAGTGATGGTCTTGTTCATCCATCCGGCATTGATTTCGGCCAGCGAGCGCTTTTGGGACGTTTTACCTTCGGCAATTGCGGTCAGTGCCATCAGGCAGACCAGGATTGCAATCGTTCTTTTCATAGTTCTGTAGTTTTATTTGGTTCTGTGTTTTATTCGTCAATGCTCTGCCAATCGAGGGAATGCTCCTCGGCCTCGGGAAGCGCTTCCATATAGGCTTCGCCCTGTTTCGCGCTTATTTCCTCCCCATTCATGTAGCAGCTTTCGATTTCGCCATACACATCGATTTCTACATACTTCTCCACGACACGGTTTCCGCTCAACTTGAAGACCTCGTAGTAATAAGACGGTCCACCGGAGTGGCCCTGAAGCATCAGGTAGTTCCCCTCGGCATTCTTGTGGAACGAGGGCTTCAGGCCAGCCCGCACCGTCGTGATCAGATGGAATGCCCCGTCTTCACGGGTGAAGAACGCGCCGTTCTCCTCCTGCTCGTCACTGATCCAAATTTGGGGACCGTCGTAGTCGATATAGACGTAGGTCCACTTGGTCAGTTCCACGTACTTGTTCTCGCCCGGGTCCTCGGCGACATATTGGCGTTTCATCTCGGCGATGTCGGCTTTCCACATCGGCACCTCCTCGTCAATCAGCGAGATGTAGGATGCGTAGGTCTCGCGCACGAGTTCGCCATCATTGATGCGCAGCAAGCCCATGGTGGCACTCTCGGGAGCCCAGCGGACGAAACAAAATTCGGGGCCTTGCGGACCCTCAAATGCCGCTGCGATGTGGCTGGTGACGTATTCCCCGTCGTCATCGGCGTTCCAGGTGGGACCATCATCGTACAGCCACCCGATCACGGGACGGGAATAGACCTTGTCGCCGTCGGTGACAACCTCCAGCGCCAGCGCCTTTTTGGTGTAGGGGTCATTGGTGTAGTCAGGACCGGTGTATTCGCCTTCGAACTGGATGATGCCGTAGGTGTAGCGGTTGCCGACGGTGCACTCCAACACCGTCCGTCCAGCCGTCATACCGTATTTTTTCTCCATCTGCTTGACAACGGCTGGCGGCAGGGGCACTTCTTCCTCCAGCGAGGCCGGTATCATCTCCATGGGCTTGTGGCTCTTGAGGTATTCGTCGGTGACCACCACCATGCCTACCGACTCTTCATCGTCAGGGACGGGGCCCTTGAACGCAAATCGGGCACCGGGCGAGGGAATATCCAGCCTGCCGTGCAGCATGCCTGGACTGAGCGGCTCGCCGTCGGGGTCCCGGAGTTCCTCGTCGACATATTTCACACCCAGCACGGTTTTATCGTTTCCCACCAGATTGGTGTATTTCGACAGGTTTTTGCGTACCCGCTGTTGCAGTACCCACGACTCGTGGTTGTTATCGTCGGCGGCGGGTTCGTCATAGTCAATCCAGTACACCATCTGCATCATTCCATGGCTGGTGTAGTTCAGGAACATCGGGGGAAGGTCGTGGTTGTCACTGGGCTTGCCGTTAACCGTCAACGTGATTACGCCGATGGCCAACAGTGTCAGGATTTTTTGAAATTTGTTCATAGTCCTTATTGTTTTGAAGTTTATTCTTTGATGAGTTTGAGTTGATCGTCTTCCCACGCATGAGTGCTGGTCGTCACATCACCGTTGGTGTGGGTGGCTCCGGTAATGGTGCGGCGGTTGGGGTCGATGACGGGATTGCTGATCATGTCATAGCCGGGAGCCTTGACAAAGCGCTTGTCGTTGTTGTCCCACACATAACCCGCACAGTATTTCGAGCCGGAGTCGTCGCAGCCGAGACATATCTGCAGGTCCGGGATTCCGTCAAAGTTGATGTCGGTCTTGTCGTTCACCCAGTCTGCGGCATTTGTGGAGCCTGATGTTTCATCAAGCCTTTGGTACAGTTCTTCTTCATATATCACACAGGGTCTGTCATTACCTGTGGTATAACCCTTGACAAAAATCAAGTCAACATATTCCTCGTCATCGGTGATGAACGAAGCCTCAAAGCGGTAGTCCTCACGATTGGGCAGGACTGTCGGCCTGGGCACTTGAATCCATGTGTGTGCCAGATCTCCTTCTGGGGTGTATATTCCGAGCACGCCCATGCCATCACGATTGAGGCACTTCACGGTCCATCCGAACTCAATGCCTGCGAATGGCGGCTCATCGTTGTGCCGGCTGGGTACCAGTGTGTAATCCTCGCTTAATTTCGATACCTTGTTCAGGCTCAATCGGTTTGAACCGCTCTCATCGGTCATGCTGATGAAGTCACCTGTTCCTGCCAGTATCACATAGTAATAGGTGTCGGTATCTTCATCTCGATAGACATCTCCCTCATGAATCATCTGGGCCATTGCACTGATGCAACAGCTCAACAAGATGATATTCAACAGCACTTTCTTCATAATCATTTGAATTGAGTGGATTGGTTGATGCGGTGATGATTGTTATTCTTCTGCTTTGATTTTTGAAAGTCACTCCTTGCACTGTGTCAGCTCACAGGTCATGATAGCAGGGAATGTCTTTCAGGAAACGGTAACCCGATGACGAGTAGTCAATCTGGCAACAATAGTGCCAAAGGCCGTTGCTCACAATCAGGTAACGGGCATGCAGCACCATGTTGTAGCGCACAATCTGGTCAAAGGTCTTCTGAGTTACGTTGATGTTTGGGGCCTTGTACTCCACAATCACCAGCGGGGCACCTGTGTTGTCGGCAACGACCGTGTCGCAGCGGCGTGCGATGCCGTTCTGCGTCAGCGACACCTCGTTACCCATCAGCGCTGCGGGAAACTGCTTCTCGGTGATGAGCCATTCCACGAAGTGCTGTCGCACCCATTCCTCGGGTGTCAGCGACACCCACCGCTCGCGCAGCCGGTCCCAGATGGTCCAGGAGCCGTCCTCCCGTTTTTTCACCTTGAGTTCATATTCCGGTAAATTCAGTTTTACCATGACCGTCAGTGTTCTTTGCTACAAAGATATAACATTTCTCTCAATTTTAATCATACAATCATGAACAAAATCACTATCTTTGCCAAAATATTTAACCTGATGACAATGAAAAAGACTCTCTTTTTGATGCTGATTGCCATGATGGCGTTCTCTGCCAAGGCTCAGCAGTTCGATGAATGCTTCAACGACAGCACCTTGCGTCTCGACTACGTCTTCGCGGGCAACAACCGTGACCAGCAGATTTATCTCGAGCAGATGTGTGTGACTCCCAAGTGGGCCGGACGCAAAGCCCGGCTTGCCGAGGTCCCGCTCAAGGGCAATGGCCAGCTCACGGTGGCCGATCACGACACGGGCCAGACGCTCTACGTCCACACCTTCTCCACGCTCTTCCAGGAGTGGCAGGCTACCGAGGAGGCCACTCACGTCAACCGTGCTTTCGAGACCAGTTACAATGTCCCTATGCCCAAGCGTCCTGTGGACATCACTGTCACACTCACCGACTTCCATGGCCGTGTCGTGGGCTCGATGACTCACACCGTGGATCCTGCCGACATACTCATCCGTTGCTTGGGCCCCAACGGAGTGCCCTACCACTACGTCTGGAAAGGCAAGACCTTGCCTGAAGAGGAGAAAAGCGCTGACAAACCCGGCAAACGTGACTACATGCCCACCCTGGGCGAAATCGGAGGAGTGCCTGACATTACAGAGTGTATCGACTTGGCTATCGTTGCCGAGGGCTATACCCATGCTCAGATGGGCAAATTCTATAGCGACTGCCAGCGTGTCGTCGAGGCCTTGTTCGCCCGCGAGCCGTTCAAGTCGTTGAAGAACCGTTTCAACGTCGTGGCTGTCGCAGCCGAGTCGCTTGATGCCGGTCCCAGTGTGCCCCATTTGAACCGCTGGAGCAACACGGCCGTCTCGTCCCACTACGACACCTTCTACACCGACCGCTACCTGACCACGCGCAACATTCACCATCTCTACGACGTGTTGTCATGTGTCCCCTTCGAGCACATCATCGTCCTGGTCAACAGCGACACCTACGGCGGCGGAGGCATCTACAATCAGGTGATGGTCACCACCAGCGACCATCCCACCTTTGCCCAGGTGCTGGTTCACGAATTCGGCCATTCCTACGCCGGCCTCGGTGACGAGTATTTCTATGATGACGGTTACGAGAACATGTATCCCGCCGACACCGAGCCATGGGAACCCAACCTGACCACGTTGGTCGATTTCCAGAGCAAGTGGGCCGACATGCTCCCCAAGGGTACTGCCGTCCCCACGCCTCCCGATCCCAAAGTGCCCAACTACCGCAACATCACCAGCGACAAAGAGCGCAAGGCACTCAACGACGCCACGCAGCGGGTCGGAGTCTTTGAGGGTGGGGGATACCAGAGCAAGGGCGTGTACCGTCCCGCTCAGGAATGCCGCATGAAAATCAACGAGGTCGAGGACTTCTGCCCCGTCTGCGCCCGAGCCATCATCCGCATCACCGACTTCTACACCAGCCACTAAGCGCGTCATCAGGAAGTGAAAAGGCGGTGCCCTTTTTGTCGAGAGCACCGCCCATGCTGTTTGTCCGTCCGTCCGTTCGTACGGACGTACAGACGAATCAATCTTCAGGCTTGTACACTGGCTGGGGCGTTTCTTCCCAGTCGCCCACTTGGCAAACACCACGACAGGGAACCTTGAAGGAGAACTTCACCGCCTTGCCGTCAATAGTATCGTGTACCTTGATGGTCTTTACCTCGTTTTCGCTGTCGATGTTGATGTCAATACCAGTGACAATCAAGTCGGCAAGCAAATCAACTAATTGCGTTAAACTCATTTTCTTTTTCATGGTAAAAATTGGTTTTAAAGTTAATATAACGTACAGGCGAACGAACGTATGAACGGATGAAAGGGTAGGTGTTAGCGATAGGATAGAAATTGTTGTGTCAAAACTGTCGATGACACAATTTCATCCGTTCATACGTTCGTTCATTTTATATATATTATAGCGGACGAACGGACGAAACGTCGGCTTCGGTCTTGAGCCTTACCCTTGTCCTGTCCACCTCTTCGAGCCACCCCGTTGCCAGGGCTTGCTTGATGAGTTCGTAGCAACGGGTTCGCTGGAAAGGGTGCTTCTCGGTCAGTTGCTCAACGATATCGCTGCGCTTGATGGGCGTGCCGTCCTGGGGAATGACGGCAGCAAAAATTTCCCTTGCCTGCTGCTCGCTCTGTTGCTTCTCGAGTTGCATCTGTCGATGGCGGTCGGCTGCCCCGTCCCTAGGGATGGCATTCTCGTCGAGTTTGAAAACCAGTCCTTCGCTCTGGCGGTGGCGCGACACGGGATGGGTGACGAGGAATATCTCGCCGTGCTTCTCTACTTGGAACACGTCGCTGCACTTCTGGTAGAGCATGGTGCCGATGTGTCCCTTCATCATCTTGTCATGGCTGCTCTTGTTCTGGTGCATGACCACCACGATGCAGCAGTTGTGCTTGTTGGCGAGGGCTGCCAGTTTGTGGACCATGTCATGGCTCTCGTTCACGTCATTGTAGTTGTAGATGAGGTCGGCAACGCCGTCAACGATGACCAGGTCGGGGCGCTCAATCTCGATGGACCTGCGCACAAACTCATAGCGGGAAACATCATCCCCCTCGGCATAACTGTCGATATCGGCATCGCGCAGACAGGAGACCTCGATGTCGCCATGCCTGTCCTCGGGGATGATGGCCTGGATGGTCTTGAGGATGCGGGCCGAGTCGTTCCTCGCCTGCTCGGTGTCGATGAACCGCACCTTGCCCTGCTTGATCAGGTTCTCGCAGTTGGGAAAAACATCGGAGCCCAAGAAGATGGCGCTCAGGATTGTCTTACCCTGAAAAACGTTGAATAAAAAACAACGTTTAATAATGGTAGAACAAGTAGATTTAGAGTTTCAAAAGCTGTTGATGTCTCGCAAACGGCATCTGACTGAGGAAGAGAAACGCCAAATTGTGACGGATTATCT
>JAEEGL011796676.1_pt1 | contig 31872 bp, 32 predicted proteins | sample 9134231 | NCBI WGS metagenome assembly JAEEGL01 (sample SAMN16246548, study PRJNA631951) | gut metagenome | biome: gut microbiome; feature: rumen; material: fiber-attached | host: Bos | place: Iran: Karaj | collected 2018-10 | reverse complement strand
TCCTTCAATTCTATCCCCCCATTTTCTTGTATTCTCTTATTTACATTATAACTATGTGATAAAATGATTTCAAGAAAGCATGTTGAATTCGAATTGTCACCCAAAAACGAATCATCGTGTAAGGGATGTGATTCCTGTGGAATATTTTGATTTGTATGACCGAGATCGACGACTGACAGGTATACGCGTACGGAGAGGCGATCCTGTTCCGCCAGATTGTTATCGACTGGCGATTCATGTATGTCTTTTCAATCATGAAGGAAGTTTATTGATCCAGAAGCGACAGCCTTTTAAAAGAAAATGGTCAGGTCTTTGGGACTTGAGTGTTGCCGGAAGCGCAATGTGCGGCGAGAACAGCCAGGAAGCAGCTGAACGGGAAACCTTGGAGGAGTTGGGACTGGAAATCGATCTGATAGACCATAGGCCGGCTCTGACCGTTCATTGGGAAAAAGGCTTTGATGATATTTTCATCCTTACCATGGATATTGATGCAGAATCATTAAAGCTTCAGGAAGAAGAAGTTGAAGCAGTCAGATGGTCTTCCTCGAAGGAGATCCTCACGATGATTGATGAAGGTATCTTTATTCCATATGAAAAGTCCTTTGTGGAGCTTCTTTTCCGTTTGCGGCTGCATCGGGATATCCATAGCCGCAGCGATACATCAAGTCTTGTTTAATCTTTGGCTTCTGTGTTTTCGTGAATAATCACGAAACGGCTCTTTCCAGAAAACTTCTTGAGTGGTATAATATTCTTGATCTCCAAATGCGGAGGTGCATCTTATAACATAAACCAAAGAGGAAATAGAATGAAAGTCAAGATCACGTCAGACAGCACATGTGACCTTTCGCCGGAGCTTGTCAATCAATATGAAATTGGTATTCTGCCGCTCCTTATTACCTTTGGTGAGAATGCATTTCGGGATGGCGTTGATGCTGTGCCGGAAGATATTTATCGCTATGTTGATGAAACCAAAACCCTCCCAAAGACTTGTGCGTTGAATACCGCGGAATACGAAGAGTTCTTTCGGAAGTGGACAGATCAGGGATATGAACTTGTGCACTTCTGCATCGGCAGCAAATTTTCCTCCACCTGTCAAAATGCACAGATAGCGGCTTCATCCATGGAGAACGTTTATGTTGTAGATTCTGAGAATCTTTCTACCGGGCAGGGGCTTTTGGTTCTCAGAGCGGCAGAACTGCAGAAAGAAGGCCTTTGTGCAGAAGAAATATACAAAACCTGCACTGCCCTTGCCCCCTTTGTTGAGGCCAGCTTTGTGTTGGATGATCTGGAATACCTTGTCAAAGGCGGACGTTGCTCCGGAGTAGCCGCATTCGGCGCAAACCTTCTGAAGCTCAAGCCCTGTATCGAAGTGCGAGCCGGCGTAATGGAGCCGTCCAAGAAATATCGCGGAAAGATTCAGAATGTGATTTTGGATTATGTGACCGATCGCCTTACCGGGCGGGACGATCTGGATAAGAGCCGCATTTTTATAACCCATACGCGCTGCGACCCGGAATGGGTTGAAGCTGCGAGGAAAAGGGTTATCGAGTTGGTTCCCGATTTCGAAGAAATACTGGAAACAACCGCCGGAGCGACTGTCACCACACATTGCGGTCCCAGCACACTGGGTGTTCTCTATATCCGAAAACAATGACAAAGGAGGAGCGTGTGATGTCTGCATCGTTTACCCTGTCCTGTGAATCAACGGTTGATCTTCCCTACTCCTATATTCAGGAAAGAGGGATTCCCGTTCTGTTTTATACCTACCTGGTGGACGGGAAGGAATATATCGACGATATGGGACGTGACCCCGAAGCGCTTCCCACGTTCTATCGCCTATTGCAGGAGGGACATCTGCCCACTACCTCACAACTGAATTTGCAGACATATCTTGATTATTTTGAGACATTGCTTCCAAAGGGAGACGTGCTGCATATCGCTTTTGGTTCCGGTATGACAAATTCCGTTGCAAATGCACTGCAAGCTGTTGATCTCTTGAAAGATAAGTATCCGGATCGGAAGCTGGTCGTGCTGGATTCTCTCTGCAGTTCATCTGGCTACGGGCTGCTGGTAGATACAGCAGCCGATCTGCGGGATGAGGGACAGAGTCTGGAGCAGATCGCGAAATGGGTGCGGGATAACTGCAATACCGTTCACCATCAGTTTTATTCCGTGGATCTTCAGTATTTCAAACGCAGCGGGCGTGTTTCAGGCGCAGCCGCAACAGTTGCCGCCATTCTGAATATCTGTCCTATAATGAGGCTGAACAGTGAAGGGCGAATCATTGCCTATGACAAGGTCCGTGGCAGGAAAAATGCCATCCGCCGAACAGTGGACACCATGGAGGCCCATGCTATAGGAGGCCGCGATTACAGCGGAAAATGCTTCATTTGTCATTCCAATTCCCTGGAAGATGCGGTACAGACTAAGATAGCGGTGCATGAGCGTTTTCCAAAAATCAGCGGAGACATTCGTATCTGCGATATCGGCACCATTATCGCATCTCATTGCGGCCCGGGTACAGTAGCTGTATTCTTTTTTGGCGACGAACGCACAGAGTAATTGATCCGATGAAAATCAACAAAAATTCCACCCCATTTCCCGGCGAAACGATCCCGCTGAGATATGGGGTGTATTTTTGAGTTAAAAACAGGCTTTGTTCAGACGATTAAAATAGGACGAGTATCTGAGAATGGATCAACTGCAGCGAATCCCCATAGGTTTCCGCTGGCAAGGGATTGCTGATTGACATTTTCCGCAGCCGTAACGCGGCGAATGGTTTGCGGATACTTTGCCGATATATGCGGCACAACCGGGTTTATCCTTGCTGCAGTTCGATCCAATGACTCCGGCGGGACAGCGGCTGACGCAGGCGCCGCATTGACTGCAGTAATCCAAGTAATCGTGATAGTCCTTTTCGTCTGGATTGCAGGGCCAATCCGTTACCACGCTGATCAGCCTCCCTGCACACCCTGCGCTGGAGATGAAGCAGGTACTCAATCCAAAAGTCCCCATACCGACGACATATGCCACATGACGCTCAGACCAGTTGGAGGTGAAAAGCGGGGTGTCCTCCCCCATGGTTCGGACTGCAGTCTGCAACGCGAAACGATTGTCCGTCTGCGGAACAACAGCCTGCCAACCTTCGGCTCGAAGTGCATCCGCAACGGCAAGGCCGGTAGCAAGCAAATGATTCTGTCCATCCACCCTGGTGAACATCCATTCCATCGAGGGAAATTCGGGATCATCCAGATTCGATTCAAGAACTTGATCGGAATATGGAAGAAAGATGGAGATAACGGTTTTTGCATCCGTGATCCAGTCACTCGGCATGCGGTGGTGCGGCCCGACTACACTTTCTTTCTTCAAATCGAAGAATCCTGGATCGTACGCAGAGCCTATGGCGAAGATCGGATCACCAAAGAAGCGAAGCCCGATGTACTTATCCTCTTTATCACGATTATAGACAAGCGGATCGTAATCGCGTTTCATAAAATAGTTATTCCGGCGAAAACCGCCTTTGTCTTCCTCCTGGATCTGTCGTTTGGCTTCTTCTATCGTGATTTTTGGCTGGAGATAATTAGTCGGGGATTCTTCCGAAAGTCTCGTGATAAGTCTTTGCAGATGCTCTCTTTCCATAGTCCTCCGCCCCTTTAATAGTTTTCTATTTCGAGATGCGTCCACCGGTATTCATATAAATAATGCCAATGAGAACTGAAATCAAAAACATAGCCTGTCCAAGCCATAATAACCAGATTTTTCCGAAGATTTCGCATGCGGCGATAATAAGCCAGCACCCTGCCAGGACAAACATCAGTCTGCTCATATATCGGCAAAGTTTTTTTTCGTCGATCTTTTCTTTTGCTGCTTTCGAAGCAGTATTGTATCCCGCAATCAGAAATGTGCCTTTACCCTTTCGAAAAACCAATCCAAGAACGGCAAGAACAGCGATGATCAGGAAATGGATGATCAGCAGCATAAATATCCTCCGAATATGGGAAAAAGCCGCCGACGCGACTTTCTCCCAGAATTCTATTGGTGCCGGCGGCGGGGATCGAACCCGCACAGCGTTTCCGCCGGGGGATTTTAAGTCCCCTGCGTCTGCCAGTTCCGCCACGCCGACTTATATGAAAAGTTTATCACTATTGCTCTTACCTGTCAATTCTGCAGAGCAATTGCAAAGTGTTCGGCAGTCAGGTATAATAAAATAAAAACCGGGCGGTCAGAAAGATGAATATTCTCGTTCAATCCAATTTCTTCACTGAGGAATTCAGCGAATCCTCCTCTGAGGGCAAACAGTTTATTCAGGCGCATCCTGAATGCAATTGGCGATTCCTCAGTTATAAGGAATGCTCGGCTGACGACGTGGCCTGGGCTGATGTGATTTACGGCACGCCGGATCCTGCTTCCCTCAAACACGCTGTTCGGCTTCGCTGGCTGCATCTCATGACCGCCGGGGTAAACAACTATTCCGATCCGGGTTTGTTCCTGGATCCGAAACCGATCGTGACACGCTCTGCGGGCGTACACGCCCCGACTATGGCAGAGCATGCCATTGGACTTGCCTTGGCTGTCGGGCGGTGTTTTCCTCTTTTGTATACTCATCAGAAAGATCATGATTGGCACCATGAAACGGCAAAAAGCGAGCTGTTTGATTCAACCGTTCTTTTGCTGGGTACCGGTTATCTTGCGGCAGATCTGGTAAAGCGTCTGAGAGGCTTCGGCTGCCGGATCATAGGAATAAGAAGAGACTGCTCAAAACCCGCGCCTGATGGAATAGATCGTATCTATCCTGTGGAAAAGCTGACTGAGATCCTTCCCGAAGCAGATTATTTGTTTGATACGCTTCCTCTTACTCCGCAAACGCATCAGCTTCTGGGTGCGGAAGCCTTTCAGGCTGCCAAACCGGGTATGATCCTGATCAACATGGGGCGCGGAGGTACAGTGGACACCACGGCTCTTATTGCTGCACTGAGGGAAGGAAGACTGGGCGGAGCCGGCCTGGATGTAACGGAACCGGAACCCCTGGACCGGGAGAATCCGCTTTGGGATATGCCCAATGTCGTCATCTCCCCACACTGTTCCGTCGCTTCAAAAACCACAAATATCCGCAGGAACGCCATGTTTATGAGACAGTTAGACAGGTTTCTTTCCGATGAGCCGCTTGAAGGTGTCGTAGATTTTGCCGCCGGCTATTAAACAAAACACTGAATATCATCAGATAAAGAACAGATAATCAAAATTACAGTTATGGGAGGTAAACTTATGTCCGACTATTTGTACAAAGACATGCCTAAGCTGGGCTTTGGCCTGATGCGCCTGCCCACGATCCCCGGCGGAACGCAGAAAGATATCGATTTTGACAAGGTCCAGGATATGGTGGATCTGTTCATGTCCAGAGGGTTCCACTATTTTGATACCGCTTTTGTGTATCACGAGGGCCACTCCGAAGATGTGATCAGGAAATGCCTGGTGCCCAAGTATCCCCGTGAAAGCTTCCAGGTCGTTGACAAGATCCCGCTCTGGAACGTCAAAGGCAAGGAAGACTACGAAGCTATCCTGAAAACTGAACTGGAACGTACGGGCCTGGAATACCTTGATATTCTGTTCCTCCATGGAATCGGGACAAACACCTTCCCTGTGATAGAATCCACAGGCGGATGGGAATGGCTGAAAAGCGTAAAGGAGCGAGGTCTGGCAAAGCACATTGGCTTCAGTTATCATTCCCCTGCTGCGGAATTGGATCAGCTGTTGGACAAACATCCCGAGGTGGAAGTCGTTCAGCTTCAGATCAATTATCTTGACTGGGACAGCGAGCAGGTACAGTCTCGCCTTTGCTGGGAATCCTGCCGTAAACACAATGTTGCCGTTACCATCATGGAGCCTGTTAAAGGCGGCAGTTTGGCCAATCCGCATCCCGATGTAGCAAAACTGTTCAAGGAAGCTGATCCCGACGCCAGCATCGCTTCCTGGGCGATCCGGTTCGCTGCTACACTGGACGGTGTGATTACCGTCCTCTCCGGTATGACAACACTTGAGCAGGTAGATGATAACACAAGGACCGTTCAGAATCTCAAGCCGCTTTCCGAATCAGATATGGCGGTCATCCAGAAAGCCGTCAAGACCTTTAACGAAATACCGCTGATCCCTTGTACCGGATGTCGTTACTGCGTTGACGGCTGCCCGCAGAAGATCCAGATTCCGGCGATGATCAATTTTCTTAATGACTATACCAAATATCAGAACGGCAGCGGTCTGGCCCGCAGCTATGCGATGACTACCGGCAGAGGCGGAAAAGCTTCCGATTGTGTCGAGTGCCATTCCTGCGAAGATCACTGCCCCCAGCATCTGAAGATTACGGAATACATGAAAAAGGCGGCAGCCCTCTTTGAAGGCTGAGCGAAATCATGAGCAAATTGCGGGATGCGCCGTAATGCGCATCCCGCGTTTTTATTCCGCTCTGGCCCTGTTTCCAGGACGATGCCAGTGCTTCATTGCTTCTATTCCCTCCGGGGTTACCGGCTTTAGCCATTTTCCGCCGAAGAGATGAATCTGCATCAGTATGTATCGGATGATCTCATCAATATAGCAGCACGCAAAAACGATAAGGGTCGGAGAATGCCAGACCATCCCAGTCAGATAAACAAACGGAAGGACCAAGATCCACATGAAAACAATTTCAAGAATCGTGCCATAGGCTGCATCACCCGCTGCACGAAACGTATCGTTCTGCGTCCAGTTGCCCATTCGGATAAACGCGGCAGCGACGTATATACATATAAGACCAAAAGCAATACGGAAGCTTTCTCCCTCCATTCCCATTATCCTGAGAATTGGTGTATGGAGCAGGATCAGACACAGTCCGACAAAACCAATGAAGCCTTGACATAGATAAACCAATCTCCAGGCACGGTTATATGCCAGATCAGGTTTTCCAGCTCCGACTTCTTTGCCCACAAGGATTGACGCAGCGTTGGAAAAACCGGCAAAGAAGCCAATGACAAGCCCTTCAAGCGTACGGAAAACCGCTATAGCGGCAATCGCTTCTTCCGGCTGACGCCCGAGTACGATGTTGATAACCATGTTGCCCACACCGATGAGCAGTTCGTTCATGATAATGGGAAAGCATTTACGAAAATAGTCTTTGACGAGTTTGCCTTTCCATTTAAAGTGATGGCGGATATCCATCAGATAGGGGTGACCATTCATTCTGGCCAGGAGGACGATCACGCAGATACTTACGATCTGAGCTATCACCGTTGCCAACGCAGCTCCCTGTACCCCCATGGCCGGCATGCCAAAATGGCCAAAAATCAGAATGTAATTCAAACATACATTCACAATTACAGAAACGATAGAACCATATAAAGGTATGCGAATCCGCTCTGTGCATCGCAAAAGCGTAGCCATAGCCATGGATAGTACCATAAGCGGATAATTGAAACCGACAATACGCAGATACTCGATTCCCACCTCCTGCAATGCGGTTTTATCCGTATAAATGCGCATGACTGCGCCGGGGAAAACCGTCGCCATAAAGCAGAAAACAAGTGCTACTGTCATCATACAGGTAAGCGTCAGACCATATGAACGATTTATACCGTCATGATCCTTAGCTCCCCAGTATTGAGAGATGAAAAGCATTCCCCCTCCGATAAAGCCCCAGTAGCAGCTGAACATCAAAGAGGAAAACTGAGCACAGAGTCCGATCGCACCGAGCTCCGTCTGTCCAAGCGATGCAATCATCATCGTATCTACCATCGATCCAGTCGTTGTCAACAAATTCTGCAAAGCGACCGGTATGGCAATTACCGCTACCCTACGAAGAAAATCACGCCAATCAAAACGCTGTATGATCATTATCCGCCTCCGATAAATATGTGAAGAAGAGCCCGCGGCAGTGGTTCATCCGAAGCCGATGCCGCGGGCGTCTAAGTGTAAATCAAGATATGGTACTTATTCCGAATCGAATCCCGTAAGTGATCATGGTAACAATGACCGCAGCAATAACAACACCGAGGAGGATGCAGGGAATCGCACGCTTTAACCGGATATCCAACATGGCGGCAACCAATGCTCCGGTCCAGGCACCGGTTCCGGGCAAGGGTATCGCAACCAGGATGGTGAGGCCCAGGATCGCATATTTCTGCACCAGTGGTTTTTTCTTTTCCGCTTTTGCCTCCAAATGTTCAACAAAACGACTCATTTTTGACCAATTTCGTCGTAAAAACAGGAAGATTTTTCGGATAAAGAGGATGATAAACGGAACAGGGATCATATTTCCGATGATAGCGGCAATAGCACATTGCCACGGATTCAGACCAAGGGAACTTCCAATCGGTATGGAAGCCCTTAACTCCAATACCGGAATTATGGAAAGCAGCAACACCCAAAAGAAGTTTTTGACCAAGGCTCACATCCTCTCGTTGAAGCAACTATCTCGTGTGGGTGTTAACGGAAATATATCACAGCCGAACGGAACAAACCGAGATTATAGTTGCCTGGTACATTTCGATACAAACCGTTACCCAGTCTCTCACAATGTCCCATCTTGCCCAGCACGCGCCCATCCGGCGAACAGATGCCCTCAATCGCCCACATTGAATTGTTCGGATTATGACGGATGTTCATGGAAGGACGACCGCTCTCATCTGCATACTGCGTTACGATCTGACCGTTATCACCCAACATTTTCAGGACGCGTTCCGGGGCTACCAGCCGTCCTTCACCGTGGGAAATAGGAACGAGCCTTGTCTCTCCGACATTCATCAATTGGAACCACGGCGACTTGTTGGAGGCTATCCGTGTGCGGACAATGCGGGATTGATGTCTGCCGATAGAATTGAAGGTAAGGGTTGGACTATCCTCGTCTGCCGGGGTGATTTTCCCATATGGAACGAGTCCCAGCTTTATTAGTGCCTGAAATCCGTTGCAAATACCGCAAACCAAGCCAAGGCGGGTGTCCAGCAAATCCGTCAGCGCATCGCTTACCCTTCCGTTGCGGAGGAATGCTTCAATGAATTTCCCGGAACCATCCGGTTCATCTCCGCCGGAAAATCCACCGGGAATGAATAAAATCTGCGATTCCCGCAAACGCTTCGCAAAGGCTTCCGTAGATTCTCTGATTGCTTCCGGAGTCTGGTTACGGATGACAAAGACTTCCGGTTCGGCACCGACTGCGGCAAACGGCTTAGCGGTATCATACTCGCAGTTTGTCCCTGGGAATACAGGTATCAGTACGCGCGGATTAGGCGTGGAAACAAGCGGTTTGGGCCAGCGATTCGTCTGCCACTGCGGCGTCGGTACCATTCCTTCCTGTTTAACCTTTGTGGGGTACACCGGTTCCAGTTTATCTTCCCAAACCTCCTGCAGAGCAGACAGAGACATTTCATCTCTGCCATAATAGAGCATAGGCTCTACCAATGTCTCACCAAGCTCAAGCATCTCAGACTGCAGATATGACTTGGGAACACTGCCGGAGAGTTCAATAATAAACGCACCGCGACGGGCATCAAACAGCTCTGCCATCGTCCTTTCGTCACAGAAGCGGAAGCCAAGGCTATTTCCGAAGCACATTTTCAGCACACCGTCAGCTACGCCGCCATGAGATACAGTCCATGCAGAAAGCAGGAGCCCTTCTTTTCCCAGGATACTCATCTCATGAAATACAGCTTTCAGGCTTTCGGGTTCGGGCAAACCCCACTCATTCCATTTGGGACGCAGTAAGACAACGCGGCTGCCGGCTCTCTTGAATTCAGGGGATATGGCCCGATTTCTTTCGCCCATTGTCACGGCAAAAGACACCAGAGTCGGCGGGACATCCAGCTGTTCAAAGGTACCGCTCATAGAGTCTTTTCCACCGATGGCGGCAATGCCCAAATCCAACTGGGCTTCCAATGCGCCGAGAAGCGCGGCAAACGGCTCGCCCCACCGCGCCGGAGCTTTTCCTGGCTTTTTGAAATATTCCTGGAATGAGAGATACACATCCTCAAAGTCTGCGCCTGAAGCGATCAGTTTGCAGACAGACTCAACCACGGCAAGATATGCGCCGTGATAAGGGCTCTTTTCCGAAATATAGGGATCATAGCCCCAGGCCATATACGAACAATTTTCCGTATACTTGCGCTCCATTGGAATAATGTGCACCATAGCCTGAATCGGAGTGAGCTGATTGCTACCGCCATAGGGCATCAGCACAGTTCCTGAACCAATGGTCGAGTCGAATCGTTCGCCCAGCCCGCGGCGGGAACAGAGATTTAAATCTCCCGCTAATTCGGTCATTGCCTTGCGAAAATCTTCCGGCGCGGGAACAAGAAAAGGATGCAGAATCGGCGCTTCGACAGATATATGTTTTTCCGCGCCATTGGAATCCAGGAAAGAGCGCGGCAGATCAACGATGCGTGATCCGTTCCAGTCCATTACCAAGCGTTTTTCCTCGGTTACTTCCGCAAGAATGGTAGCTTCAAGGTTCTCGGTTTCAGCCAAAGCGCAGAACCGAGCCGCATCTTCGCGAGATACGACTACGGCCATTCGTTCCTGACTTTCACTGATGGCCAATTCGGTCCCATCAAGACCCTCGTATTTTTTGGGAACTTTGTCCAGATCGATCTTCAGTCCGTCCGCCAATTCCCCGATAGCAACGGAAACACCACCAGCGCCGAAATCATTGCAGCGCTTGATCATCAATGCGGCTTCCGGATTTCGGAAGAGCCGCTGAAGCTTTCGTTCTTCCGGAGCATTACCCTTCTGTACCTCTGCACCGCAATGCTCCAAAGATTCCAATGTATGTGATTTAGAAGAACCGGTTGCGCCGCCGATCCCATCTCGTCCGGTCCGGCCGCCAAGAAGGATGACGACATCTCCGGGAGCGGGCACTTCCCGGCGTACCTGTTTGGCGGGAGCAGCGCCCAGTACTGCACCGATCTCCAGACGCTTTGCAGCATAGCCCGGATGGTACCACTCATCGACGATGCCGGTAGGCAAACCGATCTGATTGCCATATGAGCTATACCCTGCAGCTGCAGAAGTCACAATCTTCTTCTGAGGCAGTTTTCCCGGCAGTGTTGCGGAAATCGGCTGAAGCGGATCTGCAGCTCCGGTAACGCGCATTGCTGCGTAAACATAACTGCGCCCGCTCAGCGGGTCACGGATGGCACCACCGATACAGGTTGCAGCACCGCCGAATGGTTCGATCTCTGTGGGATGATTGTGTGTTTCGTTCTTGAAGAGCAGAAGCCAGTCCTCGGTTTCTCCTTGTGTGACTTTCACTTTGATCTTAACCGTACAGGCATTGATTTCATCGCTTTCGTCCAGTTTATCCAGCTTTCCCTCTGCCTTCAGTACTTTAGCGGCTATGGTCCCCAGATCCATCAAGCAAAGTGGCTTTGTTCTGCCCAGCATCTTCCTGATCTGAATGTAACGATCCCATGCAGCCTGCAGGATTGGATCCTGAATTTCTACGCTGTCCAGAATCGTTTGGAAAGTTGTGTGACGGCAATGGTCTGACCAGTAGGTATCCAGTAGCTTCAGTTCTGTTACGCTGGGATCTCTTCCTTCATTTCGGAAGAAATCCCGACAGAAGGCAAGATCATCCCTGTCCATGGCCAGGCCAAATTCCCGTATGGTTTCTTCCATCTCTCCTTCTTCCATACTGCGGAAACCCGTCAGGATACGAACAGGAGCGGGAGCAGGATAATCAGTAATCAGAGTATCAACCGGATCAAGGGAAGCCTCCCGGCTTTCAACCGGGTTGATCAGGTATTTTTTCAACGCCTCTATTTCCTGAGACGTCAGCTTGCCGGTTAGGGCATATACCTTTGCAGTTCGCACCGTCGGCCGCAGCCCCTGGGAAATGATCTGTACACATTGGGCGGCTGAATCTGCGCGCTGGTCAAACTGACCTGGCAAATATTCCACGGCGAATACATGATCTGCACGTATACCGCTCAGATCACGGTAAACCAAGTCTGTCTGTGGCTCGGAAAAAACAAGGCTTATACACTCATTAAACATAGCCTCGTCAATACCTTCCACGTCGTAACGGTTCAGGAGACGCAGATTTTTCAGTCCCGTCAGGTTCAGAAAGTTCCGCAGATCCTCTAGCAAAGCCTTGGCTTCGGTAGCCAACTCAGAACGCTTCTCAACATAGATCCGGTAAACCATCATTCATTCTCCAGGGCGGCAAGCGCCCGATTTCCTATATCTTTTCGATAGTATGCATTGCTGAAATGCACCTTTTCCACGCAGCGATACGATTTTTGTATCGCCAGTTGCAGCGTCTCTGCTCTTGCTGTCACGCCCAAAACACGTCCGCCGCCGGTTACCAGGACGCCGTCCTTCATCTTTGCACCCGCGAAGAAAACCTCGCCTTCAAGGCCATCGTCAATGGTAATGGGAAAACCGGTTTCATAAGATGAAGGATAGCCATCGGAGGCTACAACGACACAGCAGGCGGAATCCCGGGAAAACTGCACATCTGCTTCCGCAAGACGTTCTTCCGTTACTGCCTGCATGATTGAAAGAAGATCGCTGTCCAACAGCGGCAGCACAACTTGTGTCTCCGGATCACCGAAACGACAATTGTATTCGATGACCTTCGGGCCTTTTGGCGTAATCATCAGCCCAAAATACAAACACCCCTTAAATGTACGCCCTTCCGCATTCATAGCTTCCATGGTGGGAAGGAAAATCTCTCGCATACACTGTTCTGCAATTTCGGGCGTATAATACGGATTCGGAGCAATCGTTCCCATGCCACCGGTATTCAATCCCCGGTCCCCGTCTCCAACACGTTTGTGGTCCATGCTGGAAACCATCGGCACCATGCTCTTTCCGTCTGTAAAAGCAAGTACGGAAACTTCGGGTCCTGTAAGAAATTCTTCGATCACAACTCGAAGGCCACTGTCACCGAACTTCTTGTCCAGCATCATGGATCGAAGCGCATCCTTTGCCTCCTCCACCGATTCAGCGATAACTACACCTTTTCCCAAGGCCAAACCATCCGCTTTGACGACGATGGGTGGAGTTTGCTTTTCTACATAAGCCATCGCTTTTTCCAGATCAGAAAAATCTTCATAAGCCGCAGTAGGGATCCCGTATTTCTTCATGAGCCATTTGGAAAAAACCTTGCTTCCTTCAATAATCGCCGCATTTTTGCGCGGACCGAAGCAAGGGATCCCAACTGCTTCCAAAGCATCGACAGCGCCAAGGACCAATGGATCATCCGGCGCAACGACAGCATAGTCGATTCCGTTTTCCTGAGCGAACTTGACCTGCGCAGGAATATCCTTCGCGGCAATGGGCACACATTCCGCATCCGGCTCCATTCCGCCGTTTCCTGGCAGCGCATAAATGCGCTCAATCTTTGGACTTTTCTTCAGCGACCGGATTATCGTATGTTCCCTGCCGCCGCTGCCGATCACCATGATCTTCATCCTGTTATCCTCCATCAATGGTGGAACAGCCGTAATCCGGTAAAAGCCATAGTCATGCCATACCGATCACAGGCTTCGATCACCGCATCATCCCGTACAGATCCGCCCGGTTCTGCGACGTATTTCACGCCGCTGAGTCTGGCGCGATCGATGTTGTCGGAGAAGGGGAAAAAGGCATCACTGCCCAGGGATACGCCATCGATCTGATCCAGATAACTCCGCTTCTCATCTTTGGGCATGTCGTCCAGATACACATCAATGAAATTATCCCGATCAGCTCGACCCATATCCGGACTGAATTCCAGATCAAGGATGCGATCCCATTGTCGGAGCAGCCATTTATCTGCCTTTTCCCCCGCCAGTCTTGTACAGTGGATTCGGCTCTGTTGTCCTGCACCAACGCCGATAGCCTGTCCATCATAGGCGTAACAAACGGAATTGGATTGTGTATACTTCAATGTTATCAGAGAAAGGATCAGATCACGTACTGCATCTGCAGGCAATTCATGGTTTTTTGTTACGATGTTCTGCAGAAGTGCCGCATCAATCACGCAATTGTTATGCCCCTGTTCAAAGGTAATGCCGAAAACCTGCTTTCGTTCCAGCTCTGCGGGTACATAATCGGGATCGATCTGTACGACATTGTAATTCCCATTTTTCTTCCTGGCCAGAAGCGCAAGTGCTTCTTTCGAATACCCGGGCGCAATGACACCGTCGCTGACTTCCCTCCGAATCAGGCGGGCGGTTACCTCATCACACGGCTCGCTCAGCGCGATCCAGTCGCCAAAGGAGCTCATCCGGTCAGTACCCCTGGCTCTGGCATAAGCGCAGGCCAAAGGAGAATCATCCAATCCATCTATATCGTCCACGAAATTGGCGCGCTTCAGCGAATCGCTGAGCTTACGGCCAACGGCAGCAGATGTGGGGCTGACATGTTTGAATGAAGTAGCGCTGGGCATTCCAAGGACGGCTTTCAATTCCTTTACCAACTGCCATGAATTCAAAGCGTCCAGGAAATTGATATATCCAGGTCTGCCCTGAATCACCTGGACGGGCAGGTCTCCGCCCTGATCCATAAAGATGCGGGCCGGCTTTTGGTTGGGGTTGCAGCCGTATTTCAACAAAAGTTCGTTCATGCGTTCTCCCCTCCATACAGATTGAAAAGCCTTTCATCGCATTCAAAATTCCTGACATCCAGCATGCAGGAATAGAGCGATACTTTATTATCTGGATTCAGCGCAGACCATACGTCGTCTGGGTCGGGAAGCGTTACGGCAATGGGTTCCCCAGCAAAAGAGGGAGGCGGATTCCCATCGCACTGGTAGGTGCTGATAAAACAACCGGAGCCGACCGGAACGTCATCATAAGTATAGAAAAAGCGATGATTGTAATCGGGATCTCCGTCACCGCTTTTCAGAATACTCAACTCAAAGCGGCCTCCTGTCCGGATGATCCCGGAGATCCTAGGGGTATACAGCGGCCCATCCGGCTCAAAACTTCTGGTCATCAGCGCATCCCGAAAGCTTCTGCCCTTTGCCAGATAGTCTCTGATCGTATCGGTCTGATCGCCGTTTGTTACGATGAAGCTATGTTTAAAAACGCGTACGGGATGATAAATGACGAGACTGGGATCCTGCAGCTTTGCCGGATCGCAGGCTTCTGTCCGAATTCCGTCCTCAGTATAAGAGAAGATACGGTTGCGGCTGTTTACGCTGCGGCCCATGATGAAATAGTAGATCCGCATGTGCCTGTCGTCTTTCCGGCCAATCACAATACCCCGTCCGGGATAACGATTCCCTTGCAAATATTCTAGCAAATCAGTCATTTCGAATCTCCTTTGCTGCGATCTCCGCTGCTTGTGGCAAGAGCTTCCATTCCGCCTCTTCCATTACCCGTCGCTGAAGTACCTCCGGCGTATCTCCTGGAATGATCTCAACAGCTTTCTGCAGTATGATCTCTCCTCCGTCGGGAATTTCATTCACATAATGGACTGTAGCTCCAGTCAGTTTAACTCCACGCTCCAGTGCCGCCTCATGTACTTTCAAACCATAGAAACCTTCCCCGCAGAAGGCCGGAATCAGAGATGGGTGAATGTTCAGCATACGCCTGGGCCATTTTTCGGTAAACGATTGGGTAAGGATGCGAAGAAAACCTGCGAGAATGATCATATCGATCTTCTCTTCCTGCAGGGCTTGCTGCAGACTGTATTCAAAATCCTGCTTGCCTATCCAACGAGCAGGTATTCCAGCGGCCTTTGCTCTTTCAAGAGCATAGGCGTTTTTTCGATTTGATACAACCAGGCTTAAAACGCCGTCCGGCAGTTCTCCGCGTTTTTCCGCATCGATCAGAGCTTGAAGATTGGTACCGCCGCCGGAGACCAGAACGCATATCCTGGTCTTTGGTTTTTGGCTCATACGATCTCGACCTCCCCGCTCTCCGTGACTTCGCCCAGGAGATAAGCATCCTGTCCCAACATACCAAGCACACGGACGGCTCGATCGGCATCTTCCGGAGAAACAGTAAGACACATGCCGACACCCATATTGAACGTATTGAACATGTCCCTTTCAGGAATATTGCCTGCTTTCGCGATCTTGTCAAAGACCTCCGGCGTTCGGACATCTGTTTTGGAGATACGTACCCCGAAACCTTTCGGCAATGCCCGGGGGATATTTTCATAAAAGCCGCCGCCGGTAATGTGCGCAACGGAATGTACCGCAACCTGCTCCAGTAAACCCAGAACCGGCTTGACATAAATACGCGTCGGCGTCAGCAGTTCCAATCCCAGACTTCCCTTCAGTTCTTCTTCGGAAAATACTTTTCTGACCAGAGAGAAACCGTTTGAATGTACGCCGGATGAAGGAAGCGCGATCAAGGCATCTCCCCGCTTTACACGTGCTTTATCGAGAATACGTTCCTTTTCTACCAATCCTACGGCAAATCCTGCAAGATCGTATTCGTCCACAGGGTAAAACCCGGGCATCTCTGCAGTCTCTCCGCCAACCAGAGCGGCGCCGGACTGAACGCAGCCTTCCGCTACACCGGCCACGATATCTGCAATGCGTTCTGGTACGTTTTTTCCGCAAGCGATGTAATCCAAGAAAAACAAGGGTTTTGCGCCGCAGCAGATCACATCATTCACGCACATTGCCACACAGTCGATTCCGACCGTGTCTGCTTTGTTTTGCAGAAAAGCCAGTTTCAGCTTCGTACCGACGCCATCTGTTCCCGAAACCAGCACAGGATGGGTATAACCATTCAGATCCAGTTCAAAAAGGCCGCCAAAACCGCCGATCTCAGAAGCTCCCCCACCTGCAAGGGTTCTGGCTATATGGCTTTTCATCAATTCGACCGCGCGGTAACCGGCTGTGATGTCAACGCCTGCAGCCGCATAGCTGTCAGATTTGGATAAGGTCATACTTTCTCTCCTTCATCTGCTGTGTCTTTGCCGGTCCAGCAGTAAGTGCACACCTGATCTTCGGGAAGGTCGATGGAATCGATCAACCCGTTTACCGTCTGAAATTCCAGGGAAGCAAAGCCCATCTGCTCGCAAATTGCTTTCCGCATCGCCTTTCCCCGTTCCGTTCCACCGTCCAAATATTCATCCAAGTGGTTGAACCCTTCTTCTCCCTCCAACTGAAGGATCACCCTTCTTGCGATCAACTCCTGCTCGCTTTTGCTGCTGGTGAAATTCAAATACTTGCAGGTATATAGACAGGGCGGGCAGGCTGAACGGATATGGACTTCTTTTGCCCCATTGGCATAGAGAAAATCCACAGTTTCTTTCAGCTGCGTTCCCCGTACGATACTGTCGTCCACCATCAGCAGCTTTTTCCCCTTTATCAGCTCAGGAACTGGGATAATCTTCATTTTGGCAACTTCATTTCTGAGGCTTTGGACAGAAGGCATGAAGCTGCGCGGCCATGTGGGAGTATACTTGATGAATGGGCGCATAAACGGTTTTCCGCTTTCGTTGGCATATCCGATGCCATAAGCCGTTCCGGAATCTGGCATACCTCCTACAGCGTCTACATCTTGGGCAACATTATCGTTCCTGTCCGCTTTTGCCAAAAGCTCACCGTCCTTCATACGCATGAGCTCAACCGTGCGTCCCTCATACGTTGAATTCGGATAGCCATAGTAGGTCCATAGAAAAGCGCAGATCTGCATTTTCGGGCCAGGCTGCAGAAGTTGAGAGATACCTTCCGGGCGGATCTCTACCACTTCTCCGGGGCCAAGTTCGTAAACCGTATGATAATCAAGTTTCTGGTAAGCGAAAGACTCAAAGGATACGGCACATCCCTTTTCCCCCTTGCCGATCACGACAGGAAGCCGCCCCAGCAGGTCTCTGGCAGCAATCAACTTTTCTGACGTCATAATCAGGATGGAGAGGGATCCCTTCACCTGTTCCTGCACATAGCGAATTCCTTCCGGGAAGCTGGGTTTTGTACTGATAAGCGAAGCAACCAACTCTGTGGTGTTGATATGACCGCCGCCCATTGCCTCAAAGTGGTTTATTCCGGCGTCCAGAAGGGATTGAACCAGTTCGTCCGCATTGCGGATCAGGCCGACGATACAGATGGCAAAATTCCCTAGTCCCGAACGTACGAGCAGAGGCTGTGGATCAGCGTCGCTGATGCAACCAATACTGAGATGACCGTGCATCTCCTCACAGACACGTTCAAATTTCGTGCGGAAGGGAGAGTTCTCTATATTGTGGATATCCCGCTGGAAACCATCATCTGCATTAAATGCAGCCATTCCGGCGCGCTTCGTTCCCAGATGGGAATGGTAGTCGACACCGAAAAAAACATCCTGTACGCAGTTCTGATGAGCTGCGATCCCGAAGAAACCGCCCATCAGGCAAAGAACAGCTCGGAGAGAGTCATGGGCTGGATGTATTTCCCGTCCTTGTACACCCTCATATTGCCGGAAGCGATCTCATCGATCAGAATGACCTGATCACCGCTGTAACCAAACTCAAACTTGATATCGTAGAGTTCCAGGTTTTTTTCGGCCATATCTGCCGCAATAATGTCCGTGATTTTCTGAGTAAGCAGCTTGATGGCGTCGTACTGTTCTCCGCTCATAATGCCAAGATCGATCAATCCATCTTTGGTGACCAGAGGATCTTCACGGGCATCATCTTTGAAAGTCATCTCTACATAGTTGGGAAGCGGAGCGCCTTCCTGAATATAATCTCCATATCTGCGGAAAAAGCTGCCTACAGCTCTGCGGCGGCAAACGACTTCCAGGCCTTTACCGAACACCTTGGCCGGGAGGACTTCCATAGCTACCTGATCCAGATCGGCAGACACAAAATGGGTGGGAATCCCGGCTGAAATCAACTTTTTGAAATAGTATTCTGTCATTTTCAGATTGACGCGTCCTACACCCTCTATACTGAGACCAACGGTATTTGCCCCGGGGTCAAAAACGCCGTCCGTTCCGGTCACATCGTCTTTAAACTTGAGCAGATAATTTCCGTTATCCAGTTCAAAAACATCTTTTGTCTTGCCGGTATAAATCTTTTTCATGTGATTACCCCCGCCCTTATACTTTTTTGAGATTGTATTTTTCCTGGATCGCAAGATCCTTTTTCTTCACTTTTTCTGCAGCTGTCCGTTTGTAAGCCGCAAGCTTGTCTGCCAGCACACTGTCAGACAAAGCGAGGATCTGCACCGCAAGCAAAGCTGCATTGACGGCGCCGCCGACGCCGACTGTCGCGACAGGGACGCCGGGTGGCATCATGACTGTGCTGAGGAGTGCGTCCAGTCCGTCTCCCACACCGCCTGCCATAGGGATACCGATCACCGGGAGAGTCGTGTTCGCTGCCAGCGCCCCGGCAAGATGAGCCGCCAATCCGGCGGCAGCAATCAAAACGCCAAAGCCGTCAGCTGCGGCAGTACGAGCAAATCGACTGGCTTCATCCGGGGTCCGATGAGCAGAGCACACATGGACCTCCATGGGTATGCCAAACTCGCTCAAAGTATCGATTGCTTTCTCCACGACGGGCAGATCACTGTCGCTGCCCATGATCACTGCTACTTTTTTCATTCTTCCCAAACTGCCTTTCCGATGAGATGATCCTTTTAAATAACATAACCCGGCATTGGGTCAGCAACAACGCTGCCGCTCAGCCGGGAATATGGGAGAAATAGAACTAAAAATGCGGATAAAAATGTCATGCCGAATCCAGAACGGATCGACACAGGAGCAGCGGACATGACCTTGACGACAAGTCGGCTTCATCCGGTAATTCCTCTCAAAACAAAAAAAGCTCTGCGAAACGCAAAGCCAAACAACGAGAACGGAGTGCCTTTCCGGCCACCGTTCTACAATTTGCTGACCCTTCCGGCATCTCTGTACCGCATTTAAGAATTGAGCATATACATTATATCTTTCGATATACCTCTTGTCAATCAGTCAACGAGTAATTTTGTCAAAAGAACGACGTTCTGTATGCTCCCGGAACTGCATAGAAATATTCCGGGCACATGCCTGAAACTTCGCATCGGGAGGTCAGTCATGCAATGCAGAATCGCCGACTTAAGATGCAAGGAAGTCGTGAATATCTGCGATGGTTTCCGATTAGGTTACGTGGAAGATGTTCTGCTGGATTCATGCAGCGGGCGGATATTGGCGCTGATTGTGCCCGGCCCCTGCCGCTTTCTCGGCCTCTTCCTGCCGGGGGACGATTATATCATTCAATGGGATTGCGTGAAGCAGCTCGGTGATGATCTGATTTTGGTGGAGATCAGAGGGGAAAAGCCAAGATCAAAACGCCGCGGACATTTCCGCTGAAGAGGAATCCCAGATTCTTAACCTTCTGCAGCATCCGGGCCCAAAAACTGCTTCAAGTTCAGAGCAGTAATTGTTCTCAAATTCCGGCGGCATAAGCGCCTGGATCGTCCCGGCGAAACCGCCCCCATGTACCCTGGCAGCACCGTCTTTTCCAAGGACCTTTCGGCTTATCGCCAATGCAAGACTGATCCCTTGTTTTTGCGGATCCGAGGGACTGAAGCTGTTCTGCAGCAACTCCGCAGAACTCCGTCCGGATTCGTCCATGTATGCAAGATAGGTATCCATATCCCGCATTTCGAGCGCTCTGGCCATTTTCTGAGCTCGTTTGTCTTCCTCAACGTAATGCAGCGCACGAAGCACAGCTCTGTCCCCTGCCATTTTGCGCAATTCAGGGATCGAAGCGAAAATGTCCTGCGCAGATATTTCGCACAGCCTTTCAGCCCCGAAGAATTCAGCGACCTTACCCATTTCCCGCGTGATCTGCGCGTAATCTTCCGTCAGGTCCCGATGATCGCCGCCTGTCTGTACTACATAAAGAACATAACCGAGCTCATCAGGATCGACGTCAATGCGATGTACAGCCGGCCTTTCTTCCTGAAAACTCATTGCCGTTATACCGCTGTACGCGCATGCGCACTGATCCATGAGTCCGCATGGTTTGCCAAAATGTACATTTTCCGCATAACGCGCAGCCAGTGCAAGCGTCATGGGTGAGATCTCTTCGTTCCGGGAAAGACTCAGTTCCGCTTTTCCTATCCAAACGGAAAATGCAGCAGAGGATGATAATCCCGCACCGGCAGGGATATCTGAGTGCATCGCACCATGAAAGCCATGAACTGGATATCCTTCTTTTTTCAGATAGTCCAAAACCCCTCTGACCAATGCTTCTGCAGTACCTGGTTTGCTGAAATTGCGGTCCAAATTCCGGATCTCGACCTCGATTCGGCCATAACCATCCGATATCAAAGTAACCCGATCTTCTTTTTCCGGTTCAACATTGCCTTGTACCAGCAAATCTACGGCGGCGGCCAAAACGTGGCCTCCCTGATGATCCGTGTGGTTGCCGGCAAGTTCGGTCCTGCCTGGTACGCTGATCGTCATCTGTTTCTCACCTTTGCTGTCTTTACATTCTCTTATATGATGAAATATACCAAAAGAACCGGATCTTTACAATCAACTTTTCTATTCAGACAGATGAAAAATACGCTAGTACCACATTGTCAAAGGAATCAGATAATGATATAATTCTAAAAAATAAACTCTGTCGGTAAGCAGAAGTGCAGTGCCCATTATATTGGGATAATAGGGAATCGTGTGAGAATCACGAACGGTGCCGCCGCTGTATGTACAAAGACCGAGCCTGGACAAATGTCAGCCATTGAGACTACTCAAGAAGGCGGTTTCGGCCGTTGAATTATACCAAGATTCAGAATGTACGAGTCAGAAGACCTGCTGCATCATAGGTCGTACCATGCCAGATATTCGGTGTGGTACGTTGTGCTGCAGGAATAACGGCTGCGGCGATGATGTTTTACGTCATCGCCGCAGTTTTTTCAGGAGATTTACGATGGGAATCATCATGTCTGGCATTGACCACACCAAAGCAGGCGTGGACATACGAAGCGTTTTTTCCTTTACAAAGAAGAAGACCGGGGAATTGTATGAAGCGATACGGAATATTCCGGCAATCTCAGGATGCGTGATCCTTTCCACATGCAACCGCATGGAGATCTGGCTCAGTTCTGCTGATGAAATGTCATTATCACCCATGGCACTTATTTGCAGTTTGCTGGAGTTGGATTCGAAAGAATACGAGACGTATTTTATTACCCGGCAGGAACACGAAGCTGTGGAACATCTTTTCCGCCTCGCTGCAGGATTAGAATCACAGATTATTGGCGAAGACCAGATCATTTCGCAGGTGGGCGATGCTTTGTCCTTTGCACGAACCTGCTATGCCTCCGACAAAACGCTTGAGGTCCTTTTCCGTCTGGCTGTTACCGGTGCAAAGCGTGTAAAGACGGAAGCCAGATTTTCTGCAACGAATCAATCTGTCATACATGCAGCACTTCACGCGCTGGAGGCGGAAGGCCTGTCCTTGCAAGGGAAGAAATGCATGGTGATCGGCAATGGAATGATGGGCCGAATCTCTGCCCAAGCATTGCTTGATCGCGATGCTGACGTAACTGTGACCGTTCGCGAATATCGAAGCGGGATTGTTGATATTCCACCCGGATGCAAACGGATAGGATATACGCAACGATTTGATCTGCTTCCCGATTGTGACCTGGTGATCAGTGCTACCAGCAGTCCGAACTATACGCTTCGGTTTGAAAACCTCGCTGCACTGCAGGTGGATCATTCCATACCTTTGATCGATCTTGCCGTACCGCGGGACATTGAACCGACAGCTTCAGCTCTTTCTTGGGTCAGACTCTATGATATGGATTCTTTTCATATCGAATTACATACAGAACAACTGACAGAAGACCTGAAGAAGGCACAAATCATCTTAAAAGAGGAAGAGAACCGTTTTTATCTCTGGTACGATGGCATGGACCTCGTTCCTCAGATCCAACGTCTGAAAGTCGAAGCCGCGGCAGATGTATCTGCCCGACTTACGCCCGCTCTCCGAAAAACAAATCTATGTGAGAATGAGCGCAGGCAAATGAATCAAGAAGTGGAAGGCGCTTCCGAAAGAATGATGAACCACCTGATCTATGGCTTACGGGCAAAACTTTCTGAAAGGGATTTCCGGATTTGCCTTGATGCCATGGAGCAGGTCCTGCTGGAAAAATAGGAGGATGGATGATTTGGAAATGACGATTCGCCCCAGAAGACTGCGCAGCAGCGACACACTGCGCAGAATGGTTCGGGAGACCCGACTCTCCCCAGCTTCACTGATCTATCCCATGTTTGTCATGGACGGCAAAGATAAAGTGGAAGAGATTTCCTCTCTTCCGGGACAATATCGATTCACCGTAGACAGGATGGCCGAAGAGCTCTTCCGGCTGAAAGAATCCGGAGTCAGTCAGATCATGTTATTTGGGATCCCCGATCGGAAGGACGAAATCGGCTCCCAGGCATATGACCCGGAAGGTATCGTTCAGCGAGCGCTCCATAAAGCGCGTGAAATATGCCCTGAACTCTACTTGATCACTGACGTATGTATGTGCGAATACACCTCCCATGGACACTGCGGAGTACTGTGCGGTCGGGATGTGGATAACGATAAAACTCTTGATCTTCTTGCTCGTACAGCGCTGAGCCATGTACAGGCAGGGGCGGACATGGTCGCTCCTTCCGACATGATGGATGGCCGCGTCGCTGCGATCAGAAGAGAACTGGATGCAGCGGGCTTTATCAACACGCCGATTATGTCCTATTCTGTCAAATTCGCTTCTTCCTTTTACGGTCCATTCCGTGATGCAGCGGGATCCGCGCCTTCCTTTGGCGACAGGAAGAGTTACCAGATGGATTTCCACAACCGTCGGGAGGCTTTGAAGGAAGCGCTTCTGGATGTTGAAGAAGGGGCGGATATCCTGATGGTCAAGCCGGCCATGTCTTATCTGGACCTTGTCCGCGAAGTAAAAGACGCCACCAATCTTCCGCTGGCCGTTTATAGTGTCAGCGGTGAATATGCCATGGTCAAAGCGGCATCCGAAAAAGGCTGGATCGACGAAGAAAAGATTTTCTGTGAAATGGCGGTTTCCGCTTTCCGCGCAGGAGCAGACATGTATATCACGTACTATGCCAAAGAGCTGGCGCGGTTCATCCGGGAAGGCAGGATCGGCTGATGAGTGTATCCGATAAGCTGTTTGAACGTGCTAAGGCGGTTATCCCTGGTGGAGTGAACAGCCCCGTAAGGGCATTTGGCTCCGTTGGTATGAACCCTCGCTTTATCACCAGAGCGGCAGGAGCTCGGATCTGGGATGAAGAAGGGCGGGAGTACATCGACTATATCGGCTCCTGGGGACCTATGATCCTCGGGCACGCACATCCGGCTGTTTTGGAAAGTGTTGCCGCGGCTGCAAAGGACGGTTTGAGTTTTGGCGCCGCGACTCGCCGCGAAGTAGAGATGGCAGAGCTTATATGCGGTATCGTACCCGGTATGGATATGGTGCGGATGGTGAATTCCGGTACGGAAGCGGTGATGAGTGCCATACGCGTGGCCAGAGGATATACCGGCCGGAATAAAATCATCAAGTTTTCCGGGTGTTATCATGGGCATACGGACGCCATGCTTGTAAAGGCAGGTTCCGGACTGATGACCCAAGGGATACCGGGCAGCTCCGGCGTTCCGACAGGTTGTACGGCTGATACCCTTACCGCAAAATACAATGATATGGAAAGTGTAAAGGCGCTGTTTTCTGCTAATCCCGGGGAGATCGCAGCAGTCATTCTTGAACCGGTCGGCGCAAATATGGGAGTCGTTCTTCCCCGGGAAGGTTTTCTGACCGGTCTTCGCAATCTGTGCAATCAGGAAGGATGCGTTCTGATTTTTGATGAAGTGATCACCGGCTTCCGGCTCGCCCTGGGCGGAGCACAGGAGTTTTACGGTGTTCAGCCGGATCTGACGACCTTTGGTAAGATCATCGGCGGTGGAATGCCCGTTGGCGCTTACGGCGGAAAACGGGAGATCATGTCTCAGGTCTCCCCTGTCGGCCCTGTTTACCAGGCCGGGACGTTGAGCGGAAACCCCGTCGCAATGGCGGCAGGTCTGACACAGCTCAGGCTTTTGAAGGAAAATAAAGATCTGTATCAGCGCCTCAACAGAACCGGAGACTGCTTTTTTGGCGAATTGGACCAGATATTGAACGAAGCAGGGATCCCGCACAGATTAAACCATATTGGCTCCTTGGGCTGCGTGTTTTTTAACGACGGTTCCCCTGTAGAAGATTATGAATCGGCTCAGTTGTGTGATACGACCCAATATACCCGATATTTCAAAGTCATGCTGGAGAACGGTATCTATTTGGCGCCCTCCCAGTTTGAAGCCATGTTTCTTTCCCTTGCCCATTCGGATGAAGATCTTGAGAGAACGCTCAATGCAGTAAGGAAGTTTATCTCATGAGAAAGAGAATCACGATCGGCAGCCGGGACAGCCAACTCGCCGTTATACAGAGTATGACCCTGGTAGATCATCTCAGAAAAGCATACCCGGAATGGGACGTTGAATTGCTTACCATGAAAACAACCGGAGACAAGATCCTCGATCGGACTTTGGATCAGGTAGGCGGCAAGGGCCTGTTTGTCAAGGAACTGGATCTGGCTCTCCGGGATCACCGCGCCGATTTAACCGTTCACAGCCTGAAGGATATGCCCATGGAAATATCTGAAGATCTTCCGCTTCTTTGCTTTTCTCACAGAGAAGATCCCCGGGACGTCCTGATTCTTCCAAAAGGATCAGCTGAGCTTGCGCATGACGCTGTGATCGGAACCTCAAGTCTCCGCCGTCAGCTGCAGCTGAAAAGCATTTTTCAGAAACATGAAATCAAATCCGTTCGAGGTAATCTGCAGACTCGACTCAGAAAGCTGGATGAAGGAGAATACGGGGCTCTTGTTTTGGCCGCAGCCGGATTGAAGAGGCTGGGACTTGAAGACAGGATATTCCGCTATTTCACCGTCGAGGAGATTATACCCGCTGCAGGACAAGGTATACTCGGCGTGCAGGGACGCAAGGGTGAGGATCATTCCTACCTGTCCGATTATGGCGATGAGAACAGCTTCGCAGCAGCCACAGCGGAACGCGCATTTGTTCGCGCCTTGAATGGCGGTTGCACCTCCCCGGTCTGCGCATACGCCGAAATCATGGACGAACAGATTGTGCTTTTAGGATTATATTATAACGAAGAAAACGGCATTCTCCGCCGTGGAAAAGCAAAAGGGCCGATTGATGATGCAGAGAAAATCGGCATTTGCCTTGCAGCTGAGTTAAGCGGGAGAAAGGAAGTACATACGTGAGCGGCAAAGTATGGCTGGTTGGCGCCGGCCCGGGAGACGTTGGCCTGTTTACCTTGAAAGGACTGGATGTCCTTCAGCGGGCAGATGTAGTTGTATACGACGCATTAGTTGGGCAGAGCATCCTTGGATTGATCCCTGATTCGGCCCGGCTCATCTATGCCGGAAAACGCGCAGGGAACCATGCGCTGAGCCAGGAAGAAATCAATCGTGTTTTGTTGGATGAAGCAATCAGAGGGAATCGCGTCGTTCGCCTTAAGGGCGGAGATCCCTTTCTTTTCGGGCGGGGTGGAGAAGAACTGGAATTGCTCGCTGAACACGACATTCCCTTTGAAGTCGTGCCTGGCGTTACTAGCGCATTGGCTGTCCCTGCCTATAACGGCATACCGGTAACTCATCGAGATTACTGCTCCAGTGTCCACATCATCACCGGCCACAGACGCCAGGAAAAGGGGTATGATATCGACTTTTACGCACTGGTCCGCACAGAAGGTACTCTGGTCTTTCTGATGGGGATCGCGGCGCTGCATGATATCTGCAGCGGCCTTTTGGATGCCGGCATGCAAGGAAGCACTCCCGCAGCGGTGCTTGAACGCGGAACCACATCTGCACAGCACCGGATCGTTGCGACATTGGCAACACTGGAAACTGAATGTGCAAAAACTCAGGTTTTGACACCGGCTATTATTGTCGTCGGGCAAGTCTGTTCCCTTTCAGACAGCTTTTTCTGGGCAGAAAAACGACCATTGAGCGGAATCAAAGCAATACTCACCCGCCCCAAAGAACTGAACTCCGGTTTGGCCGCCATACTCCGGGAAAAAGGAGCAGAAGTGCTTGAATTGCCTGCGATCCAAACAGCCGCAATGCCTGATCCGGAGCCGGTTCGCCGGGCAATACAAAGGCTGGTGGGAGGAGGTTATGATTGGATTGTTTTCACAAGTCCCAGCGGCGTTCGCATTTTTTTCCGGGAACTGCTCGAAATCAGTGATCTCCGTGCGCTTTGCTGTGTGAAGATTGCCGCAATCGGACAAGGCACATCGAAAGCCCTGTTGGAGTTAGGGCTCAAAGCTGACTTTATCCCTTCTGTAGCTGATGGCGAAACACTGGGCACCGAACTCTATCGAAAGTGTTCTCCTGATGCGCGAATCCTTATTCCTCGTGCTGCTTCCGGCGGTTCGGAATTGATCCATGAATTGGAACGAGATGGTCGAAGAATAGACGATGTAGCACTTTACCAGACTGTTTACACCTCGTCGCGGGTTATTGATCCGACCGAAGCCCTCGAAGACAATCGATGCTACGCGGTGTTTACCAGCGCTTCAACGGTTAAGGGGTTTGCAGGTAGCGTGCCTGGAGCCGATATGAACAAGATAAAGGCAATATGCATAGGCCGTCAGACCGCAGCCGAAGCGAAAGCGCTGGGAATGCGTGTCTGGATCGCTTCCAAAGCAAGCCTGGAAGCTCTGGCGCAGGAATTGGAGGAAGCGGCTGCGGGCAAACCTCCAGCAGAAGAATAGACAGAGAGAGAAAGGAGTTTTTCCATGCAGGACAAGGCAATACTGGTGGTCAGTTTCGGTACATCCTACCAAGACACATGCAAACGCACGATTGAAGCCCTTGAATCGGATCTCTGCTCCCACTTTCCTGATCGCAGATTTTATCGGGCATGGACAAGCAAAATCATTCGGCGCAAACTGGCGGCCCAGGGCAACACAATCGATTCTGTTGAAGATGCACTGGAACGCATGCAGCAAGATGGAATTAAAGATCTTCTGGTACAAACTACCCATATGCTTCCCGGTGAAGAGTACGCTTTAACTTTGGAAGCTATCAAAAAATACAACGCTGCATTCTCAACCATTCGATTTGGCGCCCCCCTGCTATTGAAACATACAGATCTGACAGAGTTAGCAAGTATCCTTGAAAAATGTTATCCCCAAGTTGAACAGGACAGCCTCCTGGTATTCATGGGGCACGGGAGCGGATGTCTGAATGCACCGATCTATGAGGAATTGGAAAGCTGTTTTCATCAGGATGGTTATGGTAATTACTGCGTAGGTACAGTAGAATTTGACCCGGGCTTTACCGTCATATTGGAACGGATCCGCCGGGAAAAGCCGAAAAAAGTCTATTTGACGCCGCTCATGGTCGTAGCCGGTGATCACGCAAACAACGATATGGCCGGAGACGAACCGGATTCCTGGCGCAGCCAGATCATGTCCGAAGGTGTGGAAGCTGTATGTATTCTGAAAGGACTTGGAGAGTACCCGCCTGTTCGGAAAATGTATATCAAACACGCCGAAACAGCAGAAAGCATCTGAACTATGGATAAGAATGAAAAAGCTGCTTTGTCTGACTATCCCCTGCGTTTTCCTCTATTCTTGGACTTAACTCAAAAACGGATCACAGTGATAGGCGGAGGTAATATTGCGACAAGGCGCATTTTGACTCTGCTGGATTTTGTCCGGCAAATCACAGTGATCGCTCCGGAGATTCGTCCGGAACTGGAAGCCCTGGCACTGGAATCTCGGATCAACGTCAGAAAACGCAAATTTGTACCGGACGATCTGAATGATGCTGATCTGGTGATCACGGCTACCGGTGTCGCGGATGTCGATGATTGGGTATGGCGTCTATGTCGTGAAAAACAGATTCCGGTAAATGTTTCCGCCGATCAGCGCAAGTGCGATTTCTTTTTCCCCGGTATTGCCCGAAAGGGCAATCTGGTTGCGGGTATAACCGCGGGAGGCACAGATCACAAACTGGTCAAGAAAGTCACGGAAGCCGTCCGAAGTATACTGGATACGTTGGATCAATAGCATGGTAGAGCGAAACACGCCGCAGGCTCATTTCCCGCGGCGTGTTTCGTTATTGTTTTCTTTTTATAGATCCAGTTTTTCAAAGGATCTGATCGACTGCAGACAGGAGATCCATGTAATCAAGGCATATACTAGGGCAGATGCACAAAGGATCGTGATCTGCAGTCCGATTCTTTCGCCTGACGGAACATTCAGGAACGATAAGCTCGGGAAAAAGTGAAGACTTTCGCCAATCGTCACCAGGATAAGCGTTACGATGCAGAATAACAGGAACGGGATTCCGATTCGATAAGCCGTTTTGAAAAAGCCACGCAGAAAAACAAGGTTGAATGCAGAGTACACCAGCAAAACAAAAGCAAGAAACAATGGCCCTGCATTCATCAGCGCGTTGCTGCGATATACCTCTGCATCTCCGAGGAGAGTCATACGCAGTATCGTCAGAATAGCCATCAAGAGAAAACCCATCAATTGTATAGTACAGGTAAAAGCATATTTTGATCGAACCGCATCGCTTTTCTGTACAGGGAGAAGGACAGTATATAAGATATCATTCGTTTCTCTTCCATCCTGGAAGGAATGAAAGATACCAAGGCAGATGAAAAAAGCCCCCATAAGGATCGGATAGCCTGGCAGCATCGTCATCAAAGATGCTGTGAGAAAACCATAGGTCAAGGCAGAAGCACTGAGGCGAAAATCTTTAATGAGCAACTTTATCATACAGACTCTCCTTCTCCGTATCGACCATAATGGATTCCAGATCCTCCCCTTTGCCTGCTGCCCGATATCTGTCAATAAACGTTTTTAGGGACTCTGTCGCAATCAATTCCCCTTTAACGAGATATGTAATGTCATCTGCACATTTTTCCAGATCTGTGGTGATATGTGTGGAAAACAGAATCGCTATTCCCTGTTCTTTCAGATACTCGAATACCTCCAGAAGTTCTTCTCTGGAAACCGGATCCAGTCCGCTGGTAGGCTCATCGAGAATCAGCAGTTCTGCTTTATGTGAAAGCGCCAGGGCCAGGTTCAGTTTCACCTTCATACCTTCAGAAAGTTGAATTGGCGTTTTATCTTCACTGATGGAGAAGAGATCCATGTAATATCTGTAATCTGTTTCACTCCAGGTGGGGTAAAAACGTTTCATTACATCAATCAGATCCGTAATTTTCCTTCTCGGATAATAGTTGACTGCACCACTGGCAAAGCCGATTTTGCCCTTTATCTCCTGTTCGTTTCCTTCAATCGGCTTACCGAAAAAACGAATACTCCCGCTGTCAGGATGGACGATATGAAGGATCGATTTTAACGTGGTTGTCTTCCCGGCTCCATTGCGTCCAATAAAGCCCATAATTTTTCCTGCATCCAGCTTAAATGAGACATCCTTCAGTTGAAACGACGCATATGATTTGCACAAGCCGTTTACTTCCAATACCGCCATTATTACTCTCCCCTGAATACTTTTGCAGTCAGTTCATCAAAGGTTTCCTTGCGCGGAATAGCCAGTCCCCTGTCCAAATCGCCCAGGAGAAGCAAGGTGTCGCCAGGATGAATATGAAATACCTCTCTCGCTTCTTTGGGGATCACAATCTGTCCTTTGCTGCCAACCGTAACACTCCATGCATATTTTCCGGATTTGTCGTTCATTCTTAGTTCTCCATAAGTATGATAATTCCTACTTATCATACTATTATCTCATAATAAAGTCAATACTTTCAGAAGGCAGCGCGTTATTGTGATTTATCCCGCAGGCTTTCGCCTGCGGGATATACAAGAAACAAGTCGGACTCACTTTTTTGCCGGATTGACATGGACCATGATGTGTTTCACTCTCGGAAAACTTCGTTCAATCACATCGTGAACCCGTTCCGCAACCGCATGGCTATCCTCCAGACTCATCCGTCCGTCGGCACAGATCTCAATATCCACATAGATCCGGTTTCCAAAAACACGGGTATGGATCAGATCAACGCCCAAGACGTCTTCCTGCTGCAGTGCCAGCTCACGAATTTCCTGCTCAACGGTTTCATCACCAGAATCCACCATTTTTGATATCGCGTCTTTGAAGATATCATAGGTAGCCTTTAGAATCAGCAGACAAATCACCAGGCTGGCGATCGGCTCAACTACACGGTATCCCATACGGGCAAATACGATGCCTATCAATGCACCTACTGAAGAGAGAGCATCGCTCCTATGATGCCAGGCATTGGCCATCAATGCACCGGAATCCAGTTTTTTGGCATAATACCGTGTATACCAATACATCGCTTCTTTGGAAACAATAGAAACGACAGCCGCGACCAGTGCCATAAGTCCGGGTGCTTCTGAGCCTGAAAAGTCTCTGCTGATTATCTGTTCCAGCGCATTCCGTCCAATGAGAAGGCCGGTGACCAACAGGACAACAGCAAGAACAATTGCTGCGACACATTCAAATCGTTCATGTCCATAGGGGTGTTCTTTGTCAGCTTCCCGTGTGGACAGCTTTACTCCGATAATCACAATAATGCTGCTGAAAACATCGGATGCGGAGTGAACAGCGTCGCTTATCATGGCGCCGGAATGGGCGAAAATGCCTGCCAGGAACTTCAGAAGGGATAGAACGGCATTTCCGATAATGCTTACCAAACTGACTTTAACCGCAGTATGTTCGAACTCTGCGCTGACCGCTGTCTCAGCAGCTGCACGATTCTGTTTTTGCATAAGACCTTACCTCCAATAAACGATTCTCTTCGCCCGCGGAAAAACCCACGGATCAGCGTTCACGCACTGTCCCGTGGGTTAATACCACTGTTACTTTCGTAACCCGGCTCCGAGCATCTGAGGCTCTGGCCTGTTCAGTTTGTGCTGTAGCGAAT
>JAEEGL010024650.1_pt1 | contig 31875 bp, 27 predicted proteins | sample 9134231 | NCBI WGS metagenome assembly JAEEGL01 (sample SAMN16246548, study PRJNA631951) | gut metagenome | biome: gut microbiome; feature: rumen; material: fiber-attached | host: Bos | place: Iran: Karaj | collected 2018-10 | reverse complement strand
TACAATCAGGCGGCAGAGGCACACAAGGGGCAACTGCGCAAATCGGGCGAACCCTACATTATTCATCCTCTTTGCGTGGCTATAGTCCTTGCTGATCTGGAAATGGACAAAGAGACCATTGCAGCAGGGCTTCTTCATGATGTCGTCGAAGACACTATCTGTACTAAGGAAGAGATAGAACAATGTTTCGGCTCAGACGTAGCTCTTCTTGTTGACGGAGTTACCAAATTGACAGCGCTGCAGTTGACAACGGATAACACCAACAAGACTCAGGAGCAGCTTGATATGCAGGCTCAGAACCTGCGCAAGATGTTCCTAGCCATGGCAAAAGACATAAGGGTCATCCTTATCAAACTGGCCGACAGACTTCACAATATGAGAACCTTAGGGCACATGCCTCCTGAGAAACAGCAGAGGATTGCTCAGGAAACTCTCGATATCTATTCACCAATTGCCGGAAGGCTCGGTATCAGCAGGATAAAGGTTGAACTTGATGACCTGTCCCTTAAGTATCTGTATCCTGATGTATATCGTGAACTGGTGGAGAAGGTTGCCGTCAGAAAGAGCGAGCGAGAGAGATACGTCAATGAGATATGTGAAAATGTCCGCAAAGGCATAGCAGAAGCGGGTATCAAGGGCGAGGTAAACGGCAGAGTCAAGCATTTCTTCAGTATATATAAGAAGATGCGCAACCAGAACAAGACTCTGGACCAGATCTACGATCTTTTCGCAATAAGGATCATTGTTGATACGGTAAAAGACTGTTATGCAGCTCTTGGAGTTATCCATGAGATGTACAAGCCAATCCCCGGAAGATTCAAAGATTACATAGCGATGCCCAAGCCCAACATGTATCAGTCACTTCATACGACGTTGATCGGACAGACAGGCCAGCCTTTTGAGATTCAGATCAGAACCTATGATATGCACAGGGCTGCTGAATACGGTATCGCTGCACACTGGAAATATAAAGAGGCCTCAGATGGCAAGAAGGCCGAAAACGGAGAAGAGGAGAAGCTCACATGGCTTCGTCAGATCCTTGAATGGCAACAGGATCTTTCTGATAACCAGGAGTTTATGAGCCTCCTTAAGAGCGACCTTAATCTCTTTTCCGAAGACGTATACTGCTTTACACCTACAGGAGAAGTTAAGAATCTTCCTGCAGGTTCAACACCTATTGATTTTGCCTACAGCATTCACAGCGCAGTAGGTAACAAGATGGTAGGTGCCAAGGTCAATGGCAAGCTTGTGCCAATTGACTACAAGATTCAGAACGGCGACAGAATCGAGGTTGTAACCAACCAGAATTCCAAGGGACCCAGCAGAGACTGGCTCGCTATTGCCCGTTCAACTTCAACCAAGAATAAGATCAATCAGTGGTTCAGGCATGAGCTCAAGGAAGAAAATATCACCAAGGGCCGCGAAATGCTTATAGACTACTGTAAGAGTAAGGGCCTTGACTATTTCATCATTGCCAAGCCTGAATATCAGGTCTATGTAACAAGGAAATACGGCTTCCACGAGTGGGAGGCAGTCCTTGCTGCTGTTGGACATGGCGGACTTAAAGAAGGCCAGATAGTCAACAAGCTATTAGAGCTTGGAGATAAAGAACACAAGCGCAACATAACAGATGAGGAAGTTCTTGCAGCAGTCGCTGAGTCCAATGTAACTCCTCAGGTTTCAAGCACTGACAATGCAATTATTGTTAAGGGCGTTCACGATGTTGCCGTAAGATTCTCCAAGTGCTGTAACCCTGTTCCGGGTGACGACATCTGCGGATTCGTCACAAGGGGAAGAGGCGTATCAATTCACAGAAGAGACTGCGTCAATGTTATCAAGATGCAGGAAGAGGATAGAACAAGACTCATAGAAGCAAAGTGGCAGTCTGACTCTGTTGCAGGCGGTGGCAAATACGCTGCAACCATTAAGATCTTCGCAAACAACAGAAGCGGACTTATTGCAGATGTTTCAAGAGCACTTACAGAGAAGGGCATAGATATCCTTTCCATGAACACAAGAACCAGCAAACAGGGACTTGCGACCATGGAGACCTCCTTCCAGGTTTCATCAAGAGACCAGCTTCGTGAGATCGTTGATAAGATAAGACAGATTGACAGCGTTATTGATATCGAAAGGACTACCGGCTAATGGCTGACAAAAGCACACAGGTTGGAATGATCACACTTGGCATGGCAGCAACCAACTGCTACTTCGTCTTTGATGAGGATGCCAAATTTGAAGATGGCAAGAAACACTGCATAGTCTTTGACCCGGGTGATAAGGGCGCAAAAATATATGAGTTTCTGACAAAAGAAGATTTAGTTGTTGATCTCATTCTTTTAACCCATGGTCATTTTGATCACATCGGTGGGGTAGATGAACTAAGAGAACTCACCGGTGCCAAGGTTGGCTGTTACATTAAAGAACAGGCTCTTTGCAAAGACATATATCTTAATGTTTCTGATGTGTATGGCCTTGATTTTTCAGTAACTCCTGACATTTTTTACGAAGATGAGGCCGAAATAGAGGCTGCAGCATTAAAGTGTAAACTCATAGCAACTCCGGGGCACACCTCCGGCGGCTGCTGTTATTATTTTGAAAAAGACAACATTCTCATTAGCGGAGACACTATTTTTGAGGAGTCGATCGGAAGAACCGATTATCCAACAGGCTCCCTTAGCGAACTCATCCGCTCCGTTAGGGAAAAGCTCTTTTGCCTTCCTGATGAAACTATTGTTTATCCGGGACATGGGGAGCTTACAACAATCGGTCATGAGAAGGCATACAATCCATTCATAGTTTAAAATGCAAGTAATTTACATAAAGACAGATAAATTTCAATATGACATTCATTCGCTCTACAAGGCCTTTTATCCGGATGAAGATGTGAGAGTCATTGTGGGTGAAAGGGGCTTGGTTCCTGACAAGGAGAAGGATATTTCACCGGATGATGAAATATCCTTTATTGATGTAGATAAGGACAAGAACCAGCTAAAGCGGGATATATACAAAGACCTTTCGGTCAAGACAGGTAAGGAGCTTCCCTGGGGGGACCTGACTGGAATAAGACCTACAAGGATCGCTATGAACCTGCTTGAAGAGGGCAAGAACGACGAGGAAGTCCTTAAGTACATGAAGGACGTTTATCTTGTAAGCGATGAGAAATCCCTTCTTAGCATTGACATCGCCAAGAGGGAAAAAGAGATACTGAAGGATATCGACTACGAGAACGGCTATAGTCTCTACATCGGAATTCCTTTTTGTCCAACAACATGCCTGTACTGTTCTTTCACTTCATATCCGATAGGTGCATACAAAGGCCTCGTTGACGACTATATCGAATGCCTGAAAAAAGAGATCGACTATGTCGCGGAAGATTTTGCATGTAAGACCCTGGATACGGTATATATAGGTGGGGGTACGCCGACAACTCTTTTGCCGGATCAGATCCGGGATCTTATAGGCTATCTTCGTGACAAGCTTGATATGTCACATGTAAAAGAGTTCACTGTGGAATCAGGACGACCGGACTCTATTACAAGAGACAAGCTAGTAGCAATGAAGGAGATGGGAGTTACAAGGATTTCCATCAATCCTCAGTCCATGAGTGATGATACATTAAGACTCATTGGCCGAAGCCACACTGTTGCACAGCTTATAGATGCGTTCAATATGGCCCGGGAAGAGGGCTTTGATAATATCAATATGGACATTATTCTTGGGCTCCCGGGGGAGGACGAGAGCGATGTTCAGCACACGATTGACGAGATATGTAAGCTTAAACCCGACGATCTTACGGTTCACTGCCTGGCGATCAAGAGAGGCTCAAGGCTCTACGAGACCATCAGGGCAAAAGAGCTAAAGGGAGAACTTAAGCTTTCTCTTAGTGATTCCATGAGCTGTATTTCGGGGATGATGGAAATAGCCTGTGAAGGTGCAAGTAAACTTGGGCTTAAGCCTTATTATCTGTACAGACAGAAGAATATAAGCGGAAACTTTGAGAATACAGGTTATGCCAGGGATGGTAAGGCCGGAATTTACAATATACTCATAAATGAGGAAGTACAATCCATTGTCGCTCTTGGAGCCGGAACTGTAACAAAGCGTGTCTTTGGAACAGGAGGAAGAATAGAGCGATGCGACAATGTCAAAGATGTTAAACTGTATATGGATAACATTGATGACATGATACTTAGAAAGAAGGAACTTTTTGAAAGGTCTTAGGGGGCGAAAAAAATGCATGGCTGTAATGACGCTTTTGGGCGTCTTTTTGTGCAGCTGTGGTTTTGGGGAAGGAATGGCATTGAGCGAAAGCAATCAGATAGAAGCTGCATCAGTAGGTGAGAGCATCATTACTCCTTCTTATGAAGAGACAGGACCTGAAACAGAACCCAAACCGGACCATTTGGCTCCTCCAAAGGCATATGAGCCAAAGGAACTTTTTAAACAGGGGGCAGGTGTTTTTTCCTGGGATCATCTTCCCACTATCCAGGATGTCCGCTGTATGACGGATAATAACATCACAGAGATTTATCAGTATATTAGACCTGAATATACTGATGAAAATGTTTGTGCGTTTTTAAAAGCTATGAATGAAGTTGATATTCAGGTGTATCTCCTTGACGGTGAGCCGGAGTGGACGTACCAAAATGAATATCAGGGTATGAAGAAAGTTCTGGACAGGACTAGGCACTTTAACAGCCTTGTTGATGAGAAAGAGAGATTCAAAGGAATACTCTTTGACGTGGAACCATATGTGCTTGATAAATGGCACAAAATTCCGGATCAGCTCTTGGAAGAGTACTGCAACAATATTATTTCCATAAAACAGGAGTGCAGTGAGGATTCGGACAAACTTGATATCTGCGTATGTGTGCCTTCTTCCTATGATAAGATGGGACATGACAAGTGGCTAAGGAATCTTATCAAGGAGAGCGACCAGACATTTGTCCTTAATTATGCTAAAGGACTAGAAATTGACAATCTGAAAAGAGAAGCGGCTCTTGCCAGATGGTACAAAAAACGTCTGGTAAATGTATATGAGCTTCAACCGGGGCTTTTATCCCAGACAACCAATTCAATTACATATTATAACGACGGGATAGTTGCAGCTAATATCAATTATAAGGAAATAAAAGAAGCATATCCGGATCACAACATTGCGGTTGCATATCATACTTTAGAGTATCTGAGAGTACTCAGTCTAAAATAAAACAGGATACCTTTGCGAAGGTATCCTGTTTTTTTCGAAATTTTCATTCACTTTCACCTCCCCAAAATTGAAATATTATTGTAATTACGCATAATTTTAATGATTTTTTAATGGATTCCTATAAAATCATAATTTAAAATCAAGGTAGCAACATGTGGGTTTTTTATGATTAAATCAAATTTTTGCATAAGAGGATGTACCAAATGACATCTGCGGTAGAAAGGAAGTACACGCTCAAATCTTTTATTTCAATTAGGCACAGCTTTGACGGAAATCGTGAGCATGAGCATGCTCATACGGTGGAGATCAATTGTACGATCAAGACAGATACCCACGATATGATCGATTACAGAACAGTTGAGAACACGATTCAGGAATCTTTTGACAAATATGAAAACAAGTACCTGAATGATTTTGAAGAATTAAAGGATAATGCGACTATCGAGCATTTAGGCGAGACGCTGTGCAGAGAAATAGATGATAACCTCAATCCACTTGGTTATCAGATGGACAGATTTGAGATCGGTGAGACGCCGCTTAGGATTTACATAATAACTGATGAACTTAGAAGTTGATTTATAAAAAGGTGGAAGAAATGAGAAAAAATCTTTACAAAATCGTAGCAGTTTTCATTGCAGCAAGCATGATGAGCATGACTGTATTTGCGGCAGAGGATGCAAATTTTGCAGGTGATGACAAGAGCATAGAGTCACAGCCTGCTGAAAGTGTTGAAAACAAAGAGGAGACAACACCGGCATCTGAGGAAGTGGCTCCTGCGCAGGAGCAGACAAATACAGACACCGGCGCTGAGACAACTAAAGAAAAGGAAGAGGGTTCCCAGTCAGGTGATGATAAAAAAGAGGCTGAAGCAGGAACTTCAACGGAAACAGGAACCGAAACTTCAACAGAGGCCGGAACAGGTGCATCAACTGAAGCTGGGACAGGAACTTCAACAGAGACCGGAGCAGGAGCTTCAACAGAGACTGGAACTGGTACATCAACTGAAACTGGAACAGGAACATCAACTGATGCTACAACAGGGGGGTCGACAGAAACTTCTACTACAGAGGGAGAACCAACAGAAAGACGTGAAGCCGTAAATAATGAGATGACTTCAGAGCCCGCATCAGAAGAAACTGCATCTTCACAGGAAGCTAACTGGTCAAATGGTGCTGTTACAGATGTAATGGGAGTTAGATCACAGTCCAACGATGATGGTACTGTTACTATTTCATACAAAGTAAGACATGAGAATGATTGGGAGAATACCGGTGCAAGTTACCCAATCACTGTAACAATAACAAATGCTGACGGAACAACTTCAGAGAAACAGATTACTATTGGCTGGGATGGAGTTGCACACGGCGAGAATTATGCAAATATTGGTTCCATAAGCAGGTCTTCTGAGCAGACAGATACAGAAACCCTTGAGATCACAATTGACTCTTCTTGGTTTGGAACAGATAACTTCACAGTTTCCAGTGGCGATTACACAGCTACAAACAATGGAGCAACAGTTACAGACAACGATAATGTTGGCGAAGATGCTGTATATGAAGGCGTTTCAATTGATGGTAACTTTACTGACTGGGATGCAGTTACAAAGGTAGATATGCCTGAGCCAACCGACTATAACGGCGGAACTGATAAGGTTGCATGGGTAGTAGAAGAAGATTATGTTTATATCCTTATAACAAGTGAGGGTGGAAACGCAGAGTCAGCAACATGGTCCGGCTCTCATGGAAACGGAAAATATGCTATAACAACAGATCTTGGCAGAACACTTTTGCTCCAGGTTACTCAGGACGGAGCAGTTGCCGGATGTGATGACGCAATTGTAAATCACAGTGGAAGTCAGTGGGAGATTGCAATTCCGGTTTCTTCACTTCCTGATAACGATGGGCAGATTTCATTGGGTTACTATCAGCAGGATTCTGTTCTTACAGGATACATCCCGGGAACAGAGGTAAGCAGCAAAACAGATATCACTTATGATGGAATCACAGGTGAGTGGAAGGACTATCCACACACACTTATCCAGTATGCTACAGCCGGAACTCAGGAAAGCGTACCTGACGGTGAAGCTGCAATCTACACAGATAATTACATTTATGGCCACTGCGAGACATCTATGCAGGCTCATCTTAACGAGAGAGGAACAGAGTTTACATCAGCTGTAACAGTAGCTGCAAATATTGCAAGCCAGGTAGGCGGAAGCTATTCCGTAGGCAGTGATCAGAGTTATCGTTACGCTAATGAAGATCTCCATATGAGACTTGTTTCAGTAGATTCATCAGGTAACATAAACTGGAATCCGGATTTCAACAACCTTGAAAATGGCAGTTATGAGTACTTCATTTTTGATACAAGTGCATGGGGTACATCTCAGAACATCAATAATCTTGTAGAAGCAGATGTTCTTTATGGTAAAGCAACGGTAATTGTTTCAGATACAAAGCAGGAGATGGAGTGGTATATCATTCCTGAAGCATTTGCTGCAAGATATGGCATGGATGCTACAGAAATCAAGACTGTTTCTGCACAGTATGGAAAAATCGGACGTGAGTGGTCATCCAACGCCGGAACATCAACAGGACCAATCGGAAGCGTAGCTATGGTATCTGCATTTGCAGCATTCCCAATGCTCAAAAAGAGCAAATTTATATTGAAACTTTTAAACAGATAAGTATCTCTTTCATTACAAGAGAGGCGACTCCTCATAAAGGAGCCGCCTTTTTTGCCTTTATAAATGTTTAATGAAATGTATACATAATTTTGACGATTAGCATACGGCAAATAGTGTATAATAAATTCGAGATATTGTGCGCATTTTTGGAGGCAAAGATGAGGTTTATATCTAATATTCAGGCGTTTTTATCAACCATAAATGTAACTACCACAACTAAAATCCTTCTGTTTTTGGCATTGACCATAATCTGGGTGATCAACTTAAGAATCTTTTACAAAGTCAAAAATCAGGCGGCGTTCATTACTGTGGGAATGGTTGGAGCCTTTGTGCTTATGATGGTATTCCTGCGACCTATTGCGACTATGCCACTTGCCAGGATAGTTGCGGCAATCGCTGGATTTTTCGGAAGGATAACAGGTATTTTTGAGGCATTCTTTAAGTATGGAATCATATTTGTCAAAACGCCAACGGGTTCAATCACGTTGCAGATCGATTTCGAGTGTTCAGGAATCATAGAAATAATGGTCTATATTGCAATTCTGGCATTCTACAGGGTATATACCGTGGCTGAAAGGGCAATCCTGTCCGCTATTGGCGTTATTTACATAATCATGGCAAATGCCCTTAGAATCATCCTTATTGCCACAATGATCCATTTTGGCGGCGAATCAATGTATTACATCGCTCATACATATCTTGGCAGAATTTTCTTCTACGCGGCTACGGTTGTGCTGTATTTCTATGTATTTACAAAGTCACAGGTTGTGAGAATGAAGGTTGGAAGCTTCTCTTATGACGCCAAGAAAGAAGCTGATAAAACCGCTGAAGCAGATAAGAAGGAAGATAAGCCTGAGGACAAGAAGGAGTAATCCTAAGTGAACTGGAACAGATTCGTTAATTCTTTCATATTTTGGGGTGCATGGGTAATAATTCCGTTCATGATGGAAATTATACCTTCTATTTTGACTGCCATTGTCCTTATTAAGAAGAGGATAAAGAACTATCACCCGCCAAAGCCTGCTGCCTATCCGGAAATCTCTCTGATCATACCTGTTTACAATTCCGTGGACTCGCTTCATGACTGCATAAAGTCGATACATGAATCCACGTACGATGACAATAAGATCAGAGTGTATCTGGTAAACAACAGGACCAAGGACGATTCTTTCCACGTATACACAGAGGCCCAAAAGGAATTCCCCACCATAAGAATGCAGTGGCTGAACGCCCGACAGGGTAAGTCCAGAGCCCTTAATCTTGCGCTGTATAACAGCACAGGAAAATACATTATAAACATAGACTCCGATGGAATGCTTGAAAAGCATGCCCTTCAGAACATGGTGGATATGTTTGAGGCCGATTCAAGTATTGGTTGTATGACTGGTGCAATCCTGACTGTTCCAAAACAGATTGAGGAGTTTAAGCATTTCTTTTCAAGGCTCCTTAGACAGATAGAATTTGTGGAATATGCTCAGGCTTTCCTCGCAGGCCGAAGCTTTGCATCTGAGAAGAACGAAGTCTACACACTGTCAGGTGCTTTTTCGGCATTTAGAAAGTCTACAGTTTTAAAGTCTAGAATGTACAACACCAATACTATCGCTGAGGACACCCAGATCACATTCCAGATGAGATACCTGATGGGGCAGAAGGTTAAGCTTTGTGACAACGCGATTTACTACGTTGGACCTATTGAGGGAATGAATAAGCTCTATACCCAGCGTCAGAGATGGCAGAGAGGCTCTCTTGAGGTTGCTAATCTTTTTGATTCCAAGTCCTTTAGACCCTCCAGGATACTTAAGGATGTAAATGTAAGAACCCTTATATACGATCACACTTTTGCATTCCCCAGAGTTATTTGGATAGTTGCTCTGCTGTGTCTTTTCCTGATGAATTATTCGACAACCATGATAGCTCTTTCGTCTCTTCTTATCGTGGTGATATATGTCATAATCGCATATCTGTATTACTTGTCCATCAGTATTTTTTTGAACGAGTTTCCTGAAATACGAAAGTACTATGTGTCCCTGTGGTGGGTAATTCCAATACTACCGCTGTTTAATATGCTGACATTCTTCATACGACTGACGGGTATATTTAACAGTATGAATACCACCAGTGCATGGAAGACAAAGACCTTTACGGAAGAAGTAGAGGAGTACAAAACCGAAATAAAGAATGATATAAAAAAGATAACTTCAATAGTAGATAAGCTGTATTTTATCTTTAACGAATCGTAACTAAAGGCTGATGCAAAAGAAAAGTAAACGTGAGAAAAACACAATAAGCGTCGGACTGATACTTGTTATCATGATCATAGTAACAGGTGCATTTGTTGCGCTCACATATTTTGAGATGCACAGATATGAGGATGGAATCATAGATGTGTGCGCGACTCAGCAGGACAGCTATGTTCAGCTGGTTATCGACCAGATCAACTTAAAGGAAAACAGGTCGGACCAGGAAATCATTGAGAACATCTTAAGTACGCTTGATTCTTCCTCCAACAGGTATTGGACGTTTTCCAAAGAGCAGACAATGCTTTATGTAAAGGATGCTCTTGAGACAAACAGATACCAGTCGCTGACAGCACGCTCTTACTATACCTCAGAGTCCGCCGACAACTTTTTTGAAGGGCTTATTGAGAACAAGGTTCAGCACGAGAGGATAATCCTGGATAACAAGGACTACATTGCTTCCGGTGCGCTGTTTCGGTACAACGATCAGGACTATCGAATTTGTCTTTTGACAAATACAACGGTACTTCTGGACAACAATAAGTTCCTTGGATCCAAGATGGAGCTTATCATAATTTTTATCGTGGTATACTCCCTCATTTTTATTTTCCCGATTGCGATGGCGATTCTGAACAATATCGTACAGAAGAAGAACAATGCCACGAATGAAGAACTTAGAGATGTCAACCTGACTGTTGAGAGACTTAATGAGAGGCTTACAACCAACGAAATCTATGACAACAGACTGAATCTCTTTTCTCTGCCAACAATCAATTTGTTTCTTGATGAGTACAGGAGTGTCAGCAAGGCTTTTCCTATTTCGTTCATCGCTTTCAGATATTCGGATAAGGAGACGGTTTCAAAGTTCTTTGGCCATAACTGTGTGCTTCTTGGGAAAAGAGATCTTAAGTTTTATGATGGAAAAGAGCATCTGGCTCTTATAATGTGCATCAAATGCGATAATAAAACTGCAAAAAGCATACAGTCTAAGATTAAAGCTGATGCAGAGTGCCTTGGCGTTGAGACCGCTGTTTCGAGGCCGGCGCTTGATAGAACAGTTAACAAGATCATGGATAAGATGGGCAATCCTGTGCTTACAACAAATGATACCGGAAAAGTTATGCGTCCGGATTCCAGAACTGAGTCAAGATACAGGACAAAGACGACAGAGGAAAGCAAGTAATGCGTAATGATGCGTTAAGAGAATATAAATTCAAACTGTATCTGAATGCGAACCATTTTGTCATCTTTAATGGCAAGAAGGGTGACAGTCATCCTCATACCTGGGAGTTTTGTATTGAGGTACTTGTTGATAAGGATAAGTTCATTATGTTCCTGGATTTTGAAAAGGCTATCGACGATTATCTTGAGCCTTATCAGGATAAGCTTATCAATGACATTCCGCCTTTTGATACAGTTATCCCGACCCTTGAAAACATGCTGGATTATTTTGCGCCCAAATTCTATGAAGAAGTAGCCAAGATCGGCGGACTTCTTGTAAAGATCGAAGCCAGCGAGACACCCTCAAGGACATATGTTTATTCCTTCAGAGGAAGAGACGAATTTACAAATGACTTGAAAGAGCACACTAAAGTTGCCCTTAACAATATAGTTCATGCGATAGTGGAAGAGAGCTTAAATGAAGAGTAAGAATCATCAGGTAAAAGCAGCCTTGGCGATCATACTTGCAGCTCTTTTTAGTGCCATAATATCTTATGCGCTCTACATTGTGATTCGGAACAACGGCGTTTATCCAACAGGCTCTGATACGATGTATCACGTGTTCAGAGGAGATATGCTGTACAAGTCCCTTATGAACGGCGATGGATATCCCCTGTACAACAGGTTCTGGTACAACGGTATTCAGCCCATGAGATACTGGCCACCCCTGTCACCGCTTCTTTTTGCGGCATGCCAGTTTGTTGCAAATGGGCAGGTGTTCGAAGCATTTATTTACTATGTGATCGTGATTTTTATTGGGGGAGTCTTTGCATGGGTATACATCGGTATAAAGAGAAAACGCCCGTTTTTGGGACTGCTTCTTGGCATAATATGGTTTTTTTTACCTAATAATCTCTATGCAATGTTTGGAGAGGGAAACCTTCCCAGATCCCTTGCAATGGTTTTTATCCCGGTAGCAATTTACTCTATTTACAGCTATCTGGATACTGATTCGGTAAAAGACCTTTTGAGAATGATGATATTTTATGTGCTTATCATCATGTGCCACCTTGGCTATGCAGGTATGCTTGCCCTTGCAATTATTGGGTACCTTCTCTGCCAAAGACTGTATTTCAAAAACAGAAGGAGAATACTCAAGGTAATTACCGCAATTGCTATATCTTTTGCAATAACCGGACTTTATTTGGTTCCATCGCTACATGGCGGTATCAAGGATACACAGGAAGCAGCGCAATCCTTTTTTCAAAGCATTTTGATTACACTGAATCCGTTTTATAGAATAACGGATTCGCTTGTGACTTTTTATTTTGGATTATCAACATTTATTATCGCGTGCTTTGGTGTTTTTGTAAGCAATAAGAAGGCAGCTCCCGGTTTCCTTAATGCAATAATAATTGTTTTTCTTACAACAACAACCGCTTATTCAGTCATAAAGATTATGCCAGGATCCAATTTCATGTGGATGCTCAGATTCTTGTCAATTGCTCTTTGCATGGTCTTTTTGGGCATTATTTATTGGGAAAAGCTGCGAAAGTGGATGTTAGCTCTTTTCATAATACTGATAGTCGCGGACTGTATTCCGTCATTAGACTGGATATACGGAAATCAGACAGGGCTGACTCCGCAGAATCGTCTTGCCAAGATTGCAGATGAGACGTATATAGCAAAAGCGCAGGAACTGTGCCAGCAGAGAATTGCAATGTTCGATCTGGCAACTCTTGGTGCAGAGGGTGCATATATAATAAGTAACTTCGGTAATCCTAAGATGGCTGTCTACGGAGCCGGATGGGAAGCTGCATCAACTTCCAATAATATCATTCGTCTCAACAGGGCGATGAGTGATGAGTACTTTGACTACATGTTTGACCGCTGTAAAGACCTGGGCGCTGACGTTGTGATCATTCAGAAGGACCAGGCGGTGTATGGTGAGAGGACACTTGTAAGACTTGATGCCGCTGCGGCCAGAAATAATTACGATATTCTCTACGAAAACAACGACTACATGCTTTATAAGCTCCCTGTTGAGGGAACTTTCGGAACGAAGACCAAATATGAAGCTGTTGGTATCGGATATAGTTCATACACCCTTTCCCTCGCGTTTCCTAATATAAAGGAGACAGCAGATGAGTACCTTGATCATTACACTTTTGATGAGCTCAAGGATTATAAGACGGTTTATCTTAGCGGATTCTATTATGAGGATAAGGATGTTGCAGAAAAGCTGGTAAAAGACCTTTCGGAAAACGGGGTCAGGATCGTTATCCTGGCTGACGGAATGCCTGAGGACAGAGAGACCAGGACAAAGTCATTTCTTGGGGTTACATGTAACGTTGTTCAGTTTGAGAACGGATATCCGATTCTTTATACGAAGGACTTCGGTGAGCTGGACTGCGACCTGTTTCCAAGAGGATACTCCAAGTGGATAACATATTATCTAAATGGTCTTAAGGACATAAAAGGAACAATTTCTGATAACAATGTAATCCTTTCGTTCTTTGGAACCGGCATTAATGATAATGTGTGTTACGTTGGATTGAATATACCATTTTATTATTACCTTACCCAGGATATCCATGCGGAGAAGATAATGCAGTGGGTAATGGGCATGGATCCGGGGGTCCTTCCGGAAAAAGAGATTTACCCTCTTGATGTTACTTATTATCCAAACGGTATTTTTATTAACAGTACGGAAGATGACGTCAACACATCAATTGCTTATATGGATAATTTTGTATCATCCAATAAGCTTGGCAATGAAAACAATCTTGTGACTGTAAAACAGGGTCAGACCAACATTCATTTTACCTACCCGTATTTTGGGGATGGACTGATTGTAAGTATTGCTGGAATTATTGTTGCGATAGGATTCCTTCTTTATGTAAGATTTTCTAGAAATAGGGATATAAAAGCAATACTTATAAGGAAGGACAAAAATGGTACAGATGCCGAAAAGATAGAAGAGTTTGATGAGGAAGAGGTTCTGGAAGCGGAAAAAGCTCTTTTAACAGAAGTGAAGGTAGAAGAAAAGGTAGAAGAGGAAGTAGAAGAAGAGGAAGTAGAAGAAGAGAAAGTAGAAGAAGAGAAGGTAGAAGAAAAGATAGAAGAAACGACGGAAGAAGAGAAGACAGAAGATGTGGAGGAGAAAGTGGTTGAGGTAGATGAGAAGGTTGTTGAATCAAAAGAACCGGTTGTTGAGCAAGAAGAACCGGCTGTTGAGCCGGAACATATTCCAGCACAGGAGCCAGTACCTGAGCCTGAGCCGGAATCTGACCAACCATCGATTGAGTTTACGCATGAAATGGATGAATGGGATGTTCGGGTGCTTACAAAAGAATCGGAAGTTGTCGATGATGAGTTAAAATCATTAAAAGATTTCGATATTCCAAGGAAACCGGGAGATGATTTCGATATCCCGTATGGCAAGAAACGGTAAGGCTTTGCTGATTTATGGAAACATTAGGGAAACCAAAAGTTTCCAAGTGGTGCCCCACTTTTACTAAATGAAGCAAAGAAATGCTTGCAGGTAATTGTGCAATATGCTATGATACTTAAGCTGTTATCGTAGGTATTGCTTTGATTACAAATAAAGGAAAGCAATATCAAAAAAAGGAGGATTTTTTATGTTATTCCAACTCTATGGAAACACTGCTTCAATGCAGCTAATTGGCTGGGTTCTCGTGTTCGTGGGGCTTATCCTTATGAACGAGATCGGCCGCAGGACTAAGGCCGGCGGAATGCTTGTATTCGTAATCATTCCTTCAATCCTTACAATTTACTTCATCCTTGCTCATCTTGGAATGTTTGGCGGCAAGGCCAACCCAACTGTTGCATACATGGATGGTTGGTTCCACTACTTCAAGCTTTATGCTGCAGATATCGGCTGCGTAGGCTTCATGATGATCAAGTACAAGTGGGGCATCGGAAAAGAGAAATGGTTCAAGTGGTTCCCATGGTTCATCGTTGCTGCCAACATCATGATCGCTAACGTATCTGATATGGAGTCAGCTCTTGCAGCAGCTAAGATCACAGGCGACCTTTCAGGCGCTTGGTGGGCATCAAACGAAGGTGTATTCATCTATGGTGGATGGTGGAACGTTGTTAACGCTCTTGCAGGTATGATCAACATCTTCTGCATGACAGGATGTATCCATCTCTATTCATCAAAGGACAAGAATCATGCAGATATGCTTTGGCCTGATATGACAGTATGGTTCATTCTTGCATATGACGTATGGAACTTCGAGTACACTTACCTTAACCTTCCTACACACACATGGTACTGCGGTGTTGCACTTCTTCTTGCTCCTACTTTTGCTAATGCTTTCTGGAACAAAGGTGCATGGATCCAGAACCGTGCTAACACACTTGCTATATGGTGCATGTGGGCACAGGTTGTTCCTACATTCCAGCTTATCGGTAGATTCCAGGCAGCACTTCCTTCAGTTTATGGCGGAGCTACAGAGGCAGGCGTTAACACAGAGATGCTTTACAACGCTGCTATGCAGATCTACACATCAGGCCAGGGTAAGACAGCTGCAGCAGGTGAGGCTATTTCAGCACTTGGCATCACAGCTAATCCTACAGCACAGGGTGTTGTTGCAATCCTTTCAATTGCAATCAACGTAATCTGCATCGCTGAGATCATTAAGAGATCATGCAAGCTTGGCAAGAACCCTTATGCTAATGAAGTATTCGTTGGAACTAAGGACTTTGAACTCGCAATGGAGCGCGCAGAGGTATAAATGGATAACGTAAGAATTATAGAAGTTAAGAGGAGTATCTTCGAGAGTAATGACAAGGATGCTGAAAAGCTCCGCGGTGAACTTAAGGAGTCCAAAACATTCCTTTTAAACCTAATGTCATCACCCGGATCAGGCAAGACAACAACTCTTACGAGAACAATTGAAAATCTCAAAGATAAATACAGGATCGGAGTAATGGAGGCAGACATTGATTCAGATGTTGATGCCAAGACCATTGCTGCGACAGGTGTCAAGTCAATTCAGCTCCACACAGGCGGAATGTGCCATCTGGATGCTGACATGACAAGACAGGGACTTAAGGAACTTGGACTTGAGGACGTTGATTTTGCAGTCCTTGAGAACGTAGGCAATCTTGTATGCCCGGCAGAGTTTGATACCGGAAGCACCAAGAACGCCATGATCCTCTCAGTACCTGAGGGACATGACAAGCCTCTTAAGTATCCACTTATGTTCTCTATCTGTGATGTGGTACTTATCAACAAGATGGACGTAGCGCCATACTTTGATTTCGACCTTGAAAAGTGCAAGGAGTACATCCTTATGCGTAATCCTAAGGCCAAGATCATCCCTATCTGTGCCAAGACAGGAGAAGGCATGGAAGAGTGGACCAAGTGGCTGTCCGAGCAGATAGATGAAGCTATAAAGTAATATTGTATTAGGCAAAAGAGATTATGGAGATGCCAGGCGATAAACAAGGGGAAGTTTATCTTTTATCCTTAATATTGCCTGGCGTTTCTTTCGCTAAAGAGGAAAGATTTTTAAACTTATGCATGAATTAGGTGTGGTTTTTAGAGTTATAGACGATCTTACAGAGCTTGGAAAAGAGAATGATCTTGAAAAGATACATTCAGTTACTCTGCAGCTTGGAGAAGTGTCCGGGGTTGTACCTTCTCTTTTAACAGATGCCTGGAAATGGGCAGCTGACAGAACTGAGCTTATGAAGGGAGCAGAGCTTATCATAGAGACGCTTCCTGCTGTAACTTTCTGCGAGGACTGTAAGAGCGAATATGAAACAGTGGCACATGGCAAGATTTGCCCAAATTGTGGCAGCGCACACACATATCTTTTAAAGGGGAATGAGTTTTTGATAAAAGAGATTGCGGCCACCTGATAGATTAGTTTATTGGTTTATAGAAAGACGAGGGTAGTAGAGATGGATATGAACACGTTTGATATGAATGACAAGATGACGCCATATTCCCTGGATCCGAATCGTAACAGAGAGGACCCCAGAGCAGGCATCATCCCTGATACTGTCGATATGGATGCTCCATTCCGTGAGCCTCTTGCCAGATTTTCAAAGGCAGTAACAGACAGAAAAGAGATCAAGCTTGGTCTTGAGAAAATTACAAAAGAAAGTCCTGAGTACTGGGGACTTTACAACCTTATTACTGATGAGCAGTGCGAGATCGCTCTTAAGATGGAGAAGAGAAATCCAAGAACTTTTGAGCAGATTGCAGCTCTTTGCCCACAGTATTCAAAGGAAGAGCTTCAGAAGCAGCTCGACGAGATGTCATACAATGGCGTTATCGAGTGGAACTACGAGAATGATAAGCATGAGAAGCAGTATGTACTTCCTATGTATGTTCCCGGATCAGCTGAGTTCGGAAACATGAATCACAAGGTTTTGGAGGCACATCCTGAGGCAGGTGCATTTTTCGAGAGAATGAGCCGTATTCCTCTTGAGGGACTTACACACATGGTTCCTATGGGCGGTGCCGGTGTTGGCATGCACGTAATCCCTGTTGAGAAAGCTATCAACATGAAGGGTGAGGCTATCAATCTTGAGAAGATCTCATACTGGCTTGATTACTATGAAGGCAAGTATGCCAAGTCTCCATGCTCATGCAGAAGATCAAGAAAGACCTTTGAGCAGGGCTGTGCTGATGATCCAGAAGGATGGTGTATTGCTATCGGTGATATGGCTGACTATGTTGTTGAAACACAGAAGGATGGCACTTACATCACTAAGGAAGAGGCTCTTGAGATATTTAAGAAGGCTGAGGACAACGGATTTGTTCACCAGATCACAAACATCGACGGTGAGCACAAGATCTTTGCTATATGTAACTGTAATGTAAATGTATGCTATGCTCTTCGTACATCACAGCTGTTCAACACACCTAACATGTCACGTTCTTCATATGTGGCACACGTTGACAGAGATGCCTGTGTTGCCTGCGGACGCTGCGTAGAGGTATGCCCTGCAGGTGCAGCTACTCTTGGTCAGAAGCTTTGCAAGAAGGATGGCACAGATGTTATCTATCCTAAGATGCCTCTTCCTACAGAGCAGAAGTGGTCCCGTGAGATGTGGACTGAGGATTACCGCGACATCAACCGCATCAACACTCACAAGACAGGTACATCACCTTGTAAGACTGCTTGTCCTGCACATCTTCCTGTTCAGGGATATCTTAAGATGGCAGCTCAGGGCAGATACGATGAGGCACTTGCTCTTATCAAGAAGTACAATCCACTTCCTGCAATCTGCGGACATGTATGTAACAGACGCTGTGAGGATGCTTGTACAAGAGCAACAATCGATAAGGCTGTAGCTATCGATGAAGTTAAGAAGTTTGTTTCAATGCGTGATCTTAACGCAAAGACCCGCTATGTTCCTGAGAAGGTAATTCCTAAGATCGACGGCGGCTTTGATGAGAAGGTTGCTATCATCGGTGCAGGCCCTGCAGGTATTTCCTGTGCTTACTACCTTGCACTTAAGGGATACAAGCCAACACTGTTTGAAAAGAACAAGAAGCCGGGCGGAATGGTTACTTACGGTATTCCTTCCTTCGTTCTTGAGAAGAACGTCGTTGAGGCTGAGGTTGATGTTTTAAGAGATCTTGGTGTTGATATCAGACTAGGCGTAGAGGTTGGTAAGGACGTAACTCTTAAGCAGCTTCGTGAAGAAGGCTACAAGGCATTCTACATCGCAATCGGCTGCCAGGGCGGTCGCGGCGTAAATGTTCCCGGTGAGGACGCTGAGGGCGTTATCAAAGGTGTAGATATCCTCCATGATGTTATTGATGATGAGAACTATAAGCTCACTGGCGATACAGTAGTTATCGGTGGTGGTAACGTTGCTATCGACGTAAGCCGTACAGCTATCAGATGCGGTTCGCCTAAGATCACACAGGTTTCCCTTGAGACCCGTGACATCATGCCTGCTCTTCCTGAGGAGATTGAGCTTGCTGAGTCTGAAGGAATCGAGTTCAGAGGCGGATGGGGACCTAAGGAGATCCTTACAGAGAACGGCAAGGTTAAGGGTATCGTATTCAAGAAGTGTACTCAGGTTAAGAATGCTGAGGGACGCTTTGATCCTCAGTACGATGAGAACGAGACGATGGAGATCGCATGTTCCAACGTTATCCTTTCAGTAGGTCAGGCTACCGTTTGGGGCGACCTTCTTAAGGACGAGAACGTTGAGTTCAGAGGACCTGCACCTGTAGCTGACAAGATTACATTCCAGACAACTGTAAAAGACATCTTCGTTGGTGGAGATATGTTCTACGGACCAAGATTTGCGATTGATGCTATTGCATGCGGAAGAGAGGGCGCTGAGTCTATCCACAGATTTGTACAGCCTCATTCTTCACTTACAATCGGCCGTGATCCTAACTTCTTCATCGAGCTTGATAAGGATGATATCCAGATTAAGGATTATGACCACGTTGGACGTCAGGTTCCCGGAACTAAGCAGACAGATGGCAAGCTTTCATTCCGTGATACCAAGCTTGTATTTACAGAGGAGCAGGTTAAGACAGAGACATCACGTTGTCTTTCATGTGGTGCTTCAATCGTTGATCCTAACAAGTGTATTGGCTGCGGACTCTGCACAACACGTTGCGAATTCGATGCCATCAAGCTTACAAGGGACAACCCTGCTGCTTCAACCATGAGAAAGGCAGAGGATAAGCTTAAGTACATTCTTCCAAATGGAGCTAAGCAGGCTCTTAAAATGCCATTCGTAAAGAAGACACCAAAAGAGACAGCATGGCTTCCTAAGGAATAATAAATAAACCCATGAGTCAACGGGGAAACAATCCCCGTTGACTTTTTGCTTGACTTAATTCTTAAAAATGTTTATTAATAAGAAATGAGTGCTTAAAAAGTGCTTAATATTTTAAAGGGGCATTACTTAATTAATAATGGCAGCAAAGAAAGAGACTAAAACTAAAAAGAATTCACTCCTTATAGTTGAGTCACCAACCAAGGTGAAGGCTATCAAGAAGTTTTTGGGCGCTGGCTACGAAGTAGCAGCAAGTAACGGACATGTTCGCGATCTTCCAAGAAGCACAATGGGAATTGATATCGAGCATGATTTTGAGCCCAAATATATCACAATCAGAGGAAAGGGAGACGTCCTTGCTGAGCTTCGCAAGCAGGTTAAGAAGGCTGACAAGGTTTATCTCGCAACTGACCCGGACCGTGAGGGAGAGGCTATCAGCTGGCATCTTTGTTCAGCTCTTAAGCTAGATGATGCTGATGCCAAAGTGCAGAGAGTAACCTTTAACGAGATCACCAAGAATGCTGTAAAAGAAGCAATGAAGCACCCGAGGGATATAGACATGAATCTTGTGGATGCACAGCAGGCAAGGCGTGTTCTTGACAGAATGGTGGGATATGAGATTTCTCCTATTCTCTGGTCCAAGATCAAAAGAGGCCTGTCCGCAGGAAGAGTACAGTCTGTGGCCCTTCGTATCATTGCAGACAGAGAGGCAGAGATTGACGCATTTATCCCTACAGAATACTGGACACTTGATGCCAAGCTAATGGCTGAAGGTGAGAAGAAGCCTCTTATTGCACATTACTACGGCGTAGGCAATGAAAAGAAAGAGATTTCTTCCAAGAAAGAGCTGGAAGAGATCTGTAAGGCAATAGAAGGCAGGAAGTTCGTTGTAAGTGATGTGAAGAAGGGTGAAAGAACCAAGAAGGCTCCGCTTCCTTTTACAACATCAACACTTCAGCAGGAAGCTTCCAAGGCACTCAATTTCTCAACACAAAAGACCATGAGAGTTGCTCAGCAGCTCTATGAAGGAATTGAGCTTGGAAAAGAAGGCACTGTAGGTCTTATCACATACCTTCGTACAGATTCAACCAGAGTATCTGATGAGGCAGTAGCTGCTGCTAATGCATATATTAAGTCCAATTTTGGTGATAAATACCTTGCAGAAGGTGCCGGAGTCAAGAAGACTGAGGGCAAGATACAGGATGCACACGAAGCTATCCGTCCCACATATATTGAACACACACCTGTAATGGTTAAGGATTATCTCTCAAGAGATCAGTTCAGACTCTACCAGTTGATCTGGAGGAGATTCATGGCAAGCCGCATGGCAGCTGCCAGATATGAGACAACTTCAGTCAAGATTGATGCAGGAGAGCACAGATTTACTGTATCCGCATCCAAGACTGTATTTGACGGCTTCTTAAATGTATACACAGATGAGGACGATCAGATTGAGAAGAATGTTCTCATGAAGAATCTCGATACCAGCACCAAGCTTAAGTTTGACAGCTTTGAGTCAGCTCAGCACTTCACACAGCCGGCTCCTCACTACACAGAGGCTTCTCTTGTACATGACCTTGAAGCACTTGGAATCGGTAGACCAAGTACATATGCTCCTACCATCTCAACAATTATGGCAAGGCATTACATTACCAAGGAGAATAAAGCTCTTTTCATAACAGAGCTTGGTCAGGCTGTTAACAAGATGATGATGGATGCATTCCCTCAGATCGTGGATGTTAACTTTACATCCAACATGGAAGCACTTCTTGATGGCATCGCAGAGGGCGATGTTAAGTGGAAGACCGTTATCGAGAATTTCTATCCTGATCTGGATGAGGCTGTAAAAGCAGCGGAAAAAGAGCTTGAGAAGGTTCAGGTTCAGGATGAAGTAACAGATGAGATCTGCGAAGTATGTGGACGAAATCTCGTAATCAAGTATGGCCCTCACGGCAAATTCCTTGCATGCCCGGGATTCCCCGAGTGCAAGAACACCAAGCCATATTTCGAGAAGATTGGAGCATCTTGCCCTAAGTGCGGCAAGGACATTGTCCTTAAGAGAACCAAGAAGGGCAGGATATTCTACGGATGTATCGACAATCCTGACTGCGACTTTATGTCATGGCAAAGGCCCGTGTCCAAGAAATGCCCAAAATGCGGCGGTGTAATGTATGCCAAGAACAATAAACTGGCATGCGGAAACCCTGAATGCGGATGGGTTGAAGACGCTAAGAAATGAGTGAAAAAACCACTCGCAAACATGCATAAAATGGAGCTTAAATCCATTTATCATAATTTTCAGAAATCTTTACCTTTTTTTCATAATTGTAGGCGCTTTATTGTTTGAAGCGCCTATTTTTTTATGCTATGATACAAATAGTTTAGTGAGGAATTTTACGTTTTTTCGTAAAGGAGAATTTTGATGAGTAGTGTACAACTACTGGATAAGACCCGTAAGATTGGAAAGCTGCTTCACACAAGCAATTCCGGGAAGGTGGTCTTTAACGACATTTGCAGAGTGCTATGCGATATCTTGGCATCCAACATGTTCGTTATCAGTAAAAAAGGTAAAGTACTTGGAATTGGAGAGAGCGAAAACGTTCAGTCTCTAAGTGATCTTCTGGTAGACAGTGTCGGTTCCTTTATTGACCCGATGCTTAACGAGAGACTACTTACCATCCTTTCAACGAAAGAAAACGTAAATCTTGAAACGCTTGGATTTGAGGGAATAGATTTTTCAAAGTTTCAGGCAATCATTACACCTATTGAGATAGCCGGGGAGAGGCTGGGAACTCTTTTCATCTATAAGACAGAAAAGCCGTATGACATTGACGACATTATCCTATGTGAGTATGGCACAACAGTAGTCGGACTTGAGATGTTAAGAGCAGTAAACGAGGAGAACGCAGAAGAAAGCAGGAAGCTGGCAGTTGTAAAATCGGCGATAGGTACACTTTCATTCTCCGAAATGCAGGCAATCATCCACATATTCGATGAGCTCGACGGAATGGAAGGAGTGCTGGTAGCAAGCAAGATAGCTGACAGAGTTGGGATAACAAGGAGTGTGATCGTCAATGCACTCAGAAAGTTTGAGAGCGCTGGTGTCATTGAATCAAGATCATCCGGAATGAAGGGAACTTACATCAAGGTAACCAACGATGTGGTCTTTGGAGAGATCAGGAAGCTAAAACAGGAAATCTAAGAAAAAACTGCTTATCTGCCGATGTATATTGTGATAATACAATAACAGCGACATGGATGGGATTATGATGAAAGGATTTATCAAATGCGATAAATCCTTTTTTGTTTTCATCATATATTTTGTATTAAAAATACAATCAGACTACTACATAAAGTATATTATACTTGTATTTTACACAAAAAGATTTTATTATTAAAGAGAGTAAAAAGGAGGAGTGTCTTTTGATTAATAGTAATGTATTTGATTATGTTAATGTTTTAGACAAGGCATCAGATGCGGCATGGACAAGAAACGAGATTATTGCTAACAATCTCGCCAATATTGACACGCCCGGTTACAAGAGACAGGATCTGAATTTCGAGGATGAGCTAAGAAGAGCTCTTGGCAATTCCAGATATAAGACTATGGACAAAAAGGTGGCAGATCTAAGGGATAAGCACCTTCAGGCCCGTGTGGTCAATGATTATTCAGGTTTCTCCTACAGAACTGACAGGAACAATGTAGATATTGACACTGAGAACGTAATGCTGGCGGCTAACCAGCTTAAATACAACGGACTTATAGCCGGGGTCAAACATGAATTCCAGACCCTGAACATGGTATCAAAGTCACAATGATAAGGAGGTGAATGAATGAGCATATTTGATTCCTTTAATATCAACTCATCAGGTATGACAGCTCAGAGATTCAGGATGGATATCATCTCTGAGAACATCGCCAATGCCAATACCACCAGAACTGAAGATGGATCTCCTTATGTTCGAAAGGTAGTAAGATTTGCAGAGAAGGGCACTCAGACGCCATTCTCCAAGATTCTGAACGAGAGACTTGATCACTACTCCGGGCGTGGTGTGAAGGTTGTCAGTGTTCAGGACGATTCGTGGACGCAGATGAATATCGTATACGATCCATCTCATCCCGATGCGGATCAGAATGGCTATGTTACATATCCTAATGTCAATACTGTAACTGAGATGACGAACCTTATTGATGCAAGCAGATCATATGAAGCTAATGCAACGGCATTTAGCGCCAGTAAGAATATGGCAATGAAGGGGCTTGAGATAGGCGGTTCAACATAATTGGGAGGATAAAAGATGGCATCTCTTGATATTTCACAGCTTAGAAATGTCTCATCAGATGTTATCAGGCATACTGAAAAGACTAAGAGTAAAGTCTACAATGTGCTTGGGGATGAAGTCGGCAATGATGAATCCTTTAAGAGCATCTTTTCAGCTGCCGTAGATAATATCAATACAACAAATGCTTATCTGTCAGATGCAGAGAACGAAGAGATCAAATGGGCTCTTGGTCAGACAGATAATACACATGATCTTTCGATTGCACTTCAGAAGGCTTCAACAGCCCTTCAGTACACGGTTGCAATAAGAGATCGTGCTATGGCTGCGTATAGGGAGCTTACGCAGATGCAGATCTGAGCGATATAGGGATCAAAGGCCATGCATTAAATGTGCTCGCACAATTTAATGCAAGTAGTATGGCGAGAGTTTTACGGAGCCATACGTATATCGCGGGTTATATTTAGATTCAAATTAGGGGAGGGAGAATAAATGCCTGAGAGATTTAAAGCTATTTGGCAGAAAGTTCTCGACTGGTGGAATCAGTTCACAGCCAGGCAAAAGACTCTTATTATCGGAGCCAGCACGGTTGTACTGTTAACCATCATTATTTTGGTGTCCGTACTTAATCAACCTCAATATATTCTTTTGGCTACTGCCACATCCACTAAGGAGGCTTCAGAGATAAAAGACCTCCTTGATTCTAATGCCGTAAATTACAAGATGTCCGATGATGGTCTTGAGTTTAAGGTCCTTAAGAAGGATCAGGCATCAGCCAATCTTTTGCTGGGCGCTAATGATATTCAGTCTTATGCCTATAGCATCGACAATGTTACAAATGGAAGCTTTTCCACAACAGAATCTGACAAACAAAAGAAATACGTGCTATATCTTGAGTCGAGACTGGAACAGGACTTTATTGCCAAGTTTGAAGCTATTAAAAGTGCCAATGTTCAGCTGAACATTCCTGACAATGACGGAACGCTTATTGGAAATAAGGAGCAGGCTTCAGCCTGGATACTTCTTCAGCTGGATGATGGTGGCAAATTTGATGAAGAAAATGCAGCTTTCCTTGCCAAGGCTGTTGCCAAGGCAATAGGAAATGAAGACACGTCCAATATTGTCATACTTGATACCGACGGTAACATGCTCTTTTCCGGAGGAGAAGATACAACAACTTCCGGGCTTGCATCAACCCAGCTCTCTGTTAAGGCTAAAGCTGAGCAGCTTGTAAAGTCAGAGGTTAAAAAGGTACTTCTTGGAACCAAGCTTTATGACAATATTGAGGTGGCAAGTAACCTTGTTATGGATTTTAGCAACAAGGAGACTACTGAGCACACCTATACACCGGCAGAAGATCAGACTCAGGGCGTTTTAAGCCATGAAGATACTTATAACGCTGAGAATGTAAATGGAGTTAGTGGAATTCCGGGTACTGATACCAATGCTGATGACGAGACAACGTATGTTACTCAGGACAATACCAACTCCACATCAACAATAACCGAGGAATCAAGAGATTATCTTCCTAACGAGAAGATCACTACTGAGAGCAGTATTCCCGGTGCCATTAAATACAGCGAGTCTTCCATATCAGTAACAGCCATTAACTACCTTGTTATGAAGGAAGAGGACTACAAGCCGGAAGAACATGACAGTTTGGTATGGTCTGATTTTAAAGCCAAGAATACTGAGCCAATGGCTGCGGAGGTTCCAGAGGAGATGATCAACGTGGTCTCCAAGGCAACCGGTATCAAGGCTGAAAATGTAGCAATGGCTGCATACACTGAGTATGTATTCTTTGACAGGACTGGCAGTGTCGTTACTGTAACGGATATCCTGCAGATTGTCCTGATAATCGTAATACTTGCACTTCTTGCATTCATCATCATAAGGAGCATGTGGACCAGCAAGAAGACAGAGGAAGTTCCGGAACAGCCGGAGGAGCTTTCTGTGGAGCAGCTTCTTGAGTCACAGCCTGAGGAAGCCCTTGCTGACATTGAGATGGATACAGGATCTGAGACCAAGAAACTCATTGAAAAGTTTGTTGAAGATAATCCTGAAGCAGCAGCTACATTACTTCGCAATTGGCTAAATGAAGATTATGGCTGATTTTAGGGATTTATAAGTTTTGGGGAGAGCACTATTATGATGGACTATGAAGAGGGCGGAACTTCCATAACCGCGGATTTTACAGGGACTCAAAAAGCGGCGATTCTTCTTATTGCACTTGGACCGGAGAAATCGTCTGCCATATTTAAGCATCTCAAGGAAGAAGAGATTGAGGAGCTTACGCTGGAGATTGCCAACACAAGAAGTATAACTTCCCAGATCAAAGAGGCAGTACTTGAGGAATTCTATGGCGTCTGCCTTGCACAGCAGTATATTGCTGAAGGCGGTATCAGCTATGCCAAAGAGCTTCTTGAAAAAGCCCTTGGTGAGGATAAGGCTCTTGATGTTATCAGTAAGCTCACAGCTTCACTTCAGGTTAAGCCTTTCGAGTTTATCAGAAAGACAGAGCCCTCACAGATACTTACCTTCATTCAGGACGAACATCCTCAGACAATCGCTCTTATTCTTTCATACATGTCTCCGGCCCAGAGTGCCATGATCCTCTCAGCTCTGGCACCGGACAGACAGGCAGATGTAACAAAGCGTATTGCAGCAATGGACAGAACAAGTCCGGATACGATCAAAGAGGTAGAAAAGGTTTTGGAATCAAAGCTCTCATCCCTGGTCAACCAGGATTACACTATCATCGGTGGCGTAGATGCGGTTGTAGAAATCCTCAATACTGTCGATCGTGCAACCGAGAAGCATATTATGGAAACTCTGGAAATCGAAGAGCCGGAGCTTGCCGACGAGATCAGAAAGAAGATGTTCGTATTCGAAGACGTTCTTCTTCTGGACGACAGATCTATTCAGAGAGTGCTGCGTGAGGTTGAGAACTCTGATCTTGCTCTTGCATGTAAGAGTGCTACCGAACAGGTACAGAACGCTATCTTCAATAACCTTTCAAAGCGTCTTGCTGCTATGATCAAGGAAGATATGGATTTCATGGGCCCTGTTCGTATGAAGGATGTTGAGGAAGCCCAGCAGAAGATTGTGAACGTTATCAGAAAGCTTGAGGATTCCGGCGAGATCGTAATCTCCAGAGGTGGAGGTGATGAGTTAGTTGTCTAATCTTTTTAAGGCAGGGTTTGTAAGCTTCGATTCTTCAGAAGCAAGGATTATCGACAGCAACGAACTCGCCAACAAAAAAATAGAAGCTTTTCAGGAATTGGAACTAAAGAGACAAAGAGCGGCCATGGCCGAGGAAGAAGGGGGCTTTGACGGAGCCGAGAGTGATGACTTTATTCCCGGAATAGACATGGAGCAGCTTTCACAACTTACAGAGGATCAGAACATGCTGGAATCAGTTCCTGATCCTCAATTTGATATGGAAGCAATGCAGGCTGAGATAGACTTTAAGCTCCAGCAGGCACAGGAACAGGCTGATATGATTATTCAGAATGCTAATGCTCAGGCACAGGCGGTCATGGATGATGCTTATCAGCAGGGACATCAGCAGGGATATGATGCAGGTTATCAGGAGGGAGTAGCCGCGGCGCAATCTCTTCAGGATGAAATAGAGCAGCAAAGAGGAGATCTGGAAAAAGAATATCAGCAGATTGTTGACGAGCTTGAACCTGAAATGGTGGATGTTCTTACCCAGATATATGAGCATGTTTTCAATATCGAACTCAGAGAGGATAAAGGCATTATCCTTCATCTTTTGAAGACTACACTTTCCAGGATTGAACCGGGAAAAGACCTTATAGTGCATATTTCCTCAGATGATTATGACGACATAATGGACCAGAAAGACGTCCTGGATGCATGTGTTACATCTCCAAACACAACAATGGAGATAATTGAAGACCCGCTTCTTAAAGAAAATGAATGTATGATCGAGTCTGACAGTGGTGTGTTTGACTGCAGCCTCGGTGTTGAACTGTCAGAGATAACAAGGAAGCTCAAACTTCTTTCCTTCGACAGAAAGCGCAGATAATAGGCGGTATTTATATGCTTGTAAGCAGCGTTGATCTATCAAAATACAAAAAGATGCAGAATGCGCCATTTTACCGTACAAGGGGTAAAGTGGTCAATGTCATTGGCCTGACCATTGAATCTGCAGGTCCTGATGCCAAGCTTGGAGACATTTGTCTTATCTATCCCAAAAAGAAAGACGATGACTCTTTTAGCGAGCGCGTGGTTAAGCCATCGATGGCGGAGGTTGTGGGTTTTAAGGACAACCATGTACAGCTCATGCCCTATGAGAACACCAGTGGTATCGGTAACGGAAGTATTGTTGAAAACACTGATTCACCACTTAGGGTTAATGTTGGAGAAGGTCTTCTTGGACAGACTCTGGATGGTCTTGGGAGAATTGACGGAACCAACTATGGCCAGGGAGTTCAGCTGGAAGGCGGAGTAGCCTATTCCGTTGAGAACCAGCCACCGGATCCAATGACAAGAGACCCGATATCAGAAGTTTTGTCCCTTGGCGTAAAGGCTGTAGACGGGCTCCTTACAGTTGGTAAGGGGCAGCGTATTGGAATATTTGCAGGATCAGGTGTTGGCAAATCAACACTTCTTGGTATGTTTGCCAGAAACACCCAGGCGGACATAAACGTAATTGCTCTTATTGGAGAGCGTGGCAGGGAGGTCCGAGAGTTTATAGAAAGAGACCTTGGCGAAGAGGGCATGAAGCGCTCAATAGTTGTGTGCGCTACCTCTGACAAGCCTGCTCTTGAGAGACTTAAGGCGGCCAAGACAGCTACTTCAATAGCTGAGTATTTCAGAGATAAGGGAAAAGACGTGCTTCTTATGATGGACTCCCTTACCCGTTTTTCAATGGCTCAGAGGGAAATAGGACTGGCAAGTGGTGAGCCCCCTGTTTCAAGAGGATACCCGCCGTCGGTTTATGCTGAGATGCCCAAGCTCCTTGAGAGAGCCGGCCGTTCACGTAAAGGTTCTATTACAGGTCTTTATACTGTCCTTGTTGATGGTGATGATATGAATGAACCGATCACGGATACAGCCCGTGGTATTCTGGATGGCCACATTGTTCTTAATCGTAAGCTTGCGCAAAAGAACCATTACCCTGCAATTGACGTATTGGCAAGTATCTCGAGATGTATGTCTGCGATTGCTGATCCAGAGCACAAAAAGGCTGCAGGTAAGCTAAAGACTGTACTTGCTACATACAATGATGCAGAGGATCTGATAAACATTGGTGCTTACAGAAGCGGTGCCAACAAGAATATTGACTATGCTGTTTCTAAAATCGAACGAGTCAATGAATTCCTGATGCAGGAAACTGATCAGAAATTCAGCTTTGAAGAGATAAGGTCGCAGCTGATCGAAATGTTTAATGATTAAGAGTAGTAATTTATGGCAAAGTTTGTCTACAGGATGCAGAGCGTCCTTAACATCAAACTTCAGACAGAGAATCAGACCAAGATGGAGTTTGCGGTAGCGCAGGCTGAACTAAACAATCAGCTTGATCTGCTACAGGAGTATATAACAAGAAAAGAGAATTACCTGAAGGAAGCAGAGGAACTTCGAAACGAAGAGAAACTCAAGCTTCAGGACATTCTGGATAATCAGTATGCTACAGCTCAGATGGATGTCATGATCAAACAGCAGAACATGGTGGTCAAGCAATACGAAGATCGTGTTGAGAAGGTCCGAGTCAAGCTGGCCAGAAACATCCAGGAGAGAAAGATGCAGGAGACTTTAAGAGACAGGGCTTTTGCAGAGTTTGTTGAGGAACAGAAACAGGAAGAATACAAAGAGAACGATCAGCGAACAAGCTTTACTTACGGACAAAGACAAAAGGAAGATGGATAAATGGCAGATACCAGTTTATTAAATGGCCCGGAAGACCCCAAGGCGGCCAGAGCCAAGCTAAAAGCTGACAAAAAAGAATACAGAAAAAAACTCAAAGAACAGCGTAAAGAGCAGAAGGCCCAGGAGAGAGAGTTTGACGAGAGAACTGCCGAGATCAATGGAGACAACGCCGGCGGTCTTGCTACCATTGTCATAACCTTTCTTATCATCCTTATCTGGCTTGCCATTATGGTTCTTTTGGTCAAGCTGGATGTTGGCGGCTTTGGAAGCGATGTCCTTGCGCCAATCCTTAAGGATGTTCCGTACGTCAACTGGATTCTTCCAGAGGGCTCCTATGAAAAGAAATCTGCCCAGACGACCAATGCTGATGTTACTGTAGAAAATGCAGATGGAGAGGTTACTTCAGGATCACTTCAAACTCTGGAAGACGCTCTTGCATATATCAAGCGTCTCGAGCAGGCACTCCAGTCTGAAATGGAGCAGAACAGTTCATTACAGGCTGAGAACGAGAAACTAAAAGCAGAAGTTGCAAGACTTGAGCCATTCGAGAAGCAGCAAAAAGATTTTTATGAAGAAAAAGCCAAGTTCTACGAAGAGATAGTATATGGTGAGAATGCTCCGGATACAGAGGCATATCAGGCTTACTACGAAATGATCGATCCTGACAATGCAGCAGAGATCTATAAAAATCTTGTTCAGGGCGGAATCGACGATGCAGCCATCAAAGCATTCGCTACAACATATTCTGGCATGAAAGCCAAGAAAGCAGCTGCCATCTTTGATGAGATGGTCAACGAGAACCAGATCCAGCTTGTAGCAAGAATCCTTGCCCAGATGTCCGTAGAGAACCGCGGCGACATCCTCGCTGCTATGACAGAAGCTAACGCAGCAAAACTTACACAGCTACTTGAACCTAACGCCCTTGAGGAAAAGTCTACTAAGGTTACGGGATGAGCCTGTGTATTGGACAAGACGTATTTTCAATATGTCATTATAGTTGGAAACTTTTTATAGATTGTTTAGAAAAGCTATTAAGTTATCATGGGATTATCCGATATATTGAGTGTAAGATTATGGGCGTATTATGATTATGTCTATAATTTAAATAATAAAAAGGAAGGAGGACTTAGATGGGCAGTGCAAATAACGTGGTAAGCGCTATGGCAGCTTACCTGGTACAGGGCACTGCAGCAACAAGTGTTTCGAATGTAGTTGATATTAAGGGTTCAGCTAAGCAGGCATCACAGAGTTTCGACAGTATTCTGAATAAGGTTTCTAAGTCGGTTATGCAGACAAAGACAACAGAAGTTGTAAGCAACGCAAATCAGACAACAAGCGATGCTAATAAGACTCAGGTAACAGATAATACATCAAATACTGTTAAGACAGACATAACTACTAAGGTTGATACGAATACTACACAGAATGTAACAGATGATAACGAACAGTTACAGGCAGTAGTAGAAGAAGCTACAGAAGCGGTAGAAGCTGTTACAGTAACAAACGTAACAACCGAAACACAGGGAACAGAAGTTAGTCCCAAGCTGCAGGAAGCCATTAGTGAGGCAGGAAAAGAGCTTATTAGCTTAGTCGCAGACACCTTCGATATT
>JAEEGL016182058.1_pt1 | contig 31879 bp, 29 predicted proteins | sample 9134231 | NCBI WGS metagenome assembly JAEEGL01 (sample SAMN16246548, study PRJNA631951) | gut metagenome | biome: gut microbiome; feature: rumen; material: fiber-attached | host: Bos | place: Iran: Karaj | collected 2018-10 | reverse complement strand
GGCGGCGATACGGTCGGTGTCGGTGGCGTCAGAGCCGTTGGCGGGCTGATAGTACTTGTAGGCGATGTTGTGCGCTTCGGCATATTCCTTGGCGCCTTCGTAGGTACCCTGGTTGAAGCCCTTGTCCATGAGCTGGCCAATGTCGGTGACGATGGCGATCTCATAGGTTTTGGATCCGCCGCAGGACACGAGGCTGAGCGCGCCGCAGAGCATGACCAGACACAGGATGAGACTCAGAACTTTTTCATGTTTTTCTCCAATCCTTTTTGGGGATGACCCCATAATATTGGTGTACGCTGGTATTCCGCACCATTCGTATTATACCGCTTCAGGCCCCTGAAAGTCAAGGAAGAACGTGCGAATTGGCAGATAATTTACCGCTACGACAGCCGTAGTCATAAAACGGATTTCGAGTAACCGGGGATGGGAAAGACGGTCAGCTGTCCGCCCTGGCCCATCCTCTCGAAACGGCGACCGCGCGGTTCCAGACACGAAGCTTTTCGGCCGCTTCCGCCGCGGTGACGGACGGCTCGAAGACCCGCTCCACGGAAAGATTTTCCCCGAGCGCGGCGGTGCTGCTCCAGAAGCCTGCCGCCAGTCCGGCGAGATAGGCGGCGCCGAGCGCGGTGACTTCCAGACAGGAGGGGCGCTCTACGGGCGCCTGGCTGATATCTGCCTGCATCTGCATGAGAAGACCGTTGGAGGAGGCGCCCCCGTCCACCCGGAGGGCGGACAGGCGGATCCCGGCGTCCGACTGGACGGCCGAGAGGATATCATTCACCTGGAAGGCGATGGATTCGAGCGTTGCCCGGATGATATGACAGCGGTTCACCCCGCGGGTCAGACCGAGAATGGAACCCCTGGCGTAGGCGTCCCAGTGCGGCGCGCCGAGCCCGGTGAAAGCGGGAACGACCACGCAGCCGTTCGTGTCGGGCACCGAGGCTGCCGCTTCTTCAGACTCCGCGGCGCTTTTGATCAGGCCTAGTTCGTCCCGGAGCCACTGAACGGCGGCACCGCCAACGAAGACGGATCCCTCCAGCGCGTAGTCGACTTTCCCGTCCAGTCCCCACGCGACGGTGGTGACCAGTCCGTGGTCGGAGAAGACTGGCGTGCGGCCCGTGTTCATCAGTAGGAAGCAGCCGGTGCCGTAGGTGTTTTTGGCCATGCCGGGGGAGAAACAGCGCTGTCCGAACAGAGCAGCCTGCTGGTCTCCTGCCGCGCCGCAGATGGAGATCGGCGATCCGAAGAAGGCGGCGTCCGTTTCTCCGTAGAAGGCGGAGGAGGGGGCCGGCGTTGGCAGCATGGAATCCGGGATCGAGAGAAGCTGAAGGATCTCATGATCCCAGGAGAGAGAACGGATGTTGAAAAGCATGGTCCGGGAGGCGTTTGAATAGTCGGTCACGTGGACCCGTCCGCCGGTCAGTTTCCAGATCAGCCAGGTCTCGATGGTGCCGAAGAGCAGTTTGCCGGCTTCCGAAGCCGCTCTGGCTCCGGGCACGTTGTCCAGGATCCACTTCAGTTTCGTCCCGGAGAAATAGGCGTCGATGACCAGACCTGTCTTGGAACGGATCAGCGGCGCGTAGCCGTCGGAGGTCAGCTGGTCGCAATAGGCGGCAGTCCGGCGGCACTGCCAGACGATGGCGGGACAGAGCGGCTGACCGGTGAAACGGTCCCAGACCACAGTCGTCTCCCGCTGGTTCGTGATGCCGATGGCGGCTACGTCGGATGCGTCCGCGCCTGCTTTTTCCAGCGCTCTCCGCGCCACGTTCAGCATGACGGAGAAGATTTCTTCGGGGTCATGCTCGACCCAGCCCGGTTTCGGATAATACTGGGTGAATTCCTGCTGAGCCATGCTGCGGATCTTGCCCGCGTGATCAAACAGGATGCAACGGTTGCTCGTGGTTCCGGCGTCCAGCGCCATGACGTACTGCTTCATGCTTTCCTCCCGTGTTCTCGGATCCGGATCGGTTCCCTGTCAAGTTCAGTATATCATCCCAGCCCGATCCAGTCAAGACCGGACGGAGCGAAAGAAAAGGCCGGCAGAGCCGGCTCTTTTTCCGTGTGTTTTTCGTCGAAAACCGGGTCAGTCGTCCCGGTCCGCTTTCTCCGCATCCTTCTTTTCGCGATCGAAACGGAACAGTTCCTCTGTGGCGAAATGGATCTTGGTCAGGTGGTCACCCGAGTTCAGTGGAAACACGAAATAGGTATCGTTCAGGTTCGCGACTTCGATGGCGAAGCCCCGTTTTGTGATGCCTTTCTTATGAAAGTCGTATTCGATGTGGCAGGAGGAGAGAGACGGGACGGAACGGTTCAGGAAGAAGTCCTCCCCGTTGTCCAGCTTGCCGGAGAGTGTGAACCCGCGCTCGTCATGGGTAAAGAGAACGTTCCCAATCGCCCTGAAACCGATCTGGCAGTTGACGAGATGCTCCAGCCGGACCGTGTCCTCGAAGCGGTACCGCCCGGCGCGGACTTCGTCCCGGACGTTCTGCCGCTCCCAGCGGTACCAGTCAGGCACGTGCGTGAACACGTCCTCGCCGTTCTGACGGCGGAGTTTTCCGTATTCGTCCATTTCCCAGCGGGCGCCGCAGTTCTCGCACCAGATAGCGGTGTCACGGCTGTTCATGGAGAATTCCTTTCCGCAGACCGGGCACTGATAAAGAATGTAGTGAAGATGGTTGGCGCGTTTTTTGCTCCGGATCCGAATCCCGTTATCCGCCTGCCACTGATAGTCGTCATAGACGAAGGCGTTTTCGATCCGCTTCTGGATCTCGTCGGCGGACAGCGTCAGCGCCTCTTCCTGCGTCACGATCTGCGTCATGTCAGCCGTCACTTTGTTGAGCCGGTTCGTTTTTTTGTCCCACTGCGGTTCGCAGACGAAGTGCCCGTGCTGAATGACCGTGACGACGGCGCAGCGGGCAAGTTTGACGAACTGGCCGAGGGTGTCGCCCATATCTTCGTTGATCCCGGCGAGGGAAAAACGGGCTTCCGGATAAATGATGCAGATCCCGCGCCTTTTCCTCAGCACTTCCAGAAGATGGCGCACTACCACCAGATCGGTCGTGAATTTTCTTTTATAGATGCCTCCTATACCCCGGAAGAGCCATTCCCGGCCAACGAATTCCTCGATGGAGATGAGCCAGTTGCTTCGGTGCGGGAAAGTGGCTTTCACGGCAGTTGCCATATCGACCATGGAAGCGTGATTGCAGAGCAGCAGATACGGAGGTTTCAGAGATTCGCAGTTGTGTTTCGTGATCTTTACGCCGTGCGCTCTCAGCAGATAGAACAGAGAGGCGCCCCATTCGACCGGCATCAGGAACCAGTACGGCTTTTTCGGCTTTATCGAAGTGTCAAACGGCTTGATTGTTTTCATGAAACTGTCATCCTTTCGGGATGTGACTGATGGTGGCCGGCTGCATCACTCCGCTACGAGGATATAGTCGTATACGGTCTGGCCGCCGTCCACCGGGTAGAGGGTGAGATCCGGCCAGTTTTCTTCCACATATTTCTGGAGCAGCCGGTCGGTCTCCGGATCGGCGTCCCGGCCGGAAAAGACGGTCAGCGCGTACTTGCCGGTCAGATCCATCCCGTCGAGGAGGGAGCGCACGACGGTCAGGCGGTCACGGTCCGCGGCAAGGATCGTCTTGCCTGTGAAGCCGATATAGTCGCCCTCCCTGACTTTCACGGAGTTGAAGGTGGCGTCCCGGACGGCGGTGGAGACCAGACAGGTAGTGACGTCTTCCATCGCGCGGTTCATCTCGTCCACGACTTGCTGGGGGTCGTCCGGTTCGTAATTAAGATTGGACAGGGCGGCGTACCCGTCGCCCAGCGTGCGGCTCTCCAGTACGTAAACCCGGGAGTATTCGCAGATCTCGGCTGCCTGCCGGGCGGCCAGGATGACGTTGCTATTGTTCGGAAGGACAAAGATCACTTCCGCATTCACTTCGTCGAACGCGTCCAGGAAGTCCTCCGATGAAGGGTTCATCGTCTGCCCGCCGTTGATGACGTAATCGGCGCCCAGACTTTTGAACAGTGCCTGGATCCCCGCGCCCGACGCCACGGCGACCGTGCCGTAGCGCTGTCTTGCAGTCCGTTTTACAGGAGTTCCGGCGGATGCTTCATGGTGCTGAAGCGTCATGTTCTCGATCTTCACCGTCAGAAATTCGCCGAAATCATGGCAGAACGAAAGGACCTTTTCCGGATCCTTCGTGTGGACGTGCAGTTTGACGATGCTTCCGTCCCGGAAGCAGACGGCCGAATCGCCGACCGACTGGAGGAAAGCGTTGAGGGATTCTTCGGAGAACGGGACAAGATCCGTTTTCTTCGGCTGGAGCCGGAGCAGCAGTTCGGTGCAGTAGCCGTAGGTCAGTTCCGTATCCTCGCCGAACAGGGAAAGGTCCGGCGAGGCGTCGGCGGAACGGGCCATATTATACTGGTCCATGCCGTCCGGGACCACGCCGTCGAGGATCTGATTGAAGCCTTCCATGATATAAAGGAGCCCGGCGCCGCCGCTGTCCACCACGCCCGCTTCCCGAAGCACATCCAAGAGTTCGGGGGTGCGCCGGAGGGAATTGCCCATCTCGCTGAGCAGATCGTGAAAGAGCGTTTCGATGGAGGATTCGTCATCGATCCGTGAGACCGCATAGCGGACTGCTTCGCGGATGACGGTCAGAATGGTCCCTTCGGTCGGCGTGAGAACGGCGGAATACGCTTTCTTAACGCCGATCTCCAGCGCGCGGCCGACGGTCTTTACGTCTGCTTTATCGCATCCTTCGAACGAAGAAGCGATCCCGGCGAAGAACTGGGAGAGGATGACGCCGGAGTTGCCGCGGGCGCCGTGGAGCATGCCCCGTGCGACCTTTTTGGAGATGCTGGCGAGAGAATCGCCTCCCTCGTCGCTCCGGATCGCGTCAACACCGCCGTCCATCGTCATGGACATATTGTCGCCGGTGTCTCCGTCCGGAACGGGGAACACATTGAGCTGGTTCACGTCCTCGGCTTTGGAGTGAAGCCGGGCGGCACCGCCCCGGAACATTTTCGCAAAGAGCTTTCCGCTCAGGTATCGAAGTGACATGATTTACCCTCCGTTGTCAGTCCGTCCGCAGATCGCCCCAGAAGAACAGCGCCACCGTGCCGGGTCCCGTATGGCTTCCGATCACCGTTCCGATGTGGTTGATGAGAACGCGTCCGTCCTTCAGACGAGGGAATTTTGATTCGATCTGCTCGGCGACGGCTTTGGCGTCATCGTAGCATTCGGACTGGCACATGAAGACCTTTTCCGCGTAGTCGTGCCCGTTTTCCGCATGCTCCTCCATCCGGCGTACCATCTCGTCGATGACCTTCTTTTTCGGCCGGACCTTGGCGCGCGCCACGAGACGCCCTTCGTTGCTCACGTTGAGAAGCGGGCAGATGCCGAGCATCCCGCCCAGCGCACCGGAGACCCGGGAGACCCGGCCGCCCCGGACGAAATAGGTCAGATCCGACGTGAAGAACCAGTGATGGAGACGGAGCTTGTTCGATTCGGTCCAGTCGACGATCTCGTCGAAATCTGCTCCTCCGTCCCGCAGATCGGCCATCCTGTCGAGCAGCAGGCCGAGGCCGCTGGACGCGGCCAGCGAGTCGATCACGGCGATCCGGCGTTCAGGATATTGCGTTCTGAGCTGCGTGGCGGCCGTTTCCGCGGCATTGTACACGCCCGAGATGCCTGTGGAGAGCGATACGTGGATCACGTCTTTTCCATCGTCCAGGAAACTCTTGAAGTATTCAGTGAATTCCGCCGTGTTCACCTGAGAGGTGGTCATGACGGCGCCGGCCGCCATGGAATCATAGAACTCTTTCGGCGTGATAGACTGATAGAGGTCATCGTCATACATCACGTGGTCTTTCGAGTAATGGAAATTGATGGTGTGGATCCCGCGTCCGTCCACATGCTCCCTGGAAAGATCACACGTCGTGCAGGTGCTGAGAATGTATTCGTTCATAGTTGTCCCTCCTGCAGAGGGCCAAAAACAAAAAAAGACCCCCCGACAATTCTGCCTCCATTATATGAGACGCGCCCGGATATGTCAAGCGAAAACCGGACCGGGGGGGAGAAAATTAACAAGGATTTTATAAAGCTGTAATATACGCAGCGTGTTGTGCGGACGCGATCTGTTGATTTTGCGACCGGTTTCGTGTATAATCATTTTACAGTTCATGACTGGAAGGAGGTCCGGTATGACATTCGATTCTCCCAACGGTTTTGAGAGGCCAGTCCGTCTCAGTGAAGAAACCAGACGGTTCGCATATGAATCGCTGAATCACCGGTACGGTCTTGACACGAGAAAGACTCCTGCCGTCGCGCTAGACGAGGTCCAGGGTTTCGATTCCATGGATCCGGTCGGCAAGTATGACGCGGCCGTTGCCGTGATCGCACGCGAGGCGCCTATCCGGATTTGCAGAGATGAACTGATCAGCGGCGCCGCGACGCTCGGGAACGCCATCGATCATTCCGTTCCCGCGACAAGAAACGGAAAGACGCTTTTCCGGAGCGTCAGTCATCTGACGATCGATTTTGAGACCGTATTGAAGAAGGGGATCCTAGCAATCCGGGAACAGGCCGAGGAATCGTTCCGCAAATACGCCGGGACCGGCCGCGAGAGGTTCGCGAAGAGCTGTTCGAACTGTCTCGACAGTTTTGCCGTCTGGCACCGCCGCTATCTGGATGAACTAGAAAAAATGCCGGAGTATTCCTCGAACCTCGAGATTCTTCGCCGCGTGCCTTTTCATCCGGCTGCTTCCTTTCGCGAAGCCGTTCAGAGCATCTGGTTCACCTTCGCATTCGTGAGGTTGTGCGGCAACTGGCCGGGGATCGGACGGCTCGATGATCTCCTGGGTGACTATCTGAAAGCGGATCTTGCAGCCGGCGCTCTGACGCAGGACGAGGCGAGAGAGATTCTCGCGCACTTTTTCATTAAGGGCTGCGAATGGGTCGCTGGAGGCAACTACGGCAGCGGAGACGCACAGCATTACCAGAATATCGTCCTGGGCGGCGTCGACCGGGAAGGCCGGGAGGTCGCGAATGAAGTCACTTTTCTGGTGCTTGACGTACTGGAGGAGCTCGGGATCAGCGACTTCCCGACGACGATCCGCCTGAACCGGAACACGGATGCTCGGCTGCTCAGGAGAATCGCGGAAGTCATGCGATTCGGCGGAGGCATCCTCGCGGTTTACAACGAGGAGACCGTCATCGAGGCCATGACGAGGTTCGGTTATGATCTGCGGGAAGCCCGGTCCTTCGCGAACGACGGATGCTGGGAGGTCCAGGTTCCGGGCGCGACCGATTTCGGATACATGCCGTTTGACGCTCTGCAGATCCTGCAGAAACAGACGCTGAGGGAGTATGACCCGGAGGTCGACTTCCCCGATTTCGAGAGTCTGTACGAACAGTTCAGAAGTGATCTGAAAGAACACGTCACCGAGATAGGTCTCTCGTACACCGGACAGTTCCGCCCGCGGGAGGAAACGAAAGGCGAGTGGGTCTGGACTCCTTCCACCCCCTGTACGGTCGTATCGCTGTTCGAGCGCGGATGCATCGAAAAAGGTCTCTCCTACTTCGAAGGAGGTCCGATCTATCATGTCCGGTCTCCGCACATCGGGGGGCTTGCGGATACGGCGGACAGTCTCTACGCCATCAAGAAGGCGGTCTATGACGACAGAAAACTCACGCTGAAGGAATTCCTCGCCGTCCTGAAAAAGAACTGGGAGGGAGAGGAACTCCTGCGCCGGACCATGCTTCATCAGTATGCCTATTACGGCAACGACAATGACGAGGTGGATGCCATCGCCTCGCGTATCCTGGACGATCTGGCCGACGCCTGCGACAGCCTGGAAAACATCTGCGGCTATCGTTTCCCGGCCGGCGTGAGCACTTTCGGGCGTCAGCTTGAGTGGTCGTATGACCGTCTCGCTTCACCGCATGGCCGAAAGGCGGGGGAGGTGCTTGCCGCAAACTGCTCTCCCACGCCCGGGACGGATCTGAAAGGTGTAACCAGTGCGATCCGTTCATACTGCAAGATGGACCACACGCGAATGGTGACCGGGGCCGCCCTCGACATACGGCTTCTGCCGTCCGATGTGAAGGGCGAGAAGGGGCTCGATGTTTTGTGCGCCCTGATGAAGGGTTTCGTTCGTCTCGGCGGATTCTTCATGCAGCCGGATGTTGTGGATGCCGGGATTCTGAGAGAAGCGCAGGTGTGCCCGGAAAACTATCAGACGCTTTCCGTCCGCGTTTCGGGATGGAATGCGCGCTTTGTCACGCTGGACCGGCAGTGGCAGGATATGGTCATCCAACAAAACGAATAATGGGAATCGCCGGATGTCGGCGCTCCCGTATGGGACCGCCAAGGAACCGTAAAGAACAAAACCCGCTCAGTCTGAACGCTGAGCGGGTTTTTGCATCGGAGTGACTGGATTTGAACCAGCGGCCTCTTGGTCCCGAACCAAGCACTCTACCGGACTGAGCCACACCCCGATTGCCTTGGTATTATAGCACACGCGTTTTGGTTTGTCAAGGCGTTTCGGCCATTTTTTCAAAAACCGGGACCCGTCGGGAAGTCCCGGGAACAAAAAAGAGATGGGATCTTGCGACCACCATCTCTAAGCGGATTACGGGGCTCGGACCCGCCACCTCAACCTTGGCAAGGTTGCGCTCTACCAAATGAGCTAAATCCGCACACGACCTGGACGAGACTCGAACTCGTGACCTCTAGCGTGACAGGCTAGCGTTCTAACCAACTGAACTACCAGGCCAATCATGTCCGGCAACCGCCGGCGAGGAGTATTATATCATAGCCCCCGCGTTCTTGTCAAGTCGTTTTTTGAAAAAACTGCCAGGGCCGTCCGAACGGGACGGCCCGGCGGAAAACCCAGTCGTTCAGAGCCGTTCGAACCAGATGTTCCGGAAGGAAACGGGACAGTCGTGATCCTGCAGGATCAGCGGTCCCTCAGGGACCCTTCTTCCTTTCAGAGCGCCCGGCGTGGCGCGGATGAGTTCCACGTTGTTGTGGATGCAGATCCCGTTCTGAAGTACGGTCATGAATCCGTTCCGGATCAGTTTGCCCTTCGCGCCGAACCGGGGCGCGCGGATGTAGATGTCGTAGGTCTGCCACTCGAGCGGCGGGAGACAGGCGTTGACCAGCGGCTTGTAGACGGAGTAGATTGCGCCGCAGTCGTCGGCCTGGGGGTCCTTCACGCCGTAGGAGTCCAGGATCTGGATCTCGTAGCAGCCGTGAACGTAAACGCCGCTGTTGCCTTTGTCCTGTCCGGTGGCCTCCGGCGTGTCCGGTTCCATCCATTCCAGGTGAAGATGACCGTCCCCGAACACCTCGTCGCAGACGATGTCGTCGGTTCCGACGCCCACATGGAGAACACCGTCCTTCACGGTCCATTTGCAGGGAGAACCGTCCTGCTTCATCTTCCAGTTCTTTGCCGATTTTCCGTCGAAGAGATAGATCCGTTCCATATGCGTCCCTTTCGTGCCGTTCATTCTGTTCACTTCATATTATATATCCCGGCGCTGTCGAAATCAAGAGGGGACCGTTTTTTCGCGCGTGTCGTTGACAGTTGTCGCCCTCTGTGGTAAAATCGGGTTGTCGATACAGCGGAAGGAGGATTCACGATGGATCTCATGCATGTACGGTTTCATTCCGACGTTCTTCAGAGAGAGACGAGAATGATCGTGATGTTGCCCGAGAGGGCCAACGCTCCCGGAATGGACGAGGAGAAGACCGCCGCGCTGCCGCCGTTCGGCGGACTGTATTTTCTGCACGGGATGGGGAACGGCTGTACGGGGATCACCCGGTGGACGAATCTCGACCGGTATGCCGATCTGAGCGGACTGGCCGTCTTCATGCCGGAGGGAGCGCTCGCCTGGTATACGGATATGAAGGCGGGGCCGCGCTACTATACCTATATCACGGAGGAACTGCCGGCGATCTGCAAACGGCTGTTCCCGAATCTTTCCGACGCCAGGGAGGACACGTTCGTGGCCGGGATGTCGATGGGCGGATACGGTGCGTTCCGGTGCGCGCTCGGCAGACCGGACCTGTACGCAGGGGCGGGGCTCTTTGCTGGAGACTTCGAGATCCTGAACCACCTCCGCGACTGGGGATCCGTCGAACGCGAACCCGATCTGTACTCCGAGATCTTCGGAACGGTCGACGAATGCCGGGGCGGAGAGAACGATCCGTTCGCGCTCGTGGAACGGCGGAAGGGCGACCCGAGGAAAGTCCCGATCTTCCAATGCTGCGGAACGCGGGATCCGACGTACGGATCCAATCTGGATATGCGTGACGCCCTTCGCCGGAACGGCTGGGACGTGACATGGTCCGACGGCGACGCGTCGCACGATTTTGCCTATTGGGACCTGGAGATGAAGCCGTTCTTCGACCTGATCGCCTCGATCAGAGGCCGGGCTTGAGAGGGGGAGCTGCAATGGTTTTCTGTGAACTTGAGATACGATCCCGGGTGCTGGGACGGCATGTGGGGCTGACGATGCTCCTTCCGGAGAAGGAAGCGCCTGCCGTCGGCTTCCGGACGCTGTGGCTCCTTCACGGTACGGGAGGCGACGAGACCGACTGGATCCGGCATACCGGCATCGAGCGGACGGCGGAGGAGAACGGTCTTGCCGTCGTGATGCCGGCCGGCGAGGTCTCCCGCTGGACCGATACCGTGGCCGGAGGCCGGTACTTCACCTATGTCGGTCGGGAGCTGCCGATGATCCTCCGGGATCTGTTCCCACTGTCGGCCAGACGGGCCGACTGTCTCTCGGCCGGAGTCGGGTCCGGCGGAAACGGCGCGCTGAGGCTTGCGCTGAGACTGCCGGAGCGATTCGCTGCTGCCGCATGCCTGTCTCCGGAAGAAGAGCCGGACTGTCTGCCCGATGCGGTAAGGATCCTCTCGGAGGATCGGCCGGTTCCCGCGATCCGGCTGGCTTGTGGACGGGACGATCGATCCGCCGGCGGGACACGGCGTTTTCTGGCAGGCATGAGATCGTTTCCGGGGGATCCGTTCAGCGTTACATGGGAGGAGTGCCCGGGCGAAGCGGACTGGGACTTCTGGAACGACTGTCTGCGTCATTTTATTCGATCGGTTTGATGATCGATCAGGGAGCGAAAGGGGAGCTGCCGGTTCATTCCGGCGCCTGCCTGTTTTTTCGAAAAAATCTTATAAAACACTTGACAAAGAAATCCGCCTGTGTTATAATGGCGTTCGTCGGCAGGGTTTTCCACGACGGCTTGGAAGCATAGCTCAGTTGGGAGAGCATCTGCCTTACAAGCAGAGGGTCACAGGTTCGAGCCCTGTTGTTTCCAATGGCCTGGTAGTTCAGTTGGTTAGAACGCTAGCCTGTCACGCTAGAGGTCACGAGTTCGAGTCTCGTCCAGGTCGTATGCCTCTGTAGCTCAGTTGGTAGAGCAGGGGATTGAAAATTCCCGTGTCGTTGGTTCGATTCCGACCGGAGGCATGGGGCGTCCCGGTGGACGCCCGTTATGCGGATTTAGCTCATTTGGTAGAGCGCAACCTTGCCAAGGTTGAGGTGGCGGGTCCGAGCCCCGTAATCCGCTTGGAGATGGTGATCGCAAGATCCCATCTCTTTTTTTGCGCAAAAACAGAGGGGGACGCCTGTCTTTGTCGGACCGGCGTCCCGTTTCTTCTCACTTGTTTCATTTTGTCTATTTTCGGGCCCGGCGGACCTCCCGGAGCAGCAGCGTGCCGCGCAGCAGGAGCCAGAGGCCGAAGAGGGTCGTAAGGAGCCCGAGGAAGACGAAAGAACTCTTCCCGTAAAGGAAGATGAGGACGGAGAGTACGAGAAGTAGCGCCGCGAAGAGCAGTCGGACGACGCCTCCGGCGATCCGCTGGCGGATCCAGCTCTCCTCGCCCGGCCTCGCGGCCGGAGCCGGTCTTCGGACCGTCCGGCTGCCGTCCTTGTCGAAACCGGCTACATGGCTGTATGCCTGTTGGGCGAGCCATTCCTCGCTCGTGTCCGTCTTTCCGTTCCGGTCCATATCGAACTCGTCTCCGAAAAAATCATCGTTCTTCGGCATCGCGAAGCTCTCCTTTCATTCGAACAATCCGTCGGCCAGTGCTTTGAGTTCCGTTTCGTACAGCGTGCCCTCAAACGGCAGAAGCGCTCTTTCCACCGCGTCCGGTGTGTAGGGGATGCCCCGGAGCACCGCCGCGGGGTCGGCCTCCGGCCCGGCCCCGGAGAAGAAGTCGCCCCGGACGGAAGCGGCTTCGATGATCCCCTTTTTTACGGTCAGTCCGATCTCGAAGGTGCCGCCGGGCGTATGGATCGTCTTTTCGATCCCGAACCGGGGGACGGCGGACCACAGGGCGGCCGGGTCGTTGAAATGAGACTCACCGAGCTCGCCCGCCCGCCGCCGGTCCTCCTCCGTCATGAGGTAGACGCCGTCGCTGACGTACGCGGCGAGGCGGTCGCGGAATTCCTTCGCCGTCAAATCGGGCAGATGGTGCTCCGCGAGGGCCGCACGGATGTTGGTCACCCGGTCCCGGACGGAGCGGATGGCTTTGGATGTGATCTTGTAGGGCTTCGGCGTGGAGGCGCGCACCAGTTCGCCGAGGTCGGCGTCGAACAGGAGAGAACCGTGATGAACGGTGGCGCTTCCCATCTTGAACTGGGCGTTCCCGCTGATCTTCTTCCCGTCCACGGCGATGTCATTCCTGCCGGTCTTTTCCGCCGGCAGGCCGAGAGAGCGGAGAAACCCGACGACCGGATCCATGAAACGGCCGAAGTCGATCTCCCGCCCCGCGGAACGGGTGATGTGGGAGAACTGCCAGCTCCCCCGGTCCGTATAGATGGTGCCGCCGCCGGAAAAACGCCGGACGACGGTGATGTTCTTTTCTTTCGCGTAGGAGACGTCGATCTCTTCAAGGGCGTTCTGGTACTTTCCGATCATCAGGGTCGGCGCAGTGCGCCAGAGAAGAAACACGTCCTCCCCGGGATCGCGCTCGCCGGCGAAGAGCAGCTCGCAGCCGAAATTGAAGAAGACGTTCTCGGAAGCGGTATCCGCGTAAATCATAGCGTTGCCTTTCCGTTACGCAGAGCGTCGAGCGCCTCGGCCGCGGAGTAGGAGGAGCGCGCCAGGGGCGCGCTGACCGCGAAGCGGATCCCGGCCTCCCGGGCTGCCCGGCCGTAGGCCTCGAACTCCTCCGGCGTGACGTAACGCGCGACGGGCAGATGCCTGGCCGAAGGGGCCAGATACTGACTGATGACGAAGATGTCGACGCCGGCCCGGGCCGCATCTCCGAAGACGCGGGTCAGTTCCTCTTCCGTTTCTCCCAGTCCCAGCATAATGCCGGTCTTCACGACGGCGCCCCGTTCCCTGGCGTGGGCGAGCACGCGGAGCGAGCGGTCATAGTCCGCTTCCGGCCGGACGGCCGGATAGAGGGACGGGACCGTTTCCAGGTTGTGGTTCAGCACGTCCGGCTTCGCATCCAGCACGGTATCGAGCGCTTCAGCGCTTCCGGCAAGATCGGAGATCAGGACTTCCACCGTGACGCCCGGATTCCCGGCCCGTATGGCGCGGATCGTGTCGGCGAAGGCGCCGGCGCCGCCGTCCGGAAGGTCGTCCCTGGTAACGCAGGTGACGACCGCGTGGCGCAGGCCGAGACGGCGGACGGCTTCGGCGATCCGTTTGCCCTCGTCGGGATCCGGCGCCGGGAGGCGCACGGAAGACGGAGCGTGAGGGACGGCGCAGAACCGGCAGTGCCGCGTACAGACCCGGCCGAGGATCATGAAGGTGGCCGTTTTGCGGCGGTAGCAGGTGCCGAGGTTCGGACAGTTGGCGCTCCGGCAGACGGTGTTCAGATTGAGGTCCTGCAGGAGATCCTTCACTTCTGCCGCCTCGGCGGCGTTATACCGGACTTTCAGCCAGTCCGGTTTTCTGTTTGTTCCGTTCACGGCCTCAGTCTCCGAATTCGGCCAGCGCGACAGGGCGGCCCACCGGCACGTCGTCGCCTTCCTCGGCGAGAAGGGAGAGGATCTTCAGATCCCGCTCCGCCTCGACTTCCGTCACGACCTTGTCGGTCTCGATCTCGTAGAGCGGTTCGCCCGCCATGACGATCTGTCCTTCCGCCGCGATCCAGCGGCAGAGGACGCCGGACTGCATTTCCGGCCGGAGGGCGGGCATAGTCAGTTCGATTTTCATGAGACAGTTCACCTCACAGGGAGTTCAGTCGAAATAGAGGGAGACCATGTCGTCTCCGAGAACGGAAGCCACTTCTTCCGGAGTGAAGGGATGCCGGAACAGCTCCGGCCTGGTCCCGCCCGTGACGACGCCGCGGTCCACGCGGAGCGTGTCGCCGCCCGCCGTCAGCGTGAAGGAGGGGCTCTGCCCGTAGTTCCATTCCCAGGACCGGTATTTCCCTTTTGCCAGCGTTTCGGCGGCGTTCGTTTCTCCTTCGGTCAGGGAACGGACTGCCCCGCCGGGCGCAAGCGCTTTCGTGACCGCTTCGGCCAGGCCGGCTTCGGTGCAGCCGGAGGGAAGGAGCGGTTTCAGATTCGATACGGGAGAAGGTCTGCTCTTCACAGACCGGGAGACGATCTTCTCCCGAGCATGTCCGGTAAGAGCCGTCAGCCGGTCGAGATCCGCGTCCCAAAGCAGTGTCCCGTGGTACAGGAGACGTCCCGAGACCACCGTCTCGGCGCTTCCGCTCACCTTTTTGTCTCCGACGAAGAGCGAAGAGCCGTCCCGGATCTCGGCAGGCGCGCCGAGCGTCCGGAGGACCTCCGCCACGGGGCGGAGAAAGCGTTCGTAATCGGGACCGTCCGGCCCGGGATCGGTCAGGACGGTCATGTTCAGGTTGCCCCGGTCGTGATAGACCGTCCCTCCGCCGCTGATCCGGCGGTAGAGCGGGACGTTTGCCCGGCGCAGCGCCGTGAGGGAGACTTCCTCGAACGGATTCTGGAACTTCCCGATCACGACGGCGGGGTCGTTCACCCAGAGCATGAACAGGTCGTCGTCCCGGCAGGTGCGGAGCAGGATCTCTTCCGCGGCCAGATTGAAGGCGGCGTCGCGGCAGCCGTTTTCGATGATGATCATGGCGTCTCAGTCCGGCCGCCGTTCGGCCAGAGCGGTCCGGTATTTCTGATAGAAGCTTTCGTAATAACCTCCCTCGAGCGCTTCCCGGATCTTTGCCGTGAGCTCGTTGTAGAAATAGAGGTTGTGGAGCACGGCGAGCCGCATCCCCAGCATCTCCTTCGCCTTGATGAGATGGCGGATATAGGCCCGGGAGTGGTTCCGGCAGGCGGGACAGCCGCAGTTTTCATCGATGGGGCGGGGGTCGTTCAGATATTTCTCGTTCAGAAGGTTCATCTTTCCCGCCCAGGTGAACAGATTCCCGTGACGGGCGTTGCGGGACGGCATGACGCAGTCGAAGAAATCCACGCCGCGGTGGACGCCTTCGACGATGTTCGCCGGCGTGCCGACGCCCATCAGGTACCGCGGTCTGTCCTCCGGCATGTAGGGCTCCACGGTTTCGATGATGCGGTACATCTCCTCCGTCTCCTCGCCGACGGCCAGACCGCCGATGGCGTATCCGGGCAGATCCAGTTCCCGGATCGTTTCCATGTGACGGATGCGGAGATCGGCGTAGGTGCTTCCCTGGTTGATGCCGAACAGGAGCTGACCGGGATTGAGCGTATTCTCGTCCTGAGAAAGACGGTAGAGTTCGTCCCTGCAGCGGACGAGCCAGCGCGCCGTGCGCTCGCAGGATCGTTTCGCGTAATTGTATTCGGCCGGGTTCTCCACGCACTCATCGAAGGCCATGGCGATGGTGGAGCCGAGATTCGACTGGATCCGCATGCTTTCCTCCGGTCCCATGAAGATCCGTCTGCCGTCGATGTGAGAGGCGAAGGTCACGCCCTCCTCCTTGATCTTCCGGAGTCCTGCCAGCGAAAAGACCTGGAAGCCGCCGGAGTCGGTCAGCGTGGGGCCGTCCCAGCCGGTGAAGCCGCGGAGACCGCCCTGGTCGCGGACCAGTTTGTCCCCCGGACGGATATGCAGATGATAGGTGTTCGAGAGCATGATCTGGCAGTGCACGTCCTTCAGGTCGAAGGCGGAGACGCCGCCCTTGATGGCACCGCAGGTGGCCACGTTCATAAAAACGGGCGTTTCGATGACACCGTGCGGCGTGACGAGCCGGCCCCGGCGGGCACGGCTTTTTTCGTCCTTGCAGATGATGATGTACATATCTTCTCCGATGGTTGGTCAGGATTGGATCATCCGAGCCGGCCGAACTGCCGGTCGATGGAGGAGCGTTTGATCTCGAACGCGACGGGACGCCCGTGCGGGCAGGTCCGGATCACGGCGTTGTCGGGTCCCGGCTTCTTCAGGAGCCGGTCGCAGATCCAGCGCAGATGGGCGGTATCGTAGAGCCGTCCGCCCTTGATGGCGGCCTTGCAGGAAGCCTGCCAGAGCCTCGACTCGAAGAAGCCCTCCATGGCGGAATCGACGGTGCCGGAGCCTTCCGACAGCCTGTCCGCCAGCACATGGAACAGTTCGGCGGCGCTGTCCTGCTCCAGTTCCTCCGGGATCTGGGAGATCGAGACGGTGACATGGGAGACGCTGTCCGCCTTCATCGCGAAGTCGAAACCGAGCGCTTCGATCCGGGGGCGGTATTCCTCCACCGCTTCCGCCTCCGTCGCCAGGAGAGAGAGTTCAAGGGGGGTCATGAGGAGCTGTCCGGTCTTTCCGGCCTTGCCCCTCATCCGGCGGCGCATCCGCCGGCAGAGCTCGTCGAAAATGATCCGTTCGTGTGCGGCGTGCTTGTCGATCATGAGCAGACGGTCCTCCAGCTGGACGATCACGTAGGTGGCGAACGCCTCCCCCAGGATCACGTAGTCCGGAATGTCGGACGGAAGGATCTCCCGGTCATATTCCGCATAGGCGGAGGGAAGACCGTCGTCCGCTGCGACGGGGGCTGCGGGGACGGAGAGACCGGCTGTCTGCTGGGCCGGCTTCTCTCTCTCCGGGCCCGGGCGTGGCGCGCCTTCGTCCGCCAGCCGGAGCTGTTCGTCCTTCTTTTTCGGCAGATCGAGCGGTGTGAAGGCGAGAGAGGGAGAGGGCATCCCGCGATACAGGGACGTGCGCGGGGCCTGTCCGTCCTCCTGCCCACCGAGATCCAGACTGGGGCGGTTGACCTCCGCTTCGAGGGCGGAAAGGACCGCATAGTAGACGGCGTCGAAGATCAGTTTCTCATTCGAGAATTTCACTTCCAGTTTGGCCGGATGGACGTTCACGTCCACCAGCGCGGGGTTCAGTTCGATATTCAGAACGCAGGACGGGAACTTGTCCGCCGGGATCTTCGAAGAAAAGGCGTTCTCAAGGGCGGCGGAGGCCGTCTTCGACTTGACATAGCGCTTGTTGATGAAGAAGTTTTCCATGTTCCGGTTGGAACGGACCATGTCGGATTCCGAAATGAAGCCGGTGACGCGGATCCCGTTCTCCTCCCGGTCGACTTCGAGGGAGCGGCGGGCCGTGTCGCGGCCGTACAGCGCCCACATCGTCTCGCGGAGATCGCCGCTGCCGGATGTGAGGAAGCGGATCTCGCCGTCCGAGATGAAACGGAAGGAGATCTCCGGATGGGAGAGTGCGATCTTTTCGATGACGGAAGCGACGGCGATGCCTTCGGTGGAGTCCTTCTTCAGGAACTTCCGGCGGGCAGGCACATTGAAGAAAAGATCTTCCGCAATCACCGTGGTGCCGTCGGCACAGCCGGTGTCGGAGACCGTCACGCCCTGTCCGCCTTCCGTTTCGAGCACGGCGCCGAGCTTCATCTCCGCAGTCTTCGAGTAGATCCTGAGCCGGGAGACGGAGGCGATGGCGGCCAGCGCCTCGCCGCGGAACCCGAGCGTCAGGATGGCGTCGAGGTCTTTCGCTGTCCGGATCTTGCTGGTGGAGTGCCGGGTGATCGCGGGGATCAGGTCTTCCTTCTCCATGCCGCAGCCGTTGTCGGCTACCCGGATGAAAGAGACGCCGCCCCGCTGGATCTCCAGCGTGATGTGATCCGCACCGGCGTCGATGGCGTTCTCCAGGAGTTCTTTGACGGCGGAAGCGGGGCGGTCCACCACCTCGCCGGCCGCGATTAGATTGGCGACCTCAAAACTCAGCAGATTGATTTTTCCCATAGTGCCTCCTCATGCGGAGATCAGAGCAGTTTCTTCCACTCGTAGATCAGATTGATCGCCTCGATGGGCGTCAGCGTGTTCAGGTCGGTCTTGCGCACGGCTTCGCGGATCTCGTTTGCCGCGATGTCCTCGAAGCTCATGCTGACGGGGACGTCTGCCGGTGCCTCCCCGGTTTTGTGCTTTTTTGGGCCCGGCGCGTCCTCGCCGGCTTCCAGCGCCGTGAGGATCTGATGGGCCCGGCGGGTGACCTCGCCCGGCACGCCGGCAAGACGGGCCACTTCGATCCCGTAACTGTCGTCAGCGGGGCCCGGCACGATCTTGCGCAGGAAGGTGATGTCCTCGCCCCGTTTCTTCGCCGCGATGTTGACGTTGAAGACACCGGGGTATTCGCCCTCCATGCCGGTGAGTTCGTGGTAATGGGTGGCGAACATGGTCTTTGCGCCGATCTTCTTGCTGACCGTGTATTCAGCTACCGCGCGGGCGATGCTCATGCCGTCGTAGGTCGAGGTGCCGCGGCCGATCTCGTCGTAGATGATGAGACTGCGGCGCGTGGCGTTGTTCAGGATATAGGCGACTTCCTTCATCTCCAGCATGAAGGTGGACTGCCCGGACGCCAGGTCGTCCGAGGCGCCGACCCGGGTGAAGAGCCGGTCCACGATGCCGATCCGGGCGGATGTCGCCGGGACGAAGGAGCCGATCTGCGCCATCAGGACGATCAAAGCGGTCTGCCGCATATAGGTCGATTTGCCTGCCATGTTTGGGCCGGTAATCAGCATGAGACACCGGTCGCCCGTGTCGAGGTAGGCGTCGTTCGGGACGAAATAGGAGTCCGAGACGAACTTTTCCACGACGGGATGGCGGCCGTTCTTGATGTCGATCGCGTCGGTCTGGTCCACGACCGGGCAGACATAGCCGTTCTGGGCGGCGCATTCGCTGAGGGAGAGATAGACGTCCAGTTCCGCCAGCGCCTCGGCGGTGCGGCGGATCCGGGCGGATTCATTGTTCACGGCGTCCCGAATCTCCACGAACAGATCGTATTCCAGCGCTTTCAGTTTATCGTCCGCACCGAGGATGGTCGCTTCCATATCCTTCAGTTCGTCCGTGATATACCGCTCCTTGTCGGAGAGCGTCTGTTTTCTGATATAGGTGTCCGGGACCTGGTCGGCCGCGGAACGCGGCGCTTCCAGATAGTAGCCGAAGACCCGGTTGTAGCCGATCTTCAGTCCCTTGATCCCGGTCTTTTCCCGCTCGGAGGCTTCCGCGGAGCGGATCCAGTCCTTACCGTTGTTCATGACGTAGCGGAGTTCGTCCACTTCCGCGTTGTATCCGTCGCGGATCATGCCGCCGTCCCGCACGACGAAGGGCGGGTTGTCGACGAGCGCCCGGTCGATGAGACCGGTCACGTCGGCCAACTCGTCCATCCGGTCGTGGAGTTCGCGGAGAGCGGCGCAGTCGCTTCCTTCCAGAAGACGGCGGATGCCCGGGATCGTGGAGAGCGTCTGGGAGATCGCGCGGAGATCCCGTCCTCCCGCCGTGCCGTAGCTCACCTTGGTCGTGAGCCGCTCCAGGTCCAGAACGGGCGAGAGCGAGTCCCTGAGCTCCTCCCGGAGCATGAAACTGTCGAACAGTTCCGAGACGGCGCTCTGTCTCGACAGGATGCGTGAGGGGTTCGTCAAGGGATGCTCGATCCACTGGCGGAGAAGACGAGCGCCCATCGAGGTGCCGGTCTTGTCCAGCACCCAGAGGAGGGAACCGCGCTTTTCCTTCGTCAGCATGGTCTCGCAGAGCTCGAGGTTCCGTCTCGTCGCAAGATCCATCTCCAGATACTGCGATGCGTCGTAGAGGTTCAGGGTGTTCAGGTAGGAGATGTCCTTCATCTGCGTGTCCGCCACGTACTTAAGCGCGGCGCCCACGGCAATGAGCGCGGAGCGGGACTGGCCCGCCACCGCGTCGGATCCGAACTGCGCCTCGGCCCGGGCGACCGCTTCGTCGGGATCGAAGAATCCGGCGGCAGCTTCTTCCAGGGAGGCATTCAGCCTGGTGCGGATATGCTCCGCCACTTTCGGCATCGTTTTGGCGGGAACGTTCAGGAGCACTTCGCGGGGACGGTAGGTGGACAGTTCGCTGATGATGTCGTCCTCCGACGCGCGGTCCCGGAAGGCGGTGGCCGACAGATAGGCGGTGGAGATGTCGGTGAAGCAGAGCCCCGCCGAAGTCCCGTCCGTGTAGATCGCGGCCAGATAGTTGTTGGATTTCTCGTTCAGAAGGTCGGTCTCGATAAGCGTGCCGGGGGTGATGATGCGGATGACGTCCCGCTTCACCAGATCTTTGGCCGTTTTCGGGTCCTCCATCTGTTCGCAGATGGCGACCTTGTAGCCTTTCTCGATCAGCTTGCCGATGTAGGGCTCGCAGGCGTGGTAGGGGACGCCGCACATCGGCGCCCGCTCGTCTTCGCCGCAGTCCCGCCCGGTGAGCGTCAGATCCAACTCGGCGGAGACGGTCTTGGCGTCGTCAAAGAACATCTCGTAGAAGTCCCCGAGACGGTAGAAGAGGATGAAATCCTGATATTTCTTTTTGACTTCGAAGTATTGCTGCATCATCGGCGTCATATCCGGGAGACCTCACTTGATCGAGAAGTTGGAAAGGAGTCGGGGAACGTTCAGTGTTCGTGGTCGTGGTGGCAGTCGCTGTGGCAGGCGGAGCAGTCGTGCGCGCAGGGGCGCTGGCCGGTGATGACGAACTGCAGTTCGCCGAAAATCTCGTTCGTCAGTTCGTCGAAGTCTTCCTTCGCCATGACGTAAGCGCTGTAGACGGGATGGGCAACGATCTGCCCGTACAGTTCGTTGATCCGGTCGCCGACGTTCTTCTTGAACTCCTCGCCGGGATCCTTGCCCGTGGAATGGGCGTCCGCCAGCAGGTTCTGCTGGATGTTGTATTCGGCAATGAGTCCGTTCAGTTCTTCGGAGTGTTCGTATTCGTCGATCGCGGTCTCGATGGCGCGGCAGCGGTCGTCTTTCTTGACGAGGGCGCCGAGCTGGGCGATCAGTTCCTTCATTTCGGGCGTGAGTGTTTCTGGCATGGCTGGTATTCCTTTCGTATTTGATTCGGGTTGGATGGTTTTTGGTTCGTCCTGTTCGTTCAGACCAGTTCGCCACGGAGACAGAACGTGTCGTTGCCGGTGATCCTCACCTGAACGAACTGTCCGATCAGGGAAGGATTGCCCCGGAAGTGGATCGGGCGTACCGGTGCGCCGCGGCCGGTGAGCATCTCTCCGTCCTGCTTGCTGACGCCTTCCGTCAGGACTCGCAGGACGCGGCCGAGGAACCGGTCGTTCCGTTCTTTCGATACGGCGTCGCCCAGCGCCAGGAGCCGTTCCATGCGCCCGGCGGCGACTTCGTGCGGGATCTGGTCCGGGAAGGAGGCGGCGGGCGTACCGGCGCGGGGCGAGTAGATGAAGGAGAAGACCATGTCGTAGCTGACTTTCTCCATGACGGAGAGCGTGTCCTCGAAATCCTCCTCCGTCTCGCCCGGGAACCCGACGATCACGTCGGAGGTGACGGAAACGTCCGGCACGGCCTCCCGGAGACGGTCGATCCGTTCCAGGTAGGCGGCCCGGTCGTATTTACGGTTCATCCGTTTCAGGATCCGGTCGGAGCCCGACTGGATGGGCAGATGAAAGTGCTTGACGATCTTTTCCTCCGTCGCCATCGCTTCGATCAGACGGTCGGACGCGTCTTTCGGGTGGCTGGTCATGAACCGGAGCTGAAAATCGCCCGGGAGGGCGCAGATCCGGTGCATCAGCTCGGCGATATCCTCACCGTTCCTGCCGCGATAGGAGTTCACGTTCTGGCCGAGCAGCGTGATATCCCGCGTCCCGTCTTCGATCAGCGCCTTCGCCTCATCCAGGATGGCTTCAACGGAGCGGCTGCGCTCCCGGCCCCGTACATAGGGCACGATGCAGTAGGAGCAGTAGTTGTCGCAGCCGTACATGATGGAAAGCCAGGCCATGTGTCTGGATTCCCGGCGGATCGGCACGCCTTCGGCGATCTTCCATTCGTCGCTGAGAAGAAACGTGCGTTTTCCGCCCCGGATGGCGCCGAGAACGAGAGAGGGAACGGCGGCGATGGCGCCGGTGTCGAACGTGAAGGAGACGTAGGGATAACTCTTTTTCAGCTTTTCGGCTCTGGCCGGCTGCGATACCATGCAGCCTCCCACGCCGATTACGGCCGACGGCTTTTCCTCCTTCACGTGCTTGTACTGGCCGATGACGGAGAGCGCCTTCTTTTCGGCGTGCTCCCGGACGGCACAGGTGTTCACGAGGATCAGGTCCGCTTCCCCGGGGACGTCGGTCTTCTCGTATCCCATGGCGCTACAGAGGCCCGCCAGCCGCTCGCTGTCCGCCTCGTTCTGCTGGCAGCCGAAGGTGCGGATGAAGTAGCGGGGCCTGGGATCGGCCGCGTCGGTGACGGACCGGACGGCTCGAACGGCTTCGAGTGCCGCTTCGACTTCCGGATCCGCGTAGGAAGGGACGATGGTTCTTTCGGTTTCGGACATAGACAATACCCTGTTTCTGTAGATGTTCCCCCTTACGGTTCCTGGGGGAAGCAGAGTTCGAGCAGCGGGAGCGTCTCCACGCTGTAGTCGCTGTTTGCGAGGGTGAAGCGGGCCGGATCGAGGCCGTTGGTCAGGATGACACGCCTGTCGCCGGTCACGAGGACCGCCTCGAAGGAAAGAGACGGATCGTTGTAGAGATTCGGGACCTGGTCTGCTCCGAGAACGAAGAGCGCCGTGGAGAGCGCGTCCGCGTCGGCACCGGAGGGGGAGAGGACCGCTACGCTCCGGAGACCGGACCGCGCGGGAGTGCCGGTCCCGGGATCGAGGATGTGATGATAGCGGACGCCGTCTTCCTCGAAGTATCGTTCATAGTCGCCTGAGACGGAGAGAGATCCCTCCGTCAGCGTGATGTAGCCGAGGACCGATGCGGGATCGTCCGGATCCCGGATCCCGATCTTATAGGGCGACCCGTCCGGCTTTTCGCCGAAGACCGTCATGGAGGAACCGAAGGAAACGAGGCCGTAGGGGACGCCGTCGTCTGCCGCAGCTTCGGCCAGCGCGTCCGCGGCGGCACCCTTCGCAATGGCCCCGAGATCCAGGGAAGCCGACGGGTCGGCCAAACGGATCTCCCCGTCAGTAAGCCGGATCAGACTGCACCCGGTATGTGCCAGCGCTTCGCTGATCGCGTCTTCTCCCGGCACTGGACCGCCCCCCGATATGTTCCAGACGCGGATCAGGGGGCCGAGCGTCGGGTCGAAGGCGCCGTTCGTGATGCCGGAGACCCGGACTGCTTCTTCGATCAGTCCGGCGAGTCTTTCGTCGGGGGTGGTCAGGGAACCGGTCTCGTTCAGGACCGTCAGCGCCGAGTCCGGATCGTGCGCGGAGCAGAGCGATTCCCATTCTTTCAAGAGCGTTCCCGCGTTTTTTGACGCCGTCCGGGCCGCGTCGGTCCCGCCGCTCGTACCGTAGCGGAGCGTGACGGGCGTATCCATGGCGAAGAAAGTGGTTTCTTCATAGGTCTGCCCGCCGCAGCCGGCTGACAGAAAGAGAAGAGCTGTGATCAGAAGGAGCAGGAACAAGGAACGGACGATCCGGTCTGTCATGCGGCACCCTCCTTCTGGATCCTGGCCCGAAAGATCCGCTCGCCCGTCAGATTCAGGAGCAGACCTGTAAGAGCGCCGCAGAGGACGGAAGCCAGCAGAAGGAACGGGGCGTAGCCGACGGCGGCACCGCCGAACAGAACGGAGGCCGCGGTCAGCTGCCCGCTGTTATGAAGCGTGGCGCACAGGATCGAGACGCCGAAAAAACTGAACGGGTGACGCCTCAGGCGCGTCAGAACGAAGAGCCCCAGCAGGACGAGCGCCCCGCCGGAAGCGGAAAAGACGAGGGAGACCGGGCTGGCGAACAGCAGATACGTGATCAGGATCCGGCCGGCCGAAACGAAAACGGCATCCGCCGGTCCGAAGAGAAAGGCCGCCACGGTGATCGCCAGATTCGGCAGTCCCAGCCGGAAGCCGGGGATCGGAAGCAGATCCAGCGGCAGGACGGCTTCCACGAAGGAAAGGATCAGCGCGAGACCGAGCAGCGCCGCGTCGGCGGCCAGCCGGCGGACACGCCTATCCGAGGATAAAGTCTTCATCGCGTTCTCCTCCCGTGATCCGTATCACGATCCGGCCCGGGGCGCAGATGATCGCTTCGCCGGGGCGCCGAATGATTCCGGTCTGGCGGCAGATCCCGTCCGGACAGTCGGATTCCGTGACGGCTACGCCGCCGTCTGAGACCGTCACGGTGAGCGTCACACCGTTTCCCTCGACCCGGTAGGTCCCGTTAGTCAGGGAATAGGAGGTGACGCCGTCCGGCGTCTCAATGGTGAACCCGTCTGCGGTCCCGGGGTCGCGCAGCAGGGCGCTCAAAAAGAGGGCGCCCGCCAGGAGCAGGAGAAGGACGGCCAGAATCGCGTCCGCGGCGGTGATCTTCCGTTTCGGGATCATGATCCTGCCTCTCCTCCTCTCCGAAAATTCCAACAAATTTCCTTTTACATTATACACAAGCAGTTCCGTGAAGTCAAGGCGCAGACCGGCTTCCGGGACGGGCAGCCGTCTGAAAAAGGCAAAAAAATCCGCCGCCCACCTAAGGAGGAAAAACGGCAGGCGGCGGTCGGCTAAGCGTTAGTTTTCTTGAGTGGAGATCAGATCCAGCACACGAAGCAGGAGACGTCGGAGCTCCGATGATTCTTCCGTGTCGAGGGGGAGACACCGGGCGACGCAGCCGGGGATGGCGACGGCGTTCTCCTTCATCGTCCTGCCATTTTCCGTGATCTCAACGACCAGGACTCTTTCGTCGGTTCTGGATCGGGCGCGCCGGACGAGCCCCTTCGTCTCGAGGCTCTTCAGAACCGGCGTCAGCGTGCCGGAATCCAGATAGAGAAGACGGCCGAGCTCCTTTGCCGTGACGGTCCCCCGTTCCCAGAAGACCAGCATGACGATGTACTGGGTATAGGTCAGTCCGACCTCGTCGAGGAACGGCCGGTACCGCTTGATGATCTCCCGGGCGGCGGCATAAAGGGGGAAACAGAGCTGGTTCTCGAGCAGAAACCCGTCGCTCCGCCGGTCCATCGGTCATCCCCCCTTGCTTGTCGTTCGCTGACCGGTTCAGGAATCGGTCGTCTCGTCGTAGGCTTTCCGCACCGCGCGGGCTAACTGGTCCGCGCAGGAAGTGGGACGGCGTCCGCAGGTGTTGCCCAGCAGTTTGGACTCGATCTCCTCGACGGTGACGCCTTCCAGCAGTTTGGAAATGGCTTTCAGGTTGCCGTTGCAACCGCCGGTGAACTCGATGTTGGTGATCACATTTCCGTCAATGTCGAAACTGATGGCCTGGGAACAGGTGTATTCGGTCTTGTAGGTATAGCGCATCGTCGGTTCTCCTTGTTCGTGGATTTCCGGGCAGGGCGGATCATATAATTGAGCCAAATTAAATTGGACACAATTAATTATACGGGCCTTTTCCGGATCTGTCAAGACTTATTTTGATTTTTCTCTCTTTTGATCCTGTTTTTGATCCAGGGGATCGGGGGACCGGATGCGGAGCCTTTCTTCAGGCCGCTCCGCAGCGCAAGAAAAAATATACAACCATGTAGCGATTATGGGGATATTCCGATGAGGTCCGGCTATAATGGAAAAAGGAGCATAGGGATACTTCGAAGTGAGGATTCCTATGCTCGTATATATACAACTTGTTTGGTCTGTCGAGATCGTGTGCTCAGTTGAACCTTTTTTCGATGGTCATTTCCGCTTTGCGGGAGGTGACGGAGACCCGTACCTCGTCGGCCAGTTTGGCGACGACCGATTTTTCAAGTTCGTCCCACTGGTCCCGGTCCTCCGGTTTGAGGGTGCCCCGGTAACTGGTCAGGGACCAGACGCCCATTTCCATGGAGGCGCCGGCGGACAGCACGGCCGAGTCCGGGATCGGGGTGATCCAGGCGCCGGCCGGTTGCGGGTTGACCTCGTCGATCGGCTCCATCGCCTCTTCGAACATCTCGCGGATGCGTCCCATAAAACCGCGGGCGGCTTCGTTTCTGCCGCTGGTGGAGAAGGAGAGCATATCCCGGCGCAGCCGTCCGTTCATGACCAGATCGGACGCGAGGTGCAGGGAGAAGAGCCCCTTGTCCTCCTCGATCCAGAATGAGGCCTCCGCCGCCTTCGCGATCGCCCGGAACATGCCGAGCGTCTCCTCCGTCAGGAGACGCAGTCGGATCCCGTCCCTGTGTTCGAGAGAAGCGGCCCCGGCGATCCGTTCTGATTCGGCCAGCGCCTCTTCCATCCCGTTTCCGTCGTTTGTGATACGGATCACGTCGGACTTCATCTCAGTCCTCCTTTGTCTCGATGGTCAGGATATCGCAGAAACCGGTAATGTCGAACACTTCGTTGACGGTCTCGTTCACGCCGATCACTTTCATCGAGCCGACGGCACTCATCTTTTTCTGAGCGCTCAAAAGGACCCGGAGCCCGGCGGACGAGATGTACTCCAGTTCGTTGAAATCAAGAATCAGTTCCGTCACATCCTCGGGAAGCTTCGTCAGTTCGGCTTCCAGTTCGGGAGAGGAAACGGTGTCCAGGCGGCCTCCTAGGGCGATCGTCTGTCTGGTCCCGTCGTTCTTTGTGGTGATGGTCATAGGGCATTCACTCCTTTGTTTCGCTGAATCCGCGTGTTTCGCGACGCGGGCGCGTCCGTTTTTGAACACCACATTATATCATTTTTATGGAGAAAAGTCAAGAGAGGACCTGCGGGAGAAACGGGGGCACAGGACCCGCGGGAGAAACGGGCGCACAGGTGCCGCGGGAGGAGCGGAGGCGCCTTCCGTCTGTTCGTCAGAATCCGCTTCGTCCGGGTTGATTTTTCCGATGATCCCGGCTATAATGATAATACGCTATTTTATCCGCCACGGAGGGCGGAATCCTGAAAAACGAGGGAAGGAAAATGACGAACAAAGAAGTTTACAGGAAAACGCTTACCTTTTCCCTGCGCCGTCTGATCTTTGATGTGATGACCATCCTGCTGCTTGGCGTCTGTGCCGGCGCCGGATATCTCCTTCTGGAGAAACTGACCAACAAGGGACTTGTCGGACTGGCGATCGGTCTGATCATCGGGATCATTGTGGCCGTCATCATCTCAAGATTCGTCTCCTACACGCTGAAAGCGGGCCAGATCGCCATGATGACCAAGGCTGTCACGGAAGGAGAACTGCCGGAAGACGTGTACGGCGAGGGGAAACGGATCGTGAAGGAACGTTTTGCGACGGTCGCCGTGTATTTCGCCGCTACGAAGGTCATTAAAGGGATCTTCAACCAGCTCGGCAAGGGCCTGACCTCGGTTGGACAGGCCATCGGCGGAGACACCGGCGGTACGGTCGGTTCGGTCGTATCGTCCGCGATCTCGACGCTCGTCTCCTATCTCTGCGACTGCTGCCTCGGTTGGGTGTTCTTCAGAAAGGAACAGAGCACCGGCCGGGCAACGTGCGAGGGAGCCGTTCTGTTCTTCAAACACGGCAAAACGCTCGCCAAGAACATGGGGCGCATCTTCGGAATGGGAATCGCCTCTCTGATCGTGATCGGCGGTCCTTTCATGGGGATCTTCTACCTCATCTTCTCGAATATGGGAACGGCCTTCAGCACGCTCGCGGCCGAGATGGCGGAAGCGTCGGTCCGGCTAGAACTCGACCTCCCTGCAGCTCTGACGGATCCCACGACGCTGACTCTGATCTGCGCGGCGCTGCTCGCCGTCATAATCTGGGGCGTGATCCACTCGACTTTCATCCGCCCCTTCATCCTCGCCGGTGTCCTCAAGAACTACATGGAATCCGGCATGAACGACATCCCGGAAGAATCGTCCTTCCGTATGCTCGACGGGAAATCGAAGGCGTTCGCGAAGCTCCGCTCCGAACTCCAGTGAGAGCGGCCCGCGGCCGTTCTCAAAAGGCAATCCAAAAGCCTCTTCCAGGCGGAAGGGGCTTTTGTACGTAAGAGCGGGTCAATGAATAATCTGCGAATCAAAACGTATGGGCGAGATGGATGCACGGTCCTTCTTATCGACCCTTTTTGAAACGGCAGCTGTCTTTGGAACTGACGGGACACGGTTCTTCGTCGTCGGATTATCAAACTGAAAGAAACAGGCCGGTAGTCGACACATCGTATCGGCTACCGGTCCGTCTGTGGTGCGGAAGACGGGACTTGAACCCGTACGGAGTGATCCACACGCCCCTCAAACGTGCGCGTCTGCCAGTTCCGCCACTTCCGCTTACCAACGGTGCTATTATAACACCGCCCCCCACCTTTGTCAAGAGCATTTTTCAAAAAACTGGAGACGGTCCAGGGACCTGTCCCGGGGCGCGTCCGGGGTTCCCCGAGGTCCCGTTTTTTTGCTTTTCAGGCGGTTTTCTGCATTTTTCGGCAGCGACCGGGAAAAATCCGGAAGCGGGATTGCAAAAAGCCGGCGGATGTTGTATAATTACCATGCATGACTGTTTCCGGCCGTTGGAGCGACCGGGGAAAGGAGGAGCGTGCATGAGCAAGGATATCGGGATCGATCTCGGGACCGCGTCCGTTCTCGTCTATGTGAAAGGGAGCGGCATCGTGATCCACGAACCGTCCGTCGTCGCCGTGGAAAAGGACACGGAACGGGTCATCAAGGTCGGAACGGAAGCCCAGCGGATGCTGGGACGGACGCCCGGCAATATCGTGGCGATGCGCCCCCTCCGTGACGGCGTCATCAGCCGGTATGATCTGACGCTGCAGATGATCCAGTATTTCATCCGCAAGGCATGCGGCCCCATGATCTTCCGTCCCCGGGTCATTCTCTGTGTTCCGTCCGGGATCACGGAAGTGGAGGAAAGAGCCGTGGTAGACGCGGCGACTCAGGCCGGCGCCCGCCGGACCTATCTGATCGAGGAGCCGGTGGCGGCCGCTATCGGCGCCGGACTGGATATTTCAGGACCGGTGGGTCACATGGTCGTGGATATCGGCGGCGGCACCACGGACATCGCCGTTCTTTCGCTCGGCGGCGTGGTGGTCTCCGAATCCATCAAGGTGGCCGGGGAGAAGTTCGACGAGGCGATCATCCGGTACGTGCGCCGCAAGTACAAAATGACGATCGGCGAGCGGACGGCGGAGATGATCAAGATCCGTATCGGCTGTGCCTGCAAGACGGACGAAGTCCGCGAAATGGACGTGAAGGGCAGCAACCTCATGCGCGGTCTGCCCCAGGTGGTGCATATCACCTCCGCGGAAATGCCGAAGGCGCTCGAGGAACCGATTACCCAGGTGGTGGAGGCTGTCTGCGGCGTGATCGAGAAGACGCCTCCGGAGCTGATCGGCGACATCGTGAAGAACGGGATCGTGATGACCGGCGGGGGCAGTCTCCTGTACGGGCTGGACCGCCTGCTCGAGTACGTCACCGGCGTTCCGGTGCGCGTGGCGAACCACGCCATCTCCTGCGTTGCGATGGGGACCGGGAAGAGCCTCGAGTCCCTCGGCGGAATGAATCAGATCTTCCCCGACCGGGCGCAGAAACTGTTCGGCATCCGCTAAGCGGACCGGACCATAAAACGGATGGTTGGAAGCATATGACTGCTACATATTCCTTGTCTACGGGAACCGCTCGCCGGGATTTCTGGCGGCGGTTCTTCAAACTTTTAGTCGTCCTCGCGGGACAGAACATCATCGTGTTCGGGGTCAACCTCTTGGACAACATCATGATCGGCCAGATCGAAAACGCGGATCTGGCGATCTCCGGCGTCTTCATCGTCAACCAGATCCAGTTCCTGCTACAGATGATCGTGAACGGCATCGCGGAGGGAACCGTGGTGATCTGCTCCCGTTTCTGGGGCGAGAAACGGATCGAAGACATCAGGAAGGCCGCGTCCACCGCCATGTGGGTCGGACTGATCCTTTCGGGTCTGCTCCTCGCAGCGGCGCTCATTTTCCCGCGGCAGGTTCTCTCTCTGTTCACGAACAAGGCCGAAGTGATCGCGGAGGCCGAGAAGTATCTGGCGGTCGTCTGTTACACCTACTTGATCTTCACGGTGACGCAGGTGCTCCTCGGCGTCCTGCGCAGCGTGGAGAAGGCGTTCATCGGTTTTCTAACGTCCTGCACGGCGCTCGTCGTGAACCTGACGCTGAACTACGTCCTGATTTTCGGCAGGTTCGGTTTTCCCGCCATGGGGATCCGCGGCGCGGCCGTCGCGACGCTGATCTCCCGGGCGGCGGAATTTCTGATCGTCCTTCTCTATCTGATCTTCGCGGAAAAACGTCTCCGCCTGAAGCTCACGGACTTTTTCCATATCGATCGGGGGATCACGAAGACGTTCATGCGCTTCAGCCTGCCGGTGATCCTCAGCGCGACCTCCTGGGGGATCGCTATGGGCGTCCAGGCGGCCTATCTCGGTCGGCTCGACGGGCCCGTCATTTCCGCGAACAGCATCGCCACGACCATTTTTCAGATCATGACCGTCTTTTCCTACGGGTCCGCGGCCGCGGCCTCCGTCATGATCGGCAAGACGCTCGGGGAGGGCAGAACGGCGCCGGACGCGAACGAGGACAGCCTCCTGACAGAGGTAAAGCACCGGGCGCGCTGGCTCCAGATCATCTTCCTCATCATTGGAACGGTCACCGGCCTCGGCCTCTTCCTCGCGCGGGATACGGTCATCGGATTCTATGAGATCATGCCGGAGACGAGGGCGCTTGCCGCACAGTTCATCACGGTCCTTTCCGTGACGGCGGTCGGGACTTCCTACCAGATGCCCTGTCTAGCCGGCATCCTACGCGGCGGGGGCGACACGCGGTTCATTCTGATCAACGACCTGATCTTCATGTGGGGGATCGTGCTGCCGGTCTCGTTCCTCGCGGCCTTCGTCTTCCATCTGTCCCCGCTCGTTATCTTTATCTGTCTGAAATCGGATCAGGTCCTGAAGTGCACCGTGGCGGTCGTCAAGGTGAACCGCTTCCGCTGGATCAAGAAGATCTGACCGAATCAAGAATCAAGAGAAAACAGAACGATCCCCCGGACCGGAGCAGTGGTCTGGGGGATCTCTTTTTTCTGTTTTTGCTTGGCGCCTTACGCCATTTCGTTGAGCATCAGCGTGAATCTGCTCTTCTTGTGAGCCGCGTTGTTCTTGTGGAGCAGTCCCTTGGCAACCGCCTGATCGACCTTCTTGATGACGGCCGTATAGGCGACTTTCGCTTCATCCTTGTTGCCGGACTCCACAGCCGCCAGGAATTTCTTGACGGTCGTCTTGAGCTGGCTCTTGAACATCTTGTTCTGGAGCGTCTTCACGGAAATGACCTTCACGCGCTTTTTCGCGGACTTGATGTTGGGCATTTTCTGTCTCCCTTTACAGTATATTTCGACGGCGTCCGCCGTCGGCAGCCCCAAAACGTCTGAGAGGGTACGCTTCGGGACAAGTCTACGCAAGTACACATTATATCATACGTTTTTTTGTTCTGCAAGGGCTTTTTCAAAAAAAGACATGAAAAATTCTGTAGCGTTACAATTGATGTGAGACTGAAAACAGAATAGAAAAAGTGATTGAGATCTGATAGAATAGAATTCCCCAACACCATACCATCAGAAAGGACTCAATCACTTCAT
>JAEEGL017215215.1_pt1 | contig 31880 bp, 23 predicted proteins | sample 9134231 | NCBI WGS metagenome assembly JAEEGL01 (sample SAMN16246548, study PRJNA631951) | gut metagenome | biome: gut microbiome; feature: rumen; material: fiber-attached | host: Bos | place: Iran: Karaj | collected 2018-10 | reverse complement strand
AGCTTGAAAACTTTGCTGGCCCTGGTGGGTGGCTACGGACTGGCAATCATGGTGTACCTGTCCACCGACCGCAATTACAGAAAGCGGGAGGAGCACGGCTCTGCCAAATGGGGAAACCCGGCGCAGCTTTTCAAAAAGTACGCTGCCAGAAAGAAGACGGATAACAAGATCCTGACCCAGCGGGTCGCCATCGGGCTGGACGGCAGAAAGCATAAACGCAATTTGAATGTCCTGGTCTGCGGCGGCTCCGGTGCCGGTAAAACAAGGTTCTACGCTAAGCCCAATATTATGAATGCCAATACCTCATTTGTTGTTTTGGATCCGAAGGGCGAGCTGCTCCGAGATACCGGAAACCTGCTCAAAGCCAACGGCTACGAGATCAAGGTAATCGACCTCATCAACATGGAGAAGAGCCATTGCTACAATCCTTTTGTCTATCTGCGGAACGACAACGACATCCAGCGGCTTGTGACGAACCTCTTTAAAAACACGACACCCAAGGGATCGCAGACGCAGGACCCGTTCTGGGATCAGGCGGCAACGATGCTGCTCTTGGCCCTGGTGTTTTATCTGCATTATGAAGCACCGCCCGACGAGCAGAACTTCTCCATGGTCATGGATATGATCCGCTACGGCGAGGTCAAGGAGGACGATGAAAACCACGTCTCGCCGCTGGATATTCTGTTCCAAAAGCTGGAGTATCGAAACCCAGAGCATATCGCCCTGAAATACTATCGGGGCTATCACTCCGGAAGCGGCAAGACTCTGAAATCCATCCAAATCTCTTTGATTTCCCGGCTGGAGAAGTTCAATCTGGAATCCCTCGCATCCATCACCCAATACGACGAGTTGGAACTGCCGCTCATGGGAGAACGAAAAACCGCTGTATTTGCCGTCATCCCGGACAATGACACCAGCTTCAACTTTATCGTCGGTATGCTCTACACGCAGCTGTTCCAGCAGCTCTACTATTCTGCTGACATTGTGCATGGCGGAAGGCTCCCCGTCCATGTTCACTTTGTCATGGACGAGTTTGCGAATGTGGCGCTGCCCGATGAGTTTGACAAGCTGCTGGCTACCATGCGTTCCCGTGAAATCTCCGTCAGTATCATCATTCAGAACATGGCGCAGCTCAAGGCTCTGTTTGAAAAGCAGTGGGAAAGCATCGTCGGCAACTGCGACGAGTTCGTCTATCTGGGCGGCAATGAGCAATCCACCCATGAGTATGTCTCGAAGCTGCTGGGCAAGGAAACCATCGACACCAACACCTATGGCAGAAGCAGAGGCAGAAACGGAAGTTATTCCACAAACTGGCAGCTCGCTGGTCGGGAGCTGCTGACACCGGACGAAGTTCGTATGCTGGACAACCGCTACGCACTTCTTTTTATACGCGGCGAGCGCCCCGTTCAGGACGATAAGTACAACGTCCTTCATCACCCGAATGTGGCGCTTACCACAGACGGCGGGGCTGCTCCGTACCAACATGGAGAGGATACCCGCAGCGTTGCCATGATCGCCGTGGATGATCGGCTGATCGGGCAGGCGCAAACACTCACGCTCCCAGAGGGCGACGAATATGAGCTGCTCTCTGAGGAAGATCTCTATGCTGAAATCGAAAAGGAGGAAACACAGCATGAAGAAAAACAACCTTCAAAAGCACGAAATCTCCACTAAGGTGCGCAGGGGCTTCCGCTTCTACTGCGCCATCGTCATGGTAGTTGCCATGATGTCTGTGATGGCCGTAACCGCATTCGCGGCAGACGATCCCATCGGGGTCGTGAACAATCTGAGCGACTTCATCTTTGGCCTCATCCGTGCGGTTGGCCTCATCCTGCTGGGCTGGGGCATCGTCCAGGTCGGCCTGTCCTTCCAGAGCCATGACCCTTCTCAGCGTTCCAACGGTTTTCTGACGCTGGCCGGCGGCATCGTAATCACGTTTGCCAAGGAAATCCTGACCCTGATCACCGGCTGATTTGGTTATCCGGCACAGAGGGCGGAGCCGGTTGATGGCTCCGCCCTCAAAGGGGGTGCGAAAGCTTGGCAGATAAGGGGATCGTAAGAAACATCGAAAACGCGCTGGAGATGTGGTCTGAGAAGCTGGCTGAAATCTGGCAGCTTCTCACGCAGTCTCCGGAAACCTTCAAGGGCGGCTCCATCTGGACCGTCATGCAGAGCGTTCACGGGGCGCTGCAGGCCATCGGCTACGCTCTGCTGGTCCTGTTCTTTGTCGTCGGCGTGGTGAAAACCTGCGGCAGCTTTGCGGAGGTCAAAAAGCCTGAACACGCAGTCAAGCTGTTTGTTCGCTTCGCCATTGCCAAGGGCGTAGTGACCCACGGCATGGAGTTAATGCTGGCGCTGCTCAGTATTGTGCAGGGCATTATCAGCTCCATTATGAATGCCGCAGGCTTCGGCACCCCGCAGGCGGTGACGATGCCGCAGACGATGGTGGACATCATCGAAGACATGGGCTTCTTCGAGTCCATCCCTGTATGGGCAGTAACTTTGATCGGCTCTCTGATCGTGTGGGTTCTGTCCTTCATCATGATTCTGTCCGTATACGGCAGGTTCTTCAAGCTCTATATGTACACCGCAATCTCACCCATCCCGCTTGCATCCTTTGCAGGAGAGCCGAGCCAAAACATGGGCAAGAGCTTTCTCAAAAGCTATGCGGCGGTGTTATTGGAGGGAGCGGTCATCGTCCTGGCCTGTATCATCTTCTCGGTGTTTGCATCCTCGCCGCCTGCCATCAACACATCCGAGCCTGCAGCAACCGTTGTCTGGACCTATCTTGGTGAACTGATCTTCAATATGCTTGTGATGGTCGGCTCCGTCAAGATGTCTGACCGTGTGGTGCGGGAAATGCTCGGCTTGTAAGAAGGGAGAATCACGATATGGAAGTAAGAATCAACCGGGAAATCCGGAACTACACCGAAAGCATGTTTTTCGGTCTGTCTCTGCGTCAGATGGTCTTCTCCGTTGCAGCAGTCGGCATTGCCGTTCTGCTGTATTTTTTGTTGAAGCCCTACGTCGGGACTGAAACCGTGTCCTGGATGTGTATCCTTGGAGCTGCGCCGTTTGCAGCGATGGGGTTCGTGTCCTACCACGGTATGCCGGCAGAGAAGTTTGTCCTTGTCTGGCTGCGCTCAGAAATGATCGAGCCGAGAGAGATTCGCTTCCTGCCCACCAATTTCTACTACGAGGCAGTCAAGGATGCGCTGGCTGCCAAGGAGAAGGAGGAATACAAAAAGCATGATGAAAAGCATTAAGTCGATTCTGAAATCCGATAAGGAACGCTACACCGTTCCGAGCAGGGTGCAGGATCTGATCCCCATCAAGCGGATCTGGCCGAATGGCATTTTTATGGTCGGCAACAACAAGTTCTGCCAGACCTTCCGCTTTACCGACATCAATTACCTGGTTGCCAGCCGGGAGGACAAGGAAAAGATGTTCCTTTCCTACTCCGCCCTGCTCAACAGCCTGGACAGCGGCGCGACCACCAAGATTACGATCTCCAACCGTCATGTGAGCCGGAACAACTTTGAAAGCTCTGTGCTGATGCCCATGAGAGGCGACGTGCGGGACGTCTACCGTGCCGAGTACAACCAGATGCTTCTGGATAAGGCAATCGGCGCAAACGGCGTCACGCAGGAGAAGTACATCACGATCACGGTCGCCAAGAAAAACATCGAGGAAGCAACGAATTACTTTTCCCGTGTCGGCGCAGACCTCTCGATGCACTTCACCGGCCTCGGCTCGAAGTGCGAACCGATGGACGCCGCCGCGAAGCTGCGGGTGCTCCATGATTTCTACCAGCCTAACGCCGCAGGGACGTTTGCTTTCGATCTGAAGGACGCCATGCGGAAAGGTCACGATTTCAAGGATTCCATCTGCCCCGGCAGCATGGAAAAGCACAGTGATTATCTCCAAATCGGGAACCGCTACGCCAGAGTCTTTTACCTGAAGGACTACGCCAGCTACATCAAGGACAGCATGGTTGCCGAGATCACCGAAATGAACCGCAATCTGATGCTCTCCATCGACGTCATGCCCGTTCCGATGGACGAGGCGGTGCTGGAGGTGGAGCAGCGGCTCCTCGGCGTCGAGACCAACATCACGAATTGGCAGCGCCGTCAGAACTCCAACAACAACTTCTCCGCCGTCGTTCCCTATGACATGGAGCAGCAGCGGTCGGAGGCAAAGGACTTTCTGAACGATCTGACCAGCCGCGATCAGCGCATGATGATCTGCGTTCTCACGATGGTGCTGACGGCGGATACGAAGCAGCAGCTGGATGACGATACCGAGGCCTTGCTCTCCACGGTCCGCAAGCACATGTGCCAAATGGCGGTACTCAAGTACCAGCAGCTCGACGGGCTGAACACGGTCCTTCCTATCGGTGTCCGCAAGATTGATGCCTTCCGAACGCTGACCACGGAGAGCCTTGCGGTGTTCATGCCCTTCAAGGTGCAGGAGATTCAAGACAAGGGCGGCATCTACTATGGAGAAAACGCTGTAAGTCACAACTTGATTATGGTCAATAAAGCCAACCTTATGAACCAGTCCTCGATCCTGTTGGGCGTTCCTGGTTCCGGCAAGTCCTTCTCGGCAAAGCAGCTCATGATGTTCCTGATGCTGAACACCGATGACGACATCATCGTCTGTGATCCCGAAGGCGAGTATGCTCCGATGGTCGAAGCGATGGGCGACAACAGCTCCATTATCCGTATCGCCGCAGGCGGCAAGGATCGGCTCAACGCCATGTATATGGTGGAGGGCTACGGTGACTCCGACAGCGATCCTCTTGTCACCAAGAGCCAGTTCATTCTGTCCCTGCTGGAGCAGATTGACAACCGCGGCGTCGGCCCGCAGGAGAAGTCTTTGATCGACCGCTGTGTAAAAGCAGTTTACAACGAGGCGGAGCAGTCCGGCATGGTGCCAACGCTTTCTACGCTTCGGGAAAAGCTTCTGCAACAGCCGGAGAAGGAAGCACGGAACATTGCCTTGGCAATGGAATTGTTTACCACCGGTTCTCTGGACATCTTCGGCGGCAGCTCCACCGTAGATCTGAACAAGCGCATCTTGGTGTTCGACATTCACGATCTCGGAGCCCAGCTCAAGCCCACCGGCCTGCTGGTCATCACCGATACCATCCTCAACCGTGCTACCTTGAACTGGAAGCGTGGCAAGCGGACGCATATCTTCATTGACGAGTTCCACGTGCTGTATTCCAACGAGCACAGCGCCAACTTCTTTGACTCTGCGTGGAGAATGTTCCGTAAAAGGAACGCCTATCCGACAGCCATCACGCAGAACGTGGAGTACCTGCTGGATTCCGTTCAGGCTTCCACCATGCTCTCCAACTCCGAGTTCGTGGTCATGCTCAATCAGGCGGCGTCCGACCGAATGCGGCTGGCTGAGTTGCTGAACATTTCCAAGGAGCAGCTCAGTTACATCACCAACGCCGATGCCGGCTGCGGTCTGATTCGCTACGGCTCCGCCCTGGTGCCGTTTATCAACCGGTTCCCGAAGGACACGAAGATGTACCAGCTTATGACCACGAGACCCGGTGAAGGCAGTTTTGCGGGAGGTCATGCGTCTTAGCATGACCTCCCCGGAAAGGGGGTATCATTACGGCAGACATCAAGACAAAGGAAAGCGTTCATGACATCAAGGCGCTGGATCGGAGCAAAATTGTTGCCGAGCACATGAAGAAGGCGCTGATCCGTACAAAGGATACTGCTCAAAATCTGATGGATGACGGACAGGCTACGCCGGATGAGTATGCCGCCGATCAGATGAAGTACGCCGCCGAGGACGTGACGGATACCGCAGGTAATACCGTGAAATCCGGCGCAGACAAAGCAAAGGAAAAAGCCAAAGACGCCATCCGGGAGCATCGTCAAGAAAAGCAGGACCTTCGGGAGCGCCTGGAACAGGAGCCCGATACCACGCACAGGGAACCTGCCCAGCGTCAATCCGGCGCAGCCTCCAACTCCGAGCATCGTGCCGCTGAGTCTGCCCGTTCTCCGCAGGAGGCTGGGCGGCAGAACGCAAAGACAAGGTTCCGAGATGAAAAAAGAAATCGCCCGCTCCGACGGGAGCGGACGATTCGAGCGTCAGAACATCAGGGTCATACAATCAAGCAGACTGCTCGATCGGCCGGAAAACAAACGATCAAAACCAAGGAGACCGTCAGAGGCACAGGCAAGGCGGTAAAGGAAACCGGAAAAGGAATTAAAACCGCAGCCAAAACCGCAGAAAAAGGTGTCAAGACTGCTGAGAAGACCGCACAGGCAGCAAAGAAAGCAGCTATTGAATCAGCGAAGGCTTCCCGAAAAGCTGTGGAAATGGCTCGACAAGCCGCAATCGCTACCGCAAAGGCAGTGAAAGCTGCTGCCGCTGCGGTTGCAAAAGCAGTGAAAGCAATCATCGCGGCCGCCAAAGAGCTTGGTGCCGCCATCGCTGCCGGTGGCAGCACGGCGGCAATCGTAATCATCATTGTACTGATGGTAGCGCTGATCGTTGGCTCCATTTTTGCCATTTTCTTCTCAGGCGAAGACACAGGAACCGGTATGACCATGCGGGATGCCGTTGCGCGGATCAATTCGGAGTATCAAGCCGAGATCCGGGACATCAAGGAAACCTACGCCCACGACGATCTTGTACAAGAAGGGACGAGAGCAAACTGGCGAGAAGTGTTGTCAGTCTACGCTGTAAAAGTCAACACCGATCCGGACAATCCGATGGAGGTTGCCAGTATGGATGATGACAGGCTTCAAATCCTGATTGACATCTTCTGGGATATGAATACGATAGAGCACCGGACAGAGGAATACACGGAAACTGTGGTGGAAACAACAGTCGATGATGAAGGAAACATTGTGGAAACCGAAACTACCGTATCACGGACACGGCTCTATATCACGGTCACACACAAAACCGCAGAGGAAATGGCCGATGAGTATGCGTTCAGCAGTTCCCAACGGGAGCAGCTTGCAGAACTTCTATCAGATGAATATGCCAGCTTATGGAGTTCTGCATTATACGGAATCGATTTCTCGGGGGATATTGTTCAGGTCGCACTGGCCCAAGTTGGCAATTCCGGCGATACCTATTGGAGTTACATGGGCTTTGATTCTCGTGTGGAATGGTGCGCCTGCTTTGTTTCCTGGTGCGCCAACGAGTGTGGATACATCGACGCCGATCTCATCCCCAAAACCGCAGGCTGCGTCTCTGGCGAAAGCTGGTTCAAAGCCCGCGATCAGTGGCAGGACAGCAGTTATACGCCTTATCCCGGCGACATTATCTATTTTGACTGGGACAAGGCCGAAACCAATGGTCAGGACGGTATCACGGACCACGTTGGAATCGTAGAAAAGGTCGAGGGCGGCTACATCTACACCATAGAGGGCAACAGTAGCGACCGTGTATCCAACAACGCTTGGCCGGTTGGATACTATGAGATTTACGGCTTTGGGGTTCCAGCATACTAGGCAAAAGCGTGGGGATGGCAATCTCCATCCCCACGCTAAGAGTTTCCAGAGGGTTTTAAATGAACAGCAAGGCCAATTTCATTTTGATTGCCAATTCAATGCATAAAGAAGAACTTGGCCTCAGGCAAGTGCTCAATTTGAGAGGAATGATTTCTCATAATCCTCCAGTGACATAAGCTCAAGTCTGCTGTCGCTCCCAAGATTATACTGCTGAACAGTGCGACGGCAGTAATCGTAATAGCCTTTTTCAGTCCCATGCGATGCTTCGCCCATTTTTTCAAACATATCGATCAAGGTCTTCTTTTGGAAACTGAAACTCTTTGCAACGTTCTCCGATAGAATTGCGTAGTCAGGGTCATTCGGATCGGCTGCTTGGAACTTGGCTAGGGCGTTCTGATATGTACTTTCTGCCTCGCTGTAAATATTTGTGTACATGACCATAGCTTCGTACTGAGCTTTAGTCTCGCCGCCAATACCAGTTACGTCACCAAGCGTATCAAGCACTCCAAGCACGGCCTGTGCGCCTTTCGTATAGGGGTTTGTATCCATCAAAAGATCTGCTGTAATCTCTTTTCCGTTTGCCTCCCAGAACTCAGTTACCCAAGAACCAGCCTTCTTTTCATACAGCTGGCGGATTTTGGCGATCTCCTCCGCCATCATAGAATCCGGCGGACAATTCCCCTCCAAGGCGTCAAGTATTTCAAACCCTTTGTCATAGTCGGCGACAAGTTTTGCAACATATTCTATGCCGATTGTGCCATACTTTAAAATATCTCCGGCATTATCCAATCCATCCAGGATCCGCTTGAACTTTTTTGCCGGGATTGTTCTGCCGTCAAGCATCAAAGAACCGTCCGCATTGCGATGCGTATTGAGATATTCATAGATGTTCTTTCCTGCCTTTTTGGCTTCTTTGTCGGCTTTTTTCAAGAATTTTAAGATTTTAAAATACTCATCGTACTCCTCAGCATCCATCATTTCACTGAACTCAGACCATAACTGTTTGCGGACCAGCATTCTTTCATAGCTGTCGTCTTCGCTGATAATATACCAAATATCCGTTTCAGCAGTGATGCCACATGCCGCTAAAAGCGCTGAAAGGCCGGGATACTGATTGAGAATGGACGCCAACGTTACTGCAGACAGCTTTCGCGTACCGATTGCTGACGCCTCGAAAAGAACGGTTTTTATTGTGTCGTCCAAACCAAGCCGGGTATCGAAAAAGCCGAGGACTGCAATGCGGGTGCTGCCAAACGCATCTGCCGCCCAATTCTGGCTAGCAAAAATCTTGATTGTTTCAACATCCTCTGGCGTGTTGTGTTCAGGAATGGAAATAAACTTGTCTATTCTTTCATTCATTTCCTTAAATGCGCCACTGAGCTTGGATTGTACACTTGCTGCCGTGAAATTTGACCCGCCGATCAGAGAAGACATGTGGTTCAGCACTTTTACAATCGCATTAATTGCGGCTTCGTTTTCGTCCAAAAAACCCGCCCGCTGCACATCCATCGCATTGACATTCTCAAAGATTTCATAGAGTTGCTCTTTCTGAACGTCATTTTGATCCAGAATCCATCCGTGCATGCTCGCCAGCTTTTCCTTCAAAGACTTCCAGTTAAAAAAGTCACCTACGGCTTTGAGTGCTTTAAATACAAATCCTGTTACATAGTCACCAATCTGGTCAGTCAGTTCACACCACGGATCATCCAGACAGCTCAGCAACAGCTCAAATTGGTCATCCCGGTAATCGCGGTTGCCATCAATATATAGAACCTTATCTGCACCCATGACATCTCCCACAAATGCAGAGGAAATCGCTCCGTATTTTATCGCAGTTTCGGAAACAGCTCCTTTGAGTTCTATCGCAAACTCATTGAATGCGACGAGCGCATCATGTGTACTGCCGGAGGTAAGGATATTTTCGGTAATATAGGACAGAGTATTACAGTAGGTTTCCAGCTCTGCTTCAAATTCATCCGAATATTCCAAGAGCTTTTTCTGATTTGTTTCATACTCTTCATCAAAAAGATACAATTCAAACTTTTGCACGTTTTTTCCTCCATGAGACGAATTACTTTGTAATCACGTCGACACGGCACGCTGCATTCGTATCAGCCTCCTCGAACGCAACGCCAGCTTCATTCAAAAACGATATGGTATTTTTTACGAGCAACTGAAATGCCTTTGTCAGTTCGAGTGTTTTGCCCGTGCATTTTTCTTCTGACGCAGATGCAAATTTCCCCCTACTCAACCCCAGATAACAAGCATTCAGCTTGGAGCCCAGTTCTGAGGAAGAAAGCAACTTGTCGAGATTAATATTTTTTTCTCGAAGTTCTTTGTATGTAACTTTGATCTCATCCATTTTCACTTGCCTCCAAAGCTTCGGCTTCAAGAGCAGCTATCTTTTCTCTAACTACAGACAGCCTTTGTTCGAGTTGTCGTTTCTTTCTGGTCGAGTTTTCAATTCCATTGTTTGTTTCAGCGAATAGTTTATTGCAATTACTCCCTCTGAGAGCATTTTGGATCAAGGCATAATGCGTTTCCTTGAACAAAGAATTCGGTGGCAGTCGGTCCATCTTTGCACGGACATTGGCAAGCGTCGCGTCAAGTCCTTCCGCAAGCTTGGCCTCATCTGCACCAATCTTCTTGATCAGTTCTTCTAAATCATCGAGTTCATCCCGAATGTGTCTCTGTTCTCTGCGCAGGGCATCTAGTTCGCCCTGCTTTTCAAAATATGACATTATTATTCCACCCTTCAGGTAAGCATTATAGAATAATAAATAGGCGCTTTTACCCATGCAACGGCAGGATACCCCGCTTTTGAAGGGAATCATTCAGCCCAGAATCATTATTGTAATGCATTTGGGGTCGTAGCGGCAGCAGAGGAATCTGCTGCCGCTACGGAGAAGATCAACCTCTGAACTGGTTAGCGATGTCGGTGTCGGTCTCTTCGACAATCCGGGCAGTAGAATCCAGCGCGGCAGCGATCTCACGGATCAGTTCTTCTGCCTTCATGAAGCCGGGCTTGAGTTCCTGATAGCGAGCAGCATAGGATTCGCTGGCTGCGCCTTCCCACTCAGCCTGCAGCTGACCCAGCAGAGAGTCCATTTTGTTGATGACGCCGTTAACGGTGTCGGCTTCGGTGCGATACTGGTTTGCTCTTTCCCGCATCTGATCGGGGGTGATTCTGATCTGGTTTGCCATTTGTTTTTCCTCCTAAGAAAGAATGTATATCTTATCGGCGGTTGCCGAACAAGATTGAAATAAGTAGTAGCAGAACAGGCTGCTGTGCAATCAAAATCCGATTTCTCTGTACTTCTTTTTTGCCAATCTGAAATGGATTACAACTGAGCGATTAAACTTGCTGGATTTGATATGCAAGTGTTTTTGCGGCTGAAACCGAAATGCCCATTTTGCGAGAATAAGTTGTGTCAAGATCTACAATACTGTCAAATACTGTATTCACGCGTCTTTTGCATTCAGAATTGATTTCATAGAGCTTCTTGTTGTATCCATTGATACATTTGATTGCAGATGAGATCAATAACCTTGAGAACCAACTTTCACTGGAATACTCATTCCATGAAGCCACATTAGGAAGTGCGTTTGCTTCAAAAGAGTCGATCGCTCTAATTATTGTATTATAAACATTGACGGAATAATCGCGGATTTTTGATTCGTAATTTGCGGTTCCCTCCGTGGGGTGAATATTTGTGTACTCGTTTTCGATCTGTCGCCACCACGCCGAAATCATCTCTGCATTGTCACCGGCAAAAACACCGATCAAGAATTGGATGATACGATCTTCATCGCCGTCGGTAATATTATCAAACACAATAGGTAAAGCTTTCTCGGCAACCCACGCAGGAACACCCATTGATGCGCCAATGATTTCATAGAGCTTGTCTTTTGGTATGCCAATCGATTCGCTGATCTGGATCAACTCAGCAATCCCCATGTCATTGTCTTTGAGGTATCTGAGCAAATATGCAAACAACTTGATGACGCCATCCTTATTAGAGTTTACATAATCTCCAACATTGAAATTGTCATCCGAAAAGAGCCCAGCCAACAACAAGGACACGAAATCGACCATCTCTTTGAGCTCTTCCGGGCTCATATTGTTCATTGCAAATGTGGTGAAATTATGCAAGATCGTCATGGCTGGATCTTCGCTAGAAGAAATATGAATGATTCCATCAGATTCGTCGATATACCATTTTCCATCAATCTCATATAGTCTAAACGGGCCTATGGGATAGTGGGCACCACCAATCTTGTCAACTCTGTTTCCTGGCTCCATATAAATCTGCTCAGACCCTGGGATTGGGAACATTAGTATATGAACATAGTCGTTAGAAAGAGAATAGTTTTTGACTTTTAAAGCGCGTTCCTGTATTTCAACGCTATACTTATCAATAAACTCCTTTGAAAAACCTTGGCCATCATATGCTACGCATCGATCAACTTTATTGCAGGTAATAGCAACATACATCGCTTTGTTGCCGCCCTTAGAGTGGCCGGTGACAGTGATGCTGTCATATCCAAGGCTGTCAATATATTCTTTTGCTCTTAACTGTGCTTCTGTGTCTGCACGATTCAAGCCTTCAACATTATCAATCCATTCGTCACCGCCACTCGTTCCTCGAAAAGCAACAATTGCATGAGTTGAATTACTGGGATCTTCAAACAGAAGACACTTGACATCTGGATTGTACTCCTTAACGATAAGGGATGAGATTTCCTGATTGTTCTGCATGTATCGGATCCTTGCAGCCCATTCCTGATTGTCTGCATCCCCGGTATCCAGTTTTCTTAAGGCTTCCTCATTAAACTGAGCCAGAAATTCTCCTAAAGAATCGCACTGTTCAATTGATTTTGTCACTCCTGCGCGTTGTAACTGATCGGAGGTAAAGTATGTTAGGTTTTCAACCATCAAGAGGTCGCTGTCAGTCATCTATACCGCCCCCCGTCAATTGATTTTCACGTCGCCAGTTGCACTAACGTCACAGGTAACAAGATTACTAACGCCTTGTTCGCGCTTCACACTTTGGTAGTTTTCATAGTTTATCCTTTCAAACGCTTCTGCACCGACAGCAATAACATTAGTGCTTCCGTAGATTCCGGTTTTCTGATACCATTCCGAGATTGCATTGCCAATCAACTGGCCTTCCTGCTCGGATTTGTCACCTGAAACAAAAATTGTAAAAGAGACCCATGTGTTACCAGAAAGCATTGGCAACTCTATATCAGAGCAATCTGTAAGGGAAGTGCTGCCGTTAATAATGTACGCCTTGTATTCATATCCCGTTTCAGCGGATAGATACGTGACGATGTCCTGTCGCACGATTCTTTTCACAAATTGGAATGGATAGTCGTCTTCAAATGTTCCGTCTTCCTGTACTGTTAATGTAACATATTCGTATTGATTGAAGCTGCTCGAATATGCCTCAAGCCTTTCTTTCTCAAGGTGCCCCTCGTAATATCCAACATAATAAAATGTGTCCTTGTATTTTGAGTCAAGATAACTGAGGAGCTCCTCAATTCTTATTATTGTTCTCTTCTGTCTCTCTGAGAGCTTGTCGTAAGATGTCGGTAACCCAAGATCCTCACAAATGGAAATCTGTCTTTCGTTCAACTCACTCACAGTAGTGTCTCCTTCGTTGTAAGATGTATGGTAGCCTGTTGAGCATGCCGTCAATATTATTGCAAACTGTGCCAAGACTAAGACACAAGCTAAAACGCGACTGGCGCCCCATTTCTGGTTCATTATTTAGCCCTCATACTTTGATGCCATTTCAGCATCGATCGCGGAGAATTGCTCAGCAATCTGACGAACATTGGCTGCATTGTTCCTCATGAGACACGACAAAGCAGCCCCCATAGTGTTAAGTTCCTCAATGAGAGAATTAACAGAATTTGCTGTCTTGCCCTTTGAATTGCTTACATTACAGGTTATCTTCTTTTGAGACACACTTTCTGCGATACTATCCAATTTCGTAGCATAGGAAAGAATTAGTTCCTTTTTAATTACGATCTCTACGGCGTCCATTAATCCTGCCATATTGTATCCTCCGATCAGCTGAACATGCTCAGCAGAATATCGATGTCGCCCATCACTCCAGAAGGGAAAGAGAACACATCTTTGCTTTCAAAGCTCCTTAAAAAACCGGCCCCATCTGTTTTGTAATCCTCTAAAATCTCCGTTAGTTTTTCTTTGTAGGACGCAAGAAGTGTATGCAAATTTCCAAGCTTTGCACGGATTAGTTCATCCTGAATGCCAGCCTTCTGTACCCATCCAAGGTACCGATTATAGGATGAAATGCTGAAAATAATGCTTTCAAGGTATTCTTCGATTTCCTTAGACACAGTTTTTATTTCACCGTCTACGCAGATAACATCTTCTGTCATTTAAGCTGCTCCTCTCATAATCTCTGAAGTTCCTGCGTCTTTTGCGCAAGCTCAGTTTGAGCGTTGTCAATCAGCCTATTATAATAAGCTATCTTATCTGAATAGTTGTTTGACTGATTCCTTAATGAGCTCTGCTCGCTTCCAATCTTTGCTAAAAGAAAACCGTAGAGTTTAGATGCAATCTTTGCGCCTGTCCCAGTAAGTACGCGTTTCATCCCATCATAATACTTCTTTGCAGCCGCATTATTTCGCGACACAGCACCAACCTGTTCAAGAACGGACGATTTCCCTTTGCTCGCTTCTGAAAAGCAATCTTGAGATTGTTGGACGACTCCTTTGAATCCTGTAATTGATTCATATGAGCGGTCAATCTTCGTGATTTGTCCGGCATAGTAATGTATTTCATTCCTGTACTGGGAAATCAGCCGATTCAGTTCCTGAATCCTTGCCTCCAACTGTGCTCTTCTTAAGGAATCAAGCGCGCCACCCATTCCATCCATTTATATCTTCTCCTTAATTACTCCGTACGGTCTTTATCTTCTTACAGTTGTTGTCCTTGATGTAATACCCGTCTCCGATCTCAATCGGTTTCTTAAACTGCCTTAGCACAGCGAGCGGCATATCGAGGACCTTTATGTTCGCCAAATCATCAAAGAACATAAAGTGCTTTGCATCTCTTGCTTTTTTATAGATCTCTGGCGCTGCATACGGAACATTTGCATTTTCAAAATCGCCAAGAATCACGCAAACATTCATGTTTTTATACTTGCCGGTAATTTCCTTGTATGAAGCCAGTGCAACAGGATTATTGCTGATTGCTTCGGTTGCATCATAACTGTTAAGGATCAAGACAATTGTACTCGCATTGGCGAGCGCGTTTTCATCTCCTGACGCCACAGCGTCATACCGGCGTTTTAATTCTGAGGCAATATCTTTAATCAGGTTTATTGCGTTCTCTTGGACAATTTCATATGATTTAACATTCGTTTCGTTCTTCAACGCTGCCAGCTTTCTTTGGATACCATCAACTATATACACTTCCGACGAACCTGGATGCACCGCTTCGCTCATTTTAACAAGTGCTTTTATGAAGTTATGCCTTCCAGCGCCCTCTCTGCCTGAAATGGCAACCAAGCCTAGCGTCTTAAGATCAATGACAAACGGCATAACTGTCGCATAATCCAACCCAAGAACCAATTTCCCGCTTTCTTGCATCATCGCGAAGAAGTTCTTTTCGACAAACTTGCTGTCGATCACATCCGGGATAACAGGAATAATATTCGCAGTTCCGCGTGGATTCTTCTCGTTGCACACATCGATGTATCGTTTAATGGAAGTAATACGGTCAATTTCTTTTTCGCCTTGAAAAGCCAAGTACATCTGGCATTCAAGATGTACCTTGTCTATCTCAACAATACACCTTCCATGGATGTCCTCAATGCGTTCTCTGCAATGATCAAACAAAGCACCATACTCGCCAGAATCGTTACAGAACATTGCAACGCGACAAGAGAAATTCGACAGATATTTATATCCAATCCCAGCAGTTTGCGCGTTGGCTATTACTACGCTGATGCCGACTGATAAGCCCTCGCGACAGATAGAAAGTAGCTCGTCATCATCTTGGAAATATAGCTCTTTTAAGGCAGTCAGATTGTCAATCATCAGAATAATTTGAGGCAGATCCGTTTTGCCAGCTTCTTTATACGCTGCAAAGGAGCTGACGCCAACTGAAAGCATCTTTTCTTTTCGACTTTCCATCTCAGAGTGAAGAAGCTTGAACAAGTTTTTTAGTTTTTCGTCTTCTGATGCGGTCACCACGCCTCCAACATGGTTTAACCCTTCAAAATTCTTTAGCACCATAGACGCAAAATCTATAATATAGATGCTGACTTCTGTAGGCTTATAATTTGTAGAAACGCTGCGAATAATTGTTTGCAACACATTTGTCTTGCCAGACTGTGCCGAGCCGATCAACATCACGTTCTGGTTGGTCAGATCAATGGAGTAGGTTCCCTGGTACTGGTTATCCGGATCGTCATAGATGCCCACATCAGCCCAGATAGACACCCCATTCCGTTTGAAAGCCTTTTCTGGGAATGGAATGACTCCTGAAAGGGAGGGCAAACAAATATCTGGCATCTTGCCAATATGTGTTTTGGCGCAGTAGTCATGTACATATCGAACAATGGCATCTAACTGTGTTGAACTGCTCTCGCCGGTTTTTTGACGTTTTTGTGCGAAAACGGGGATACGCTTTCCAGTATCAGGAAGCTCATAAATAGCAAACTCCTTGACATTTCCGTCATCTGCACGCTCGGAGGCACCGCTGTAAGCAGACTGGAACAGCTCAAAGATTTCATTGTTTCCGACTTGCAGATAGGCGCGTCCAGGCTCCTTGATTTCTGCGGCAAGAGGAGACTTCAACACCTCATTGGAGTCCTCCTGCGTCTGTACCTTCAAGCAGAGCTTAAAGCGGGAGTTGGACCAAATCTGTTCGTTAACCTGACCGGCCGGCTTCTGCGTCGCAAGGATCAAATGCACGCCAAGGCTACGGCCGATACGAGCGGCAGAAATCAATTCTTTCATGAACTCTGGCTGCTCTGCTTTCAGTTCAGCAAACTCGTCGACAATGATGATCAAATGCGGAAGCGGCTCTCGAACATCGCCAGCCTTAAACTTCTGAATATACTTGTCGATATGATTGACGTCGGCCTCTGCAAACAAGCGCTGCCGCTTCTGCAGCTCCGCCTTGATCGACTTGAGGGATCGGTTGATTTCACGACCGTCAATATTCGTGATTGCGCCCATCAGATGCGGGAGCTCACGGAACTGATTGACCATTCCACCGCCCTTAAAGTCGATAATTACAAAACCAACCTCATAGGGGTGGAACAGCGTAGCCATAGACAAAATATAGGTCTGCAGGATCTCCGATTTGCCGGAACCCGTAGTGCCTGCAACCAGGCCATGAGGTCCATGAAACTTATCATGCAAGTCCAGGCTGACAACTCCGGTCTTAGACACGCCAATCGGCGCAGACATGGATTTATACACCCTGGTGCTTGCCCAGCGTTTTGTCAAATCAAGGTCGTCAACTGCGATGATGTTGAGCAACTGGAACAATGAGATATTCTTAGTAAGCGTGCCTTCCAGCGAAATCTCTTCGGTATAAACGGGAGTGAGTAGCGACACGATGGAATCCATAGTCTCATCGTCAATGGGATTATAGATAAACTTCGTAGAGTGATTTTTGTCCGATGTGTCAACCAATACTCCTTGCCTCATATCCAGCACTTCGATCAGAGCCCCACAACCTTGCGCGATATCCGCGCGTTCTTGTCCAAAGAACACGAAAGTGACGCCAAGGTCTTTCGCCTTGTCTACAAACTTTGATATGGGGTGGCTGTTAAAGCCGCATTCATTCAGGAAAAAGACAACGATATTGCTGTCATGCGATTTGCTTTGCTCTCTCTGAGACAGTTCTTTATAGAGATATTCAAAGATCAGGTTTTTGCTTTCTGCATTACAAACAATATTTCTGGTATGAAGGGCCTCATTATAGACGTGAGGAAGCATGCGGTAACGCCAAACATGTTCTTTGTTAGCTTCGTCCGCAACGAATACAAGCTGCACGTCAGTGTGATACTGCCTTGCGACAATATCCAGAACCATGCATTTCAGCATGGCAAGCTGGCAGCCAATTGTGCCGGTGACGCCGACCGCGTTGACCGCTTTCAGATCGCAGACAACCGGCGCGCCTTGCACGGTGCGATACTCTTCAGAGAGCTGCGCCGGCATAAGCTGCAGGTCATCCTCAATTTCAAGTTTTTCCTGCTTCTTGTAATTGATTTCACGCTTTGCTTCAACATTGCCTGTTCCAAGTCTTACACAGAGGAAATCTTCATCATCGGCGCTGCGATCAAAAAGGTTATAAGCAAAATTCGTCAGGTTCTGGCGTTCCACCTCATCGGAAACATAGATCTCTTCTAATACTGTTCGCTCCTCTTGCCGCGCCTGTTCAATCTCACTGCGCTTATTTGAGATATAAGCATTATACTTTTCCAAGCGGTCTTTGGTTTTTTGCTCATATTCCTTTTTGCCCTCCTTCATGCCGATCACGGCGGTCACAATTGCCATGACACCCGAGATTCCGGAAAAGATCAGCATTGTGGGGCTTCCGATAAAGGCCATTACACCAGAAGCAATCAGCATGCCCATAGAGGGGAGAAGCCTTTGCAGAATGTTGGCTTTTGGTTTTTCGGGTTTTGCAGGAGGATCGAGGATCTCAATCTTCTCTTCAGAGGGAACAACCTTCACTCGAGAGTTCCGTTTGAACATTGGGTATGCTCGTTGGGTTTCCTCATCGGAATAGTTTAGACGGTTAATACGCACGACATCGGAATTCTCAGTCCAAAGAAGCCCGTCCTTATAGTAAAAGATAGCATCTGAAACAGAAAAGAAATCCCCGTTTTGGATTCTTTCGCCATTCTGTGCCCGGCGGCCGTTAATATAAACGCCATAGGTTGTATTGCGAATATTGAGCGTAAGGGAATTGTTCGATTGTGAAAGGAGCAGCGAATCACTCTTCACATAGCGGCTCACAAGAACAATTTGGTTTTCTTGGCCTGCTCCAATCCCCAATGACGAAATCCCGCGGATGTCAATGCTCCGAGTGAATTTCTTTCGCTCGTTCTCAAAATCAATCAAGAATTCTACGGTAAACAGCTCATTATTAGAATCCTGATAATTCACGTGAAAAATGCTGCCATGCGAAAGGCGAAGTGTAAAGAGCTTGCGCGCATCACCGACATTCAGATACAGATTATCAGAACAGAGGACTGACCACGATCCATCGCTCTGCACAAAGTTTAGTTCAATCTGGCCAAAGAACATCTCTTTGCGCAAACGGATCTCGCATTCCGTGGCGGTGCCAAGCCTGACGCTCTTCATATCGGGCAGGAGCTCTGCTTCCTTATACAGGTTTTTCCCGTTGATTATAATGCGGTATCTGTTTTCCATGCTCTCCCGTTTATCCTTTCTCCTGGCAAGTCAGTCCGAAAATCGAATCACAGTACCATCCCGGACGCCAAACTCTCCTAATGTCCTGTTCCCACGTAGAAGCGCGATTGGGCGTTCGGCTTTCAAATAACAGTTTTTAATATCGTTTGTATTGATTCCAAGCCCATAAGCAGTGTTAAGAGCATTGACAAGCTCGTTTGCTGTAATGTTAAGCGGCACCTCAAGATCAACGATTTTATTTCGCTTGACTAAATCTAAAATGATGATAACTGTCTCTTGATCCATGTTAAGCTCCTTAAATCAGTAGATAGGCAAGCTTCTGAACATCCTTTTCTTTCGACAGAGCATCCAGGTTTTTCTTATCAAAGCCGTGGAAATGCTGTAGATATTCATTGATCGAAAATCTGAGTCGCAGGGAGGGATCAGTTAGCGCATTGTCTGAATCCCGGTCAAAATTGCTACAGACATACAAGAATTTCTCACCAGAAGCTCCACTGATGCTCTCGTAAAACCGATTTGTTGCAAAAACTGCTGCGCGGCATTGGTTGGTGACAACGATAACCTTATCAGCAGCGTCAATTAATCTCGTTTTCCCTTCGTCAAACGCACTATCCGCATCCACAACAATGAAATCGTAGTTCTTGGATTGTTTTGCAGAAAGAGCAATCTGCTCAAAAATACGATACGGAAGCCCGAGCGACATCAGTGCTGCCTTAAAGGGTGGCAAATACTGAAAGCCTTCCTCTCGAACAACATGACGAATATCAGCAAAGATATTCTTGCTTCCCGTCAATAGCTTTGCGTAAACATCGTTCGCCGTAATCGGGGCTGGGTTAGTGAGCTTCGCCTGGAAGTTTTGAAGACGATCTGCGTTGATATAAAGTACGCGTTTATAGTTTTTTGCCAAAGCAGCGCTCAAGCCCATTGCTACCGTTGTTTTACCAACGCCGCCAGCAGCAGATGTGACAAGAATGATTTGGGGCTCAGTCTTCTTTCCTTTATCACCAAAATCAAACGTCGGCGCACTCTTGCCAACAATCTCGTTGAAGATCTCCTTCATGCTGGAGTATTTGCCAATCCGATTGACCAGAAGAGAAGCAGTAGACTCTTCTTGATCAAGTTCCTCCTGCATCATAAATGTATGGCGGATACTGTGTCGCTGCAAGTTGTCACTATAGAGGTCTTCCGAAACGATGAGCACATCTACCGACTGTGGTGTGGAGAATAGTTTATCGTAATAGGAACGGTCAGTAATAATCTCAAGGTCAATCTGATTGAAGAATTCCTCAACGAATTTTAGCTGCAAGGGGATTGTATAAGCGGCGTCGGTGTCCGCGATAATCACTCTCGGTTTTTTCAACAGACACACTCCTTACTGAATCGTTACTTGGAAATCACTGTTTGCAAGACGCAGCACATCACCGGTTTTCAGACCATACGGTTGCTGGGGTGAGAGCCTGCTCTGATTGATGAAAGTTCCATTTTTGCTATTCAGATCTACTACAGAGAAGCCGGAGCCGTTTTTCAGAATCATGCAATGTGTTCTTCCGATAAACTTATTAAACGTGACGACCCCTTCCATGTCGGGATTCTTGCCGATCCGGTATTCCGAGCGATCTACTACCAGTTGCAGCGGGGCCGGCGCATTGATTGCGCTGAGAACCAGCTTAGGCTCCTTCGTAGGCGAAGGACCGGGAGTAGGCGTGGGGGAGACACTTCCGCCGCCTCCGTTGATGATATCCGATAGCGAGAGCGTCGCATTGATTAGTAATTGCCGCATTTTCGCCAGTTTGGGGCTGCTGCCGGCCAATTCGTCAATACGTTGAACCAATGTGCTTCGAAGCTCGTTTTCAAAAGTAATCTCATCCGGATAGAATCTCTGGTCAATGGGCAAATAAATCAAGCGCACTCTGTTCGTATGAAAGTCAACATAGACTTTGTTTAAAGCCGCATCAATGTTTGTGCAGGAGAGAAATCCGACATTTTTAAGTTCAACAACACTTTTCAAAAGTGCAGCGGTTAAGTTTGCTGCGTTGTCCGGTCCGGAGGAAAGAAACACATTTAGGAAACTTTTCATTCCGGCGGTCAGATAGTACAATTCATCCTGGCCATTATATTTCATCCGCATGCAGTTTACCAGGCAATTGACATTGGGATTCTGCATGACCTTATATTCTGTTGGCTGCACACTAACGCTCTGTGCCAGAATATATGCCAAATTGGCTCCGCAGGGCATTTCCCGCAAGATGCCTCTTTCAGTTAAGGAGCTCACCCTGGAACCCTCCTATTGGTCTGATTTGTCACAAGCTTCCACACAACAAAGGGACGTTGTGCAGAGGCTTCTAACAAGTCTTTCTCTGTCCCCACCTGCGGCATAGCCGCAGGTGGGGATGTGTTGTGATTGCTTTGTGTTCTTTAGCTGACCTTAACCTTCTTTTTCTTCTTCAGACCAAGCAGGGCGCCAAGGCCACCGAGGACTGCAATGCCGCCGCCAATTCCGCCAAAGAACAGCGGCTTGTTTGCGAACCAGCGGACAAACAGATTCGTAGATACCGTTACATCTTTTTCCAGTGTGTACGGAACCTCAAAACCTGCTGCGTCGGATTCGGTCACATTGCCGGCCTTGTCCGTCAGAACAAAGCTGACATGCTGTTCACTGCTCTTTTCGTAGATCGTAAACTTGCCGGAATAATTGCTGGCGTCATCGAAGTCGGTCGCGGAATCGACAATCTCGCCGTCAACCTTGACCTGCACGGAAGCAAGGCCGATGGTGTCATACACCGTGTAGCTGACCTCAAGCTCTGTTGCATTTACAATGCGTTCCTCGAGACCGCTCACGCTGGTGAGCTGCGGGGCAGTGCTGTCAACATAGAACAGGATATCGCCGTCAGAATTGTCGCCTGTGTTTTCAACCGTGTTTTCGGCGTCGTCCGTTGTCGTAACAGAAACCGTGTAAACACCGTCTTCGGCAAAATTGCTCTTGTCAATGGTGACAAGATAGCTGTACCAGCCGTCACCGTCCGCAGTAGTTTCTACGACGGTGAAGATCGCCTCTACCGGTCTGCCGTCACGGGTGATCACGACAGAAACATTGCTGGGGTCAATCGGGCTTGCGTTGTAGATGGTGAATGTAAGATCTTCGTCGATGCTCTGATTATAGCTTCCGCCGTTCTCAATTAAATCCATAAGAGCGTCGCTGTACTCATAAACGGAGCCAAATCTGTTCACGGTGAAACGAACGATCTGTTCGTCAGTATTATCTGAAAGGTCGGTGCTACGTACCGTCAAGGTATAAATACCATCCAATTCAGCTTTCTTGCTGAACACATCCAGGAGAGCGGTCGCAAGGTTATCTTCGCTTTCGATCAGATCGTTAACCTGTTGAGTCAGGTCAATTTCATCACCGCGCTGAACGCCCTTCAAGGTAATTTCGTAACCCTCCAGATTGTCGTCAGAAATGGTAATGTCGGGAATGATTACATCATCGTAGGTGTAGGCTTTCCCCTCTACTACGCTATCTGGTGCAATGACAATCATGTCAGGATTCGTGTCGATGGTAAACTCCTTCGGTGCAGCAGAATTACCGAAATCTACATCGCCGCTCTTGTTTTCGGCAATATCAATCGCAGAAACATCAAATGTGTAGTCCCCATCTGTAGAGAACGTAACCGTTGCCGTATGCGTATCTCCGTTATTGGTCCAGCCAGAAATAGCGGGGGCTTCGGCTCCGCGTCCTGCAGCAGCAGCGGAAATAGTGACTTTATTTGAATCAAAGTTGTGTTCAACAATCGTGATGGTCGCCTCGCGTCCGGCTTTGAAGAACTTTGCATTCGTGGCATCCGTAAAGTAGTTCTCATCTGTCAGGTCGTTATTATTGTAGCTGACACTGATCGTGGGAGCAGTTGTGTCGATGGTAATACGGTCAGATGTGAAAGTCGTCATCCTATTACCGCTGCGGTCAGTGTAATTCGCAGTAACAGTATAATGTCCGTCTGCGCCACCACCAGCAGGTGCAGGGAAGGTAATTGTCGCAACGTGCTCGTCAACGCTATTGTTGACCCATGCTACTGTAGCCTGCGATGTTCCACCACCTTCACGTGTGATTACGATTTGGACATCTTCCTGGAAGAAGTTCGCCTCATTGAATGTTAGGGTCAGTGTTGCAGGATTATTGTAATACCGATCTGTGCCAACTGTTGCGCTGGGCGTGCTATACGCAGTATTAGTAATTCTCGGTGCAATGCTGTCAACGACCAATACTGTACCGTTGTCAGTTACCGTCTGACTCGTGTTTTCCTTATTATCTGTTGCAGTGAAGTAGATGTTGCCTCTCAGCTGATTTGCAACATCTCTCGGCAGCGCAATAGAAGCTGTGAATTTTGTCTTATCCTTACTATCCTGTACTGCGGTAAGCGTACCCGTATCAGCGTCAAGGTTAACGGTGCTTGCAGCTTCCTGACGTTTATATCCCCAAGCAAAAGTCTTAACGCCGGAAGTCATATCGTATGCTGTGAAAGTCACGTTTACTTGCGGCTGATAGAAACCAAGGGTAAGCCCGGAAATCAACGTATCCTGAAGCGAATCGGAGTAAGTTACCGTCATCCGTGCAGAGTCCGGAGCCGTATGGTCAATCGTAAACTGGCTGGACTTTTCAGCTGCGGGATTTGTTGCAAGATCCTTATAATTAAAGGTCAGTGTATAATTCGCATCAGAGAAGTCTTTGGCAGTAAGGGTATGCGTGTCACCACTCGTTGTCCAGTTGTTCGGATTACGAATATACGCAAGTACTTCCGTCTGATTGACCGTTACATCCGCGCCCGCAATGTTTTTTGCAACGAATCCAACTTCAATATCTGCAGCATTGAAATTATGCTCGGTCACGGTAAGCACAAGCTGCTGAACTTTTTGGTATTCTGGAGTAATAACAGGCTTCGTCGTATCAATGACAAGCGTATAGGGAACGGTATATGGATTCGCTGGCTCCATAGGATTAGTAGATTTATCCTTATACTCAATCTTTACGGTGTAATCACCGTCTACAGCTTCAATTGAGAAGGTGCCAACATGCAAATTAGAGGATGGATTGTCTTCAGACCAAGTTACGGTAGCATCTTTGCCGCCCACAGTGACCTTGACATCTTCGCTGAAGAAATTGTTTTCTGTAATTCGCAAAGTGAAGTCAATCTTCTTGTTGTAGTATTTTTTGTCGCCAACAGTACGATTTGCTTCGGTATACTCCAAGGTCATAGTCGGATTGATGTCGTCCAAAACGAATCCGTTAGTGTCATTGCTTTCATCGCTCTCATGACCAGCGGCGTCAACAGCAACTGCGAAGATTTTTCCGCGCATTTGGTTGTATTCTTCGGTTGTAAGAGTGATGGTGGCAGTGTACCCCTTGATGACCGTGTGGATTTCTTCAGTTTCTTCGTCTTTCACATCTTCTGTGATCGGTGTTGCAATAACAGTATGCGCTTCTTCCTCGCTAATGCTGGGGGCATTGTTCTCATTTGCGCCTTCTTCTCGCACATACCACCACTTGAAATAAGCTACGCCAGAGGTTGCATCATTTGCGGTGACTGTTACTTCTACAGAAGACTGGTAGAACCCAAGAGACAACACGCCAAGGATGGTTTCACCCACAGAAGGTTCGCCATATTCGACAGTGCAGTCGGTCGGTTTGACAGAGTCAATCTTAAGACCATCAAGAAGAACTCTAGCGCAGATTCCGTTTGTTTCAGCGTTTCTGAGATAGATATACTTTTCTTCCTCGCCTTGATCAGCAATCGTCACGTATTCAGCGAAATTATCTGCATTCTTATTGATTTCACGTGTAAGCGTGTATCCTTCTGCCGGAAGAACAACAATCTCGCTGTCATACCAATCGTTTGTGCCATTCGGCCCAGCAAGGACTTCCTCATCGCTGATGTTTTCTTTAAGAGTATACGGAGTTTCGGCATCACACTCGGCAAATTGGACGATAATGGTATAAGACGCAGAATCCGCTTCATACATTCTCCACTTCGCTTTTTCGCCCACTATGGAAATACTAACGCTGCCGTTGTTTTCTTCCATTGCTTTCGTCAATGCTTCATAGTCTGAAACTGTAACCTTAGCTTGATTATAGGAAGTATTCAATGCAATACCATAGTTAGCAGCTTGAGCATCATCAAGGAAATGGTATGTAATTTTGCCTCTATCCTGAATTCCGTAACCGGAGACAGGGATACGCTCGGCTACTTGGTCAGAGACAAGACCATCATTTGTACCGAGCACATAGTAAACAGGTGATTCGTTAAACTTAATTAACTTGCCATTGCTCGGAGGGCTTACTGAAATAGTGTAGGAGATTTCGGCGCTTTCATAGTTGGAATCTCCCGCTTGTGTGGCAATGATGGTAACTGTACCAACACCGGTAATGGTAAGCTGACCATTTTCGTCAATGTTGGCAAAATTGTTTTCAGACTCATCTTCTGTCTCACCATATTGCAGGGTGTAAGTAACAGAAGGAGAAGCACCATCCTCTATTGTGACAGAGAAATCAAAGGGAGAATCGCTAATGTCTTCAGTGTATGGAAGGGTCGTGCTTCCTCCGTCTTCGTAACTATCTGATGTAAAGGAAATTAATTGAGAAGCCTTTGCAATGACTGCGCTTACAACAACTTCTTTATCAGCGTAGTTCTCTCTGGACAATGTTACTGTAACTTCATATGTCCCAGCGTTTGTTTTTGTTAGCTCTGTTTCACTGTCATATACCGCATCTTCTCCGGTAACCTTAAAGGAATAAGTGAACTTGTCTTTATCCGTACCGGTGATTGTTACAAGCTGCTGCGGAGCAGCGTTGTAAGCTGAATGTAGACCGGTGATTGTGACATTGCTGTCGTTAATCGTTCCAAGGGTAATTTCCGATGTGTAGTCTTGGTCAAAATCCTCATAGCCAGCCTTCTCAGCGTGAACATGAATGGTATACGTTCCAACCGCAGAAATCTTCGGAATCTCGGTGCTTGCTTCGCCATTCCCGAGTTTGTATGTGATGGCATCTACAGCAGGGAGAGTAGCGCCAGAAGCGAGTTTAATCGCATCGTACTCTTTGTCCTCGTCATATTCCTCGGTAACGCCCTCATATCTAATATCCAAAGTATTTTTGGAAATAATCGAAGTCACCGTTTGAGTAAAGTCAGCAAAACCTTCGCGGGAGACATCGACCTTTACCTCATAAGAACCGACTTCCATGATTTTTGGCATATTCGAGCCGTTGGCGTTTAATACTGTTGCATTTCCGTCAACAGTTACCGTTACAACGTCACCAGTTTGGGTGCCGGAAATTTCCACGGCAGGGAAGTCTGAACCGGTATACTTTTCTTCGGTTGCTGTTACTGTAATTCCTGTAATAGGTTCCGGATCAGGCTCAGTTTGTTCTTTTTCCATGGTAACAACGAAATCCTGATCAGCGGATGTGATGCTCTGTTCGCTCAGAGAAGCGGCCACATAAGTGTCGCATGATACCGTGGCGCTGATTCTATAAGTTCCTTCTACAAAGTCCTCACTGGCAAGAACTTCAATCGTTCCGTACTCATCTGTTTGTTTTGTGTTGTCAATAGTTTCGACAGCTTCTCCAGTGATTACATAGTGAACCGATGCACCACTTATGGCAACTCCATCAGAATCCTTAACTGTAATCGTTACGGCGTTGGTGTGATTGTCGGTAGCAGCTGTAACGCTGGGAATCGGCAGCATACCGAGCAGGAGAATCATTGCTGTAAACAAAGCAAAGACTCTCTTTAAGCCATTACTTCTCAAAGTGACCATGATGTTTTCCGCTCCTTTTATGTCTTCTTGATATGATGTAATAATTCTTCCCATTGAACAATGCGTGCATGTGAAAGAAAAAAACTGTTAATGCGATGCTCACATACGCAAAATATGTTTCCCTCATAGATGTCAGCAACGTCACAGCTAAGAGGACTATGCTAACAAGTAATCCTGCATCGAATAACAACCCGGGTAAATTTGAAATGAACGATATAACACCGGGCAGACCGCTGATGCGTATTCGTTCCTCCTTGCAAATGCGTTTCCTAACGATGCTCCCTATGATAACGCCACTATAACCCAACAATGCAGCTACCCAAAACGAAACCCCCAGGGTGAACACGCCTGCTCGCGTGCTGTTTTCTCCGTTAACAACAAACGGCATCAGCAGGAAACAGGCTGACATCGCAGTGAACAAAGTGGCAGATGCCCAATAAGAAATGATCAAAATCCTGCGTTTGCTCACTGGATCACCTCGTTTGTGTGAGTGAGCATTACTTCATCCAGTTTCGCCAGCTCAATTCTCGGGCGGTTGCCAGCAACCTTTTCAATTGTCTCCGGCAGCACAGATGTTGCATATTCGTCAAGAGACTCTGTTTCCGAAGCCAAATCGACCACAAGCTCTTCTGTTGGATCAAGATACGCCGTATGGCTATCCTTTTCGGACAAGAGCCCGGTTTCTGGACGTCCATTGTTTGTGCCAGAAGGTTGCGGTGCCGAACCATTCTGGAGTTTTGCTGTTTTCCGCTTGGGGGGCGGTGTGACCTCTACCTGTTCAGTCAATTTTCCTCTGGCTTTATTCCCTGCGCTAGTCTGGAAGGAAGGAACCTTAGATGACGGCCCGCCGGTGCTGACCATTTGCTTGACAGATTTCTTAGCAGAACGATTAGTAAAGTAATCAATTACCTTAGGGATTTTTAATACAACGAACAGAACAATCGCGGCTACAAAGAATACGCCAGCGAGAACAAACGCAACCACGGAAAGGGATGATAATGTATCTGCCATCAGTTCTCATCGCTCCTTTCCTGCGTTGTATAAGCAGTTTCAATCGCTGCCCGGTAAACGCTGTAATTTGAACGCATCTCGTTCTGCAGGGCTTGAGCTTGAGACTTGTTCGGATTCAGAGCCATTGCTCGATTGTAAACATCATCGAAAAGGTTCAACACCTGTATCTCGCTTACGCCGAGCTGTGACATATTCTTGCGCTCCATATACAGCATATTGAAAACAACGCTGTACAGGGTCAGCTTGTTATATGGACCTTCTTCCTGAATACTGCTAATTCGGCTGCCGATCTCTGTGAACAGTTGTTCGTAGTTGCTCTTGTCAGCTTCATCGACATTGAGTTTTCCTGCGCTGGAGTCCAAGAGATAGGTATTATAGAAATAACACACCCAATAGAAGCAGTCAGAAATGGTTTTGTGCTCATAATCTGCACTGCTATTGAAATTTGCCTCAAAGAAAGGGAACGCCTGTTTTGCTCGTGCGCCATCACTGTAACTGCCATTTGCTTCAGTATAATAGTTAAAGTACATGGTTCCGATCTTATAGCGAAGCTCGCAGACATCCGGACTGTTTGTATCAAACAGATCGCGGTTCTTGTTGTAGAGGTTTAAGAATTCTCCGCTCTCTGTGGCGCTGAACTTTCCATTATCTTCATACGCTTCAAGAAGCTTTGTGTAAGCACGTAAATCATTCGGATAAATCGCTATTGCCCGTTTGTACCCGTCAACCTTTGTGGCATAGGGGGTTGAGGACTCCACACCTATCAAGCTTTCATAGTCGTCGCTGTTGATCTTGTTTGCTGTCCCCTTGAGTGCGAAACCAGCAATCAGCATGATTACGCTTAACAAGATTGCTCCAAGGAACACGCCGAGCTTTCTTTTTTGCTTTTTTCGGTAATCATGGGTCAGCTTGCCAGGATCGTAGAGATCACGAAGCAACTCATCGCAGTTCTGATATCGGTTCTCCGGCGCTGGCTGAACGCATTTATCAACGATGATTTCGATACCTTCGGAAAGCTCCGGATTCCAGTTCCGAACGGATGCGTACTGATCGCCTTTTCTCGGATCGACGCCGGTCAGCAGATGATGCATCGTCATGCCCAGGCTGAAAATATCCGAGCGGACGTCCGTATGCCCCGCATAATGCTCTGGTGAAGCGTAGCCTCTTGTGCCGAGAACCGTAGTATCTGCCAGGTTCTTATCCTTAAACTCTCTGGCAATACCAAAGTCAATAATCTTTATGATGCCGTATTCACCTTCGGGCTTCAACATAAGGTTTGCCGGCTTCATATCGCGATAAATAATGGGGTGTGGTTTTTGAGAATGCAGATAGTTCAGAGCGTCGCAGATCTGCATTGCCCAGTGAATCACATTGTCCTCTGACTGAGCTCCGTGCTCTTCCAGAATCTTGTCCAGCGATTCACCTTCAATGTAGTCCATGACGATGTAAATCGTCTGGCCGTTATCAATGATATCAACAATACGAGGGAAAGCTGGGTGGTCCAGGCGCTTGATCAAATTGGCCTCGGCCATAAGGCTGTTAACCACGATCTCATCATTTTTGGATACGCCTTTTTTCCGAACCTCTTTGACCGCCCACTGCTTGTTTAGCCGCTTGTCCATTGCCAAATAGACAACGGACATCCCGCCTCGACCGATCTCGGTCAGAATCTCATATTTGCCGTCAATTACACTTCCGATTTGTGTCATGTGCCGTCACCTCACTCTGCTTTCACGAGAACCACAGAAATGTTATCTCGTTCCTTGCGTGATTTCACCAAATCAATCAGGTATTTGCAGTTGCTGTGCATGGCGTTTTTGTTTACCAAATTGACGGGATTTAGAGACTCATAGATTTCCTTCGGAGTGATTTCATGGCGGAAACCGTCGGAACAGAGCATATAAGCTCCCGGTAAGGTTTTGCCATAGTACAGCGCAGGCTCCACGTTTTTAGATGCTCCGACACATTGGAGCAGCATATTCCGTTTGGGATCAACCTTCGCTTGCTCCAATGTCATGGTGCCTCGCATAATCTCCCGATGAACATAGGTTTGATCTTCTGTCAGCTGCCGGAGGTCATTTCCAATGAAATAGGCTCTGCTGTCACCAACATGGGCAATCAGATAAGAATCACCAATGAACAGCATCCCTGTGAATGTTGTGCCCATATTACCGCCGTTGGCACTGCCAAAGGTCATGATCTTCACATTGAGTTCTTTTAGCAGCAGGCTCCATTTGTTTCCAATCACCTGTAAATTGGGCTCTACAAGTTCAAATGGGAGAACCTTATCGAACCACGCTTTGAATGTACGGATCACCGTAGCACTGGCAAGCTCCCCTTTGGAAAGGCCTCCCATGCCATCGCAGATGACAGCCATTAAGACCTCTCCGGAGGGTGTACTTGCGTGTTCAATGAGAACACTGTCCTGGTTTGTGCTCTTAGTATTTCCGATGTCCGTATCCGCTGTTGCAATAAATCGCACGATGTCTTTCTCCCTTCGTCTCAATGAATATGAAACTCAAATTCTTCGTTTGCTAATTGAAGAACATCACCATCGAAAATCTCCACTTCGTCCTCCGGCGTCAGCATATATCCGTTTCGGTAAGTCTTATTTGTGGAGTTTCTATCACAGATAAAGAAGCGATTGCCTCTCTTTATGATATCTGCGTGACTTCGACTGATTGCTCCGTTATTTGAAATGAAGCAGTCAACATAGCTACGTTCTTTTCCGATCCTGAATACTGGCTTATTGATGCTGATCCGTTCATTCATTGAGCGGCGAATCAAATACGGGTACCGATCATCAGTGCTGCTTATCGAAGGCGGTGTGGAAACATTTGTGAGCAACCCGGTCTCCTCCTCTCTATGCGAGGGGTCCGATGAGTCCTCAAAAAGCTCCGTATCTCCATATCCGCCACCGTCAAGAAGTCCAGTTTCTTCCTGCCATTGTGGGAACTGATCCGTATTCAGCAGCCCTGTTTCTTCTTGCCATTGCGGGGGTTGGTCTGTGTTAAGCAGCCCGGTTTCTTCATCCCATTGGGGGAACTGCGCTGTGTCCAGTAACCCGGTTTCTTCTTCCCCGCAAGGTGCTGGATGTGTTTGTGGAGGAAAGGCGGGATTTCCGCCGTTCATGGTGCCGCCGTTCGACGTCTCCAGCAGCGCAGTATCGTCAGGAAACTCTTCCGTCAGCAAGCCGGTTTCTTCTAGGACAGGCTGTTGGCCTCTATTTGTGCTTACACCCGGCAAAATGTCTGTTGCAGGATCAAATCCTGGAAGATTGTCCGTTTGCGGTCCGCTTTGTGTGCCGTAATGACTATAATAGTCGGCTTGCTTATTTGTAATGAAGCCGCTCATAGAAGTCTGCGTTTTCCGCAGCTGCTCCGCAACTCTTGCGTCGTACTGCTTGATATAGGCCAAGATCTGATCCGGCATGTAACCAGGCTGGCTTCGTAACAGCGACAGAAACCTGGCGGGATACTGCATATCTTCTTCTGGCGCTGGTCGCCACTGACAAATAATTGTCTCCATGAGTTTCCGTACAGCTACACACGGAAATCCTGTTGAAAGGGGGAGGTATATGAACTGGAGCTCCTTCGTGTAAGGATTGATGTAGATGTAACGCAAATCCACAATCAGGTGCTTGATCGGCAGATCGCTTGTACTAAGCTTTCTTTCCAGGCGAACAATTTGCGCTAATATAAAATGAAATTCATATCCCGTTAATTGTTGTTTGAGATAATCAGAGAGGGGGCTTCCTTGAGGGCCAATGTATTCCAGGAGATTTGATTTCACAACAGTTGGTTTAAGAAGCCCTCGAAACCCTCTCTGAGATACCATAGAAAGATCCCGCTCTGCCAGTTGTTCGCCTCGGAGCAGCTTCACCCTGACTATGAGTTTTGAGTTTTTATTCTTGGCTTTATATTTTGGCATAATCGTTGCCTCATCGGGAAAATATAAGAAGTACGACGCAGAAGTAACATTACATAATGCAACTGCTTTCGTAGAACTATAAATTATCTGAAAGCCTAAAATGGGCGCACTAACCCATTCATACACGCTAATTATATTATCTGAGTGTAAAAAAGTCAATGCCAAGAGTAAAAAACTGGAGAAAAAAGTCGAATAATCGAACGTTCT
>JAEEGL016059485.1_pt1 | contig 31880 bp, 17 predicted proteins | sample 9134231 | NCBI WGS metagenome assembly JAEEGL01 (sample SAMN16246548, study PRJNA631951) | gut metagenome | biome: gut microbiome; feature: rumen; material: fiber-attached | host: Bos | place: Iran: Karaj | collected 2018-10 | reverse complement strand
TCATTGACAGACAAGACTCACCTTCGAGACCTGTTCGATAAGACTAATTTCAACGATGTCAAAGATCAATTGGGTCCCCTCATTCCGGGGTTATTTGATTAATATTAAAACTCGTCCCATTTTAACGGGACACTAATGATATATTGTTATTCATAATAATTCGTAATTTGTTTTATTTGTTTAATCGTTATTCAGAATGTAACGTTCATGCCAAAAGTAATCTTTCGGGTAACTGGATACGAACCATAGTTTCCGGCAAAATTGTTCCAGTAGCCGTCGGGACAAGCGTTGTAGAGACTCAAAGCATTCTGTACGGTAAGATTGAAACGCACGGCATTCAGGCCAATATGCTGTACAATATTTTTGGGAAGGGTGTACGACAGTGTGATATTTCGCAGCAGTATCTCGGCGGCCGACATACGCCAGAATGTCGATACCTCAGAGTTGACACTACCCTTGGTGTATCCGAAATTTGGCCAGCACCCATCGGGATTGGCTGCGGCAATGATGTTACCCTGTGCGTCAAGTACATCCTGATAGACAAACATGTCATTCCACATTTCAGAGACATTGGTGGTCTCCATCGAACTGAATGACTCCTTATACATGGCGGGCATCATGGTGTAGGCACCCCACTCGGCTTGGAAGGTGGCGTTCAGCCCAAACGACTTCCACACAAAGTTCAGGTTCAGGTTCGAACGGTATGGATTGCTCTGCCGCTTTGAAATTTGCACAATGTCATCGTCCTTGCTGATAATGCCATCAGGTGACGTCCAGTTGCCGTTGTCATCCTTCGGACCCCGTACATCCTCGTAGATGAGCATGCCAGGGTGTACCTGGTTCTGCGAAAGGCCGAGGTAATTGGTAATATTGTATTTTTTAAAGTACTCTTCAATTTCTTGATAGCTACGAAACATTCCCATACAAGACAATCCCCACAGGCCACGGTCGCTGCGCTCACCATAGACGATGCTGTTTAATTTGGTATTAGTGTCCCAGTAGTATTTCTTCACTTTATTATCATCCATCGAAAAGCCTAATCGTGCCGACAAATACGTATCCTCGTTAAATCGCTGACGCCAGCCTATGATGGCCTCCATGCCCCACATATCCATCTCTGAATAGTTTTCGGGAGCCGGATATGTGCCTGCCGTGCCTGGCATGTAGTTGGCATTAGGAATGGCAAACATCTCACGGTTTCGGTCGTAGTAGGCATCAAGAGATACGCTCAGGCGACCGTCCAACGCACGAATGTCGATACCCAAGTTGGTCTTGATGTTCTTGTCCCAATGCAGGTCGCGGTTAGTACCGCTCTTCTCGGGCAACTGGAAGGCACGTGCCGACTCTTGTGTAATGTCAGTGCCGAAGATACTCCCCCTGTTTGAGTTGTAACTGTATAATTGTAGCCAGCGCCATGCCTCTACATTGTCGCGTCCCATGATACCGAACGAAGCACGCAGTTTCAGGAAGTCTATTTTCCACTTCTCCTTTGGGAACCACGATTCCTCACTGATGACCCATCCTGCAGATGCCGACGGGAAAGCACCCCAGTAATTCTCTGGTGCAAACTTGGCTGCCGAGGCCTGTGAACGAATGAGAAACTCAAACAGGTATTTGTCGGCATAAGCGTAGTTCAAACGGCCGATATACGCCAGATTGCCGCCATCACTGCGACTCCAGGTTGGCGTCACCTGCGAGTCGTCGGCCATTGAGTTTGACGTTCCGTCGGTAAAGGGAAGCGGATGGGTTGCCTCGGTGTTCATCCAGTTGCCATCATTCTCACCACGTTCCACCGAGAATGTGGCACTTACGTCGTGCTTTCCAAAACGACGTCCGTACATCAGCATAAAATTGAGCTGATAACTACTTTTGCGTTCCATGTTCTCAACAATGCGTGAAGACTGCCCGCTGTTCAGTATGCGCTGTTCTAAATTGTCGAACGAGGTGTACCGAAATCCTTCGAGCGTATTCTCGTCGTAGTCAACTAAAGGATCGTTGTCGATGATGGCATTAGCATCTGTCACGTAGAGGTGACGACCTGAGCCTCCTCGGTTCTTCACGCGATAGACGATATTCTCCATTCGCAACTGGCTATCATGCGAATTGCTCACATTGCGCGAATAAGTCAGCCGGGCGCGTAAGCCTTTTAGCGGTTTGATAAATCCGAGATCGGCTTCTAACGTACCTTGGATTGACATCGAGTTTGTCTTTTGCAGCCGATTGTTCTGTGAGTCGAAGAGCGATTTATAGTTGTAATAGTTCTTAAATGACGGATCATTCTCCATCCCTGAGTGATAAATGGGATAGCCACCGATTTCATCAGGTACGAAGGAAGGATTCTTCAGCATATAGGTGTAGTCCTCCTGACTGGCACCACCGCTGGATGTCTGATGCATGTTCTTCTTCGAGTCATCACCACTCACGCCCAGTGTTGCTTTCACGTATTTGCCAATGTTAGCTGTAATACCAGCACGGTAATTCCAGCGGTTATAGTCCAGATGGCCGATATTACCATCCTGCGTCTGATAGGTGACCCCCGCAAAGTAAGTGGCTCTCTCATTACCACCATTGACATTGATAGAGTGGCGTTGTGAAAGGCTCCCACTCCAGTATTTGTCCAGCAGATCGTAGTTTGTATTTTTCATCTGCTCCAGTTCATCGGCCTGGAAATAGTCCTTCAACAGATCTGAAGATTTGTTTTCCTGCAAGACATAAGCAGCCTTGGCTGCATTGTAGATGCGCCCGTAGTTGTAACCATCGAGCATAGAGGCATGCTTGATGGCATCCACATAGCCCAATTGAGTCTGATAAGAGATGCGGGGCATACCCGTCTTGCCGCGCTTGGTCTTCACGAGAATGACACCATAGGCACCGTAGGCTCCATAAATGGCAGCGGCAGCATCTTTCAAAATGGAAATGCTCTCCACCTCGTCAACGTCGAGGTTGTTGAATTCCTCCTCGCCTTTGTCGCCGTCTTGATACACAAAGTCATCAATGACATAGAGTGGACGGGGATCGATATTAGCACCGGCAGCAGCTCCGTTCATATCCGTCTTGGGCAGCAGAGCCACCGCATCGCTGGCTGCACGGACTGTGATGGTTGCATTTTCACCAGGACGCCCCGTACTGGGCAACGATACGTGCAGCGAAGGAGACAGACCTATGAGAGCTTCTGACAGAGAACTTACCGAAAGGTCTTTCAGTTCCTCGGGATTAATGACTTCCACGGCTGTCGTGACATTTTTCTGTTTCAGTGAGCCATAGCCTACTACCACCACGTCACTCAATGCAGTCTCGTCTTCAGTCAATACAATCTTTGGAGCATTGAGGTCACTAACCACCTTGGACTGATAGCCAATGTACGACACTTTGATTTTTTTCCCTTGAGGCACTTGTAGGGTAAATTTACCATCAAGGTCAGTCACCGTTCCTGACTTTGTATTATCACTAACGGTCACTGTAGCACCTATGATAGGCTCACCATTTACATCTACCACCGTCCCGCTCACCGTCTTGTTTTGTGCAGCAGCTGTCAAGCAGCACAATAGTACCAGAAAGAGCATCACATTATGTCTAAATAACTTGGTAATCATATTTTTCATTTTTATTTTTCACATTCAAAATTCAATCCTCGGACACATCCGCTGCTGGCAACCATCGCGGGTCTCCACCGCGGTTGAACACAATCTCATATTCACCTGGTGTAAAATTCAAGCCACCATTAGGCTGTGTAAAGTCTATTTCCTGCATCACATCTCCCTTGAAAAGCGGGTCGTATACAGACGCGAAGGGTGCACTGCCCGAGTCCTTCATGTTATTATTGCGACTGATGTCATCAGCGCGAGGACTCCACACAAAATTGAAACGATAGGTTTTCGAGCCGCTATCCATACGGTAGAGTTGTGCCACGTCGTAGAAAATGCAGTGGTCAACGCTCAGCGTAAAAGCTGTCGTCACACGGACGTTGTTGACAAAGCGCCAGCCCGTATAAGTCTTCGAGAATGTGGATTGCGAAAAATTCCAACTATGGCTGTTCATGTCAGCACTGACGTTACCATACACTTTGTCGGGCTGCGAGGCCGACTCATTGTTATAGCGTATAAAGCATGCCGAGGAGTTATCCACGATGTTGTAGATGGTGCTTCGCTCAATCCTGATGTTCTTCACCGACTTGCCAGCAGTATAGAGGTTGATAAATCCAATGTTGCTTTTCGTCACATTGTTCATTTGCACGATACAGTCAGACAGTGTAAAATTCCAGTACGCCACACTAATGCCATTGTCGTAGAGCATGGCGTGAGGAAGATTCTTAAACCAGCAGTTGGCCACATAGATAGGCTCCTCCACCATATAGATGCCCTTTATAACCGATCCGTTACGCATATATTTGGTTCCACCACCCCGGTTTTCCGTCTTGATGCTGTCGGGCAGGTTGTTCTTAGTCATGGCAATGAATCCTTGCGCCGTTGATTCAGACAGGTCAAAATTGATGTATTTGACCTTTAGGCCACAGTAGGTCTCGATGTGTCCGTCGCCTTCCAGATGAACAACTGGACGATGAATCTTGTCACCACGTAAGGTTATGTTATGGCAACCGAAATCTACTACCCCATTCAACGTGTACTCACCATCTGGTTCAAGTTCGATTGCTCGCTCAATACCGGCAGTGTCCAAGGGATGAGCAGCAATATATGCACTGATTTCCTCTCCGCTGGGAATAGTCATTACAGAAGGAACAAGCGTACTGAAATTGTAGGTCATGGTTGAATCTGCATCACTGTTCCCGTAATCTTTGTTACCTAGGGTGCGCATTGTCATCATGTACTTCGAATCCTCTGTCACTGCAACAGTAAATTTCGATCCGTCCACAATCTTATTCTCATAGCCGTCCACGACGAAAGGGTTATCAGGGTCGTCCACATTCATGAAGGTCACCTGATGTCCATTAGCACCGGCTACTGTCGGCCAACTGACGGTGGCCGTCTTGCCATCGGTGCTCAATTTAAACGAGATACTGTCATGTGGAGGTGTCTTAACTTGGGTGTTTCTTACCCCTAAGTCAAATTCAGTTGGCGATTCATAGCCCTCTGCACAACCCGCTAACAGCACAAGGCTAATAGCCATAAATCCGTTTGTTAGTTTGTTCATTTTGGTTTGTTGCATAAAGTTATTGAATTAATGTATTTTTCTATATTGGTATAACCATCACCATTCATGTCGTCATTAGCGTCTGCTGGGTTGTTAGGATTCAATCCGTGGATTCTTTCCCATGCATCTGGCATGCCATCCATGTCTGTATCTTGGTAAGGTTTCCATTTCCTGTATTCCGGATAGCCTCCCATCTGCCTGGGATCTGTGATAATACCTAGTTTGTAGGAGTCATTGGATAGATACCGGTGTCGAAATAACCCTTGTTCGTTCTGTGAGTCAGGATGTAGCCCCCACATATCACCGTAGGGATTGTCGTTCACTCTTTTTTCATAGTCATTTATGTAATAAGGAATACCCGTTCGAACTTCCTCTATGATGCGTTGGTCTACCACATCGCGGCAGGGTAGTGTAGCACCGACGTTCTCCAAAACCCAGCAATAGGCTTCCTTTGCCGGCATAATACTCATAGGTGCCATTTCAAACTGCTCGTTCGACCGCATCATCTGCATATCTTCAGATGTACCTTTGTATCCGTCTTTATCTATGAGCTGTATTCCGCCAGCCCAGTTATCGTGCGATACCTTTTCGTTGCCCTCAATAACATTTCCACTGGCATAGACGCGTCCGAATTGTCGCCAGGGAAACATTCTCCCGCTTCGCCCTTCAGGGTTTATAATGCGGTAAGCAACGGGATCACCTTTAGGAGTCACAGGGCCAGGCTTATAGTAGTTGTTGATAAAATTGCACATCATCCTAAAGTCGCCACCGTCTGCAGTACGGTTGAGCCAGTTAAACACGACATTATTGACGAAGGTGAACACACCGCCCCAGCCTATCGACGGGTTACGTCCTGTGTTCGAAGCCCATAAGTTGCGGGCGAAAGTAGTGTTCTCGCCACCGATAGTCGAGCCAAACGAGTGGTTCCAGTTGTCCAGTGCCTTGGCCGATATGGTATTCTGGATTGTTACGTTCACAGTTGGAGTCTTCTGCCGTTCCTTGCCGTCCTTCATATCCAGCATGTGCCTGTAGAACGAGATATTCTCATCCAATCCCCATTCACATGAGCAGTGGTCTATCATAATGTTGCCGACGGGGTTTCCTCCAAACGAGTCGTCTCGACTCCATACTGAAGTGCGCCCACGGCGGAAGCGCATATGGCGTACCACGACGTCGTGCGTGTTGATGTTGAATGTCTCTCCTGCTATGCACACACCATCGCCTGGTGCAGTTTGCCCTGCTATGGTGATATAAGGGGCCCGTACGCTGACGGGTGATTTCAGCCAGATGATGCCACTTACGTTGAACACCACGATGCGTGCACCTCCCTGTTCGCATGCCCAGCGGAATGATCCAGGGCCAGCATCGTTCAAATTTGTAACTGTTAGTACTCGGCCGCCACGACCGCCAAACGTGTACATACCTCCGCCTTCTGCCCCAGGGAAGGCAGGAATGCGAGCTTGCCGCAGGTCGTAGGGGCGCGAAGCCCAGGGTACATACGGCCGACCTTCCTTAGCTTCCTTCATCACCACGGGAAAAGCCACATTCCAGGCCGAGTCGCGGTGCGCCTTGGCGATACGAGCCAGGCTATCGGCATAATGCTTAGCCTCCTCGGTAACTTCTGGATACTGTGCGTGTGCCACTAGCCAACTGGCCAGCAGCACCACCACAGTCATGGTCATCTTGCATCTTCTTACCTTCAACATTAATGAATAACTTAAAAACCTACATGTATAACTAAGTGTATAATTCAAGGGCAAAATTACGAATAACACAGGCTCCAACGGGGGAAAATAATCTCAAAAAGGTAGAAAATAGTGCATACATGCATTTTTGTCCACAAATTCACCTTATTGTCTGGCATTAGAAGTAAAGCAGTGCCGCCCTCACGGACGACACTGCATAATCCTTAATATATTCTTTGACGTATTAAAATTGTGTGAAGGTTTTCTTTTTATCTTAAGACTACAGAGAAACTGCGTTCGCGACCCTCGGTATCTTTTACTTTTAGGATGTAGACACCGGCAGCATGGCCATTAAGAGGAAGATGCTTGACAGAGGCCCCGTTGACATTTCTCTTATCTACTATCATACCGGCAGCATTGTAGAGTTTATAACTCTGGACACAAACTGCGCCATAATTGGGGGTGCTTATACCACTTGTTCCGGAAATGCAGATGTTGAATTCACGTGTCACGCTCACATCTCCCGAAGAAGCTGTCACTAAGGCCTGCAGGAACCCTTTATCGGCACTGGTAGTAACCATCTTGAGTGTTGCGCCTTCAATAACGCCATTACCTTCAACATTGAACGTTGCATTGCTGACTCCAGCAAAGTAGTCTTCTAAGGCAAAAATAGCTGTCTTTCCTGCTGCCACTATCTGGTTTGGAGTAGCGATGTAGTTCAGGTAGTCTTCCAAGTTGGTGTAACCGTCACCATCGTCGTCTGCATTAGTATCGGTCTTACCTGTTGCTTCCTCATACCAGTCAGCTATCCCATTCTGGTTGGAGTCGAAGTCAGCAGAGCGGGTGACATTCTCATAGATGTCGTAGTCGGATTCTTCTACTGAGGTGCGCATGCCCAGTTCTCCTTCCGCGGCAGTGCCATTGTATGTTTCACTAATAAGACGATGGTCTGTAGCGTCGCGTCTCAGCGATGCCCCAACCTGGCATAATACGTTGGCGTAAGCCGTCATGGCATCCTCGTAGGCTGCGCCATTATCTATTACATTCTCATTATGCATCACAGGGTCATAGCCTCCGTCAATAGGATTACCCTCCTCGTCGGTTGCCTTATTAACTGCATAGGAATCACTGATCCTCGTGCCTCCGATTTCAAGCAGATTGCCGCTGACGTAGTAGTCGATAGTGCCTGTACCATTCTTGGGCACGTTGATGTTGAGCACTCGTTCTTTCTGTGTAGTAGCAGGTCCTGCCTTGTAGTAGTTTCCATAAAAACTGAGTTTCGAGGCTGAGCCATTGGCAACGCCGCTTGCCCAGTTGTACACCACATTATTATAAAATTCCTCTTCACCAATCCACTTCAGGGATGCATCCTGACCACCGCTAATCTGCGGGTTGTTATAGAAGTTGTGAGCCATCAGGTTGTGGTGAAATGAGGCGTGTTCACCACCTGCATCCATACCGTAACCGAAACCATCGATACCGCCAGAACCGTTGGTCAGAGCTTCGGCAACGATAGTGTTTTGAATGGTGATTTTATCTGTGTAATTACCGGCAGCTTTCACATTCTCAGCTGTTGCCCAGCCTACAGAAGCATGGTCTATTATGCTATTGTTCTTTCCCTGCATGTCAACACCTGAGTAGCCAGTACCTTTGTCTTCATTAATAACACTGCCCATGCGATGACGGATGAAGCGGGCGATACCCTCGCTATGGAGAGATATGCCCTGACCACGAAGCAGGATGCCGTCGGCGGGAGCTGTCTGCCCGGCAATTGTCACGTATGGCTCGTTGACCGTCAGACGCTTGGTAAGTGTGATGATACCGCTGACATCGAATACTACAGTGCGTGGGCCAACAACGCTCTCCAAAGCCCAGCGCAGAGTACCCTCAGTGCCGTCGTCGGCCAGAGAGGTAACGTGTACCACCTGCCCTCCGCGTCCGCCAATTGCATACCTGCCATAGCCCTCTGCGCCTGGGAATGCCAGATGGTTGATGCGGAACGAGAAAAGCTCTCCTTCAATAGCCTCTCCCGCTGCTGGCACCTCGTCAACGCGCCAATAGTAGGTGTTAAGGTTAGAAAGACCTGTCGCAGTATAACTCTCAGCAGCTGAATTCTGAACTTCCTGCAGGTTATCCTCTGTAGTACCGAACATGACACGGTGTGAGACTGCTGAAGCCGCTCCCGTCCATGTCAGCGTCACACTATTGCCAGGAGCATCCACATGCAAATCGCCATTCAGAGGCCGCATAGCCTTCACCTTCATATTAGGGTCAGCAGCATCAAACACCATGCCGCATACATAGGGACGGTGGTTCATGTATTCGACACCCTCGGCAGGTACTGCCACATAATCTATGACCACGTCTTTGCCAGATTCGGCCGTAAAACCGACAAATGTAGAGGGCACCTCGTCCAGCGACTGGACCTTGTCGGCCCAGATGGACTGCTGCACGGGAGACGCTGCCTCCTGACCATTTACCAATACTTTCACCATGGGCGGCTGGCCATGTCCTTTGTCGGTACAGTTGTGCCAGGCAGTCACGGTATGTTTGCCGGGTGTCATTCCCTTGATGATAAAGCGAAGAGTGGCAAAGTCGGTAGGGTCAAACCTATCATGATCCTCGTTGTAGAGCGTAGGACACACGGCATCTCCTACCATGCGTGTTTGTACGTTGCTCTCCACATTATTCTTGGCCCACACGCTGACAATGCCTGCCCACATACCGTCGGCATTAGCCTCAGGAGTATAAGCCGGATTGCAGCAGACAATCTGCATGCCATCGGGCAATGCGCCAAGTGCAGGTTTGGGATAGTCAACACTGCCGTCGGCTTTCAAACGAGGAATAGTGTCGGCATCAGTGGCCTTGCTGGCCACGGGCCAGTTGAGGAATCCAGCCTCTGTGTGACGTTCACCACCTGACTTCCCCTGAAGGTCGAAATCAATCTTCTGTGCCTGGATGGAAACTATTGCCATAAGGCACCATGTCAATAATAAAGTCCTTTTCATACGAATAAATTATTTGTTCTTAATAATAGTTGTCTGCGTTAGAGCACGATTACGTCTCATCATTTGCTACCTTTAAACTCGTAATTATAGCGTACAGTCCGGCGGGCAGAGATTCGGATGGCTTTAGAGAAACGGGCTGTTATAGAATGGTCTGTGTAGATGCGGCCCGTCATGGTGTTGTCAGAAGACGTGTTATAGAATATGAAGCCATCGTTGGCATACGACACATTGGCAGCAATGGCAGCGATGGTCTCCAACTCAGCCATTGCCTCGCTGCTGAATGTGAACCGTGCCCGGTTCAGCGTATCGGTTGCGGTCAGGGTTAATGTTCCTTCGGCTATAAGGGTATCTACAGTGCCATTTTGTACCCGTATGAATCTACCAGAGTAGATACCTTGTGCAGCTTGCTGTGCTGGTGTGGAATAGACGGAGTTTTCATCAGAATCGCTGCTACAGGCTGTCACAGCACAACAACCGACAAATACGGCTATGAGTATATATATATATTGTCTCATTGTAGTTGATTTGGGATGTTTGTGAATACTTAATAACCGGGGTTTTGGTCTGAAGGCGAGATTCCGGTATTGGTCTCTATCTCTGTAGCTGGAATAGGGCGCAGCCACTTAATTTCTCCATGGACATTTGCCATGTCTGACACTGAAGACACATTAGGATTGAAGGCTAGGTTATAGCGCACCAATTGGCGGGTACGGCGTAAGTCCATCCAACGGGTGGTCTCAGCATAAAGCTCTCGTGCACGTTCGTCGAGCAATACGTCGAGTGGTGTTATTTTAAAGTTAACATCCATTTCATAGTCAGGCGTATAATCGTCGAAACTGGACAACAGGGAAGCTTTAGCACGCTGGCGAACGCTATTGATTAGCTGAAGCGCACGGTTCATGTTGCCAACCATAAGGGCCGCTTCTGCTCCTACTAAGATAATGTCGCTCAGGTGGAGCACCACTATATCGCGGTAGCCTGTACTATTGTTCTGCTGGGGAGTCTCCGGGTCGTCGAACTTCTTGACCGACGGGACTACGGCAGAGCCGTGCTGGCCGCGAAGATAATCTGCATACGACTCACTGAATGTCCTGTCCTTTGTCCCGTTTGCCTTAATGGCATAAAGTATGGCGGGATTTCCAAGCAAATGGATTTGTACAGTCAGGACACCATCCCCTTTAGTAAGCTGCGACTGGTGCAAGTCGATATACTTATCAATCTCCTCTGGAGTGACATACCAAGGGAAATACTTATCGGCTATTGGCATGGAAGATAATTGCGATGACGTCTTGTAATAGTAGGCGAAATAGCCTTCCTGTAGCCATTCTGAGACATAGTTGTAAGTGGTCATCATAAAGGTGGCGTCAAGACGTTCATCTCCTATTGCCCACAAATAGATACTCTTAGCAGAAGGTGCCAAAGAACTGGACGAAGCCTTCATACCATTTTCCACAGGGTTGCCCATTTGTGAACCATAGGTGCCCTGCCGGCCGTTGCCCCCAGTGATAACATCACCAGGAAAGCCACTACGTTCGTACTGAACAGAAAATATTTCTTCTGCGTTTCCCTCATTACGAGGCGACCACTTCTCCTCGAAAGACATGGTAAGCAACTGATTTCCGATTGTTTCCTCGGCATATTGCGCCGCTTTCAGGAAATAACCTGTCGATTTGATAGTATAGGTGCCGCTAACTGCATCGTCGAGCGTAGTCTCCAAGTCCCATCCTGCAGCAAGACACACCTTGGCCAGCAAGGCTTTCACGGCACGTTGACTGATAAAGCCATTGTGATCTTCTTCAGGCAGGCCAACACTGGAGGCTATTCCCTCCAAGTCACTGATTATATATTTGTAGAGATCACTTAGAGCTGCACGCGGATAGTTCTTATTGGCCGATTCAATATAGGTGTCAACCCAAGGCACTGCGCCAAATTGCTGAGTGAGCATGTAGTAGCCGTATGCCCTCACAAACAAAGCCTCAGCATGATAGCGTTCATTTCCATTACAGTATTTCAACATGCAGTTAGCATTGTTGATTAAGGCGTAGGCATTCTGGTAGAAACTGGACACGTCACCATTCTCCGCATCGAGAGAATACTGCTGGAAACTGTTGGGAGAAGTGCCACGAGATGGTACATACAGATCTGTTCCGAACTCTGTCAATGCTGTATTGTTGACCAACTGTTTCATACTTGAAAACATGTTCGCCCTTAGTGCTTCCAAACCTTCCCTTGTGTTGAAATAAGATTCTGCCTCAATGCTCGCCTTGTTTTCAGCCTCCAGGAAGTCGTTGCACGATATAAGCACTGCACTGAACGACAAATGACATACAACGAAAGGCAGGCTTATCAAGTACAATTTGATGATTTTAGTCTTCATAATCTTCTTTTTTCATTGGTCAAAATTAGAACTTGATATTGGCTCCGAATTGCCATGTTACGATACTTGGGCCATCGGCAGAACTGCCGGCACCTGCCCACTCCGGGTCATACCCTTTATAATCAGTGAATACAAACGGGTTGGTCACCGTGCAATAGAGATGCAGTTGGCGACACCCAAATTTTTGCAGCCAATGCCTGGGGAAGTTATAGCCCAATGTTATATGTTTCACCTTGACGAATGATGCATCAGCGAAACGCATTGTTGTATTCGTCCAGTAATTGTTCACACGGTCGTTTTCAACGATAGAACTGGCAGGAAAGGGAAACGAGCCATAATGAGTAGTTACCTGATAACGTGGATTGATATATGTACCGTCACCCATCTCTCCATCGCAGTCAAGAAGTGTTCCTGCAGGAATATAATAGTCGGCTGCGACTTTCATGCGCCCACGCTGATTGGAAGCCACATTCAGGTAGGTTCCATAGAAACTTGAATAGACGGTATAATTCTGTTTGGCATAGATAGAAAAAGAGAAATCCCAATTCTTCCACCTCAGATTTGACGTGAGTGAACCTGTCCAGTCAGGATCCGACTTATAGATGCGTTTGTCGGAATCGTCGAAGTTGCCGTCACCATTACGGTCAACTATAATAGGCGCACCTTCTGTCAGTCCGTAGCATTTATAATAATATTCATACATCTTCACAGTCTGGCCAGGTATAAACCCCTGTTTACGCGCAATCTCCGTGTCGGGCACAATCATGTCACGGTCGGTGACAATTCCATCCCACTCATAACTATACAAATTATTGTAGGGCTCGTCTATTAGCAGATTGCCTGTAGGTCCACCGGTATAAAGATTGCCCGTTCCGTTAATCTCCAACACCTTGTTCTTGTTATGGGCAAAAGTCAGACTCGTGGTCCAGTGCCAGTCTTTCGTGGCGATATTCACCGTAGTAAGGCTAACTTCCACACCACTGTTACTAACGGAGCCTACATTTGTCTTGAGTGACGCACCACCGGCCTCTAACGGAAGTTTGACATCATATAGCAAATTTGTTGACTTTTTTCTATAAAGGTCAACGCTGCCAAAAATGCGTTCGTTGAGAAAACCGAAATCGAGTCCCATATTTATTTCCTGGGCTTTTTCCCATTTGAGAGCCTTATCCACCAGCCCACCGGGAGCAGCACCCTGAACATAGGTCTTGCCGAAAGGATAGAACATAAATCCACCAACTGTCTGCATAGTGGCATAATTGGCAACATTGTTATTGCCCGTCATACCATAAGAAAAGCGAAGTTTCAGGTTCGACAGCCAACGGAGTTTCTTCATAAATGCCTCTTCAGAGATTCTCCATGCAATAGCTGCTGACGGGAAAGCACCCCAACGGTTACCTTTGGCAAACTTAGATGAACCGTCCCAGCGTATAGTTCCCGTCATCATATAACGTCCTCTGTACGAATAGTTGGCACGCAAAGCAAATGACATTAGGCTACTCTCACCATAGGCGGTATTGCTTCGGTCGTGATCGTAGCCCTGATTACTTGTACCCAACGCCCACCAGTAGGTGTCCATAAGTACGTCACTATAATAGAGACTTTCAGACTCATTGTTACCTTTAGAAGCTGAGATTAACCCCATAAGATCCAGATGATGGTCATGGTTGAAAGACCTGGCATACGTTACTAGGTTATCCCATGTCCAAGAGAATCCCTGTGACGTTTGCCGACGGGCTTCATTTTTCTCCTCGCCGACCTCTGTACCTTGATAATAGCCAAATCGATAATAATTAAATATGGGCGAGAAAGTCGTCTTGAAAGTTAGGTCTTTAATAGGAGCCACTTGAAGGAATACATTGGCAAGAGCTGACCATGACAAGCGGTTCGATGTCTGATCTTTCATATAGACTAAGGGACTATAACTACTCGTAAACGCAGCAAAGTCACTCCCAAGAGCTGTATATGTTCCAGGCTGCTTATTAATATTTCCGTCGGCATCATAGGCCTGCATAAAAGGGTTCATGGTAAATGCATTTGCAACACCCGTATCGCTTGCATAGTCGTGGTTCATTCGTGCCAGATTGACATTGAGACCTGCAGTGACATACCTGCTCAATTCTGCGTCTATACTACCCTTGATCGTAAACTTGTCTTGCTCATCATTTTTATAGATTCCGCGCTCTTTCTGGTAGCCAAGCCCCAAATGATAGTTTACCTTGTCGGTGCCACCAGTCACCGCCAAATAGTGGTTTTGCTGCTGACCGTCCTGAAGCACAAAATCTCGCCAATTATAAGTCTGCCCTTCAGCCATGAACTGCTTGACACGATATCCTTCAGAAGGGTCTTTTGAGTTTACCTGAATGTAAGTTCGCATGAGGTCTGCGTTCTGGTAGAGCGGCTGTCCACCGTTTGCATCTCCTCCCACCCAAGACAGAAAGGCCATACTACGATAGTTGTAATAGGATTGTGAATCCATGAAATCAGGCATCCGTGCTACTTTGGAAACGCCATAGTAACCGTCGTATGAGATGGTGGGACGCTGTGTGCGCTTACCCACATTAGTACTGCCCTTAGTTGTCACCATGACTACACCTGCCGTAGCACGTGAACCATAGATAGCAGTCGATGATGCATCTTTCAGCACATCTATACGCTCAATGTCCTGAGGATTCAGGAAATCAATGTCTGAACAGATGACACCGTCAACAACATAGAGTGGTGACTGCGATCCACTGATAGAATTTTTACCGCGGATTTCGATGTTCATCGAACTACCGGCTCGTCCGCTAATCTGGGTGATGTTAACGCCTGGCATTGAGCCTTGCAGATTGGCAAGCACCGATGGTGCCCCCTTCTCATTCAACCTTTCCGTCCCGATACTAGAAACAGCGCCTGTCAAGTCACTTTTTTTTAGGATGCCATAACCGACAACCACCACTTCGTTGAGAGAATGGGCATCGTCTTGAAGTGTTATGTTCAGCTTGCTATTCTGACCGATAGTGGCTGACATACTCTGATAACCTAGATAGGAGAATTCAACCTTTGTAGAAGGACGAGCATCATTCAACTCAAATTTACCATCGTAATCAGTTATGGTAGCGGGTTTGCCGTCAACATACACAGAAACCCCTATGAGAGGATTGCCGCTGCTGTCCTTCACTGTACCATGAACCGCCTGCTGTGCCATAGCAGGCAGACAGCAGACGGCACAGAGACCGGCAGTCAATATCCTTTTCAGTGAGAAATTCATTCCGGTATCATTTAAAGTTATTTATAAAATTATTCGGTCACATATTTCACTTCATCAACACTTTCTTGCCTTTTTTGATGACAATGCCTTTGTAGGCAGTACTGACTTTCTGACCAGCCAGGTTATAAATGTAGGAACGCGAGTTGTTTGATATGGAATTATGAACGGTGCTAATTCCTGCGGCTTCTTCAGCAGCTTTCCCTGCTTCAATCCATGTCTGAACGCTATTCTCCTTACCCTGCTGTACGCTTTCTGCCTTTGGGGCTGTTGCTGCTGCTTCTGCAGTGGTATAAACCACCATCCAGGCACGCTCCTGATTGTTGCCTCCAAACTTGAAGCAGAACTCGCCCTCGTAAGGCTCGTTGCCGAAATCGATAGACGCAAAGCAATAGCCAGCGTTGTGGTACACACGGTCACCATTTGGATACTGGCTTGCGTATTGTGCATTATCATGGTATGCTTCAGAAATGACGCACGGGTCGAGTGGATAAGTGGCATTGGCTATGATATTGTCATTCAGGTTGTCGGTAAGATTCTTCTCTTCCCATTCCCACTCAGTCGTGTTAGGGCCATAGGCAGCAAGATAGGCCCAGTTGTCTCCCTGTGACCAACCATAGAAATTAATTTTGTAAACCTTTGTGCCGGCAGGGATCTGTAAGGTTTGGTTAGTGTTGTTTTTGAAGTTCAGTACATTTTCACAGTACTCACGGGTGGTTTTAGTCTGTGTTCGCCCCCCAGTTGGTTTCAAAACGAAATCGCAACCTTCAAACTTGATTTCGTTTTGGTCGGCAGTATTGTCTCCTGCTTCGTTTTTAACCATGGTACTCCACGAAAGTTCCACTACGCCTTCTGTTTGTCCGTTTGCACCGCTTATTCCAAACAATGCAATTCCAATAATTGTAAAGAATTTCTTCATAGTTTTGATATTTTAAATATTAAAAAATAATGTTAGGTTGTCATCTTTCTCAGCTGCAAAGTACGTTCTTTTTCACCCAAACAGGGTAGAAAATAATCCCAAATAAGCGGAAAAAAATCCCAATAGGGATATTAGGCTATACATATATGGTGTAATGACATGTCAAAATGGTTGATCAACGTTCTTTTCGCTGTTCAGACTGATGGATTCCAATGGAATTCGGGCATACCTTACACGCTCTTTCTGGACACTGAAACTTACCCACAGGCAGCTGTCGGCAACCGTGACACGGGGATAACTATACCCCAAAGTCTTAGCCCATCCAGAATAGCGTTGTTCGGGTAGTTCGTCAAGGGTTCGAAGCACGTATGCTTTGTCGAAAGTAAAACCATCCTTGCTTAACGTAATAACCAAGGGACAGCGAGGTTTGTTTACTCTATATGGATTGTTTATGATATAAACGGTTCCATCAGGCAAATTACCAGCGCACTGTTTCGAGCGTGAGTCGGGCATTACCGTTTGTACCGACCTGGTCCAATGGATCCCATGATCATTACTGACAGATGCTAGTACATAACGGCTGTTTTTCTGATCGCGCATAATCATGACGATGGCTCCGTCAGCTCGTCGGTAGAGACTAGCCTCTAATTCCTTATTTTGCGTGGCGTTGTTAGGACGAGGAGTAAAGCATCCTTTCTTCCAGCCGGAAACGCCACGCTGGTCATCCGTATAGATAGGGCAGAGATACTTTGCTGTGGGTTGGTCATCCGAATGGAAATGACCGGTGCAGTATATACGTCCGTCATAAATACGGGGATCCTGGCCAAATTCTGCTTCCAAGTCACTACCGTCGCCCATTGTCACATGGTGTCTTTCAGAAAAATGAATTCCATCGGTTGTCGAGATATAATCTACACGCAACGGCCTTTTGCCATAATTCCATACGTTGATGTAGCCTATTAGCTCGTTGTCTGTCACATACCAGCCTCCAGAGGTCGTATATGTGGCTGAATCACCTTTGGCCAGCGTTGTTGGCTCGCTCCATGTCTCGCCCCAGTTATCACTATAAGCATATTTCACCACGGTATCATCGGTATCTTCGTCGGTGGGTGAACTCTGCCACATCATGAACATCCGTCCTTTGAATTCTGCCATCATCACTTGATTGCTGTAATGATGAGTTTCATCTTTAGGCACAAATACATCTTTTCCCTGCAGTCCTTTAGGGCGCTGCAAACCAACAGTGTTCTGGTTGGTCAGGTCAAACAGTCTGTCCGTGATGGTGAATGGCGGATCGGTAGCATGTACTGATGCCAAGAAGGCAACAGTTATCGAAAACAACACCAATATCTTTCTTTGTTTCATACGCTTGAAATACGTTCTACTTTATTTTAGTATGACTTTTTTGCCGTTAATAATCACAATGCCCTTGTAGTTTCCTCTAACCCGTTGACCAGCTATGTTATGCATGATGGTGGAGCGTGGACGGTCAATAACGTCGGATGATATGCCAAGCGTAATATAATTAATTGGCACACGTGTGAATTGTACGGTTTCCTTGTTGGTAGAATAACTGGTGTATAGCCATCCATCATACACCATCGACTTTGGATAACTGTAACCCAGGGTTTTGGCCTTTCCGTCGTAACAGCGGGGCGGATAGTCGCCGTTTTTTCCTGAGCGTATCAGCCATGAACGATCGAATGTCCGCCCGTCAGCACTGAGCGTGAGCGTCAATGGTACGCGCCAAGTTGTAGTCTTGCCGTTGATGTCCATAGTGACGCGACCGGGATTATTACAGATATAGGCTGTTCCGTCTGGTAGGTTGCCTGCACTCTGTTTGGCACGTGAGTCTGGCATGTTGGTCATCACGGCTTTTGTCCATGACTCACCGCGGTCGTGGCTCACGGATGCCAGCACATGATAGGAACCACCTCCTTGATCACGCATAGTCATCACTAATGTTCCGTCGGACTGTACAAAGAAACTGGGTTCAAGTTCGTAGGTCTGTGTTCCAGACTTTATACTGGTGAAGCTGGCTTTTGCCCATCCTGTTCGTCCCGTAGGGTCATCCGTATAGATAGGACATAGTTTTAGACCAGGCTGGAAGTGAGCTGCACAAATGATACGGCCGTCAGCCAGTACATGGGGATCTTGTTCGAAGATGCCATTAAGCGATGAACCGTCAGCCATCATAACGTCGCGGGGTTGTGTCCAGTTAAGTCCATCGGTACTTTCCACGTATTGCGTATAGCCGCCATTGTCCTTGATATCCTGTGTGCGGACATTAATAAACCCCACAAGCCGATCAGATGTGGCAATCCATCCACCAGAAGCACAGTACCCATTGGTGAGTGAAGGGCAGAGCACTAAAGGTGCACTCCAAGTCCTGCCACCGTCCGTGCTGCGTGCGTATGCAACAAAAGTATCTTGTGCATCCTCGTCTTTGTCTGAAGTCTGCCACATACAGTATAGATTCCCTTTGAAAGCTGTCATTACTACGCCATTGGCATAGTGGTTTGTGTTGTCTGTAGCCGCCCAAATGGTCACTGTCTCTACCCCGGGAGCGAAGTCAAGTCCCATGGTTTCAGGCTGAGAAGCATCAAACAAGCCTTCAGCCACATAAAAGGGGGGAGTATTGTCATTTGCTTCAGAAATGTTGACCACCATTGCTGCGAGCAGACATATAATTCGTCGGAGAGTCATATTATGATGTTGTTTTTGTTTGTTGATTTTTTCTCAACGTATTACAACCTTAATTCCATCACGTATATAAATGCCAGGTTTCGTGGGTGATAACACACGGCGGCCGAAGAGGTCGTAGAAATGTGGATCTTGGTTGTTTTTATTCAATGCCCGTTGGGATATGGCTGTTACAGTTTGATGGTCGGTAAGTGCAATGCAAAGACGACGTTCGCAACTGTCACCTGTGGCATCCTGAACCTTCAATATGACTGAGTTCAGTGATTTCTCTTTATGGGCAACAATGTTGAGTACATAATTGTTGACAGTAGCAGCAATAGCAGGGCTTTCATTAACAACAGTGAATACAGGATTGTAGGTATAACCAGCAAATAGTTTCGACAGGCTAATGGTTGTAGATGAGCCTGGTGTCATGAACAGATGTGGCTGTGCCATGAAGTCGAGATAGTGCTCGAGTGCTGTATATCCTTCAGCATCCAATAGGTTGGCTTCGCTGAAATCTTCTGCGTCCGAATGTGGGTTAGTGCCTATGATATCCTCCCACCAGTTTGGCAGCCCGTCTTTGTCGCTATCGTAATCATCAGGGCGTGTTTCCTCTGGGTAGTCCTCAAATCCTCCGGCATCATCCTCGCTGTCTATCTCTCCCTTTAGGCCTGATTTCGATCCTACGAAGGTATAGGAGCGTTCCTTTGTTTCATTTAAGATACGCTGGTCGGTTAGGTCGCTCATAGGCTGGTTGGCACCAACATCAGATAGGACATGCTTGTAAGCTTGTTGCGCGGTCTCTATGGTGGCATGCGATGGCCAGAAGGGTTGGCTGACAAAAGGTTGCCAGCCGAGCGAGGATCGCCCGTCGCGAATATTCAACAAGTAGGTGTCGTTCTGCTTGTCTTGTGTCAGTGTGCCGTCGTTGTTGTCACGAACATTGCCGCTAACATAAACACTTTGGGTTCCTTTCAAATTCCCTTCGATTTCGAGAGTGAGAAGAGTTTTCAACTGCGATGATGGCCCCTCTTTATAATAGTTGCCTACGAAGTTTACTTCGTGGGCACCACCGTCTGTGGTCCGCTTATGCCAGTTATAGACGACATTGTTGAATATGTCTAAGCGTCCGGCATATTCGCCATTGGCATCAGCACCACCGCCCATCGACCAGTTTCGGCCATGGCAGTCGGCTAACAGGTTATGATGAAATGAGCCAATGTCGCCACCTATCGTAGCAGCATAACCGTGATTGGTTCCTTCAGCATAGTTCCGATGACCGGCAATGCCAAGTGCCTCGCTGATCATTGAATACTGGAAAGAGATGTTGCGCGAAGTACGCGACGAGAAGGTTTCATCAGTCCCCCACGAGGCTGTCACATGGTCGAGAATGGTATGGTCGGCGCCAGCAGTGCCTATGGCATTGCCAGTTTCTTCGGGTGTCCCTAATCCTCTACGCGCACGCAAATGACGTACTATGTTGTCTGAACCTATACCCAAGTCACAGTGCTTTAGGCAGATACCCTTTCCTGGTGCTGTTTGCCCCGCTATGGTTACCTGAGGGTCAGTTTTACAAGCTTTGAAGTGCATGTCAATGATGCCACTTACGTTGAAAAGAACGGTGCGTGGGCCAGTACCGTTGGTTAGAGCCCACCGCAAAGATCCCTTTCCTGAGTCGTTCAGATTGGTAACATAGACCACCTTGCCACCGCGTCCACCTCGCGCAAAACGCCCATAACCTTCAGCACCAGGGAAAGCAAGGTGGCTCGGCTGGAAATGCCAAACATCACCTTTCGTCACTTTCCCTTCAGCATCAATACGGTCTATACGCCAATAATAGACGGTAAGCGCATCAAGGTCTTCCATTGTGTAGCTATTCTCTTTCCCCAGCGATGCTACGGCCTGAGAAACCTCGGCTGAGGCTACCATGACAGAGTCTGTGCCAAAATATATGTACTGACCGACAGTCTTACCATCGAGAGGCAATGTCCATGAAAGTTTAACAGTGTCTTCATTGGCGTTGGCATGCATGTCCTTGTTGGCTGGTACAGGGTCGGTGGCCAGCATTTCCTGAGCGCGCTCCTCTTCTTCGGGTGTCACGTCGGAATAAAGGTGTGTGGGCGAGGTGCCGTCCTTCTTCCATTGGCATGCGCCACCTATCGCTTTCGCATGATTGTTAAGATGGAGCAGAAAATCGTCCGAAGCCAACCCGTCTGCAGTTAGCCCGTTTACATTCTCCGACGTACCTTTGTTTAGCCAGATACCAATATTCACCGTTTCGTTTTTAAGAAACCAACAGTTGCGCACTATGCTCCCAGAGGCATTCTCGGAAGTGATACCTGCACGGTTTGTCTTCGACGTACTAATGGTGCAGGCTGCATAGCAGTTTTCCACGAGTACGTTGTGGGCGGTGCCATCGCCTATACGCCCCACAATACCACCGGCATTGTTCTTGCACATGATCTTGCTACAGGCATAGCTGTTCTGAATCATGGTGGTGCCTATAGCCTGACCAACCAGCGAACCGCAATAAGACCCGTAGCCACCAACTATCGAGTTAGTGACCGAACAGTTGATAAGTTTGGTGTCAATAGCACGTCCTACTATGCCCCCGCTGTTGGCATTACCATAGACAAAACTGTCGTTTACACGTAGATTGCGGATGACGGCACCGTCGGTAACACGGAAAATTGCCAAGTAGAATGCGGATTCTTGTTGGTAGAAACCGCTAATACAATGACCGTCACCATCAAATGTACCTTGGAATGCCACATAACTGCTCTCACTGGCTACGGAGCCAATCATCGGAGTCTTTGGAAAAGCATTCCCCGCTATCAGTGTATTTGTCTCTATGGCAGTCACTCCGCTATTCAATACTATGTCGTTTGCAAGTTTGAAGTAGCGTCCACGGGTAAAATTAGGTTTATTCACTACATCATCGGCCAACTGCTTAAGGTCATCGGCGCTGCCAATGAGATAAGGTGTTTCGCGGGAACCGTCGCCTCCAGCGTAGGGCGTGGCTTGTATTGTTAAGGTTGTGAACAACAAACTAAGCCAGATTGTAATTTTCTTATTCATATCTTTTTATGTTATTCGAGGGTTATGCGGATTACATGAGCCGCATCAGAAGGCTTACGCGACTTTTGTGGAATAATTAATGTGAGGCCATCTTCACCATGATTGAATCGGCAACGGAAGTTGCGCTTCACACTGAGAAGTGTGGCATCACGAATTGCGCCATTTAGTTTTTCCTTCCTCAAGGCAGTCAGTAGCAATGGCTTTTCACAGCCTGGCCAGTCCAGAAAGATGGCATAGACAATATTACCCTTGCGGGTATAGAAAACGCGCTCGCCCGTAGCGGTCGTTTCGTGAGAGACGGCATATGGCCGTGTTCCGTAGATGCATTCTCCGTAAGACCAGAGCCATACACCTACATTTTCAACCACATCCCTCTGTTGCTGGGGGATGGTGCCGTCAGCCATGGGAGCTAAGTTTAACAACATCTGGCCATTGTTGCTGACCACCTCTATTAACTTTCTGATAATGTCTGTATGAGACCGTACTTGCATACCCTTTACATATCCCCATGAACGATGATAGCCATCGGCGATGGTGTAGTCGCACAACCAAGGCTCAGGGTCAATCTCCTTGGGGTTGCTCATCTCGTGGTCAAGCATGCCTATAGAGCGTGGGAAGTCCTCGTTTTTATATGTAAATATAACTTCCTGTCCTGTCTGTTGAGCATGATTAAAGTAGTAGGCAAGGAATTTCATCTTGTGAAGGTCGGGAATGGAGTCCATCCAAGCGTCAAAGTAGATGATGTCGGGACTATATTTACTCACCACCTCCATCGATTTGTTAAGCCACATACTGAACCACTCTTCACGAGGCATCAGACAGCCATACATCTTGGCGTATTTTGGACTGTTAGCAGCCCAGCCTGGTTGCACTTTCACATAATAATAGTTGTTCTCGTGATGCAATGACAAAAAGAATTTCATGTTTCTCTGGCGAATACTCCGGGAGAGTTCGCCCACTATATCACGCTTTGGCCCCATTTTTTTTGCATTGAATGGAGTATGCCGAGAATCCCACATGGCAAAGCCGTCATGATGTTCGCCTACCAATCCGGCAAATCGCGCTCCACTGCTTTGAAATAGTTGTGCCCACTCATCGGCATTAAATCGCTCTGCCTTGAACATCGGAATGAAATCATGGTATCCAAAACGTGACAACGGACCATACACTTGTTCGTGGCGCTGCCGTGCATTCATCAGGCCCACGCCATCATCGTGCATATAGTGAAAGTACTGTTCATTTCCGTATGCCGGCACACTATAGACCCCCCAGTGGCAATAGATGCCGAATTTGGCATCACGTATCCATTCTGGCACAGCAACATGGCGTTCTAGTGATTGCCATGTAGCCTGAAAATGCTCCTGACAGTACATTGTCGTGCTTATCAAAAGTACGAAAGTCAAACAAATTTTCCTCATAGTTCTGTCAAATTCCATACTATTTCATCTTTCAGGTTACCACTTCTGACGGTGATGACATTGCGGCCTGTATGGAGATTTATGTTTTTGAATACGATTCGTCCTATATCATCCCGTAGAGATTCTGCCACAAGTTTGCCGTCAAGATAGAGTGTTGCCTTTGCCTGGTTGGAATATACTTTCACATCTGTTATCGCTTCTGTTCGATTATAATATCTGCGAGCCGAAATATAGAGCGTAGGCTTTTCACTCCAATTGGCCTTATAAAAGTAATATGCATCCTTACGTGTCTGGCGGTCATAGGTAATAAGCCCTTTGTCATTCATTCCCCGCCTGTCACCCTCGTCACGGATGCTCGACGGATTATCGCAGTACTGCCATATAAATTTGCACCATAGATAGGGACGCTGGCTAATTTCACTATAGTTCGCCTCATGTATGCGTGACTGATTCTCTTCAAAATGCTCGCGAGCAGACACTCTTTTTTCATAGCTATGCTGGAAGATGCTTCCTGCTGCACCATATTCGCTCAGCCCTATTGGCTGCAAACCAGCCAGACGGTGCGCATTGTCCAGAAAAGCACCAACACCATCTTTTTCGTTATCATAATATCCAAAGTACTTGTTCCATCCCAAAATGTCGGTTATACCTTGGAAACGCTCTTGATCGTAACATATGGCCATTGTTGTCAGTCTTGTTTGGTCAAGTTCTTTCGCCATGGCATTAAGCCGATGGAGGAATGTTGCAGGTTCATCGTATTTGAACGAAAGTTCATTGCATAAACTCCAGAAGCAGACAGAGGGTGAATTATAGTGCTGCTTAATCATCTCAATAAGATTTTGCATCACACGGACTTCCAATTCGGGATTTTTTACATATCCCGGCGATGAATAGCCTCCGGGGCCAGCCAGATTCAGTTCCTGCCAAACCACGATTCCCCGCTCGTCATATTGCTTGACGTCAAAGCGCGAATGCGGATAGTGAACAAAACGTACACTTGTACACCCCAACTCATCTATAATCTCAGCATCCTTCTGCATAACATTTTCGTTGTATAATCCTGCCGTTCCATATCCTTCCTCATGTCGGCATACCCCATGAAGGTCCAATGGCTGGCCATTGAGAAAAAAACCTTCATTGGCCGACACTGTGAAAAAACGAAGTCCCGTTTTCTCTTCTACGCAGTCGATTACTTTTCCACCTGCAAGCAATTCTACTAGTACTGTATATAAATATGGATCCTTCCGGCCATTCCAAAGATGAGGATTCTGAATGCTAAGCATTACAACTGAGTCTCTCGATGTACCTTCTGCCACCAACAGGCCTTTATTATCTTTCAGACTTACCCGAATCTGCCTGTCGTTGTCTTTGGCCGCCAGTAAAAGCTTTGCCTCCACACGAATATCTGCCTGCTGTTTACTGATTCTGTCTTGATGCACATAAACCCCCGAAGATCCATAGTCTAAAGGTGATATACAGTCCATTGAAGTCACTATCAGCCTGACTGGTCTGGTGATTCCTCCATAAATGTTGAAATCACCAGCCAGTGGGGCAATATCGGTGCGATAGGCATTGCTCGCGGCTACACATATCTTATTTTGTCCTTTTTCCAGAAAGTCTGTTATCTCTATGCAGAAAGCAGTGTATCCCCCTGCATGACTACCTGCATAGCGGTTGTTTACAAGCACCTGGGCATAGTTGTTCACACCATCGAATTGCAGGAAAACCCTCTTGCCAACAGTTAAACCTTCATCCACCATCAGCAGATGTTCGTAGATATAAGTTCCACGTTCATATTTCATCCCATTAAAGACGTCCGTAAGATTCCATGTATGAGGAACCGTGACCTCTTTCTTTTCTGGCTGATTGCTGACGTCGTAAGCTGGATAGAACTGCCATTTTTTCAGTTCCTTTACCTCTCTGGCATCTGCCAAGGTGGAACATAAAAGTACAGTTAATAGAAACGTGTTAACGCGCCACATATTTCCTGCCCTTTTGTATGACGATACCCTTTATGGGCTTGACAGTACGCTGACCGCTGATTGTAAAATAGTCTGCCGCGGGCTGTGTCTCATTCCTCAGTTCGACGATTCCCGTACTGCCTGCACCGTTGGCAAAATGGAAAGGACGTGTAAGCGAGATGCCGTCTTCCTCTGCCTTCACCATCACAGTAATCAACTTGGGGGCTGAAGCCGAAAGAGTGATATGGAGTTTTCCGTCGGCATCCACATTTGCTGAAACGCCCTCTGGGGATTCCAAATTGAACAGCGGTGAAGAATAGCCTGCAAAATAGCGTCGCAGGTCATCAATGGTCAGGCTTTCTCCGTCGATGACAAAATTAGGTACGGCCACCCAGTTCAGGTATTCTTCAAGGTCGGTATATTGGTCACCGTCGCGGTCGTCGTTATTGTTGGCTGCGGAAGCGTTTGTCCCTGTCAGCTCTTCAAACCAGTCGGGAATGCCGTCACCGTCGGTGTCCCATCCTGCAGGGCGGCTGGCTTCCACAATGTCGAGACTCTGGTAACCGCCTGCGTCGCTCTCACAGTCGGGCAGGCCCTTCTTCTTGGTATAGCGTCCTACGGTCGATGTGGTGCCGGTCAGCGTCTCGTTCACTATCCGCTGGTCGTGGTTCAGCATTTCCGGCATGGAGCAGCCCACATCGCTTAGCACATTCTTGTAGGCAGCCTCGGCAGTCTCCACGGTGGCCAGGTTGGGAAAGAAGGGTTCCTGGCTCCACGGCTGCCAATCCATGACCTGACCACCCGAGGTGGTGTAGCGATAGGTGGTGTTGAGCTTGTCCTGTGTCTTTGTACCGTTTAGTTCCTCACGGATGTTGCCGCTGACGTAGGCGCGCTGAGTTCCCTTTCCTACGCCCTCAAAATCGTGGCTCAGAATGTATTTCTGCGTTGTGGCAGGCCCCATCTTGTAGTAGTTGCCCACAAAGTTCAGTTCGTGGGTTCCTCCGTCTGAGGCACGTCCGCCCCAGTTATAGACAACGTTATTGAAGATGTCATGGTGGCCGTCGTAGTTGCCACCACCATCCAGACCGCCGGAGATACTCCAGTTACGGCCCTCGCAATGGGCCAGTAGGTTGTGATGGTAACTGCCTACGAGGCTACTCATCTCGCCGCCGCCAATTGTGGCAGCATATCCATGGCTGACGTGATGCCCCTGCCGGTCATATTGTGTGGCATGGCCTGCATAGTTGAGTGCCTCGCTGATCATGGTGTGCTGCAGGGTCATCGTCTTGGCATTGCGAGACGAGAATCCCTCGTCGATGGTCCATGCTATCGAGCAGTGGTCCATGATGCTGTGGTCGTTGCCCGTCATGCCCATGCCGTCGGACGTGTTGGGATTTCCCCCCATCGAGTCGTTCCAGTCGTCGGCACCGCCCAGGTACAGGCGCATGAAGCGCGTGATGCCGTCGCTCTGCATGCCGAAAGACTTGCCGCGCAGCAGAATGCCGCGCCCAGGAGCAGTCTGACCGGAAATGGTCACGAACTTGTCGCTCACCGTGAGTCGTGAGTTCAGCGTGATGGTTCCTGCTACGTCGAACACGATGGTGCGGGGCTGTCCCTTCAGCTGCTCTATGCCGTAGCGCAGGGTGCCCTCTGAGCCGTCGTCTGCCAGTGACGTGACGTGATAGACCATGCCGCCGCGGCCTCCAATGGCGTAGCGGCCATATCCCTCTGCACCGGGGAAGGCATCGCGGCGAGGCTGGAAGGTCAGTGCCTTACCTTTGTGAACCGTGCCGTCTGCATCTGTCACGTCAACGCGCCACCAATAGCGGACCAGCGGAGAGAAGCCTGATAGCGTAGCGGATGCTGCACTGCCCTTATACTGATAGGAAGCAGCATTGGACACCGTCGCAGAGTCTGTACCATATACTAATTTATAGGAAGCGGCATTCTCGGGACCCTTCCAGCTGAATTGTATCGTGCCGTCTTCGGCGGAGGCATGGTAGTCATGGTTGGCTGGCTGCTCGTCCTGAATGCCGTAGGGGTTGGTGTCAAATTCCAGGCCGTTGACCATCACGCTGGTCGTCGAATACGACTTACCCGACTCGGGCACGGAGATATAGCGGATGACCACTGGATTTCCCGCCGTCACGTCGAACTCCACATAGCTGCGGCCGACATCGCTCATCTTCAGGCCTTCGGCATTCGACGTGTAGGTGACACCCGTCTGCCGGACCACACCATCCACCTCCACTTTGATGGAGGGCAGGGTCTGGTTCTTGTCGTTATTGCAGTGGTAGGCAAGAACTGAATGCCGACCGGGAGACATATCTTCGATCGTGAGGACGACGGCTGTCGGGGAACCGTTCACCTTCACGATGTTGCCGTTCTCAAGATTGCAGGCAATAACGCCGTCGCCCACCAGGCGAAGCCCGCCCTGCACCGTCTGCTTGTTCCATTGCGAACCGACGGCTGAAGCACCCTCGCCGCCACTGACCGTCAACTTTACGCCGCCATCGAGTGTCTTCGATTCGCTCGACACACGCGCGACAGGCCACGGAATGAAATTGGGTTCGGTCACCTCGGACGTGTTACGTCCAGGGAAGTCGAAGTCGATGTTCTGTGCTGTTGCCCCGACTGTCAACAGGGTCAGCACGATAGTCAAAAGGAAATTCGTTTTCATTATTATCTGGTTTTATGATTTAATTTGGTGCAAAATTACACGAAAACACCCCCACACGGGTAGAATTTTATTTCAAAAAGGTAAAAAATAATGTCAAACGTTTTGAATCTTGGGAAAAAAAAACTAATTTTGCCTGCAAAACATAGAAGTTATGGTGACCTTGATGATAACGAGACGCTCTATAGGCTGCTGGCTTTTTGCTGTTTGCTGCTGTCTGACGGCAATGGCTCAGCCTCATTATAAAGTCGTCGACTATGCAAAACTGAACGATGCGGTACACATGGTACATCGCATCGTCAAGGATAATCATGGCTTAATGTGGTTTGCCACCGATGACGGACTATACCGCTACGACGGCTACGAATTCCGAAATTTTAAGACACGTAGTGGCGACGGCATCAACATGTCCACCAATCAAGTCACGAACATGTTTGCAAACAGTGAGGGGAACCTATGGTGCCAGATTGCAAATCGCGCCTTCCTCTTCGATACAAAGCAATACATTTATAATGATGTATTGAAAGACTTTGAGAAGCAGCAAAACCGTACTTATCAAATTAGGAGAATCCGTTCGTTGCCAAGCGGAACCACTTGGTTGTTTACTGATGATGGCATTATCATGTTGTTATGGGATGACCGACCTTCTGAGAGCATTCGCATCATAGCCCAGCACGAGAAGATGGATCATTTGGGCGTGATTTGTGATGAAAAACATCGCTCTTGGGTTTTGACAGAACAACATACTTACTTACACGACGAGGAAAAGCTTTTGACTTTTAATCAGGTATTCAAAAGTGCTATAGCCAGCCACAATACGGTGTGGTTGCTGTCTGACAATGGCCAGATATCATTTTATGACGAAAAGCGTAAACAAATCACTCACCTTAAGCACTCGCGGCTTTCATCGCCTGTCAGAGAATTTACAGCACTGGGAAACGGTAGTTTAGCCTTATTTACAGATGGCGGTCTCCTATTGCTATCTCCTGAAAGGAAGGACATCTCGACAACTCCTATCAGCGAGTTGGTGACCAAAATTGTGGAAGACGATCAAGGCTATCTGTGGATTCTCTGCCAAGATGGACACCTTCTGATGGCAGATAAGTCATTCCGTCACCCTGTACATATAGAAGGGTTTAATTCCAAGAAATGCAATATCATAAATGACAAGCAGGGAAACCGCTGGTTCCTTTCTGAACAGGGTAACACTTATTATTCACTTGCTGAGTCGCCTACAATACTCGTCAGATACAAGTCGAATGATTTCAGAGAAGATATCCATAACAGTATCAGTGATGGACAGGGCGGCTACTGGTTCATCCACAAGCGGCGTGCTTATCGCCTTTCATTCGATTCGCCATCCTTTAAGAGTTTATCGCTGTCTGGACTGGGGCAGGTACGTAGTCTGGCCGTTGACAGCGAGAAGCATTTGCTGGTCGGGACTAGTGATGACGAGTCTGTTACCATTTTCAATCTGCAGGGGAAACTCATGGGCTGGCTTACACGTGATGGTAGCATCAATAGTTCGTTCACCTCGTTTGGTGCCAAGATTTACTGTCATTATCTGGCAGATGATGGTGTTCTTTGGTTAGGTAGCAAAGCAAATGGGGTGTTCAAGCTGGTATGGAAGGATGGCAAATACAATATCAGGCAATACACTAAGGCCTCCCATTCGTCGGAGCAATCACTCAGCGACAACGAAGTTTATGCTCTTGCAGCTGACAGAAAAGGCCGTCTATGGATAGGAACGCGCAGAGGTGGTCTATGCTGTATCATCGACTACCATAGCGATGCCCCCAAGTTCGCCAATGCTTCGGCCGGGCTCACTGGTTGGCAGCTCGACAGCGAAGTGGGCATTAGTTCGCTGTTAGTAACCCCAGACGGGCTGTTGCTGGTTGGTACCTACGACGGTCTTTGCGTTGCCGACATTAACAAGAGCAGCGTTGCCGACATTAAATTCACATTGCACCGTCGTGATGCTGACAGGCGTGAGAGCCTGAGCAGCAGTTTGATTACAAATATACTGCGCACCACCGACGGACGTTACTACGTGGCAACAGGCGACGGTGGAATCAACGAGGTCTTGACCGCCAATCTGAGGGCTCAGCAATTATCGTTCCGTCATTATAATATGTCAACAGGTTTCCCGTCGGATATTATCATTAATCTGGCAGAACAAGATGGAGCTTTATGGGCCACAGCCCCAAACCAGCTCATAGAACTACAGCTAAAACGAACAAACCAACCCGAAATCAACTCATATCTACTGCGAGAAAACCCGAAGTTCGCCAATTGTGCACCTTGCCAGATAGCACCGGGTAAATGGATGTTCGGAGGAGAAATGGGTGCCATGCTTATCGACCTAAGACAAATAAAGAAGAACTCCTTCGAACCTCCTCTTATCATAACTGGCGTATCAAAGGAAAACCAGCCCGTCAACTATGCTGAGGGATGGAGTGATATTATCTCCTTATCTCCTGAGCAACGAAACCTGACCATCAACTTCTCGGCACTTGACTACGACAATACCGAACTCGTGGCGTATGCCTATCGCCTAAGCCCGAAAAACGAGTGGATTTATCTTGGCCATAACCATAGTCTCACTCTGGCACAGATGAGGCCAGGTACATACCAGCTCACTCTGCGTTCAACCAACAACAAAGGTGTTTGGTGCAACAACGAGCGTTGCATCACCATCATTGTTACCCCAACTTTCTGGGAAACGCCTTGGGCCATATTGCTCATCCTTACCATCATAGGAATTGTAATTGCAGCCATTGTATATACATTATTATATATACGGCGGATTAAGCGTAAGCAGCATGAGACTATGGAGGCTTATCTTGCCTTGCTTGAGGAAAGAGATAATTGGAAAGAAAAATCTGCTGCAGAGAGCGAAACCGAACCCCAAGAAGATACTATTATAGAAGACTCAGAAGATGACCTGCTGATGAAGCGTGTGGTGGCGTATTTGGAGGACAATCTTGGAAACTCAGACCTCACTATCCAAGACATCGCACAAGCAGTGGCCGTCAGCCGCACAAGTCTTCACCGTAAGATGAAGCAAATCATGGGTACCTCACCTATGGAATTCCTTCGTGAGGCGCGGATACGTAAAGCGGCAAAAATGCTGACTACGACAACAAAGAATGTTTCCGAGATAGCCTACTTTTGCGGTTTTTCAGACCCGAAATATTTTAGTAAGTGTTTTAAGGCCACATTCGGAATGACACCATCTGAATATAAACAGAGTCAATGACAAGTGAACTTTAATATTATACAGAGGGGTGTTGCTGCATTTATACTGTATGATATTGACTCAATTTTTTCAGGTTGAAAACTATTAATAATCAGGATATTTAACTTTTGGAGAATCTTGAAAGGGAAGTGGATAAGACCACAGGATTACGAAAGTACGGACATGCTTTTCTATACCACCAACAGGGCGTTGGCTGACATAGGAAAAGGACTGAATATTCAATATCTTAAACATGCCGCTTAATTTTGATTACATACTTAACAACATAACTATGATTCAAAAAAAAAATCCCAAAAACATTGCGAAAAGTTGCAATGTGTCCAATTAGTCTGATATCCTTGGGCATATTTCTTTGGATTTTTTTGATTCTGGCCGATTTATTTCTTTGGATTTTTTCGATTTTTGCCAAATTATT